>Ga0335072_10007510_pt1 | contig 15863 bp, 20 predicted proteins | sample Lox_Sample_21_FD_206725 | JGI IMG/M metagenome (GOLD analysis project Ga0335072, IMG submission 206725) | Soil microbial communities from Loxahatchee National Wildlife Refuge, Florida, United States - Lox_Sample_2.1 | ecosystem: Environmental > Terrestrial > Soil > Wetlands | place: USA... | reverse complement strand
TGGGAGGATCACTATGGTCACCAATGGATCTATGGGAAATCAGGACGAGTTCTGGCTGTTTGGATATGGGTATGTCTATTGAATTCATGTTCAGTGTGCCCTGTTAAGCGCTTCTAGAAGCCTGATATGGAAGCCTCCGCCACATTACGGTATTAACAAATGTTCCAGCATGATTAAAGAAGCTTTAGCTTAGAGGCTGTGCAGACAAAAGGATTCCAGGCTACGTCACAGGATATGTGCGGCGTTTTTGGCAGGTTCGTGGACATTGAAATTGGTTTCGGAAGCAAGCTTATGGATGGTTTAGGCAAGGTAAACAAGGCTTTTCTCTCCACACCGTGTCATTTAGCCTGACAGGATCGCAGCCATGATCATAGAGGCACGCCGGAGGCTCCAGGGCGGGTGGTCACTTTGATTGAAAGGTCATTTTGGGAGACATTGAATGATCCACATGATTCCGGCTCTGATAGAGTTTGGGGAACTGCATACCGGATTGAGGCATCGAAAGTTGCTGAAGTCCGCGAGTACCTCGATATTAGGGAGATTAATGGTTATACCATACATTATACCTCCTTTCATCCAGCTGATGGGTCGCCCACGATCAAGACTCTCGTGTACATTGGAACACCAGATAATGATCAATTTATGGGACCACAGGACCCCCAAAAGCTTGCAGAACATATTTACAGAAGCGAAGGTCCAAGTGGATTGAACATGGATTATTTATTATCATTAGACCAAGCGCTGGACGAATTAAGTCATGAAAGCGGCGATGGGCATATCAAAGATCTCGCTGATAGAGTTAAGGCGATTCAGGCTAGTAAGCCCGTCGCCGATATTAAGGGGATAATTAGCGGAACAGAGCTTAAGAAGGTCAGTAGCACGGATGAGCAAGAGGAAGTGGAGAAGTAGTTGTTGAAGAGCCAGTTTCATCCATTATCCCCATATGCTCTGCCATAGACTAGACCTGCAAAAGTGCAGTCCTCAAAGCTAGAATGACCTTCATGAAAAAGATCTTCATTAAACTCGCAAAGCAGATACCCGAAAGCTTGAGTATTGACACAGTGACAAAAGCAAATTGGTAGGAAATCCCCCAAACTCCAGGCAAAGCGTAAAGCTTGCTAAGATGAAAACCGCATCCAGAGACCGAGAAGCAGACTTTTCGGAACCATCGGGATGATCCCCCAAAGTCCACTACACAATGAACCTTCGCTGCAAGCATCCAACGCAACCTTTCCATTTCCATATCCGCACGTGAGACGCAAAGTTGGAGAAGGAGGCACACAACCTTAATTTACCAGCGGCCACCGCCGCTACTTCCCTGTTGCTGGTCTTGGCCACCACCGTAACCTCCACCACCACCAGAGTAACCTGTACCAGGTCATTAGTACCAAAGTGCTTTCCAAGAAACATGCTCACTTACCTCCACCACCATAACCGCCCTGGCCTCCACCATAGCCACCTCCCTGATTACCATAGCCTCCACCTCCGTCACGGCCACCACTATAACCACCACCGCCGCCTGAGTAACCACCGCCACGACCATAGCCACCACCACCGCCACGGCCACCACCGAAGCCGCCGCCGCCGCCGGAGCCACGCTCGGAGGCCTTATCAACACGGATGGTACGGCCATCGAACCTACAACGGATCAATATGTGCATGCAGATACAACAAACAGTGGTGATCATACTCAATGTTGTTCATAGCAGTAATGGCTGCTTCAGCATCGGCCTCTTGTTCATAACGAACGAAGCCAAAACCACGGCTGCGTCCAGTATCACGATCTTTTACGACGACCTACGTAGTAATATGAGTAAGTAGTCTTGGATGTTGATCACATATGATTAAAAAAAAAAAAAATTACTCACCGCTTCCTCGACCTTGCCGAAGTCCTCGAACTTCTGGCGGAGGGCATTCTCATCAGTGTGCCATGCTAGGCCACTTTAGGTATGTCAGTTATAGTCATAAAGAGATGTATATATGATTGTCTCAACTTACCCAATGAAGAGCTTAGCCATCTTAAAAGATGTTTCTCGAAACCGGAATCTGGCTGAAAGTCTCAATCTCCGCGCGCACCACAAAAAAGCGCGTCACCGTGGACCGAGTGGATATGAGAACGAGTGGACGGACGGATCACACAAGGAAAGATACATCGAGGTAGAACAGGACTCCGCTGAGCGGACTTGGAAGGGAGGAAGGATATGATATGTGAGTGAAGACATCGGGAGGTAAGGTCAGCGCAGGCACACAGGAGAACGGACGAACTTCTTGAAAGGTTGAGTTAATGAGTGAGGTAGGTAGTCGCGGGAATTTCTTTGTTGATCTTTATTGGCAGAGTCAATGATCCTAACGACTGAAAGGACAGTTGTTGAAAAGGATTGTATTGCGAAAGTTGAGATTCACAAAGAAGGGTGTGTAGGTTGGATCGAAGATGTAGAGGGAGAGAGGAAGTTGAAATAGCGGGGTGTTTGAAGAGACTGCCCCTCACTGACGCTAATGAAACTACGCGAGCGGCCTCCCTTTTTCGCCCTATTTGCTTGCTCTGGGGGTATCATGCCTTGGATCAAACTTACTTTTTACGTGCTTCACTACTTGGCTATGCTAGGGTGAAGGAGAGCAGTCCCCGAGGGAGATCTCCAAGCCGTAATGAACAGTCATTGGCCGCAGCGGAGACATCATTCAAGAGGGTGTGCAGGTTGGGCACCGCATAGCACCCGGTCCCAAGCTTTCTCCAAGAAAAGGCTCCAGCCGGATGAAGACCCTCTTACCCAAGCGGTTGGTGGCGCCTAATCAGACATGTCCCTAAACTCACAGTGTGGCAGATGATAGCACGGCAATATGGCAATAGGTGGCGGCATTATCACCAGCATCTAGAGGACAAGATTATGCCGTGTAGACACCTCCTGACGTCTTTGGTCGTACGAGCGCCTTTGAACGTCGATGATAGAAGCTGAATGGAGGTACATAGAGCAGTAAGCAGTGTGCCAGTATAGGGGACCAGTTGAACAGTGCATGACCGTTCTACTGGATGGTGCAATCAGCGGCCAGCTCGCTGCACACCCCCTCCTCTCCCGCTTGCCAGCCTTTCCTACTGGCCAAACACGGGAGAGCAAGGAAGCAAGTTGGCCAGTTGGACCAGATACCTGGGTATCTTTTCGGTTGACAGGCTTATCGATAGCCGGCCTTAGTGACAGTCTGGGCCCTCCTCTTGCAATCCCTGCTTCTATCCCTGTCATTTCTTGCAGCTCGGCACGACACCCGTTGGATCCAGAAAGCCAGCCTTACTTACCGAACGTCGAAAGATCGGAAGATGAGCTTTTGTTGATACGGGGCTTCGCTTTCGTCATCTCCAACCTTAGATATTATTATAGAATACCAGCGCAGATATCTCCCATTAATTCGGGTTGCACAGCTCAATTGAGGACAAACTCTAACGTCCTGGCATTCCATTATGCGTGAGTCTTCGAGCGTAATTGAGGACGGACTCAAGTTTCTTGGCTCTTGCCATATTACAGTATGTGGAGCACTTGCCCGCCAAGGAAAGCTTCCGTGGCCGTGACTACCATTTTGGCATAGCAGAGGTCAACATACGAGAGCTAAGGTAAGTGGACGTCCATATCATCCTGATTTCTCCAACTTTGTCAATATTTATTTATTGCTTGCGGGTTCTTGGTGCGCCACTGCTTCAGTGAATGTCGCATTTATACTCTTGCTTAAGTTCCTCATAGACTCTTTTTCATGAAATGAAAAAACGTAGGCATGTGGAGCGGGAGAGCCGCCATTCCAGGAGCAAGCAATTCGGCCGAGAGGAGAATGATCTCCAAGACAGTCTTGGTACTAGAGGTATCCTTGTTACATCTGCGATGCAGGAAAGCAGGATAGATACTATGAGAGGTGAAAGTGGCCATAGTGAAAGGCCAAAATCATCGAGCAGACTACCGCAAGATGACTATGTGCAAAGATGGTTGTTGCAAATGACGCAGGAGATCGATATGCCGTCAAAGGCACGACTTGGCTCTAGAAAGGAGAATGGTGAGATTGCACTTGCAGTCCCTCTCAATCAATATGTTTCTCTAGCCTTAGTCAATTGTGATGCTGACTCTACCGGCATCCAGTATCTCGTCCTGTCGGTCCAGGAGGCCTGTCACGAGGGTTCGACTTCGAACAGTTCCCTCAAGTGAATGACTATGACCCAAAGAAGGAGCATGCAAGTGCGCAGGGCAAACACCGCAAGCGCATGCTCGATTCCTCTTCGGACTGCTCTTTTCTAGAGTGCGCGCTTGCTTTGGACCCTCGTCCTGAGACCGTTCACAAGCATAACATGGTTGAAGGAATCGAGATGCGGGAAAAATCAAAAACGCGTCGTCAACGTCGAAAGCTTGAAAGATCGGTTGGTTTGGAAGGCAGTGTTGTCTCGCTATCGATAAACCAACGTGTAGAATCCTTTGAAAAGAGAAAGAGGCATAAGACCTGTGAGGACCGATACGAACCAAAAATGGCGCTAGTCGACTCCAAGTCCCAAGTTAACAGGGAAAAGCAGGGACAAAAGAAAAGGAAACCCAAATCTCGTCTCAAGGTCCCTAGGGCTGCTGGCGAAGATCTCATGCATCAATTCTCCTCGAAAAGCGTAGGACTTGATCGTTTGACAGTAAGTACAGTTAAACCGTCCTACGTGGCCGCCTATTGATTGTCATTAGATGCGTCCCTCTCATACTGTTGGCCTATTCAAAAACGGCCGAGCATCTTCTCCTGGAAGACGGCGTGGATATAAGCAAGGGGTGTCTGGCTATCTTAGTCCTACTAATATAGCTTCCACAGTACCGGACCTTGCATTCTCAGAAATGGATTTCCTCCGACATTCAAAGCAGCGTCCGGTTGCAATGGAGGAGAAGAAGTCTTTATCTAAATCACGGGAAAGTGAAAAGCGGAGGTCTGAGCGAGCACAGAATGAAATCTCTGAATACTTCAAGCCAAGCTTTAAAGTTAATGTTGAAGTTGAGGGAGCTGATGAGCAACAGGCCAGTTGCACGTCAACTGGTAATCACAAACTTCGCCGAGGAGAAATAGGGAAGCATAGATATCAATCATGTTACTCTAAGTCGACTTCGCGGTCAATCGATTTGTCGAAAGAGCCTCTCTTAGAACTAGATCGCCGACATGCTTTTAAACAGCTAGCGGCAATGCCTCATTTACGTGGCCAAACGGTACAACCAAGTGTGGCACCGGATGTGAATACGAAACTTTCTGACACAGACACAACTTATTTTACATGGTCAGATAGCGCAAGGTCACCAGAAATCTCGCAGTGCAAACAAAAGACATGTTATGTGGTCAGCTCCACTCCGGAATCAATCCGACAAATGTTGACCGACACAGGAATCTTCAGGAACACCGGCATTAATAAAACTACAGGTCGAACGTATGAAGCAGCTCTCAATGAGCCTGTTAGATCCCAAGTGCCAACGCAGGCCTCAGGGCTCTCCAAGATTCCGAACTGCGAGTCTCCGACTTCGCATATGCGCAAATCATTCCGTACAAACATTCAAACTCCACGACCCGTGGAGGTGGGGGTATCTGCCTTGAGAACTCACTGTAGTCCTCATGAAATACAGATAAGACATCTCTATGAGAACGGTAGCAGAGCTAAGGAGGGTGGGGAGGTTCTTCGTCTAGCTAAACCGATAATACAACATTGCAGTACAGAATCTAGATGGGAGGAACACAATACCGATAGGAAAGACATGACAAATTTTCATCTATCGAAGCCCAAGGCTCCACAGGAGATTGCTCAGGATGCTTACGTAAAACCCGCACTTATGGCTAACACAGCAATTCACGGAGTTGGAGTTGATACCAATAACAATACCATATCTGATGGAGCGCCTGACGCAGAGACAGTGATGCCTCAACAACCAACCGAGCAGGTAATGTATGAAGAGAGCAGCGCAGAGCCGGCGGATCATTGCCTGCTTCTAGACTGTGGAGCAAAGAAGCTAGAGGGACATAACTGCAGTACTGGAACTGATAATGCCAAGTCTCTTGGAGACCCCCTTTCTCATCATGAATACCTAATTCAATCTTCAAAGGCTGCAATACCAGATCTACCTGCAGAGCGTCAAGTGGATAGTGTGCAAGCAGCTGATGGGTTGCCTGACCCTTCTCGGACCACGGAAACCATAATTGACCTTTCCATTACCAACGAAGGAGCAGACGATGGCATAAATCAAATCGGCGGATCAAAATTCACAGGAAATATTTACGAGGCGACACACGAGCCTATTTTTGAAGGACTTCCTACGAGGGGATTATGGCCAAGTCGAGCTAGTAGGCCGATCTCTTCTTCCCATGCAGTTTTCACTCCATTGGCAATCGAGCCATTATACAGTCACCAGCTTGAGAACAGGATCTCGCTTGGCTTAGCAGACGCAGGTCATAACCAGAACGTCCATATGGATCAGGTACTTCATCGATTAGATACCCCTCTAGTGGAATACTCGCATATCGAGGACGGTGATCTTTGCGTCATACTTGATGACGAGTACCAGTTGGTCAATGGCACTGAAAACCTGCAAGAATATGACTTAATGTTTTCAAATGAGTTAGACTCTGTGCCCAATATAGGAGACGGGGAGGAGGAGCACACTCCATGGGAACTGCGTTATCATGATATATTGCATCAGACTACTACGCATCAGGACGCTTATGAGAGGGCCCGATTTGGAGGCTCTTTCAATCAGCAGCAGTTATCAGTCATATATGCAAATCCTGATAGGGAAGATCGCCATTACCACACTTCTCACGAGCTACTTCGAGAGCTGGTACGGGGAAAAAATGGTGGTAAACATCATGCATTGAATGGATTTTGGCAGCCACGTCGACAATACTAATTAGAGAGATGCATCAAATATAATCACATCCTTCCAGAAATGCGAAAGTAACTGCTTCTATGTATTGACACATGGCGAATTGCGTGGGTTCTTTGATCCTGCTTTTGAATTGACAAGAATGTTCAGGTCTTGGATTACTCCGGCTCTTGATCCTTCCATTTATCTCTAATTGCATTAACATCAAATCCACATCTCTCTGCCTTACTCACGACTGTTTTCGCTTTGCCCGAAACTGGCGCATCAATCATCTTTCCATCTAACGTCCATGCCCCTCTTCCACTTGCCGCTGCCTTTTCATCCGCAATACACACCCGCATGGCCCATTCCACTTCCTTCTCATCAGGCGTAAATGCCCTTTGTACTACCTCCACTTGGCTAGGGTGAATACATTGTTTCCCATTAAACCCCAAGCCTCTTCCTCCTATACATTCTTCCTCTAATGTCTTCAATCCATCAGAGCCTTTATAAGAAGTACACACCAAGTCAATCGTAGAAGGCAGATTGAACGCTCTCGCCGCAATACAGATTGCCGACCGCGCATATAAGAATTCTGTTAACGAAGGCGTCCGCGTTAACGACAAATCCAGAGCAAAGTCTTCTGCCGCAAATATTAACCCACTCAAGTACGGACTAGCGGCACAAATCGCATTTAAATCCATCAACGCCTTCGCAGACTCAATTAGCGCCAGTATCTTCAGCGGCCCCTTCCCCCTCTCCTCCTCCTGTCCCTGTCCCTCTCCTCCTGCTACCAGCGACGAAGAATGCCTCTCGGGCAACATGTGCCTCACCACGTCCGTCACGAAATGCAAATCCGCCGCGCTGCTCACCTTCGGCACCACCAGCGCGTCGAGATTCGGTGCTTTCAACACTTCTTGTAGGTCCGCGAGTGCGAGGCCGCTCGCGACGTCGTTTATCCTCACGCTGATCTCGGAGATGTCCTTGGGGCGGTTTTGGGAGAGGAAAGAGGTTAGAGCGCTCCGCGCGGAGGCTTTTTTGGAGGGCGTGACGCTGTCTTCGAGGTCGTAGCAGATGGTGTCGACGGTTAGGCTGGTGCTTTTGGAGAGCATCTTCGGGGACGAGGAGGGAACTGTGTGCGGGGTTAGCTGAGGGTTTGGAGGTGGGGGTTGGTATCGATACCGTAGAGGAGAGCTCTTCGGAGCACGGAGGCTGCGCAGTTTGACATCTTATGAGCATTGAATTAGTCCTAATCCGTGAGCCAGCAAGATGGAGAGGTCAATGCGACTCAATTGAGAATTTGAGGCTTAGAAATTGTAGATTGCCCATCTTATTGACGTAGAGCATCTATTGACGATGCATTCTGCCGACCTCGACCAGCCGCAACTGCCTCACCGCCTGTAAGCGACGACAGGGATCCAAAAGCCTACCGTAGCTTCTGTGCGGAGGTTCAATAAGGCGGACGCTCAAAAGACGAATAACCTTAGAATACCTACCATGCTGTGTAGATAGCAGATATCTTTTTTACTGCCACGTCCAGAATGGAATCAACTCAGCCGGGTCAGCTGAGCTGGAGACTGAGCTCTCATCCCATAACGCTCCTTTGGTTTCTAGGCTTTCGAATCTGTGAGTACGCGCGAGCTGAGGATCTACATGCAGGATGGCAGATGGACGACGGGATAGATAGCTAATGAGTCTTACAGCGACCTGCCTAGTTTACTTGCTTGGCGTCTTCTTCACCAAGAACCGGTCAGTCCCCCCAACCCCGCCAAAGGCCTCCTTTCCCAGTCTCTCAATTCCCTCCTGTGAGCGAAACATAGTTAACTCCCTATCATAGCGTCCTAATCTTCATAATCACCATCCTCCTCCTCGCCGCCGATTTCTACTACCTGAAAAACATAGCCGGGCGACGCCTCGTCGGCCTACGCTGGTGGAACGAAGTCGATCCGCAAACCGGAAACTCGCAATGGGTTTTCGAGAGTTCTGAACCAGGAACAAAAGTCGTCAATGCGACTGATAGTAGATTTTTCTGGTTGGCGATGTATGTGCACCCGCTGTTGTGGCTGGGGTTGGCGATTGTGGCGATTGTGCAACTTGAGCTCATTTGGTTGACTCTTGTTGGTGAGTTCACTGTGTTGGTTGTTGGGAGCGGACTGATTGAGATGATGCTAATGTTGTGATGGGGAATAGTCATTGCTTTGTGTCTCTCTATTACGAACACCCTCGCCTTTTCTCGATGCGACAAGTTCAGTCAGGCATCGAATCTCGCCGGCAGCGCTCTGTACTCTGGAGGTATGGCGAGGAATATTGCCGGTGGGATGTTGAGCCGCTTCTTTAGTAGTGGGAATTGATATGCTCTAAGCGGTTTTGAATATTGATTAGGGGCTCAATGATGGCTGTTGTGGCCGTGTATGATATCAAGGGAGTGTGCAAAATCAACACTCCACGAGGATGCTTGTGGGCAGGAGTTCGGCTTCGGGACAAATACAATGAAATTCGTATAAGCCAGTTCGATCATAATGCTTGTTCCTTTCTCTTCAACGTTCTCATATGAAGAAGATACGTGCAATTTGAAATGAATATCATGTCCTATGCGGTTCGACATGAATTCGCTCTCCTTTCCCAACTTCCAACTTACTTTCCAGAATTTTTTGCATTGTTTCTGCCTTGGTCAGGAATGAGGAATAAGGCAATGTCTTTTCCAGATCTGAGTCAAGTAGAAGGTACTAATGTCTAAATGATTGCTCTTTGTAAATATGGTTTTGCCAGTATCGTACCGTAAAATACATACGGTACCGTAATAATACGGTAAAATGGAGAGGAAGCTCCATTAACAGTGACTAATAAATAAAAGAGAAATGAAAAGATCAATATCCTGTATTATAGTCTAGGGCGGAAGATACCCTGCAAGATAGACTGAATTCGTAACAAACTCCGCTTGCTGAAAGGTTGTGATCGTTACTGTATCGTTACGGTATCGTTACGGTATTAATACTGTATCAATACCATTATCCAAACACCGCCCACGTTATAAAATAAGCCAAAAGCCGAAAGAATCTTGTAATTGAAACGCGTAGAAACAGGTGATAGCAAAAATAAATGAATTCATAAAACTCTGTCTAGAAATAATGTGTTGAGAGGCCGTATTCATTACAGTATCGTTACAGTATCAATACCGTAGGAAGACAAAATCCATTATTCAACATCAACCCCATTATGAAATAAACCAAAAGCTAAAGAAAATCTTGTGATTGAATATATAGAAACAGATAATAACAAAGATGCGAGACAAACTTTAATAAAATTCCTTGTAGAACGATTTTGTATTCAGACTGTATTTTACTGTATTAATACGAGGTGTAGTACGAAGGTGACAATGTTTAGGTTTCAATATGGATTTGATACCACACTTTAACGTGCTTGACGCTTGAATTATATTTAACTTCTCATTGGCATTTTATGTCTTTTATTTCGAGGGATTTCATTACGATCATCTCATGTTTTAAGTCTTACAGTTCAATCGTCTCAAATCCTATTCAGGAATTTTACTGGTCATGATCAAAACTTCGTGTCAAAATAGTTATATAGTCATAAAAGCATTTATGCCCTTAAGAATACTAGCCCATATCAGTAAATCCATAATAGCACGCCAAAAGCACCTCAGCCTCAGCCTTGTAACTGTCGTCTCCGTTCTGCCTCCGCAATCGCCTCGTCTAGGCGCCGCTCTTCCTCCTCTAAACGCGCGACTTCCTCATCGCTCATTCCAGGCTCACGGAGATGGTGTGTTGGCCCGCTCGCGGTGCCCACTGGCTTTCTTTGTATTGCGGCCCCGGCCGCTGGCGGCAGCATGTGCGGTTGTGATTCTTTGATTGGTAATTCTGAGTCGTCGTAGCCTGAACCATATGATCCGCGATGTGTCTCGGTATATGGTGCAGTAGCAGCCGCTGCGCCAGTAGCAGTGTGCTCATCGGGCTGGGCCCATGAGTCTGGGCTATGTGTTTGGGCGACGGGTGGCATGCTCGAATATCCATTATGTAATGTGTCGACAGGGCTGTTGATGACGTTCATTTCTTTCTCGGCTGTGAGGTCGCGGGTCGTGCTCACTGTGTCATGCGAGTACGGCATTGTCTTTGTCGACTGCGGCGCCATATTAGGAGGGCGGCAATGAGTACGAGCAGGGCGAATCCAACTGCTCCAATGGCAATGCCCACTTTAGCACCGATGCTGAGGCTGCTGGAGTTGCTGGTGGTACCTTGGATGACTGGGCTACTCGTTGCTGAGGGCAAGGCACTGGAGAAAAGAATGGGAGTTGAAGATTTGGTCATTGGCGTCAACGTCGCCGTCGCGTCCGGCGGTCCTTCCCCTGGTGATGAAGACGACTGAATAATTCCTGCGGTTAATGGTGACCCTAATGAAGACGCTGTAGTGGAATCATTTACAGACACCGACACCGAAATAACACCTGTAGGCCCAGCGGCACCCTGTGTCCATGATACATCGATTTCGTATAATACCGATGGAGAGAACACACTCGGTGCAGTTCCGACGGCACAAGGCCTAATGAGTGAGTCTTGATCACAAGAGGAAGCTTTGAAGCAGTGAGTAAATATTTCTCAAGAGGGCCGTTGCCGGTCCGAATACATACTCTGAAGAGGTTGGTAAAGCGAAGATTGGGTTGTGACTTGGTTAAAGGTGATAACGCCCACTTCCATCAGATTCACGCCGATTATCTCGCAACCTGAAATGCAGCCATCCCAATTGACAGTATATGCTGCACCCGGCACCAGGACCGTTGGCGTCACGGTAACATTAGTGGGTGGGAGTCCCACCTGATCACGAACTCCTCTATCGGCCCTAACTGCCCACAGAAGACAGCAGCCTGTTGCGATGGCAAGGCTGAGGTTTGAGGCACGCATTTCGCAATAGATGAAGCAAAACCTCGAACTGGCGGCGGTGGGCTGACAACTTACATTTATACCGACTTCAGCTGAGGGCCAAGAGGCGTGGGTTGCACGGGGCACGAGCTCTAACACTGCGCCTCTTGTCAGGCGGGGATGCTTGTTTCGGTAGGGTTCAGATTATTTTTACTTAGCGTAGCACTCTAGTCGTGCCCTACGGCGGGGGGGTGCATGCAGTTGACACGCTTACCATCATCCAATGGTAGAGCCGCAGCTGCAGCAATCAAGGAGCGAAGGATCTCACGGCATAAAAAAGGGAGTTAGGCTGCGTGTACGTACAGGTAGTAGTGTTTCGTACTCATCGTGCTTATGCCGGCGTGAGAGCGAACGAGCATCTTTCTACGCCGGGGCTTATTGGTGGCTGCCGGCTTAGCTGAGAGCAGCACAGTCCCAGTTCGGTCCAGTGTCAAAGGCTGGATTTGGAGGGCTGACATGCCGCTTGAGGATTGGTTGAGCACGGGGTCGGCCAGCGAGGCTGAGCATGTCACCAATATAATCGAGCATGTGGGGTGGGCATGTGCGGCTGACGTCTGTTGATTAGGGCAATCGTCACGGTTGCCGCGTGTCCTCATGTTTTATTTGACATGAGGTGTACGTGCAAGGCATTTATATATATATATATATATATATATTGTAGTACGTGTTGTATAATGAACGAGGACTAAGACGGCATGCACAAAATCAATAGCTTTACCGAGTTATGAAAGGACTGCATCAAGTCTACATTTAGCGATCTCTAGTGGTAACGCTAACTGCCGTGCCGTGTCGCTAACACGTAAGTCAGATAGGCAGACAAACTTAGAAACATTTATGCACCGTGATTCCTATTTGTTAAAGAACACAAATGCAAAACGATAGATATAATATGATGCTTCAAGAAGGGCTTTCTTGTACTTCTCGATAAGCATCGAGAGGCTTCTATTCAATCAATGTTTCCCGTGCTGGAAAATTCATGCTATAAGAACCCTTCAATTCTTCCGGTTCCCATATGAGAGCTGACCCGTCAACGTCTTCTACAAGGCACTTGTATGAATAGTCACGGAACCCTATCCGACGGCACAGAGGCTCGGCATTGATGGTCGCTTCGAGTGTTACAGGGACTCGTTCCTCACTGGCGATCTCCGATCCACACTTTGTAAGCCCGGCCTGCAATCCCACGCCACTTTGGATGGGTGTAGGGCAATATCGCAAAGATGCAATCATTCTGGAATTGAATCAAAGAGATCTGTGCCCTGTAATAGCTTCAACCTGGATGGGTCCACTGACCGATCAGATGTTACTAAATCTTAGATGAATTACACAATCAGTTGAAGGAGTCGCTGGATTTCTACAGCCTCGTCAGCTTCAAGGAAGATGCCCATGCCCTGCGGATTGAAAGTCTGTATTTACTATTTGTTATTGTATCCTTGTGCCACTTGAGGGCAGTCTCAAACGTGCCATGCCGGTGCTATGTTGCAAATCCAACAACATGAGCCGACCCCTCCAAAGTATCATCTTCTTCCTGTGTCTCCGCCTCGCAAATTACGAAGCTAGGCTGGTAATACATACCTTGATCTCTGGTAGACATTCTCGTTGAAAATCCCCATAGTACTGGTGCCGCCAAAGGAACAACTAGTCTATAAGCTCATCTTCAAGAAATGCTTCTGCAGATATGTTTGCACATACACCAAGATCTGCTGGACGAGCTCGTCGTATACGCATTTCGAAGAGATGTTCAAAGATGGAAGCTCTGCAGGTCACCTATCTCATGCACAGAGTATAAGTAGCACTTTATCAGCGTGACTCACTAAAGGAACGAAAGGTCCAATATTTCATTTTCTTGATCTATTAAGAAGTATTCTATACACGTGCAAGAATTTGTCCAGTCACATTCAAAACGTGACCAAAGTCTTCGCGATAAAGCTTAAATGTTTCCAGATCACAGCGCCCAACGCTATCACCTTTCCTAAGGTTATCTCCCCAGGCATTGAACAGCCTGTGCTTACAGACTAGACATGAATCGCAAGGCTCGCTATGTCGTTGCTAGGGCCTTGAGACAGACCTCGTAGACAAGCAAATATGGGGGGCAAATGTCTAGTCTTGCGGTCAGGTTAACCGGCTGTTCATCTCATTCGTTCCTCTGCCTAGATATCATATACCTAACAGATACAGGTGGGCAAAGATGTGACCGGTTGAGCATCGTATTAATTGACAGGTGGCATGAGTAGACTTCAATGTACCGGCTAATGATAACATTGACTCGCTTACCACTGTTGGCTGAAGAGATGAACGATTGGAGAGCAGGTGTTTAAACTCTTGTTACCGGTTGCGAGTATGATTGGCTCTCTTTGGATCTACGTTGCAGGCATCTAATATACCCTTTCACAAAGTCACCGCTTATATAAAGACATGGTCAATCCGTCGATCCAAGAGCTTTTCTTTCTTTCTTTTTCTTAAATGAAATACATGCAAAGACTTTCGATTTGAATAGAAACTCAAAGCTTCCTCGCCAAGGCCATCAGTGCCATGGAATACAATATCAGCGACACGGACACGGCTGGCGATGACAATATCCAAGATCAAGAGTATTTGTACGACGCGAGTGCTTTGGGCGTCGAAAATTATGATTTAGAATCTTTTAATAGTTTCTGCTCTCTTGAACCTGAAGGCCAGCCGTTCGGAATTCCCATATTAGATCCCTGCTGGAGCTTTGAGAATATATCAGATTCTGCGTTCAGTTGGTCATTCTATCATTAGAGCCTTCCTGTATAGTGCACTGATAAATGATCTCTCAGATTCCGAGCCTCTGAGCCTTGTTTCAGGCGAGCCCATACCAGCCCATAGGTTCGAAAATAATTCAAGTGAACCAATCGACTTCGACTCATTCCTATCTCACGAAAGTCCATCTGTTCACTCGAGCAATAATCACCTAATCGATCCATTCCAGCTAGCGGATGTGCCCGCAGCCGATCCATCAACGGTCGAATTGGCACCTCAAGCACCTGGGATTGACCCATCACTACTCACTACAGGTCCTTCCATTCTGGCCAACATAAGTTCGCAAGTGTCTGGACCCGATTCACTCGCTGGCTACACGTCGAGCAGTCCGATGATTAGGAGCACGCACCAGACGCTGTTCGACCCCCTACAGACTCATCAGCCCTCACAATTCTTCCTCAGCCCTGAATTTCTCCATACTGGCGGGCATTTCCAACATAGTCAGGTAATTGCAGATAATCCACAATTTGGAGCGATGAACAAAGCGAAAGGTACAAACGAATTTAGCTGTAATGCAGGGAACGAATGGATTTACGATCACTCAATTTTACCAGATGCTAATGCAACGATTAGCTCTCGTCCTCTTTCGACACTGCTGTCTAGCACAGAATCTTTTCCAGAAGTCTGCAATGGCAAGAATCCTATTAACTCTTTGCAGCCACTGTCAAGTTCAACTGTTCCGTTCGCATCTCCTGGCTCTATGGCTCTACAGTCCACTAAACAACCACGCTATTCGCAACGGCAAATCTTAAATGGGACTCCTGACTCAGTTGCCACATCCCGGCGACTTTTTGGCCCACGACGGATCATCAGGACTTTGCCGCCCGTAAGGAGGGGTGGTAGACGGGGACCATTGTCTGCGTCCCAGTTAGAGCAGCGCAACCGAGCGAGAAAGTCGGGCATATGTATCAGGTGCCGTAAACTGAAAGAAAGGGTAGGCGATCCTATTTCTGCTGGAGTCAGATCTGATAACTCTGACCCAGCCTTTGCAGTGTTACGGAGGGTTTCCTTGCGTTGCATGTCAGGAGAACACAAAAGCTACTTTGTGGATTCATCCCTGCATAAAGGCTCAATTTAGTGATATCGTTGAGTCGGGATCTTTTGTCCCTTGTATGGCAATATACCTGCTACCTAACGCAAAGTTTACTTTTGCTGACATGGTTTTGATGTTTAGGTCCTGATCCTTTCCAGGCGTCGATTATCGAAGCACAGACAGTCCACTCGCTGAGACCCCAGTGCCTTGATATGAAACATTTGGCGGGGAGAAATAGAGCCTTTGGTATAGTGGTTGTGGATCGAATGCAAG
>Ga0335072_10007509_pt1 | contig 15863 bp, 20 predicted proteins | sample Lox_Sample_21_FD_206725 | JGI IMG/M metagenome (GOLD analysis project Ga0335072, IMG submission 206725) | Soil microbial communities from Loxahatchee National Wildlife Refuge, Florida, United States - Lox_Sample_2.1 | ecosystem: Environmental > Terrestrial > Soil > Wetlands | place: USA... | reverse complement strand
TGACGCTGGAGCTGCCCGGCTGGGCCAGCCCGCTGATCGACGAATGCCAGGATTCCGGCGAGGACGTGGACGTGGCGCTGAAGCTGGCGGCGGACTACGGAAGGCTCCTGCCACAGCCCGGCCTCGGCGAGACCGCGGGCCGCTGGGCCGTCCTGGCAGCGGTAGCAGAGCACAACCTCACCGTGGCCAGGGTCCTGGAGGCCCACAGCGATGCGCTGGCGATCCTCAACGAGGCCGGAGCGGCGGCGCCGAACGGCACGTGGGGCGTCTTCGCCGCCGAGGCCGCGCCGCACCAGCTGGAGGCGCGCGGCGGCGGACAGGTGACGCTGACTGGCGTCAAGCCATGGTGCTCGCTCGCCGCCCGGCTTAGCTCGGCGCTGGTCACCGCGCATGTTGGGAGCGACGAGCGCCAGCTGTTCCGGGTGAGCCTGCGTCATCGGTCGGTCACGGCGGAGCCGCCCGCCACCTGGGTGGCGCGCGGCCTGAGGACGATCGTCAGCGTGCCGGTCCGGTTCGACGCCACGCCGGCCGAACCGGTCGGGCCGCCGGGCTGGTACCTGACCCGGCCTGGGTTCGCGTGGGGCGGGATGGGAGTCGCCGCGTGCTGGCACGGCGGCGCCCGGGGGCTGCGGACCGCGCTGGTGCACGGATCGGCTGGCCGATCCGGCGACCTGACCGCCATGCACGTCGGCGCCGTCGACGCCGCGCTGCACGCTGCTGAGGCCGTCCTCTGCGACGCCGCCGCGCGCATCGACGCCGGGCAGGCCGAAGGCCGGGCCGGCCAGGTCCTGGGGTTGCGCGTCCGGGCTACGGTCGCGGACGCCGTCGAGCGGACCATCCGGCAGGTCGGCCACGCGCTCGGGCCCGCACCGCTCGCTTTCGACGAGGATTACGCCCGGCGGGTGGCCGATCTGGATCTGTACGTCCGACAGCACCACGCCGAGCGCGACCTGGCGCGGCTCGGAGGCGCGGTGCTAGCGGCCCAGCCTGGCGGGAGCGCCACTTGATCCGCCGCGTCGCAGTGGTCATTCCAGCGGCCAACGAGGAACGGCGGATCGGCAGATGCCTGACCGCCATAGCCGCCGCGCGGCGTCATCTGTACCAGAGCAATCCGACCATTGCCGCGCGCACCGTGGTCGTCTTGGACAGCTGCGACGACCGAACCGCGATGATCACCGCGGTCTCTCGCGACGTCCAGAAGGTGGCCATCACCGCCGGGAGCGCAGGTTCGGCGCGCCGGGCCGGCGCCAGCGTCGCGCTGGCCGGCGCCGGGCCGCCTGGCGAACTGTGGCTCGCCAACACCGACGCGGATTCGCAGGTCCCGGTGAACTGGCTGACCGGGATGGTGACCGAGGCGCGGCTGGGCGCGCACGTAGTCCTGGGCACCGTGGTGCCCGGCCCCGATCTCGAGCCTCAGATCAGAGCTGCATGGCTCAGCCGCCATCACCTGCGCGACGGCCATCCGCATGTCCATGGCGCCAACTTCGGGATCCGGGCCGACGCCTACCTGAACCTGGGAGGCTGGCCTCCGGTGCCGGCCGACGAGGACACCGAACTGGCCCGTCGCGCCGTCCGTGCCGGCCACCTGCGGATCTCGCGCACCGCGTTGATTCCCGTGGTCACCAGCGTGCGCCACGACGGCCGCGCACCACGCGGCTTCTCCGGCTACCTGCGAGACATCGCCGCCGCCACGGCTGAAGCGAGCGCCTGATGGACAACCTGCGCGCCCCGGCCAACCCGATCGACGCTCCCGGCACCGCCGAGGCAACCTGGCGCGCCTGGCCCGGGCTGGCCCGCCTCCCCGCCCTCGACGTGACGCCATGGACCAGCGCGGTGGTCGTCGCCGCCCACCCCGACGACGAGGTGCTCGGTCCCGGCGGCATTATCGCCATGCTGGCCGCCGCCGGCGCCAGGCTACGGGTGGTCGCCGTCACCGACGGGGAGTACTCGCACGGCGAACGGGCTGATCCGGCGGCGCTCACCCTGCGGCGGATCGCCGAGCGACAGGCCGCACTGGACGTCCTGGGCGCCAGGGACGCCGAAATCATCCGGCTCGGGCTGCCCGACGCGGCGCTCGACGGCCGCTACGCCGACATCGCCGCCGCGCTCGACGGACTGGTCACCGGCTTCGACGCGTGCCTGGCGTCCTGGGCGCACGACGTCCACGCCGACCACGAAGCCGTGGGTCGCACAGTGGCGCGGATCAGCCATCAGATCACCGGGACTGCCTGGTTCTTCCCGGTCTGGATGTGGCACTGGGCCCGGCCCGCAGACCCGGGCGTGCCGTGGCGGCACGCCGTCCGAATACCGCTCACGCAGGACGCGGCAGCGCGCAAACACACGGCCATCAGCCGCTTTGGCAGCCAGACGGAGCCAAGGCCAGGGGGCGCGGGCTCCGTGCTGGCGCCCGGCTTTGTGTCCCACTTCCGCCGAAACTATGAGGTGCTATTTCCCATGGAGCGATCATGATCATGGATCGTGCCTATTTCGAAGACATGTACGCCGCGTCGGATGACCCGTGGGGATTCACCACTCGCTGGTACGAGAAGCGCAAGTACGCCCTCACCCTGGCCATGCTGCCGCGCGAACGCTACGACAGCGCCTTCGAGCCGGGCTGCTCCATCGGGATCATGACCGAGGAGCTCGCCCCGCGCTGCACCCGGCTGCTGTCCTGCGACGTCGCCCCGGCCGCCGTTCAGTCGGCGGCGGCGCGGGCTTCTCGGTACCCCGGCGTCAGCGTCGAGCAGCGGGTCCTGCCCCGCGAGTGGCCCGGCGAGGACTTCGACCTCATCGTCTTCTCTGAGTTTCTCTACTACTTCGGCGGCCCCGATTTGCAGCGGGTTCTGGATCTGGGCCGCAGCGCGCTGCGGCCGGGCGGCACCCTGATCGCCGTCCACTGGCGGCACCCCGTGCCGGAGTACCCGCGCGGCGGGGATGAGGTGCATGACGTGCTCGCAAGCCAGGGCTGGCTCAGCCGGCTCGCCGGGCACCGGGAACCGGACTTCATTGCCGAAACCTACCTGAAAGGTCCGCTGATCTCGGTGGCCCAGGCCACCGGGCTCACATAACCGGTGCCCGACAAATCCTTGAGCAGTCCCGAGGTGCGCGGCATGAACCACATCGCGTTCCCGACGTTCGACCCGCGGGCACCACCCATTTCTACCGGGATGTCCTGGGCTTGCCGCTCGTGCAAGCAATGCAGGTCAAGGCGTGGGGGGCCGGAGTGCCAGAGCGACTTCGTGCACTTCTTCTTCGACATCGGCAACGGCGACTGCCTGGCCTTCTTCTACTACTTCGGCCAGGAGCCCTACCGGGACGAGAACCTCCCGCCACTGCTCGATCTCGGCAGGCACGTCGCGCTGCACGTGGACACCGTCGAGGACCTCGACGGGTTCCAGAAGCTGCTCGACGTCGTGGCCAGCGACGGCGAGCCGACCCTCGATGCGCCGTGGGCCCGCAAGGCCGAGCTCATCGCCGCCCGGGTCCTGGCCTGATAAGGAGCACCATGACCACCCTTTACTTCCTCGAGTTCGCCGACGTCGCCGCGGTAGCCGCGGCTCAGCCCGGCGTCCGGGTGCAGCGGCTCCCTGGCTATGTCACGGTCACCGCGGATGGCCCGCTCATCGTCGACATGCTCGCATACCCGGACGCCACCGGATCGCCGACCACCGCGCCGCGCCGCGAGCTGCAGACGGCCCGGGAGAGCCTTGACTACCTCGAGCGCTTCCTCAGTCCAGAGTCCGCTCACGACCCGGGCTCGGCACAGCCCAGCGGAGGCACAGGGTCCATCTCGCCGGGCTCCAGACCGTGATCAGGCAGTCATGAACTCTGCGCACGCGCGGCCTAGCGGGCGCAGGCACTTCCACGACTCCTGGTAGCTGGCCGTCCTGGCCGGCCAGCACCGGGGGCTTAAACGGAGGACGAGTCGGCCGCCCGACGTGATCAGCGCTTCCACCCTCGCCACGGCTCCGCCGTGCGCCAGGCGGCTCCTATCCGTCGCGGCGGGGACAGCGCCGACACGATGCGCGCTCACTGCTGTTCTCCCGCGCTTCGGGCGATGGCCTGCCCGTGAGCTGCCGTTACGGCTATCTCAGTCAGGCCTGGGATCTCCCCGGTCAGCCGGACCGCGTCGGAAGCGACGCCGGAGGCAGTAATTCCATGCTGGACCTGCAGCGCTTCCACGGTGCCTTCGACCTCGAGCGTGACGACCTGATCACCATGCGTGCTTAGCGACCCGCCGGACGCTAGGCGCCCGATCCGCCCGCCGGGCAGGATGCTGACGGCTACTGCACTGAGCTGGGCCTGTTCACCGCGGACGAGGCTGGTGCCCTGGCCGCCGAAAGTTGTGACGCTGTCGGTGATGTCCAGTACCGGCAGGTCTTTGCTCACCTGGATTCCCACCGCGCCGTCACCGTGCGTGGTGATGCTCTGGAACCGTGCGCTGGCCAGGCTCCCGTCGTAGACGTTGAAGCCCCGCGCGCCTGCTCCGTGCGTGACCACCGGCGCGTCGACGCGGAGGAGTTCTAGGCTGCCGAAGTTGACGAACCCGATGCCGCTGGGGCCGTGTGATGTGAGCGGTGCCCGCGCGGTCCAGCTGCCGACCTTGCCCCAGTTATCCAGGACCATGTCGTTGGCGCCCATGGTCGTGACCGGGCCGTCGTTAATCACGGTCTCGACTTCTGCTCCGGACACGACGTACACGCCGGCGCTGATCAGGTCGGGCGTTCCCGGCTGGATGCCGCCATCAGTGACGATCGGGCCGGTGCGCAGCAGATCGGCCTGGACTGTGCCGCCGTCGGCACGTCCCGACCAGTCGCCGTGCCCGGCGAGGAATACTCCGCTGCCCCGGATGGGCGAGTCCGCGCTTCCGGCCGATATGCCGGTCAGGCTCGCGGTTATGCGCACCGAGGGGTCCGGCTGACGGTTCCATAGGGTGAAGGCACCCTGGAGCGCGTCCACCCCGAACCCGTGCTGCCGGTCCGGCCGGCCGCGGACATCGGCCGATGCGATGACCAAGCCATCCACGTCCACGTGTCCGGAGGAGATCGTGCCGTCGGCCAGCAGCAGCACCTGTCCCCTGGTGCGCACGTTGCGCAGGCCGATGCGGCCGAGATCGCGGACCGAGGTGTCATTGAAGATGGCCACTTCCCAGTCCGGCACGATGACGGTGACGTCCTCGAGGACATTGTCGGAGGTGAGCCGGATCCCTTTCGCGCCGAAGCGGAGCGTCCCGCCGCGCAGCGTGACGCCGGGCCGGAGCGAGATCATCGGCATCCCGCTGAGCGAGCCGTCCACATGAATGTCATCGACGGACGTGAGCGCGTCGAGAAGCTCCGCCGCTATGGACACCTTGACCGCAGTAATTGCAAGTGCTCCTTTGTCTTCGTGTCAGGCGCCGCGCTTGGCCCTCGCCACGTTGGCCTGCAGCTCGGTCAGGTTCTGCCGGGTGACGAAGGCGGGCTGGCCAGGGTCTACCCGCCAGCTCTCGTCGAGGCCACCGAGGTCCAGCGCGTCGAAGCCGAACTCGTCGTAAAGGTCGGCAACCAGCTGCCTGGCGGCAGGGTCGTTCCCGGCTAGCGCGAGGGCCCGGCGCTTCGGATCGCCCTTGGGGTGGCCGTCGCCGGACATGTCGGCGGCGTCGAGCATGCTGAAAGCCCGCACGACCTTGCTGGCGGGCAGGCGTGTCTGGAGGATCCCCGGCGGCGTTGTCGTCCCGTTGTCGATCGCGGCGATGTGGCCGTCGCGCTGGGGGAAGTAGTTAATGGTGGCGATGACGACCTTTCCCGAAAGCGGCTCTACGGGGACCTGATCCACGATCGTGATGGGGATCGCCACGATCGCGAAGTCGCCCGCCGCGGCGGCCTCCTCGGGTGTCGCTGCCGTCGCCTCCGGCCCGAGTTCACCGACTAGGCCTGCGAGCGAGGCGGGTCCCTGCGAGCTGCTCAGCACTACGTCATAGCCACGCCCGATCGCTGCCCTGGCCAGGTTGCTGCCAACGTGCCCGCTGCCGATGATCCCGATGGTGGTCATCTGTGCTGACTCCTTGCTGACGACGCCCGAGGGCAGTTGGCGCCGCCCCGCCCCAAACTGAATCTACCACGTAACATTCCATGGAATCCAACTCCTTGGAAGTAACCGCCCTGGAACCTATATGCTGTGCCGGGGATGCATTCCCTGGCACCTGGTTTCGCAGTGCGCCAGAACTCGCGTCAAGCGGAGGCGCTGACTCAACTGCTACGGAAGGAAGCGCATCATGAAGATCGCCATACTCGGCGCCGGGAAGGTCGCGCACGCTCTGGGCGCCGGCTGGAAGAAAGCCGGTCACGACGTCGTGTTCGGTGCCCGCGATGGCTCGGCCGATCCGGACTTTGAGATCACGAGCCTGCAGGACGCTATGGAGGGCGGCGAGGTCATCGTCAACGCCATCAGAGGCGCAGTCGCCCTGCAGGCCATCACCGCCCTGGATACGTCGGTGATGGCCGGCAAGACCCTGCTGGATGCCGCCAATGCCGTCACCCAGACTGGGGACCTCGTCTACCCGAACTCCAGCCTGGCCGAGCACCTCCAGGCAGCTCTGCCCGCCGTGCACGTGGTCAAGGCGCTCAACACGGCGGCCATCGAGGTGCAGGCTGATCCGTCCCTGACCGGACCGGCGACCGTATTTGTCTCGGGCGACGACGAGGCTGCCAAGACCAAGGTGAAGGGACTGCTCCACGACCTCGGCTGGGCGGACGACGGGATCATCGACCTCGGCGGCATCAAGACCGCCCGCGGACCGGAGAACTACATCGTGCTGTTCTTCGCGATCATCGGCGTTCTGAAGAGCCCGTTCTTCAACATTCACATCACCCGGTGAGCGGCCCGGCCGGCCCCGCATGAATGTGCTCGGCAGCAGGTCACCCCGGTGCACACCAGGCACCTCCGCAGCTCAACCTACGTCGTGCCTTCGGCCGGGCAGTCCTGGCAGGCGCTCGTCGCGTCGGCGGGCTGGGGCTGCACGGCGATAGTGGCCAGATGGCCGCGGACGACATCTAGTCCGGGAACGTCAATGTAGGTCTCATGCCAGCCTTTCACGCGGCACTCCTTGCTGTCCCGGGGAGGGCGGCCAGCTGCCGAAATCCCTGGCCCTCCGGAACGCTGACTCTGACGATCAACCCTCCTGGCGGCGGTTCCGCATCCCGCTCCAGCCCTGGCTGGTCGCGCCGTAGAACACTGGAAGGACGCACAGGATCAGCAGGCTGACCAGCGGCTGCCAGCGCGCCACCGCGGCAGCCAGCAGGTAAGCGATCACGCCCAGCAGCGCACGGCGGCGCTCCTGGGCGAAGAAAGACGCCGGGGTGTGGCGGGCGAGCAAGCGCTCATGAGTGGCCAGGTACCGGAACAGCAGGAGCCAGGTAAACGCCATGAAAGCGGCCGCGATGGCGTACAGGATGAAGGCCGTCACTTCATTTGGCCGACTGCCAGACCGGAAGGCGCTGCTCAGGACAGCTGTCGGGAAGGACAGCACGGAAACGCCCAGCAGCAGGGCGAGGTTGCGCCACAGCAGCCCGAGGTCGACGGCAGCGATGCGAGTGAATAGCTGATGATGGTTGACCCAGATCACTCCGATGTACGCGAATGACGCAAGGTAGGCGAGGTAGGCCGGCCACTCTCCCAGCAACTGACCCCGCATGTCGCCGGACCCTGGAGCGCGCAGATCCAGTACCAGCAGCGTGATGGCTATGGCGAGCACGCCGTCGCTGAATGCCTCGACCCGCGCGCTGTCGGACAGCTGACCGCCGTGCTCGGCAGCGGCGGCCGTCGGATTCTCGGCCGTATCGCTCATGTGGTCACGACCAGCTTTCCGCATAGCCGGCCCGCTTCCATCGCGCGGTGCGCCTCGACAATCTCCTCGAACCGGAACACGCGTCCGATGGGAACGACCGCGGTGCCAGCGCCGACCTAGTCCAGCAATCCCTGCAGCAGCTGCCGTGGCAGGTCGGCTGATCCCCCGCCGTAGGCGGCCAGCCGGACGCCCGGGGCAGGTAGTCGATCGGATAGAAATCGCGTACGGTCCACTGATTGGGACAAGACGGTCATCTGTTGGCAGCATCTCCGGCAATGCGCCAAGCACTGCCCACTCCAGCTGGCTGCGGAACGGGATCACCTGGGAAGCGGGCACACACGTGTAGTCGGCGTAGCCGCCGTCAAAGACGCGGCCCATGCCGCCCATGAGCGTCGCGACCTGCTGACCTGCGGCGAACTCCCCTGCCGGGCATTCGGCCACGATGCCGACCGCCTCGATTCCCGGCACGCGCGGGAACGTCACGCCGTCCGCAAGTCCCAGCCGCGTATGCAGCTCGGAGCGATTGAGGCCAAAAGCTTTCACCCTGATCAGTACCGATCCGTCAGCCGGTTCGGGTACGGGGATATCGCGGATCACCAGGGCCTCTGGTGGTCCGGGCCGGTCGAGAACGACGGCGCGCATCGTGCGGCTCATCTCAGCAGTGCCCTCCCCGCTTGTCCCTGGGCCTGGCGGTCGCCGGCGGTCGCCGCCCGGCGGCTATTAGGCGCTGTCTTCGATCTCGATGGCACGGCTGGCAGCCCGCAGCCGGGTGAGGGTGGCGGCGAACTGCCGCAGGGTCCGTTCCGGCACCGCGGATCCGAGCAGCCGCTGCAACTCCTCATCGAAGGCACCGCCGGCCTCCGCTAGCATCCGCCGGCCCTCGGGGGTCAGCTCCAGGAGCGAGGAACGCCGGTCGGCGGGATTGGGCAGCCGCCGGCAGTAGCCGCTTGCCTCGATCCGGTCGACCAGCTTGCTGGTGCCTCCGGTGGTGATGCCCAGCTCGGCGGCGATGTCGTAGACCCGGCAGCCCGGCAGCCGGCCGATCACGGTCATGGGCTCGAAGTGGGTCAGGGGCAGGCCGAACTCGCGCTTGAGCCGGGCGTCGACAGCGTCCCAGATCTCAATCTCGAACCGGATGATGTCGCTGAAAAGCCGCCTGAGGTCTGTCACCGCGAAGCCCGCCTCCAGTCTGCGGCGTCAGCTTACTGCATCCTGTAAGCATCTTCCAATAAGGCCAATTCCTCGGAAGCTATATAGCGCGGCCAGCTCGCCCGGGCCTGGAGCGGGGACCGTGGGTGACCGCGTCCCGCCAGCTGTTTGCGGCAACGATCAGCCGTATTCGGTCGCCGGCTCGGTGGCGCATCGGCGCATCGGCGCGATATGCGTCAGCGGCGTCATCGCGCGTCGTTCTGGAGGAATGCGTTCATGTCCCTGAAGTACTGAACGTACAGGTCGGGGGTGAAAGTGCTGATCATGACGACGGCTCATCGCCCGGGTTGGCGAAACTATGCGGTGCGCCGGGCGGGACCATGACCAGGGTTGCGGCGGGGCTTCATAGTCTGTGTCGCCAACGGTGAACACCGCGGTACCGCAGACGATATAGAAGCCCTCGTCGTGGCGGGCGTGCCGGTGCTGGGGCGGACCCGGAGTGTGCGGCGGCAGCACCGACCCGCTGATTCCGAGGCGGTGGCCGGTAGAGCCTCCGTCCTCCAGTATCCGCATCCTGACCGGTCCGAGGTGGATCTGCTTGCCGCCGTCCGGGCCGACGACTGAAACCTTGCTGGGCTCTCTCACGACGTACTCCTCTCCGGAAGCAAAGGTCAGGGCCTGGCTCGATGCGGTGCCATGGCCTCACCACTGCTGATGTCGGGCTGTGTGGATGCGCCGATATCGCGGAGTCGTTGACGGCCGCCGCTGCGCACCACGTCAGCTGCGACCTCATGCAGTTCACGGCGCCTCGCCCGGCTCATCTGGCGCAGCACGCCGGCCGCGTCCTCGCGGGTGGTCTGGCCGCCGGCCATCAGCAAGCCGATCGCCTCGCCGACTGTGCGGCTGTTGATCAGCCCCATTGCCAGGTCGGCGGCCCGCTCATCAGTCCGCGCCGCCGACCGCGCCAGCCGCTCCTGCTCGACGATCGACAGGGCATGCTCCACCAGCAGGCGAGCGATGATCGCGTCATCAAGGCCGGGTTCGCGTCCTGTCCACGCGTGCACCGCCATCCCGGCGAATGCCGGGTACCCGTGCAGGGGAGGCCGCCTAAACGGGGTCACTATTGTTGTGTTGCCGGCATGCGCAACAGGCCCAGCGTGTCTGGCGCAGAGGCGTGCCTCGCCGGCCAGCGGGAAACTCACCTGGAACAGCCCCTCAGTCCCCTCGCTCAATTCAATCGCGCACCCGTCGCTGAATGACGGGCTGCTGCATCTTGCCAGGCTAGAGAGCACGACCGCGGGCTCGTCCGATCGGACGATGCCGCGCAGGGCTTCTTCGATCGTCACCGAACGCTGCTGACCGCAGCCTTCTAGGCCCGTCGGCCGGGACGCTCTCATCTTCCGGGGCATGACCTTCGTACTCCCTTGCAGCACCAAAGACCGATATTGGAGTTGTCAGTTAACCGTGGCGACAGTCAGCCTCCGGGCCCCTATAGCCAGGTGGTTGAAAGCCAGATAGCGGCGCCCGAGAGGACGAGCAGGAAGATGTTGAACCCGATCAGCCTGGATTCGCCTCGCCTGAGGTGCAGCGAGATGGCGCCGGCCTGGATCAGCAGGAACCCTGTGGCTGCCGCCAGTGCCAGGGCCGGGCCAATGCCGGTCAGCGGGGGCAAGATCAGCCCGAGTGCTCCGAGCACTTCCAGCCCCCCGATGGTTCGCACGAGTCTCAGCGGCAGGGTGTCAATCCAGCCCATCATCGGCCGCAGCTGATCGGGAGACCGCAGGAGCTTCAGCCCGCCCGCGTACAGGTAGATCAGCACCAGCAGCGCCGCGACGATCCAGTAGGCCACGGTCATTAGCACACCTCTTGGTTACTGTTTGAAAGTAGCCTCATTGTCGGTGACAATTGAGGGGCTTACAAAAGCCACACCGGTGTGCCTAGCTAACAGGGATGTGCCCGTGCCCAACTTAGAGAAGGTGTGCCTGATCAGGGGCGATCAGGGCCGGGCTATCCGCGCGCTGCTTGACCGCATCGCCGACAAGTGGGCACTGCTGATCGTTGCGACACTGCACGGGCAGCGACTGAGGTTCACCGAGCTGCAGCAGAGCATCCCGGGCATCTCCCAGCGCATGCTCACCCTCACGCTTCGCAAGCTCGAGCGCGACGGACTGGTCACCCGCACAGCTCATGCCGAGGTGCCACCCCGCGTGGAGTATGAGCCCACCGAGCTCGCCGCCACGTTGATCCCGCACGCGATCGCCCTGGCCAGCTGGGCCATTGAACACAACCCCGACATCGACGCTCACCATGAGGCGTACGACAAAAGAGCAGCGCCGAAACGGCCGCGAGCAGCGCTCCGTGAGATCGATGCGACCGATCGGTCGAGAGGCCAGGAACTCTAGCTGGCGCCGCCTGCAGCCTGGCTGTCTCCCGGGTGCAGGCGAATGTGCTTGAACGCAATGAAGTCGTCAATTACCGCGAGGTTGCGCGTTCGCCCGACGCCGCTGGCCTTGAAGCCGCCCTCCTCGAACTGGTCGTGCAGCTTTGCCCAGTCGTTGACCCACACCGAGCACGCCTCCACTGCCAGGGCTACGCGCATGGCGACGTCCACGTTCGCGGAGAACACGCTCGCGCTGAGGCCATATTCGGTGGCGTCGGCCATGGCGATCGCTTCCGCCTCCGTTGAAATGTCTGCATAGTCAGCACCGGTCCGAACACTTCGTTCTGGACGACCGACACGGAAGGCGCGCTTGGCGGCGGCGATGGCGCTCTCAGCCTGTTCCGGCGCGCCCATGGCGTAGCTGCCGATCCCCTCGCCGGTCGCCGGGTTCACACTCTGCCGGTGCTCGGGGGAATCAACCCACGCGTCATCGATCCACTGCAGCGCCACCCTGCCATGTTCGCCAGCTGTCATTCTCGTCTCCGGTGACCAAGCAGCACGCATCAGAGTTCACCCGACCCCATAATGATAACTAGAAAGCAGCTTCCATGTTATCTAGTTCAGATGGCATGCCGAGCATCCGCCCGCTGCCAAACGCTCACAGGGAGACTCCATGCAGTACCGCACCCTCGGCCGGACCGGCATCCAGGTCAGCCCCTACGCCCTGGGCGCCCTGATGTTCGCCACCTCCATGGGCAATGCCCCCGAGGACTCGGCCCGCATCATCCACAAGGCGCTGGACGCCGGCATCAACGTCATCGACACCGCCGACGCCTACGGCGACTCCGAGGACGTCGTCGGCAAGGCCCTGGAAGGCCGCCGCGACGGCGTCGTGCTCGCCACCAAGTTCAGCCGCCCGACCGGGCAGGACCCCAACCAGCAGGGCGCCTCGCGGCGCTGGATCCTCACTGCCGTGGAGAACTCACTGCGCCGCCTGCGGACCGACCACATCGACCTCTACCAGCTCCATCGCCCCGATCCCCGCACCGACATCGAGGAAACCCTCTCCGCCCTGACCGATCTGATCCGCAGCGGCAAGGTCCGCGCGATCGGCGCGTCGCAGACCCCCGCCTCCGACATCGTCGAGGCCCAGTGGGTCGCCGAGCGGCGCGGCCTCAGGCGATTCCATACCGAGCAGCCGCCCTACTCCATCCTGAGCCGCGGCATCGAACGCGAGGTCCTGCCCGCCATCCAGCGCTTCGGCATGGGCACCCTGGTCTGGGGTCCGCTCGGCCAGGGCCTGCTCACCGGCCGTGTGCGCAAGAACCAGGACAACGACCTGCGGCGCGCCGGCCTGTTCCAGCATCTCGAGGACGAGCGGCGGCTCGACGTCGTCGAACGGCTCATACCCCTCGCCGCCGACGCCGGACTGCCCATGACCCACCTCGCGATGGCGTTCACCATCGCCCACCCCGGCGTCACCAGCGCGCTTATCGGCGTCCGCACCATGGACCACCTCGACGGCCTGCTCGCCGGCCTGGACGTCACCCTCACCGACGACATCCTCGACCGCATCGACGAGATCGTCCCTCCCGGCACAGACGTCGGCATCCTCGATCAGGCCTACCAGCCCCCTGCCCTGGCAAGCCCTGGGCCGCGCCGCCGCCCCCTGGCCGGACGCGCTGCAGCCTGACCGCAGCGGCCCCGCACCAGCGCCAAGCAGACTCCCTCACGAGCAGCACCACCATCGATGCATGACACTCTCGGTGTCAGCCTCAGGCCGCCGTCGTTTGGATTGCCGACTGGCTGATCAACCATCCCGCCGGGGAGGTGAAGCTTCCGAGCCCCTCCGCTACGTCCGCGGTTCGAGCAGGCGTCTGGCGCCGGAGCGGCGGCAGCCCGCTCTGACGACCCGCCGTGGGCCTAAAGTGCCGCGAAGAAGTCGAGATATGCCTTGGCCGGTCCGGCCGGGTTTTCCAGCGCGATGTTGTGACCGGACTGGGCGACGACCGCGCTGCGGACGTCGGATGCGACCCTGGCGAGCTGCCGGCATACCTAGTCCGCCAGGTGGCCTGAGCGCCGACGGCGAGGACCGGGCAGCTGATGGGATCGGCGTAGCGCGGCCGGTTCTGCTCGGCATCGATCAGACGTGCGCGGTACATACATTTGGTGACCCTCTCGTCAGTTTGCATTTATGGCCGCCGGTCCGGGCCCAGGGATCGTCGACTGTTTACTGAGAGAGGATGCGAAACGACTCGTTCGGCTGAACGTTGCCAGATGATTCAGCTGGATGGTTTCTGGCCTCGCGAGCCAGCCCAGAGTTCCTTGAGGTCCTCGTGCAGAGTGCTCTTTGATGGCGGCGCACGATAACGCCCGGTCTCGCATCTTGTTCGAGCAGCTGGCACAGGAAGCCGACTGGAGTCCGGGCCTGGCCGCCACGCTGCAGCCCGTGACCGCCGAAGGTCGTGATTATTCGCGAGGCGGTGACGCCAGGCCACCGCCCACGGACCCTGGCCAGTGCCTCGCGCCGCCGCCGATGTTGTTGTTCGCGCGCTCCCCGCTGCCACGCCGGTAAACGGTGCCGGAAGCGTCGACGTGGATCGCGCCGATAGCCGGCGGCTGTAGGGCCTCGGCCAGTTCGCCGGCGGCAGATCCCGGGCGATGTCCAGGAGAAGAAGCTCGCCGACCACGACGTGGTCGCCGGTCCAGTTGGGGACCAGGCCGACGCCGACGCCATCGAGCTCATTCACCGCCAGCTGCACAACCCCGCGGAAGTCGGCCTTGACACGCTCGATCGCATTCATCTCACTGACGGTCAGCAGCCATGGCTGGCCCCTGCGCAGCTCCCAGCCGGGCTCTATGCCCGCGATCTCGTACGCATGCCAGCAGAACCTGATCACTTCGACCTGGCCGGTCAGGTGCCGGGCGATCGGCATCACCACCGTCTTAGCGCCGACCCGGCGCCGTTCGATGACGCCGCCAACAGCGGGATGACCGATCCAGCGCGCCAGGGCATCGATGGCTTGCTGCTCCTCAGCCTCGAACCGCTTGCGCCGGGCTTCCTCGATGCGGTTCCGGTTCGGGCCGCTCACGCAGGTACCACCACGCTTTCCGAACATGCCGTTCTCAGCCGATGCGGGACGCTCGGCAGCACTCGGTGCGTCCAGCACTCGGTGCGCCCTGATCCTGCTGCCACCGTGCTGCCATCCAACAAGGAGGCCCGACCGCCGTTCCCGGCGATCAGGCCTCTGACCTGCAAAAAACTTGGTTGGTAGCGGGGGCAGGATTTGAACCTGCGACCTCTGGGTTATGAGCGCAGTCTGACCCTGTTCAACCCCGCCCGGCATTGACCGTAAGCGTGCGGCAGCCTTCACCGGCGCCGTCGGCATGCCCGGCGGGAAGCGTCGACCATCGACGCGAACTGCGGCGGCTCCACGATTGGCCGACCCCGCCTAGGCGATATGCTCGTCAGGTCCGCATCGGCAGAGACGATCAGGAACGCGCCTACCGCCGCCGCCGGATCTAGGATCCGGTTGTCCTCCCAGTCCGGGCAGCCTCCGACCGTATGCGGCGGGTCGGGCAGGCCATCGCGCATTTGAAGGCCTGGCCCATGCTGTCTGAGGAGCTGGCGCTATGGCCCGGCCATCAGCAAATGCCAGAGCACGCTGCGCCCAATCATAAGGTTATTCTTTTCATCATTTAAAAAGAAGCACTCAAGATATTCGTATAGCTATTTTCTACACATGGGAGCGGCGAGGAGGCCACGAACGCTTCCGCAGTTTTAGGCTGTGAATTGTCAGCTCCTGGCGTGTGCCGCAGTGGAAAACGGTTCCTGCCATGGAATCTCGTGTCGCCATCTAGCCACTGGGTACATTCGTGTTATGCCACGCGAAGGGGATTATCGGGGTAGATCGAACGGCGGCGGGGGGGAGCAGGCCCGTGATCCGTGCCCGCGGTACGTGGTGCGCGCCAGGCACGCCTTCGACGGCTCGCAGTTCATGGCCGGCGGCGCCCAGGTTCTCGTGGACGGCGGCCTGATCGTTGCGGTGGAGCCGCTGCACGGCCCGTACCCGGGCGGTTGGCCGGTGATCGACCTTCCCGGCGGCACCGTATTGCCCGGGCTGATCGACACCCACGTGCATCTGGTGGGCGACGGCGAGCCCGATGCGCTGGCACTCGACGCCGGCCGGTCTGGCGCGGAGCGCGAGCAGGTGATCCGCCGGTCCCTGCAGGAGCAGCTGAAGCGGGGCGTGACGACCGTCCGGGATCTCGGGGACACCGAGTGGGCCGTGCTGGACCGCGAGGCGCAGGACGGCGAGCCGTCCGTCGTGGGGGCCGGTCCCCCGCTCACCTCCCCTGGCGGGCACTGCGCCGCCATGGGCGGTGAGGCCAGTGGCGCGGCCGCGTTGCGCGGCCGCGTGGCCGAACGGCACGAGCGGGGCGCGCAGGCAGTGAAGATCATGGTGAGCGGCGGGGCGATGACCGCCGACTCGGACCTGCTCGAGTTGC
>Ga0335072_10007508_pt1 | contig 15864 bp, 17 predicted proteins | sample Lox_Sample_21_FD_206725 | JGI IMG/M metagenome (GOLD analysis project Ga0335072, IMG submission 206725) | Soil microbial communities from Loxahatchee National Wildlife Refuge, Florida, United States - Lox_Sample_2.1 | ecosystem: Environmental > Terrestrial > Soil > Wetlands | place: USA... | reverse complement strand
CGTCTATGGCGGCCCGGGCAAGATCGAGCTGAAAGAGATCCCGACACCCCGCATCTCCAAGCCGACCGACGCACTGATCAGGGTCACCCGGACAACCATCTGCGGGACAGACCTCGGCATTATCAAGGGGAAAGTGCCCGACACCAAAGCCGGCACGACCCTGGGTCACGAAGGTGTAGGTGTTGTGGAAGAAGTAGGGACTGCCGTCCGGAACTATAAGAAAGGCGATCACGTCCTGATCTCCTGCATCACATCGGACGGTACCTGTGAATACTGCAGAAAAGGCGTCTATGCCCATTGCGAGGACGGCGGCTGGATCCTGGGTCACCTGATCAACGGCACCCAGGCGGAATACGTCCGTATTCCCCATGCCGACAACAGCCTGCATCCTATCCCGGCGGGCGCGGATGAAGAAGCGCTGGTCATGCTAAGCGATATCCTGCCGACCGGTTTTGAGATCGGCGTCCTGAACGGACAGGTGAAACCGGGCGATACGATCGCCATCGTCGGATCCGGCCCTATCGGGATGTCTGCGCTGTTGACTGCGCAGTTTTACTCCCCTGCCCGCATTTATATGATCGACCTGGACACGAACCGGCTGGAAACGGCCAAAAAATTCGGGGCAACCGACACGATTCATTCGGGTGTGACCGACGCCGTCCAAAAGATCATGGCCGAAACAAAGGACGGGGTAGATGTGGCCATCGAAGCCGTGGGGATACCGGCGACATTCGATATCTGCCAGCGGATCGTCCGCCCGACCGGCCATATCGCCGTAGTAGGCGTACATGGGCATAGCGTCGACCTTCAGCTGGAGAACCTGTGGACCCGGAATATCACCCTGACGACAGGACTGGTCAGCACGTTCACCACGCCGATGCTGCTGAAAAATGTGCTTTCGGGCAAACTGGAGCCCCAAAAGCTGATCACTCATCACTTTGGATTGGGCGACATCCTCGAAGCCTATAAGGTATTTGGGAATGCCGGCGCGGAAAAAGCCATCAAAGTGATCATTACCCCGGAAAACGCCGCGGCAGTGCCCGCGGCCAGCGCGGACGAAAAGAAAAAACAGCCGGCCTGACGGTGGCCTGCCTTACCGGCGGCCTATGACGGTTCTCAGGTCGCCGGTTAAGCTTCATCATAAGGACGGGTAAATGATCGCTGTATCTTGAGATCGAAAATAGAACCAGTATGAAATCGATCGTTGTTCCCGTCAATTTCACCGCCCATTCCCGCAACGGGGCGCGCTATGCAGCCGAAATGGCGCTGGCGCTGGAGGCTGATATTCATTTGCTCCACGTAGAGCGCATCCCGATGTCCCCGGCGGAGGTGCCCGCGGGTTTTTTCTTTCAACAGCTACAAAAGAGCGCGGAAGCCTCCCTGGCGGAGCTGGCAGCCGAACTTACCGGCCTTACCCGGCATCAAATAGCCGTGACAACCATCCTCGAGACGGGGAATCTGCAATTCAAGCTGCAGGAAGTCTGCGACCGGTTAAAGCCGTTCGTGGTCGTGATGGGGATCCAGCAGGAGCCGCAACTGCGGGACCTGCACGGCAGCGACACGATGAACGCCGTCAGGCATCTCGGTTTTCCGTTACTTGCCATTCCTGCGGACATCCGGTTCTATGCGATCCGGAAGATTGCGCTTGCCTGCAATCCCGAAGAGCTGCGTGAGGGCATGCCGGCCTCACTGGACTTCCTGGAGGAGCTGCGGAATCTATTTGCCGCCCGGTTGGAGATCATCAGCGTCAAGCCGCCAACGGGCAAGGGATCCGGACCTGTTGAACCGGGCGAATGGAAGGCCTTCGCACACCTGCCCATGCCGGAGATCACCTTCGTCAAAGCCGCGAGCGTGGAAGAAGGGATTATGAACTACCTGAACTGCCATGCGGTGGACTGGCTCATTGTTTTCCCCCGGCAACATGGATTCCTGGATTTTCACCGGAGCCATTCGATACGGATCGTGAGGCGCAGCGCCATACCGGTAATGAGTCTCGGTGAGGCGATTGAGATCAGGCAGCCGAATTGAGGAGCCTTGCAAACGTGAAAGCAGCCCCGGCTGCCGCCACGCCGATAAGGGCGGTCTTCAGGGCCCCGCGGATTGCCTTCTCCCTGGTGAACCGGCTTTTGAGATAGCCGAAGACGAGCAGGACGGCAAGGGTGATCGCCGAGGACAGGATCAGTCCATAACGGGGACTGTCAGTGGCCATATAGCCTGTCAGCGGGATCAGCCCGCCGATGATATAGGAAGCGCCGATATTGAAGGCGCTTTTCGCTGCCCGCTTGTCATCCGGCGCTTCAAGGCCGAGTTCATTCCGCATCATGAACTGTACCCATTGTTCCTCATTGCCCGAGAGCTCGTCGGCCACCATGTTCTGAGCCTGCTGTGACAAGCCGTAGGACGCCAGCGCATCCCTGACTTCCTGCTTTTCGCCCTCTCTGCCTTCTTTCACCTGCCGGTACTCATCCCGCTGCTGGGCATAATACCGGTCGATCTCCGTTCGGGCCGAAAGGAAACCGCCGAGACCCATGGAAATTGAACCGGCGCAGATCTCGGAGATCCCTGCGATGAGGATGACGGCGTTGCCGGATACGACGCCGCTTATCCCGGCCGTAAGAGCGAAGGGGACGGTAATACCATCGGACATGCCGATGATGATGTCCCTGACAAAAGCGGAGCGCCCTGATGCGGATCTCGTGTCCATCGGATAAAACTACCTGCGGCGGAATACTCCCGGCATGATGTAACTCATCCCTCCCGGTGTGTTTAATCAGGCCCCGCGCGCCCAACCGTCACAACCGGCAACCGGGCCCGACCCTACCTTTATACCGCCATGGATAACCAAATTCCAAAACGGCCGGAAAGCCGGGCGGATTATGACCTGACGGAGGTATATAATGTCTGGGTCTTTATCGGCCGCTTCTTTCATGAGGCGTTCCGCCCGCCTTTCGAATGGCGGGAGATCATCCGGCAATGCCGGGTGATGGGATTAAAGTCCATCGGGATCGTAACGCTCACCGGTTTTATTACCGGAATTGTATTTACCAAACAGTCACGTCCTTCCCTGGATGACTTCGGCGCGACGTCATGGCTGCCGAGCCTGGTTTCCCTGGCGCTCATCCGGGCGCTGGCGCCGCTGATCACCTCCCTCGTTATTGCCGGTAAGATCGGCTCCAATATCGGCGCAGAGCTGGGCTCCATGCGCGTCACGGAGCAAATCGATGCGATGGAAGTTTGTTCGGCCAACCCCTTCAAATTCCTGGTCGTCACCCGGGTCATCGCGATCAGTATCGTCCTGCCGCTGCTGGTGACCTATATGGCGTTCCTCGGCCTGGCCGGATCATTCCTGAATATCAATCAAAATGAGCAGACGAGCTTGCCGGCTTTCCTGGCGGATGCCTTTGGACAAATTTCGTTCCTCGACCTCTTTTCATCCGCCTTCAAGTCCCTGTTATATGGCTTTACGATTGGTATCACGGGCTGCTATATGGGCTTCAATGCCGTGCAGGGAACGGTGGGCGTGGGCAAAGCCGCGAATTCGGCTGTGGTCGTGTCGATGTTCATGGTTTTCGTTGAAGAGATCCTGATCGTACAGGTGGTCAATTCTATGCGGTAAAAGAATAAAACATGCGTAAACTCAAACACTCCGCCCTGCTGGGCCTGTTCGTCGTGATCGGTGTCGGGCTGTTCATCCTGGCTGTGCTTACCGTGGGAAGCCGCCAAAATGTCTTTGCCCGGACCATCCGGGCCCGGATGATCCTTGACGACGCGGAAGGGCTTCGCCGGGGAGACAACATATGGCTGTCGGGTGTCAAAGTGGGGACGGTCAGGCGGGTAGGACTCGATGCGGACAACCAGGTGGAAGTTGTATTTGATGTCGAACGGGCACAGTTCTTCCATCTGTACAAAGATGCGAGCGGAAAGGTCGGCTCGGACGGGCTGATCGGCAACCGGATCATTTTACTCAGCGGCGGCACCCCCGCCACAGGCCGGCTTGCAGAGAATGACATGATCCGAAGCGAACGGACCCTGCGGACGGAGGAAATACTGGCAACCTTACAGGAGAATAACAAGAATCTTCTTGCCATCACCAGCCAGGTTAAAGGGATCGCCGCCAGGATCAATGAAGGAAAGGGGACGATCGGTCTGCTGATCAACGATCAGGAAATGGCGGCCCGCTTGCGCCGGTCGGTCGGCGGACTGCAAAAAGCGACAGACCATACCCGGGAGCTGACACAACGGCTCGATGCTTTTGCCGGCCGCCTCGACACCGGCCAGGGCCTCGTCCGTCAGCTGACTACCGATACAACATTATCGCGGGAGTTGCAGGAGACAATCGCCGAATTACGCGCCGCCAGTGTCGAGATCGGCGCCGCGGCGGTTAATGTCCGTACCGGCGCCGGCGCACTCACCGATCCGCGGACCCCCGCAGGCGCCCTGCTGGCCAATGACACGGTAGCAGCCGACCTGCGGGCGACGGCCAGCCACTTACGTACCAGCAGCGAGAAACTGGATGAGGACCTGCTGGCCCTCCAGCACAACTTCCTGCTGCGCGGTTTCTTCCGGAAAAAGAAAAAATAGTTATATGAACAGTCTCGTTGAGCGGGTATCCGCCGGTATAGTTAAGGGATCCTGACAACGATCACCCGGCCCGATGACCCCGCTCAGGCGTGCTCTTTTCACGCCGGAGTAACTTTATTCACCAATAAAAAGGGTGGGGAAAAGTCATTCGATGGCGGATAACCGGCGCAATAAATAAAAATCACAGATATGAAAAATATTGTCGCTGCCGTAGATTTCAGCGAAAGCTCGAACAACGCCGCGCGTTATGCCGCGGATCTGGCCGCCGCAGTCGGCGCCGAACTGCATCTCGTCCACGTCCTGGATTTTCATGCTATTCACCCGGAGGTGCCCGTTCCCGACTATGTGCTTGACGAAGTCCGCAACGCAGGATTCAACGGCCTGGAGACCCTGGCCGCCGAGCTGAAGGCGAGGACCGGACAAAAGATCAATATCGCCACCGACCTGGAAACCGGTACCGTCGAACGGCGGGTCCGGGACTTCAGCTGGTGGAAAAAGCCCTTTCTGGTGGTTCGCGGCGCTTCGGAGGGAGAAACGCCCTCGATCGGTCAATTGCCTTACCCCCTGCTGATCATTCCCCGGGATGTGACATTCCGCCAGGTGCGCAACGTTGTCATCGCCTGTGACGCGGAAGAGATCGACAACGGGATGCCGGTGCCCTTCGAATTCCTGCGGGAATTACGCGATCTGCTGCGTGCCCATTTCGATGTGCTTCATGTGGCGACCGGCCGCGAGGAAAGCGCGACCATTTCCTTCCGGGAATGGAGGGCAACGCTGATGGCGCAGTTTCCGGAGATCCATTTTATCAGCGCCCCCACGGTCGAAGAAGGGGTCAATGAATACCTGGAGCATCACCCCATCGACTGGCTGGTGATTTTTCATTTCCACAAAAGTCTTTCGAAAAATATTGTGCTGCACTGTCCCGTTCCGGTGATGAGCATCAAGGACAGGATGCGCCGGATGGGCGCCGAGCGATAACCGGGAATTGATCCTGCCTAAGGCAGAAACCCGCAGGTATATAAACTACCGGTCCTGATCAGGGACCCGACAGCAATTAATCATGTACTTAACTGACCCTGATCATCATTTCCCCCCGGCGCGCCTGATTATCTTCAAACAAATCTTCAAGCCATGCAACACACCGACATCGAATTCCTGCAGCAATTCCGGAGGGCAGATATAGATCTTCCAAACGAAGACCGCCAATATGGTAATGTATGTTTCAGGCATTTCTCCAGGAGCCGAAAGGAAAGATGTGCAGTGGAAGAAGCCATAGAGCACCAGCTGGCACATTCCCTGATCATCGATGCCCTGATCGGAAAGCTGGAAAATGAGGACCAGGTACTCGACCGGCAGCTGGCGGCGTTTCTTCAAAAGCTGCTGAGGACGATTTCGGCGTTCAGCCGGAAGGAGCCTGCCGTGGCTGCGCGATTGGAGACCTTGATGGCGGAGACAGCCTGCTTCCAGGAACGGGTCAGGCTCTTCCAGACCAGGACCCAGCCATTGCTGCTTGACGCCTTGAAGAACATTTTCGCTGAAAGGAAGGCGGCCCGCCATTCCGGGTTCGTAGGCAGCAAGAACGTTCGGAGCATGCAGATCCTGGTCCGGAAATATCGGGAGGCGCTGTATTTCTACCACGATGTATTCACCGGGCTGGTGGAAGGTGAGTCGGAAAAGATGGGTAAAGTAATGGTCGTCTCATCGCTCGGCAATTGTCTGCTCAATCTTACCGCACTGATCAAGACCCGGATCTCGGCGATCGAAACCGCATTTAATTGCCTGGGCGAATGGAAGATCAGGCTGCGGCTGGCGGAGGCGCAAGCCTTTTATAATTGATAAACGTTCTCTGCAAGGCTGACTCTTGTCAATCACCGGCCTGACCGCTGTCACCTTTCGGCCCGCAGTCGCAACCTAATTTTAGCCCGATGAAATCCGAATTGAAAAGAGAATCGAACAACAGCCTGAACAACGGATCGGACATCGACAAGGGTCGCGTAGTGGCCATTCGCGGCAGCGTAGTGGACGTGCGGTTCCCATCCCGGCTGCCGCTGATCAACACCCTGCTTGCCGCAGAACGCACGGGAGAGATCGGGATCGACGGCCGGATCGTGATCGAAGTCCATGCACACCTCGACGAGCGGCATGTCCGCGGGATCGCGCTAACCCCCGCCCAGGGGCTGTCGAGGGGCGCCGTCGTGACCGATACGGGAAAGACACTGGAGGCCCCCGTGGAACGCGATACGCTTTCGCATATGTTCAATGTCTTTGGTCAGGTAATCGACCACAGCGGGGCAACCTTCAGCCGGCATCGTTCGGTGCATCAGCTGCCGCCGGCGCTGGAGCAGCGATCTGTCCGATCGGAGGTTTTCGAAACGGGGATCAAGGTGATCGATCTGCTGATGCCGCTGGAGAAAGGCGGCAAGGCGGGGCTGTTCGGAGGCGCCGGCGTCGGTAAGACAGTGCTGCTCACCGAGATGATCCACAATATGGCCGGATTTCATAAAGGGGTCAGTATATTCTGCGGCATCGGCGAGCGATGCCGCGAGGGAGAGGAGTTGTATCGGGAAATGCGGGAGGCAGGCGTTCTGGCAAATATGGTGATGGTGTTCGGCCAGATGAATGAGCCGCCGGGCAGCCGCTTCCGGGTGGGACATACGGCCCTGACGATTGCGGAATTTTTCCGCGATGATGCGCATCAGGATGTCTTGTTGCTGGTCGACAATATCTTCCGGTTCATCCAGGCCGGGATGGAGGTCTCGGGCCTGATGGGACAGATGCCTTCCCGGCTGGGATATCAGCCGACGATGGCGACAGAATTGTCCCAGTTGGAAGAGCGGATCGCCAACACCGAATCCGGCGCCATTACGTCGATCCAGGCGGTTTATGTGCCGGCCGACGACCTTACGGACCCGGCTGCGGTGCATACCTTTTCGCATTTGTCGGCATCGATCGTGCTGTCGCGGAAAAAGGCCAGCGAGGGCCTGTATCCCGCTATCGATCCGCTGCAAAGCAGCTCGCAGATGTCCAATACGGCCATTGTGGGAGAACGGCACTATCGATTGGCGCAGCAAGTCCGGCAGACCCTGGCGCAGTACGAAGAACTAAAGGATATCATTGCGATGCTGGGACTGGATCAGCTCTCGGAGCAGGAGCGCGGGGTCGTAGGCAGGGCGCGGCGGCTGGAGCGGTTCCTCACGCAGCCCTTCTTCACCACAGAAGCCTTCAACGGCATGGCCGGCAAAGTGGTCAGTCTGCCGGATACGCTGGATGGCTGCGAGCGGATCCTGGCGGATGAATTCCGGGATTTTCCGGAAGACGCTTTATATATGATCGGCCCGATCGGGGAGGCGCGAAAAAACAACAACGTATGATGGTCACCACTATGCACTTATCGGTTCACCTGCCTTTCCGCATTTTCCGGGAAGAAGCGGATATCGTCCGGATCGTGGCGGAGGGACCATCGGGGCTCTACGGCATCTGGCCAAACCGGCTGGATTGCGTTCTGCCCCTGGTGCCGGGGATCTTCTCCTTTACCGGGACAGACGGAAAAGAAAGATTCCTTGCCGTAGATGAAGGATTCCTCATAAAAACGGGACCCGAAGTAAAGCTATCGGTGCGGAATGCGATCGATGGCGGGGACCTGGGGCAGCTGCGGGAGCGCGTAGAGAAAGAGTTCCGGCGTCAAAAGGAGGAGGAACAGCAGATGCGGTCGGTCATCTACCGGCTGGAAAGCGACTTCATCCGGCAATTTTTAAAAATGCGTCACAACGGATAAGATGGGAGACACCGATAAAATGGGAGACAAAAAAATGCCTGACCCGGAACATTTCCGGGAGCAGATCGTCAGCAAGGAAGAGCGGAAGCTGCGGGCAAGAAAGAAAGGCGGCCACAATCCCCTGACAGGATTGGGGATGTTCGGGTTGATAGGCTGGTCGGTGGCCGTGCCTGTGCTGCTGGGTGTGATGGTGGGACTGGCGTTGGATAAGGGCCATCACGGGGCCAGGTCATGGACGCTCACGCTGCTGATCGCCGGGCTGCTGCTGGGGTGCTGGAATGCGTGGTATTGGGTGCAAAGGGAAAGCGACAAGATCAACAAGGAAAATGAATGATATATGATACTTTTTCTAATCGTCTTTTTGGCGGCGATGGTGGCAGGAGGGATGTTCTACGGTGGTCTTTGGTATACCACCAGCAGGCTGGTGACAGCGAAATATGCCGCGGTCCGGGTGCTGTCGAGCTTTCTGATCCGGTCGGCGCTGCTGGTGACGATCTTCTATGCGCTGGCCGGAAGCGATGCGCGACGCTGGCTGATCTGTGCGGCGGGGATGCTGACCGCAAGGCTGATCGCGGTACGGTGGGTCAAAAGAGGAGGTAGCCATGCGACTAAGCCCTGACGAACTGATCTACGGACAATGGGGCCCCTTCAAGCTGAATGCGACGATCGTCTTCACGTGGGCCATCATGGCGGTGCTGGTGATCGGATCGCGGCTGATCACGCGAAAGCTGCGGACCGATGCGGGTATCTCCCGGTGGCAAAGCGCCCTGGAGATGGTCGTGCTGACGATCAGCAGCCAGATCGGCGAGCTGGGGCTCCGCGAACCGCGACGTTACCTGGGTTTCCTTGGAACGTTGTTCCTGCTGATCGCCGTCTCGAACCTGTGCACGATCATCCCGTATTATGAGCCCCCGACGGGCAGCATCTCGACGACCGCGGCGCTGGCGCTGGCGGTCTTCGGGGCAGTACCGGTGTTTGGTATCCGGACGGCGGGCTGGAAGGCCTATCTCGCCTCTTACGTCAAACCTTCGTTCATCCTGCTGCCGTTCAATATCATCGGGGAGTTCTCGCGCACGCTGGCGCTGGCTGTCCGGCTATTCGGCAATATCATGAGCGGGTCGATGATCCTGGCGATCCTGCTGGTGATCGCGCCGTTGCTGTTCCCGGTGCTCATGAACGTATTGGGCCTGTTGACCGGCATGGTGCAGGCCTATATCTTCAGCATCCTCGCAGCGGTGTATATCGCTGCCGCGTCGAATGCCGGGCGTGAATCAACTTAAAAAACAAGCATATGGATAATGTAGCTTTTATTGCGTTGGGGTCGATCATTACGGCGGGTGCGACCACGGGTATCGGGTGCATGGCGCCGGCCATTTCGGAGGGGAAAGCGATCACCGCGGCGCTGACGGCGCTGGCGCAACAGCCGGATGTGGCTTCTACCATTACACGGACGCTGTTCGTTGGGCTGGCCATGATCGAGTCGGTGGCAATCTATTGTTTTGTCGTATCGATGATCCTGATCTTTGCCAATCCGTTCTGGAACCATTTCATCAGCAAATAAACCGCACCTATGAGTCTGGATTGGTTTACGGTGGCGGCGCAGCTGATCAATTTCCTCATCCTGGTGTGGCTGCTGCGCAAATATCTCTACCGGCCCGTGCTAAAGGCGGTGGACGAGCGGGAGAAGAAGATCGCCGCGCAGGTGAATGCTGCCGCGGCAACGGAGAAAGCAGCGCAGGCGGAAAAGGCGGACTATGCCGAAAAACAGGCCGACCTGGCCCGGCGGGCGGATGGGCTGATGCAGCAGGCGAAGACCGATGCGGAGGCGGCGCATGACCGGCTGATCGCGGAGGCCCGCCAGTCGGTGGAGCGGCAGCGGGCGCAGTGGCAGTCGGCGCTGGTGACCGAGCAGGAGCATGCGGCCACGGAACTCACGCGGGAAGTACAGGTCGCGGTGGTGGGTGTGGCGCGGAAGTTCCTGGGAGACCTGGCCGGCGCAGACCTGGAGGCCCGGATGACATCCGTCTTCCTGCAGCGGCTCAAGGCGGTCGGGGAGGAACAGCGCGAACGTCTGGCGGCTGCGACGGCCGGTGCATCGGAGATCACTATCCGTAGTTCCTTCCCTCCGGACGAAGCCGGAAAGGCATCGATCCGCGACGCGGTAGCCGGGCTGATCGGGCGCGCCGACCTGCGGGTTGGCTTCGAAACGGACAAAGCGATGGTCTGCGGCATGGGCCTTTACGTTCCCGGATACAAGCTGGAGTGGTCGGTGGCGGGTTACCTGGACCAATTGAACAACAAGATTAGCGGCGACGGCCAGGCGGCGCCGGTGAAAATCGAGCCAAATGGAACCAGTTGATCTGACAAATATTTATGGGCGGGCGATCGGATCGGTTACACAAGCCTGTGAGGCGCTGGCGCCGGCCGCGAGATTGCGCGAAACAGGGCGGGTGATGACGATCGGGGCGGGCATTGCCAAAGTTTCGGGCTTGCCGGGGGCAGGACTCGACGAGTTGATCCGGTTCCCCGGCGACTTATACGGCATTGCATTCGACCTTGACGAAACCTCTATCGGGGTCGTGTTGCTGGGCGACTACCGGCATCTCAATACCGGCGATGAAGTGGAGCGGACAGGAAGGGTGATGGATGTGCCGGTGGGGGAAGGGCTGATCAGGCGGGTGATCGATCCGCTCGGGCGGCCGCTGGATGGGAAAGGGCCCGTTGCGTATAGCCGCCGGCTCCCGATTGAGCGGCCCGCGCCCGCCATTATGGACCGGGCGCCCGTGACGGTGCCGTTGCAAACGGGAATAAAGGTAATCGACGCTTTAATCCCGATCGGCCGCGGGCAGCGGGAGCTGATCCTGGGTGACCGCCAGACCGGGAAGACGGCCATTGCGGTCGATAGCATCCTGAACCAGCGGGGGCAGGACGTGCTGTGCATCTACTGCGCGATTGCCCAGCGCGCCTCCGGCGTGGCAAAGCTGGTGGCGGAGCTCGGGGAAAAGGGTGCGATGGCATACACGACGGTGATCGTGACCGAGGGCAGCGATCCGGCAGGGCTGGCATATATCGCGCCCTATGCGGCGACGGCCATTGCGGAACATCTCATGGAAGGCGGGCGGGATGTGCTGGTCGTTTATGACGATCTGACCAAACATGCAAGGGCTTACCGGGAGATATCCCTGCTGTTACGACGGCCCCCCGGACGGGAAGCTTTCCCCGGCGACATCTTCTATATCCATTCGCGGCTGCTCGAGCGGGCGACGCGGCTCAGGAAGGAAGCCGGCGGCGGGTCGCTGACCGCGCTCCCGATCGTCGAGACGGAGGCGCAGAATATGGCGGCATATATCCCCACGAACCTCATCTCAATAACCGATGGCCAGATCTACCTCTCGCCCACTCTTTTCGAGCTGGGGCTTCTGCCGGCGGTCGATGTCGGCAAGTCGGTATCGCGGGTGGGCGGAAAGGCGCAGCTCCCGGCTTATCACACGGTGACGGGCGATCTCAAGCTGGGTTATTCGCAGTTCGAAGAGCTCGAGACCTTTGCGCGGTTCGGCACCCGGCTGGACGAGCATACGCGTAACGTGATCCGTCATGGTCAGCGGATACGGATCATCCTGAAGCAGCCGGAGAGCAAGCCGGTGCCGGTCGCGGAACAGATCGTGCTGTTGCTGGCGTTAATGACCGGTATTTTCGATGAAATACCGGAGGATCGGATGGAGGATGCCGAGAGGGCGGTGCGTGCCGTGGCGGCGAAGCTGCCGGCGGCGCTGAAGGGGCGGATAACGAGCGGGGAAAAGCTGACTGCGGAGGATCGCACGGTGTTGCTGGGATTGGCGAAAGCGGCGGTGAAAACCTTTTCGGCCGAAACCCGAAGAACGGCCGAAACCCAAAGAACGGACGAAATCCAAAAAACGAATTCCCATGGATGAGACCCCGGAAAGGCTGGCCCATCAGATCGCCGTAGCAGGCGAGCTGCATTCGGTAGTCCGGACGATGAAAGCGCTGGCGGCCGCCAATATCGGGCAATACGAGCAAGCGGTCCGATCGCTGCATGAATATGACGGATCGGTACAACTTGGACTGGCCGCGTGTCTTCGCGAGCTGCCCGGATTTGCAGGGGCCACTGTCGGCTCCGCGGCGTCCGTGGGGTCGGGGGCCTCCGCGGGATCGGCGGGGTCCGCAGGCTCCGCCGCAGGCAGCCTGCGCAGTAGTTCCTGCGGGCTGGTCATCTTCGGCTCGGATCAGGGCTTGGTCGGACAGTTCAATACCACGTTGATGGAATTTGTCCGTAGCAGGCTTCCTTCGCCGGCGGAGCGAAACAGCTGCTGGCTGATCGGGGAACGCCTGTACAGCGAATGGGAGATGCCGGAAATCTCCGTAAACGATCACTATTCGGTACCGCTGGCCGTTTCGGGCATCACGCCACTCATCCGGGATCTTTTGCGGGGTATCGATCGCCGAAGGATCGGCGGCGCTGCAGGCGACGTCTATGTCATTCATCAGCGACCTGTCGGCCAATCGGGCTACGAGCCGGTGATACAGCAGCTTTTGCCGCTGTCGGCTGCCTGGGCGGAAGCGCTGTCACCCCTTCGCTGGCCCGGAGGCCGGAGGCCGGAGCTCATCGGCGGGGCGGCCCTTAACGGCCCGCGGCTCATCCGGGAATACCTTTTTGTTTCCCTTTACAGGGCTTGCGCGGAATCCCTGGCCAGCGAGAATGCCGCGAGGCTGGCGGCCATGCAGCATGCGGAGAAGAATATCGATGAGATGCAGGACCGGTTGATCCATACTTACCAGCGGTTGCGGCAGGAGACGATCGATGAGGAACTGTTCGATGTCGTGTTCGGTTCAGAAGCGTTACAGAAAAATTCCGGCTAGGCTGCGAAAGAAAAAGCTCCACCCGGAGGGCGAATGGAAAGTCTCCGGCTAGGCCGCGAAGGCCGCCATCGGGCGGATGCGGATTAGCTCACCGGCGAACCCGGCTTGAAGCGAGGCGGGCCGGTCATCGGCAGAAGCTCTTGCGGAAATAATCCACGGACTGGTCATCATCCCCAGCCAAGCTTCGAAAAATCCTGTTGAACGGCGCCCGATGCTTATCAAACGGAATTTAGGGTACAGGCGCGCGCCCAATGCGCGGATGGCGGTCTCGTCCGGGATAGGTAAGCCGGGAGCGTCCTGAATGTAAAGCAGGTTGGCGGGCAGATAGGCGAAGGCGGGAAAGAGTTCGGCGAATTGCCGGATAGCCATTTTAGAGGCTGCTGACCCGTCATAGAGCAGGATCAGCTCGGCGGGGGGCGCCGCCCCTTCGGGCAGCAGGAGCGCCGGGCGAGCAGTTGCGGCGGTGCTGCGCGCGGAATTCAACAACACGATTTCCGGCTCGCCATGCGCCGGTGCGGCGGGATCGCTGATCATTTTCAGCCGGATACCTTTTTCCAGGCAAAACCGTTCCAGCTTCCGGCAGCCCGTCCGGCAAGCAGCGTCCTCCCTCAACAAATCCGGCGATACGGCGATAGTCAACCGCACGGGCGCCTGGGTATGGAGGAGATCCAGCCAACTGAAGATCCGGGGGAAGGATTGATCCGCTTCGATGGAAAGGAAGAGTTTTACCATGACGTCGATTTTTCATAAAAATATCTTCGCAACCGGTCAGTCGTCATGACCACCGTCAGGCCGGGGGATGACCTCGACGGCCGGGCGGTATGACCTTGATGGCCAGGCGGTATGACCCGGGGACCAGCCGCGATGATTGCTTTCATGGTCTCCGGTGACGAGCGTCAGCGGCGGCGGAAGACGGTTAGGGTACTTTAGCCGAAACATTCGGTTATGAAATGCATCGTTGTTCCTGTCCACTTCACCACGCGGTCGCTCAATGCGGCCCGCTATGCTGCGGAACTCGCGGTGAAGCTGGACGCCGAGCTGCGGTTGCTTTTTGTCAATCCGCTTCCGGCCAGGCAGCCGTTGACGCCGCCCGTGATCGAAGAGATCCGGCATTCAGGCTTCGAGTCCTTAAGAACGCTCGGGAAGGAATTGCGCGAGCGGACCGGGGGGAAGGTCCTGATCCATACCGATCAGCAAGACGGCAAAAAAGAGGGATGTATCCGGGCCTTTTGCAGGGAAGTCAGGCCATTCCTGGTGGTGGTGGGCGGCCCGGTAGACCTGCGGTTGTCCTGTCCTGTCCTGAGCGTTCCTGAAAATGCCGTCTTTAACGGCGTCAACTCGGTGGTCGTTTCCTGCGACCGGGACGATATCCTGTCGGGAATGGCCGACCATCTGTCCTTTCTAACCGAGCTGTATGCCTGCCTCGGATGCCGGTTCGAGCTCGTCCATATAGTGCAGGACGGTGAAGGAAGTGTCAGCCGCATCATCCAGGAATATGCCGAATGGAAGAGCCGGCCCGTCTTCTTCCCGGAAAAGCTCCATTTCCTGCGGCAGGACCATCCGGCCGATGGGATCTCGGAATACATGCAGAGCCATTCGGCGGACTGGCTGATGGTCTTGCCAAAAACCCATAGCTGGATCGAGTTTCACGACAGTCAGGCAAAGAATATTTCGGAGACCTGCAAGTTGCCGGTGCTCAGCGTATATGAATGATTAAAAATATGAAAATGTCAAATGAGAAGTACGTTACTGCGGAACAGGCCGTCAAGGTGATCGAAACCGGAATGCGGGTATTCCTCCACGGAAGTGCGGCGACGCCGGTGGCGTTGATCAAAGCGATGCAAGCCCGGCACCGCGAAGTTCACCATGTCGAGCTGGTCAGCATTACCACGATGGGAGATGTGGATTTCGATAACCCGGAATGGCGGGACAGCTTTTTCTTCAATTCGCTGTTCGTGTCCCCCAACACCCGTGGAGTCGCCAACAGTATGCATGGAGACTATGTTCCGATCTTTCTGAGCCAGATCCCGCAGTTGTTCCGGCGAGGAATATTGCCGCTGGATGTAACATTGATCCAGGTATCGCCCCCCGATGCGCACGGCTATTGTTCGCTGGGTACGTCCGTAGATATTGCCCGGGCGGCAGTGGATACGGCGCGGCATGTGATCGCGCAGGTCAACCCGCGGATGCCCCGCACCCATGGGGACGGTTTCGTGCATGTCCGGGACATCGATGCGCTGGTCTGGCAGGAAATGGAACTCCCTGAGCTGAAGTGCGGCGGAGGCGACGGCCAGATCGTCGAGAGGATCGGTCATCATGTCGCTTCGCTGATCGAAGATGGCGCTACCCTGCAACTGGGGATCGGGAACATCCCCGACCAGGTGCTGAAGAACCTAACGGGCCGCCGCAACCTGGGTCTGCATACGGAAATGCTGTCCGACGGCGTGATCCCGCTGATCCAGTCCGGGGTCATCAACAACAGCCGGAAGAAATTGAACCCGGGTCTGTCGGTCACGTCGTTTCTGAACGGGACGCGGAAATTATTCGACTTTGTCGACGACAACCCGGAGCTCCGGGTCATGGATATCGCATACGTAAATGACACCAGCGTGATCCGGCAGAACCCGAAG
>Ga0335072_10007507_pt1 | contig 15865 bp, 16 predicted proteins | sample Lox_Sample_21_FD_206725 | JGI IMG/M metagenome (GOLD analysis project Ga0335072, IMG submission 206725) | Soil microbial communities from Loxahatchee National Wildlife Refuge, Florida, United States - Lox_Sample_2.1 | ecosystem: Environmental > Terrestrial > Soil > Wetlands | place: USA... | reverse complement strand
GGAGAGACTATGGTCTGCTAGACGTTATAGATAGACACCCCTTACACAAACCTAGAACATGTCAGAGCTTCATGGCGATCTCCATCACAGTTGGTGGGTCCAATAAACTTAGACATTCAATATCTACTACCTTGTTTAGTTTGAATTGTTGAAGAAGGTTCAGAGCAAGAGAAATTGTCCTCTTAGGTAGGCTAATAGACTTGCTAGGTAATTTGCTGAAGGTGGAGCCTGGCTGCTTTTCAAGGTGAGCCCGGTCTCGATGCCCGCGGCTACTGATAAGGAGTGAAGAAAGGTACTTGTAACCTTTGCCCCTATTCGCTTTCAAACAGCGCCCCAGGTCGCTATAATTTGCCCCTTGGAGAAAGCCCAAATATGCATGGCCAGTCACACGAGCTATTCTATGCCATGGTCGTTGATACAACGAGGTCGCTGACCTCCTATATGACTCTCGTAATTGGTGAGCGAAGCCGTTGAGCCGCCTGTCACCTGGGATACCAGGGGATGAGATGCAGCTAGGTGTAACTTGATTTATCTGCAACGACAGGTGTAAAAAAGCTCCACCTAGTCTGGTAGTTCGCCCGAGGCTACAGGTGGGATATGCATAACGGGCTGCAGGTGTCGCAAAGTTCGCGAACGAAACTCTCGGCAACCGAACGCGCTGATCATACATTGCCCACACCTTGCCATCCTTGCCGGGTGTGTCAAAGGCAAGGCTCCAGCTCTCTCTGACAAGATCAGAATCCGCTTACCCAAATTCTCCGGAACTTATTTCCTACCTATGGGTCAAACAAGCATGTGGCTTGTTCGCTGCCGTACATACCAGGTCATCAGGACCCCTCTTTGGCTTCTTCCCACCAGAACATTAACTGCTCCAAATGCTGTTCTCGCTCAGCGAAACAGATATGAAGCAGTAATGACACCGAGCCGTCAGGATCTACATCCCTAAACACTAACCCAAATTGATTTGGCTTTTCGGCCCTTTGCCTACAAATATTTTCTTGTGTTTGGTGGGACGGAGCATCACAGAAAGCGATCGCCAAAGGTGCCTACACTTTTGGGCGTTGTGACACCAAGGCCCGTGATTGGGCTGTTTGCACCCCCCGGCCACACCTACAACGAGTTGGGGCCCTCTTCAGCAGGGGGGAGTCGATCGTGACGAGTTCCGGATCTTATCAACCGGATTTCCTAGCTCGTTGCAGCAGCCTGTCAACGAGCGTGCCTTCCATGACCCCGGCCGTGGGTTGCCCCTCCTTCCAGAGGCTGACCCCCCTCCATCTCGGAGCCTTTTACCACGCTGGGACCGTCTATTGGAGCGCCTCGCCCGCCCACTGGGCGCTATCCGAGCGCATCTTTGATGAATGTGCCAGGAATGCCCACTATAATGCCTTGTCGCTTGGATACGCTTACATCAAACAATTTTCTTGGAGGGTCTAAAGGGCCTCCATGATCATGCACCCCTCCACCCAGTCCTTTTATTCCTTCTCCTCCAATTCTTGCCTCCCTCTGCATCCTGCAGAGTTGTTTTCTACATTATTCCGAGCTACCCCTCTCCCGATCCCCAATCCGAGGAAACGAACGGAAAAAAGAGCAAGCAGCATCGGCTGGGAAGCATATTCAAATTTTGCTCTAGATAAGTGCATCGAGACCTCTCTGTGCCAGAAGGAAAAAAGGAGTTATTGTTCGTGGTGTCAAAAGGCAGGGGCACGAGTGAACGACACGCGAGGCAAAAGAAAGTGGATTTGGCTCTTGGTGCGAGGACTTTCTGGTGGCCACCCCCAGGGGAAGGGTGGGTTTTGAGTCGATTACTTCCTTACGCACTTCGAACGGGACGTGGTTTGATCCCTCCTGCAGCTAAGCTTGGCAAGCTGGAGCTTTGAGCCCTTGTACCTAGGCCAGCGTCCAGGACTGCATTGCAGCACAATCAGCCGTGCGGTTGCCGGCACCATCTCCTGCAGGACGAAAATCCACTACTTCCCGCGTCTTCCAAGGACTCGACCTCGATTCGGCGCATCCGGGGGCGCCCATCCAGAATAGGTAGAGCACCCTGCTCTCTTTATTCAACGCAAGTCCCTCCTCAAAAGACATTGCGTGGTCATAACGGATATCATCAGCGATTGTCCCAAAAGGCAACTCGAGATCGAGTCAGCGTCACATCCAAAGCCCGTGCCTTTAACAAGCAGAACGAGTGTCAAGTTTGTCCTGAGGGACGGGATTGGTGGGTCGGGGCCCGCACTTGGGAAATCGCAGACGGGCCTAGCGCTCCCTAAGTGACTTATCGCGCCGACCTTATCCACTGGTCGAGCCTACCACTTAACGCCGCCAAAATATTCCGCGCCCGCTACTGCTGCGTTGTGCATCCTCCATCAACTTTCCATTCACACCCTGCGCGTTCATTTCATTCTCAGCCTTAGTTAGAGCATAACGCGCATACCACATTTTATCTCGTATTTCATCAGTTGCACTGTCTTCGCGCTTTCACACTCTCATTGCGATCGCGCATCATTCGTTCTCCCACATCAGCCACACCTTCAGTTTAGGTGGCTCGCAGCGCTGCGACTGGGGCAAGGAATCATCCTAGATCAGACGCGCAACCAGATCTCTCAGTCAGTACTTACGATACAGGGCTCAGCTTGCGAGACTACTCTCTTGTCATACTTCGATCAACGTGCACAAAACCACCTCCCTTAATTTAGACATTCCCGGCCCATGACAATCGCAATCCTGTCAACGTCCCAGCTCTATGAACAAGAACGCAAGCAGACCTCATCGCGGTAATCGCTGTGCCTGCCAAAGATAAGGCGCAGGCTCGGCTGAGACTACAAGCCATTCAGTGTATTCCGGCTGCATGTTTGTACAAAGGAAATCATTTCGTCGTTTGCAGTTCTGGCGTACTAGAGGATTCCGGTAAAGCAGCGCTTGCAACCACGCTTACGACACACAATGAGCTCCAAAGTCATGAGTCCGGTATATTCCCCGGCACAGCAGGCTATGGCGACTCCATACCAGTACTCTTTCTCGACTCCTAGCCAAGCCCCTTCGTTTGACGAGCGGATATCAGCCGGCAATGTTGTCGCTACCATCCTACTGCGCAAGCTTCCACGCAGCACAAGCCCCGAAGCTCTCCGCACCATGCTCCTCTTCGCAAAAGGTCTCAAGGAAGTAGACTTTGTTCCGAATGAGTTTGAAGAAGACCAAGGATTTATTACCGCGATTGCTCGCTTCGAAACCGCAACTGCTGCCTCAGAAGCACAAGCCATGCTCGATGGCAAACCAAATACAGCAGGCCAAGCCAACATGATTGTTACAGTCGTTGGAAATTCTTCGTCTGCTTGGGCCAATACTCTTGAGCAGAGCGCAATGCATGGGACTGTTCAGTCGACGTCGCCAGCCACGTCAAACACCCAGCTCTCACGCCAATCCTCTCGCTTCAATGGAACCTTCCAGTCCATGGAGAGGATGTCACCGCCCAATGTCAGCTCTCCTCCTCTGACAGAAACCTCATCTACAAGCAGCGGTCAGCACCTTCAATCGATGTTCTCGCCACAATCACCTGCAGGTAGCGTGCTTCCTGAGCGCTCTCGGGTCAGCGGCAAATCCGTCATCGACCAGGATGCTGCTGATGATGACACCGGGGAACTGCTGAAAGACCCGGTCGCTTATATGCAGAACGACCATTCGGCTGCCGCCATGGGTCTTCCACGACGATCAACAAATCCGCAAATTCAACTATCTCGATTCTCCAACCTTTCGCTCAACACCAACATGCCGTCCCCGCCGCCGTCGCATTTTGCATCTCCAAGAGCTAACATGAACAACCACACTCCACTTTCGGCCATGCCATCCAGCATGGGTAACATGGGACCCAATACCGGGTACCAACTAGGCAACCAGCATTACCATAGACACAACTACCCACCCGTGAATCCTGCCGACCAGAATCCTCCGTGCAACACACTCTACGTTGGTAACCTGCCGATTGATACATCCGAAGATGAGTTGAAGAACATGTTCTCCAAGCAAAGAGGCTATAAGAGGCTATGTTTCCGGACCAAGCAGAACGGTCCAATGTGTTTTGTGGAATTCGAGGATGTGTCATTTGCAACAAGGGCGCTTACCGAGCTTTACGGCGCGCCGCTCCACAACAGCGCTAAAGGCGGGATTCGCTTGAGCTTCTCTAAGAATCCTCTCGGAGTCCGTACCGGGCAGTCTGCGGCTGTCAATCCTCCAACGCCCCTCAGTCCTCAAGGCCCAATCTCAAGTCTCAATGGCATTAATTCAATGAGCCCCGGCGGATATACCATTGCCAACGGACCTCCACCTGGCCTCAGCGTGCCACCTGGGCTGAGCATGCCTATGGGTGTTAGCAGCCCCGGTATAACAAGCCCGATGACTCCTTCTCTCATGAATGGTGGTTATCCCAATAATGGTCTGGGAATTGCCGGTCCTGGCATGACTGCCATGCGGAGTGTACCACTCCACGGCGGGATTAATGTCACCTCAGCTGGCCCGAATATGGGCAACGGCTACCCTGACTATATGATGGGTCGCTGAGGGCGACCGATGACGAAACTCCACGCGCAAGGTTGTTTTCCAGATATACCCCAAAAATCAACGAAAACACCCATCCCTCATCAACACATTGTACAACGATTCTGAGACTATCTTTTTCCCATTTAGTTTTCTTTAGAGCGCTTTTGCAAGGCGTGGAGCCGGCGGCTACGCATTCCTTCTCGCACAAGCACGCGGATTGCATGCTTTGACGTAAGAGGAGAGCATCAGGAATGCATTCACTCGGCCGGGACTGTCATTTCAATCCTTTTCTTTTTTTGCAAGAGATTCCCCCTTTGCATGCAAGCGAAAGTTCGGCGTTATCTGTCTACCACTTTGGAGAATGGGCTACATCTTCTTGCTTCGTGCTGTAGGAAGGCAGGCATGCACTCTCTCTTTTCTTGATTTACGCATACGAAATTTTCCGTTCGGGAACCGGGACATTTGTGCATATGATATGTTTTCTTGCTGGAAATGGACGAGTAATCGTCTTGAGGCGGAGGGAAATGTTCAAATCATCCGGGCTGGGAAGCATATTGGAATGGGTCAGGCTGGCATGGCCGTAAGGGGGGTTGGCGAGTGTGGCATTGCATGGCAAGGCCTCATACACGTGAACGCTTTGATAGCCTTCGTTTTTCTTTCATTTCTTGAGCTGATGAACTGGACAACCTGTCATGTACGATGACCTTTCTAAGTTGATCAGTCTGTCTTAGAGTCAGACCAAACACTACACTATGCAATGAGTCAGACACGACGAACTTTTCTCCATCAACGTATGGGTTGCGATTTGTATTGGCATTTTCGAGTCTTAATACACGTCTGGTACTGCGCAAGACCCGTCGTAGCCATGATGAGCACAATGAAGAGTGTGGTGCGAAAGTTAGGCAGGTCAAAATCGACAACGGTCTTGGCACAGCTGAATTTGTAAATTTCTACGGATCTTCAGAGGTATCCTGCCTACAGCTTGCTCTTGGAAAATGCACCGCCTGGCATACCTGTCGAAGACCTTCCAATTTGTGGAGTAGCCCCCAGTTGCAGCTACATTTTTTCTTCCTTCGTGAACATTCTCCTTTTGTGTTCAACCTACCCACCATTGACATGCCGCCTCGAATACGGAAAGTCAACCTCTTTGCGACATCCACCATACCCTCTGTACAAACGCACTGCCGCTCATGTTTCCGTCGCGCGCTCTCCGCTACCGCTCCCCTGAATGCTACGAAGCTTCGACGTCAAATGTTTGCATGGCTACGGGGCCCTGGCAAGAATTTTCAATATCCTCTACCCGACTCGACCAATTATCTCTCAGCATACGATAGTCGCGGCAACCTTTTAAGAGCTGTACAAGGATCAGAGAAGCCGAGGACGACGGCGAATCCAGACAATCCTGATGATGCTGCGCTCGAGGATGTGGCTGACGGTGACAAGGACAGGAAGCTCGAAAAGGAGACAAAGGAGGACCTGAGACCTTTTCCACTCAATCAGCACTTTGTGTCAGAGAGCGTGCTGTCAGAACCTCTGCGGCAAGAGGTATGGAAGCGTGTGAAGGTTGACGGCAAGTCAGTGCGGACAGTGTCTGTGGAGTTGGGCGTAGAGATGAGGAGAGTTGGCGCTGTTGTGAGATTGGTGGAGGTAGAGAGGAGAATGAGAGCTGATGTAAGTCTATCATTCCTGCACCAACCTGCTCAAGCTACCTGCATTCTATCTCCTCATCATGATGAACAACACAAAATCGATTAGTCTTCCAGACTCCTCCATGGTGATCCCAAAAGCAAATTACAACTCTCTGAAAACGGCCCCTACCACTTTCACGTGTGCGTCGTTACTATCAATATATATGAACGCTGATCCACGCATCATAAACAGGGCGAGCCTCTAGCCATACCATATGCCAAAGCGGTACACCAGATGATCCCTACAACGCCCTACACACCCAACTCTCCAACACAACACGAACCGATCAATGACCTCCCAGTACACACTCTAACCCACCCACAACTCTTCTACCCAACCTCCGAGTCCCGGGCCTTCAACCGCGTTGACGCTGGTCGTGTCTTCAGCGCTGCGCCACGCCTACCTGACGAACAGGATGTTGGACAAGGCGGAAAGCCTCTGAAAGAACCCTGGGAGGATCGCAAAGTAGAGATTATTGGCAAGAAGGGCTACGAAAGACAAGTGTTGAAAGCAGCGGATGCAAGAATACCTCACCCTCATCTTATTGCAGCTGAGCAGGATAAGAAGAATCCTGAGCTGAGCAACGAGCAAAGCTTACTTCGAGAAAGATACGTACAAAGATTGGTGGATGATGAGATAGAAAGGAAGGAGGCGCAAGAGAGGCGCAAGGCGAAAGAGGAGGCTGGACAACGAAGGATTGAAAAGGGACGGTGGGAGTTTGTGGTCAAAGACGTCCAGGTTACGAGACCAGGTACTGGTCTTGACGGGCGAGGGACACGGAGCCCTGGGTTCAGATATGGTGTGCCGAGTCAAGAGCGAAAGAGAGGACAGGTTAAAATCCCTGTTCAGGTGGAGGTTTGAGTTCGTTGAGAGCTCTTCGGGTTGGACACTTAGAAGCGAAACTCGGTTCCTCACGCCACAAAATTCCTAGCGCTAGCAACCCTTTACATTGACACCGTATCGACTTGGGCTGGTGACCGCAGCAGCCACCACGACCCACCCAGATACTGATTTTGAGGACTACAACGTGGACAAAAATACTAGGAAGAGGATTTAGAAGTACCGGTCTATTGTGTCTTCTATGGAGGCTTTGCAACATGTTCACAGCACTGCAAGCGTTGTCCGTGTATGAAGATAGTATATACAATGGGAGTCGACTCCGCTGTGCGACTAATATCATCCTGGACGACTATACCCAGGAGTTTATTTGTGCATTGTTGCTTCAAGATCGATCTTCTCGACAGTGAGATTTCCTTGGCGACTGAGTCTCGCTGTCGTAGCAATACTGTAAACACGGCGCGCTACCCCAAAAACAGAAAACGCGCCCAGCATCGACATGCAACAAGCTTTCTTGCTAAGACTCAACTTCTTGAAAACATGTGGTTTTTGAGCTACACCGTTGAAAGGTACTTGATCATCCATGAAGCGGACTCTTGTAAGCCTTGAGCAAGTGGGTAGTTAATGCTGTCAAGAAATAGAGTCGACCTGTTGCGACCTGTCCTCGTTCGACTTTCAGTAGTATATCTCTTGTTCTTTATTCCTCGCTGAAGAGAAAATACACCCACAGCCGTTCATAAGTCCTCTCTGAGATCTGATTTCACTTGTAACAAATTCATCTCCTAACTGTTCTCTCTTCCAAGCAACAACATTCCATTTTGAAAGACAATTAGTCGTCTCTATGGCCTAGCATGGATACCTAAATGACCGATTCTACATTCAAATGAGCATTGTTTCCATCTTTGGCACCGATATAGCTGCTCTTAACCAACACCTCCTTCAGCAAACCCCTCAGCGAGTAGCCCGACCATGGCTACTCCCCTGCCACCGAGGCCGACAAATGCAACCTCAACCAACCAGTCAACATCAAATGAATCTCAATCGACTACCGGTGCCACCCCAGTCACGAGCGCCGTTCCCTCAACCGCCGCACACATACTGCCTGAGCCTAGCGGTGTGATGCCACTTCCACCAAATACCAATCCACCAGCCTCACCATTAACATCAGCGCAAACATCCCCTCTCCGCGAAGCTATCTCTGCCTCCATACCAACCGATTTCAACACTCCTCCATCCCCTTCATGCCACACCACCGACATCCCCGGCCTTGCACCAGCACCAGCACCAGTACTAGCAACATCCCCACCCCCACGTACCCTAAAACTCCACTCCCAAATCTCCACTCTACAATCCCAAATCAGCACCATGCAGACCACGCTGACCGACACATTGACCAAACTCCAATCCCACCTCCCGTCAGAATCACGGTCTGGATCTCAACCCGACGGACCAGCGCTTCAAGCACAGGCAGAGGCGATCGTGAAGCGGCACATCAGCCTCCTGAACGCGTACAACGAGATCAAGGACGTCGGTCAGGGGCTTATAGGCCTGATTGCGGATTCGCGGGGCGTCAGGGTCAAGGAGGTTATGGAGGAGATGGGCGTTGGAGAGAAGGACTGATTGGAAATTTTGCATGAGTGACGTTTTTGGCTTGTGCAAGGATGGATGGGATGTGAGGGAAGGAAAGGGGTGCGTGAGGGCTGTGTGCGTGCTTGCTCGCAGAGAGGTACCAGCTTGGGTGGAGGGAAAGAGGCGCAAGGGAGCTATGAGCCTGAACTCGGGGAAAAAGAGTACAGGGCAGTACGTGAGTGAGTGAGTGAGCGAGCGAGCGAACGAGTGTCTGAGTCTACAGAGATGTGACGCCATAGCCTCTCAACTACAATCAGTAGCAGACGCAGGCCGCGGACCTGAAAGGAAGAATGAATCATGTGTGCGACATCAGTTGGTTGTAGCATGGACTTGCGAGCTAATAAAGTGAAGTCGAGTATTGTATTGATATTTGTCACAGTTGAGCTGAGACTGCCACATACTTATCCCAATGCCAATGATACGAGACGAGCCAAAATTTCCCTTCCACACCAACATTTGTCCAACCATTTCTTCTGTAACAAAAATCCTCAATAGATAGAATCGAAAGCGCCAATTTGAATCAAAGAATGTAAGAGAAGAATGCCCAACCGACCCAAGTGAAGTATATCCGAGTCCAAGGCTAGCCCTGAGCGAGCACGTGCCTCCAAACGCCGTCGCTAATGATCCTAAATTCAATTACTGGCGACCCCAGTTTCGGTAGGATCGCCGCACTCATTAATGCTGCTTCTCCAAACTTTGCAAACTCACCAACTCCCTATACCTCCCCTTGAGCGCCATTAGTTCACTATGCGTCCCTCTCTCGACCACCTTCCCTTTCTCGATGACATAGATCACATCTGCCTTCTGGATCGTGCTCAAGCGATGAGCGACCGCGATTGTCGTCCGTCCCTTTGCAGCGGCATCTAGCGCGTTCTGGACCACCTTCTCCGACTCACTGTCGAGTGCCGAAGTCGCTTCATCAAGGAGTAGGATCTTCGGGTCGCGCAACAGAGCGCGTGCAATGGCAATGCGCTGTTTCTGGCCACCGGAGAGGAGGGTGGCTTTGCTGCCGCACTCGGTGTTGAAGCCATCACTAAGAAAAAAGTATGTTAGTTTGGAGGTGTAGAAGGAATGATGGGACAAATGTTGAACTTACGGAAGCGACATGATGAAGTCGTAGATGTTAGCGTCCTTGCAAGCTTTGATGATGCGCTCGTCGGAAACGCCTTCTTCGTCTGCGCCGAGAAGCACATTTTCTTTGATCGTGCCTCGGTACAATGTTGGTTCCTGAGACACGAGGGCTAGATGTTTTCGGTACTCGGTGACGTTAAGGCTTGAGATCTCTCTGCCATCAACGTATACGCCTCCGGCCAGAGGGTCGTAGAAGCGTTCCATCAAAGCGATCGTGGTTGATTTGCCACAGCCAGATGCGCCGACCAGAGCGACGTACTGGCCGGGTTTGACGGTCAAGTTAAGACCGCGAAGAACAGGGACATCTGGTCGTGTAGGATACCGGAAATGCACGTCTCGAAACTCGATAGTACCGTCGACATGCTCAACCTTCTCGCCATCTTTGCTCCAAGGGTCGATTTTAGGCTGGCGATCGAACAGCTTTTTCAGCTCTGCTGCTGCGTTCTTAGCTTTGCCCATGTCGCCGGCAAAACTGAAGACGGTGCCAGCAGACTGCACGCTAAAGATGATTTCGGTGAAGACGATGAAGAATTGAAAAAGGCTATACTGGCCGTTACCGATCAGTGTCCCGCCATACCAAAAGCCTAGTGCAATACACAGGAACATGAATGATTGAGAGGCGGCATAGAGCGTCGAGTTCTTTAGATTCGACTTGAGCGCCTTCCTGCCCTGTTCCACCAGCTGGCCGTGGTATTGTTCGTAGACATCGATCTCCCTGGTCAGACTGGCGACGGTGCGGATTGCATTTGTGTTCTCACACGCGTAGCTGGCTGATTTCTTGTACGAACTTTTAGCATTGTTTTCGAAGCGAGCCAGCACCCAGAAGCGGAAGAATCCGCAACCCAGCACAACCGGGATCGTGCTCATGGTGACTAGGGCAAGTTTCCAGCCGATAGCGAGCGAGATGATGATTGCCGAGCAGAGGGTGGTGGTGACCGAGAGAAGGGTGCCGAGGGTGACACCAGAGATGCCCGCAAGGTGGGTGGCTTCTGTGGAGAGGAATGAAGTCAATGCCCCCGTGGAATTTTCTTCCTCGTCGAAGAAGGAGATATCTTGACGGAGCATGGTGCGGAAGGCTCGATCCCGAGCTCGGTGAATCAATCGCTCTGAACAGAATGCAAATGCAAATCCCTGGCTTGACTGGGAAAGAAGCAGGACGAATCCTAACATCAGATACATCAGACACCAGAAATCAACATCCGATCGAATCTCGTGGGCCTGGGAGAGCGGACGCGAGAGCGATATGATGACTTTTGCGAAGAAAACTCCTTGTGTTGGCTGACCACCTCCTGAGATCATTGAAAAGGCCAAGCCGACCAGCATGAACATCCATTCTTTCTTGTTGAAAGAAGCGATGAACTTGATCAAAGTCCAGAGTGAATACTTCGGCCCATTCTTCTGCCCTCCTTCTTCTTCCAGGATCTTGCTCGAGATAGACTTGCTTGTCGTGGTCTTGCCGAGGGCCAATTTCTCATCATCGGGGTCGAAAGGAACATGGTTGCCAGACCTACTGGATTGCACCTTGGTAAGCCCCTCTTCTTCTTTTTCATCCTCGCTATCATTCTCCTTCCGCCCGGCGCCGATACGCTGTGCTGATACTAGGTTGAAGTAGACGCCTCTTTCCTCGAGAAGGGCGTCGTGCGTGCCTTGCTCGACAATACGACCTTGCTGCATCACAACGATGTTGTCTGCGGTCTTGATCGTAGACAATCGATGGGCAATGACGATAGTAGTGCGGCCCTTGGCGGCCTCGTCGAGAGCTGCTTGCACTACACCCTCAGACTTGGTATCCAAGGCTGATGTAGCCTCATCCAAAAGTAGAATCTTGGGGTCGCTGACAACTGCACGGGCTATGGCAATTCTTTGCTTCTGGCCGCCCGAGAGAAGAAAACCGCGTTCACCAACATTTGTGTCGTAGCCTTCTGGCAGGGCGGAAATAAAGTCGTGGGCGTTGGCCATCTTTGCAGCACGGATGATGCGTTCCTGCTGTTGTGCTTCTGGTTCGTGCTCAAAGGGCGACCCGATCAGGCCGTTCCGGATGTTGCTGGTTATCGTGTCACTGAATAGTACGGGCTCCTGCTGCACGAGCGAGATCTGTTGTCGGAGCCAACGAAGGTTAAGTGTGCTGATATCATGTCCATCCAGGAAGATCGCGCCCCCAACAGGATCGTACCACCGCTCGATTAGACCGACGACGGTGCTCTTGCCAGAACCGGAAGCTCCGACCAGTGCCGTGGTCTTTCCAGCAGGAACGTTAAGGTTCACGCCATCCATAACCACCACCTCTGCTCTTGAAGGATAGATGTGTTTGATATCCCTCAGTTCAACATGGCCCTCGACATGTTCAAGGCGGTCGCCCGCGTCTATTGTCGGGTCCAGCGGTGACACTCGGTCGATCGTGGCATATATTTTCGAAGCAGCGGCGACGCCAGCAGTGAATGCCTGTACGTTGGGACCAACTTGACCCAAGCTGAAAGCTCCAATGATAATGGCCAGGACGATGGTCAAGATCTGCGAAAGATCTACCTTGCCGTCCACCAAGAATCGTGAGCCCATCCAGAACGCCAGACCGTAGTTCCAAAAGACGAAGCAGAGCATGAACCCGAACATCATCCCAAGGGTGGACTTGAGTCGGAAGCCCCATTTCTGAGCCTCGGCCAGATGCAAGTCGTACTGGCGAGCGAGTTTGTCTTGAGTTCCAAAGGCGGTAGCATTTCGGATTGAGCTTAGCACTTCTTCCGCCACGCTCCCGCCGACAGCGTATGATGCGAGAGACTTCTTGCTGAACTGGACAATGAACTTAGATCCAACTCCCATCACCAGAACGATAGCGACCACCGTACAGGAACATATCAGAGTTAACTTCCAGTATCTGATAAAGCCAATGACGAAGGCAGTGATGAACGTCGCAACGCCAGTTATGGTCAAGGAGACCTTTTGGGAGATCGCATCTTGTATCAGATTGGTATCAGCAGTGATGCGAGTTGTGACCTCTCCGGCACCAAGCTTGTCGAAGTAGCCAATGTTTTGGCGGAGAATTGCCTTCAGATACTCTTCTCGGACTTTCGCTGCGATATGTGACCCGGTATAGATAAAGCCGGCGGTAGCAACATAGACGAGGATAAACTCCCCAATGGCAAGATACACGAAATAGAGGACTTTGCTGTTCAGAAGTGAAGGGAAGGACGAGTGATTCACTGTGCCCAACGAGTAGCCTTGCAGATTGCCTGCGAGACTGCCAAAAATGACCTGTTCACGTTAGGCTATGGGATCCGCATTCGACTAATCGAGGAAAGCAAGCTTACTGTCATCAAGGGCATTACAGCACCTGCTCCAATTGCGCAAAAAACACAAATACCAACCATGACCCTGTCCCAAGTTGTCGCGTACCGGTATAGCTTTAGCCAACTGACTGAGACTGGCGGGTTGTCCAACTGTCGCTTGAGGACAGCCTGCTCATGTTCTGGTAAATGTGCCAAAGCGGCATCCCCTTCTGGCACCTCCCGAATCTTGACAATCTGTGAATCGTATTTGTGAAGATCGTCTGGGCCTGAGTCTGAAGCTGACTCCGACGAGGACCCTGCTGACTGCCTTTTCTCGTTCTCAGTGACCACATCTTCCACGCCCTTCCTGTCTAGTTCAAGTTTTTCTTTCTCTTCTACATTTTCTTCGATGGCTTTGGCGGCTGCGGGGAGGTCGCCACCCGTTTGACTGTCCATGATTTATGGACGGGAATGGCGTTCGCTTTGGCTATCGTGAAGGGGCTTGGGCAGATCGGGGGTCCCACAATACTTCGAGCTTTATCTCATGGTAGGAATATGGGTCGTCGGGGGCGCAATAAGTTTTGGTTGCCTTCTGTCACTGAAGCTAGCGTCTTCACGAAATAAAGAGGGAGGCAACAGAGAAGTAATTGGCAGAAGTTGCTATTGTATTAGGAATTAAGAATGCCGTTAGCCAAATCATATACAAGGACAAGAGGAGGAGATATTAGACACAGAAAAGAAGAACATAAAGAAGATCAGGCAGGCAGGCAGGCAGGCAAATTCGCCGACAACGAAATTCGTGACAAGCGTCACCCTCGACCTCGCTTGAGGCAGCTTCTGGCTGGCGGCTGTAAACAGATCCGACCGCGCACATCGGAGGTCGGAACAAAGTCATTTCCATAATTTTTATGCAAGCGAGGCACAACATAGCCGAGCGCAAGGACCAGGGGTACGCGAGGCCCGCCTCATTGGATGCGAATACGAATAAAGTGGGTATATTGTTGTTCGCACAGGCCAGCTGTGAAGCTGAGGAGAACGATTAGAATGTGCACTGATCGTGGGGCTTTTTCTTGCAGGATTAGACTAGCTGCTTAAAGAGGTATTCGATGGGCATTGGTCAAGAAGCGTCACAGCGCTGGAGTCAACGATCATTAAGGCTCGCGATCTTTGCAACTTCATACAATTCCATAAATACTCATTGCAGGGGCGCAAGTATTCCATATCAATGCAGAAGGAGCCAGACAGCAAACGAGCTTTCGGAGCTGAGCTGATTACCCGGTATTGTGGCCTCATCGGTGGCCGAAGAATATTTTACACAACTTCAAAGTGGTGGCGGCCTTGAAAGCGTGACCTAACGTTCGGCTCTTTGCATAACCTGGATTGAGAAAAGGGCTGACGTGGAAGTTTATGTTCCCGTCCAATTCATAAATCGCGAGATTCGGAGATAGGCCTTTTCAGTGGCTAGGCGGCCCTTCTGCAAGAGGGTAATAGAACCTTTTACCGACCCTGTCTAAGTTCTCAATGATTAGGGAAATTGAGTGACCCATAACTCTTAAAACTGTGTGCTCTATTGGAGCAAAGGCATTTACGTCATGATGCGGATACGAGCAAGAGGGTGATAAAGGCAGTGCTATCATTCGCGTGTCGTAAGCCTCGTAGGGCTGAAAAGCTGAGGTGTTGGCAGACAGGGATGAATAGACTGCTGCCTAGAATCAAGGTTGTAGCAATGCGCAATTACGGCATGTAAGGGGCACATTGATGATTCAGATTGCACAAAGAAGGTCCTCAAAAAAGAGTCAGACCCAACTGATACCAAAAGTTGCAACCCAACAACATAAGAGGGCATGCCACTGGACCCGACCTAGAGCTTGGCTCGTTGCATACCCGTCAGCGTCTCCCACTCATCCACTCTCTTCCTCCCTTCGAGATCCCATCTACTCCTTTCCAGATCTCTCGCAGCCTCTATCTTAGCCAATTCCGCGCCCTCGTCGATATCCTTGACAATCTCTCGGTACAGCTCTTCCTTGAGCTTGCCATAACTTTTCCCTTGAGCCTTTTGCACGAGCTTCATCTCTTCAATAAATGCAAGGGCATCATCAATTCCTCCCACGCCGTCAACGATGCCTTCTTTCAACGCCTCCAGTGCCGGGTACCTCTTGCTTTCCAGCACCATGTTCCGGAATGTAGACATGCCCAGCTTAACACGGAACAGTGACGCCATGGGCGGTTTTAGACCCGCGCCAAAGTCTAGCTCATTGAGGCAGACGAAGCCTTTGTGGGGATTCATGATACGATAGTCATGCGCCATAGCCGTCATCAAGCCGCCTGCAAAGGCATGACCGTTCAAAAGAGCCAATGTTGGCATTGGGTATGTGACTAGTCGACGCCATAACGGGAACAGACTGCCGTGGAAGAAGTTGGGATCCTTAATTGCGTTCTCGTAGTCCAGTCCATTCGAGTAGAATTTTGATATGGACGAGGTTGTAATCACAACACCTTTGGGGAAACGGTGCTCGAGTATGTCTAGCGCAAGCAAGAGCGTGCTGTTGAATGGTGGCGTGAGACGGTTGTCGGACGGAGAAGAGAAACTGAGGAGGTAGACTTTCTGCGCAGGCTGTGTGCAGACTATGCTTCCTTGGCTGGAAGCGCTGGAAGACGATGACACGGCCGTGGTTGGGATTTGTAAAGCGAAGAGTGGCGGGATGGGAGGCATGTTGGCATTAGCAGAGCCTCTCGAGTGGTAGCTGAAGCAAAATATGAGATACAAGAGAGGGGGGGGGGGACTA
>Ga0335072_10007506_pt1 | contig 15865 bp, 17 predicted proteins | sample Lox_Sample_21_FD_206725 | JGI IMG/M metagenome (GOLD analysis project Ga0335072, IMG submission 206725) | Soil microbial communities from Loxahatchee National Wildlife Refuge, Florida, United States - Lox_Sample_2.1 | ecosystem: Environmental > Terrestrial > Soil > Wetlands | place: USA... | reverse complement strand
GATCGTGATCGGGCTGACCGCCCGCTCGGCGTCCGCAACGTCGTTCCGCGCCGACGGCACGGTCGTAGCGTACGAGGCGGACTCTCTGGACATCAGCGAGCGATCCGGGTGGACCGTGATAGTGGTAGGGGTGGCCCGGCTTGAGACCGAGGCTGATGCGGTGCGGCGTTACCGGGCCCAGCTCCGGCCATGGCTCAGCGGCGCGATGACAGACGTCCTCACGATCAGCTCGGAGATCGTCACCGGCTACCGCCTCGTCGCGGCGGGACTGCAGGGTGGTTAGGTCAGGTGGCGTTCGGCTGAACTCGGGTGGCAAGGATCGGCAGGATCTCCGCAGCGCGTCGAACGTCCTCCTGCGCATTTGTGCATTCCTCCTTATTTCTCCCGGGTCTGATCGGCCGGCCAGTGGACCTCGGTCATCGGTTCGCAGCGGACTTTCGGCCCTACTGGCCTGTAAGGCGGCTCGCTAGCCTGCCAATCGCCGGCCATTTGGACCTGGAGGAAGAAATGAGCAAGACAATTTTGCTGGCCGTCGACACAGCCCGGCACGAGCTGGCGGAGCATGTCGCGGCGGCCGTCGAGATGACCAAAGATGTCGTGCATGCCGACGACAAGGTGATCGTGTTGCACGTGCACGAATTCGCCGTCGGCAGGTTCGGCCGGATCCAGGTCGACTGCGCAGATCGCCAGGGCGAGTCGCTGGTCGACAGCATTGTCGCGGATCTCACCGAGTCCGGCCTGTCCGCCGAGGGCATCATCAAGGAAGCAGACTTCGGCCACGTGGCGCGCGCCATCCTGGCGGCAGCCGACCATTACCAGGCCAGGCTGCTGGTGCTCGGCTCGAGTAGTCGGACCGACCTCCCCTGGGTTCCGTTCGGCAGCGTGGCCAACCGGCTGCTGCACATCTCGTCACTGCCGGTGCTTATCGTGCCTATGCGCCGTGGCGAGACTGTCACAGTGCCATCCGAAGATCCCGCTGCCGTCGCAGAGCCGGCCTGAGCGACCCGGCCGAGCAAGCGGCGCAAGCTGACCCGCAGTGCCGACGTCAGCGCAGTTCTGCAGTTGACTCGTGACAAGATGTGGCGGCATGACGCACAGGCGTGAGCGAACGCTGGCTACCGCTGGCATAGCGAGGGTGGAGGGCGAAGGTTCTCTGTACCTCCGGGTGAGCGGCGACCAGGTCGACGAGGTCAGGCTCGACATCTACGAGCCGCCGCGATTCTTCGAAGCATTCTTGCGCGGGCGCTCCTATCGTGAGCCGCCGGACATTACCGCGCGCATCTGCGGCATTTGCCCGGTCGCGTACCAGACCAGCGCGGCGCTGGCCATCGAGGCCGCCTGCGGTGTCCAGGTCGGCGGTCCGCTCGCTGACCTGCGCAGGCTGCTCTACTGCGGGGAGTGGATCGCCAGCCACTCTCTGCACATCTACCTGCTGCACGCGCCAGACTTCCTCGGCTACCCCGGCGGCATCGAACTGGCCCGCGATCAGCGGGCCATCATCGAGCGCGGCCTCCGGCTACGACGGGCCGGTAACGCGATCATGGAAACGATCGGCGGCCGGGCAATTCATCCGGTCAACTTCCGGATCGGCGGGTTCTACTCGACACCCGCGAAGTCAGGCCTGGATCGCCTGGCTGATCAGCTGCAAGCGGCGCTGGATGACGCGCTGGAGACCGTGCGGTGGGTCGCCGGATTCGACTTCCCCGACCTGACCGTGGAGCACGAGATGCTGGCACTCAGCCAGCCCGGTAGCTATCCGATCGAGAGCGGCACCCTGGTCAGCACAGGCGGCCGCGCCTTCGGCGCCGCCGAGTTCGAGCAACAGGTCATCGAAGAGCAGGTGCCGCATTCCACCGCCCTGCACGCGCGGCTAGCCGGCAGCGATGGCACCTACCTCACTGGCCCGCTGGCTCGCTACTCGCTCAACTCCCGCTGGCTCCCGCCGATGGCAGCGACCGCTGCTGCCGCGGCGGGCCTCGGCGACAGTTGTCGCAATCCGTTCCGCAGTATCGTCGTCCGCGCGGTGGAGGTTGTCTGTGCGATCGAGGAAGCGATCCGCCTCATCAAGGCCTACGAGCCGCCGTCAATTCCGAGTGTTGAGGTAGTGGCACGGGCGGCTACCGGCCACGGGGTATCGGAGGCGCCCCGTGGCGTGCTGTACCAGCGTTATGAGCTCGACTCGGCCGGGACCGTGGTGAGCGCTCGGATAGTCCCGCCGACATCACAGAACCAGGCCGCTATCGAGCGTGACTTGCGCCAGTTCGTGCAGGTACGTCTCGACCTGACCGACGAGCAGCTCGCCCGTGAATGTGAGCAGGCGATCCGCAGTTATGACCCCTGCATTTCCTGCGCCACGCACTTCCTCGACCTGCAGGTAGACCGAACGTGACCGCGGCGGGCACCGAGCGCGTCATCGTGATCGGGGTCGGCACCGAGTACCGCTGTGATGACGGCGTCGGGCCGGCCGTAATCGAGCGCCTGCGCGGAACAGTGCCCGCAGACGTTGAGCTGTTGTGCAGCGACGGAGAGCCGACCCGGCTGATGGAGACGTGGACGGACGCTGCCGTCGCGATCGTGATTGACGCGGTGAGCGGAGGCGATGCCGCACCAGGGACGTTGCACCGCGTCGTCGTGCCGGAGGCGCCAGCGGGACAGGCGACCCCGCCGGTACCGGGTCAGCCGGTGCTAGGTCAGACAGTACCGACAACTGCCCCGGCCAGCTCGCACGGCCTAGGGCTCGGTGCAGCTATCGAGCTGAGTCGCGCCCTGTCCCGCCTGCCTGCGCAGCTGATTCTGCACGGTGTGCAGGGCGAAGCCTTCGGCTACGGCCAGGCCTTCAGCCCCGCAGTCGAGACGGCCATCGATGACCTCACCGCACGGGTGCGTGCAGACGTGCTCAGCGTGTCAGCTAGCTGACCCCGCGCCAGGCTGTCCGGGCGTGGTCTGCTCTGCTGCCGCGCGGAACTCGGGAGTGGCGACGTGGAAGGTGCGGAAAACCCGGTTGATGTCGGCATCTGGCATGCCCAGGCGGCGCAGCCATCCGACAAGCGAGTCGACGTTGGGCGTGGCCATCGGGCCGAAGCAGCCGTAGCAGCCCCGGCCGAACGCCGGGCAGATCGCTCCGCAGCCAGCTTGCGTGACCGGACCGAGGCACGGGGTACCGCGCGCCACCATGACACAGGCCGTGCCACGCAGCTTGCATTGCTCGCACACGCTGTGACCCGGGATGCGCGGCTCACGGCCAGCTAGCAGAGCCGTCAGCAGGCCAATCAGCTGACGCTTGTCGATCGGGCAGCCGGGCAGCTCAAAGTCGACCGGGACATGGCTGGAGATCGGCGTGGATGTGGCCAGCGTGCTGATGAAATCCGGCCGGGCATAAACAATCGCGGCAAATTCCGCGACATCGGCAAAGTTCCGCAGCGCCTGGACGCCGCCCGCTGTCGCGCAGGCTCCGATAGTAACCAGAATCCGGGAGTTCGCCCGGACCTGCTTGATCCGGACGGCATCCTCAGGCGTGCTGACCGAGCCCTCGACCAGAGACACGTCAAATGGCCCTGCCAGCTCGGCGCTGGACGCCTCGGTGAAGTGCGCGATATCCACCTCGCCGGCCAGCGCAAGAAGCTCATCCTGGCAGTCAAGCACGGTGAGCTGACAGCCGTCGCAGGACGCGAACTTCCACACCGCGAGCCTGGGTCTCCTGGCGTCCGATGGCATCTAAAGCTCCCTCACCAACAGCAACGGCTCAGCTACCTGGAAGTTCACGACCGGACCGTCCCGGCACAGCAGCAGCGGACCCAGCTGGCAGTGGCCGCATTCGGCGATCCCGCACTGCATGTTCCGCTCCAGCGAGATCCAGACACGCGCGGCGGGCAGGCCAGCGGCCATCAAGGCGCGGGCGGTGATGCGCATCATGACCTCGGGACCGCAGATCAAGGCCGTCGTCCGCGCCGGGTCAAGGTTCGCGCGGCCGATCAGCTGGGTGACCACGCCCACCTGCCCTGGCCATCTCGCGTCAGCTTTGTCCACCGTGATATCGACCTCAGCACCGCTCTTGCGCCACCGGTCATACTCGGCGGCGAAGACCAGTTCGGCCGGAGAGCGGGCGCCAGCCAGCAAGATGATGCGCCCCTGGCGGCCGGGCTGTGCCAGCGCTGACAGCAGAGCGGGCCGCAGTGGCGCTAGCCCGATACCGCCAGCGACCAGCAGCAGGTCGCGGCCCGCCTCGTCCGCATCATCCCAGCTGGTACCGAACGGACCCCGCACGCCGATGACCTGGCCCGGCTGCGCCGCACACAACGCTGCGCTCACCGCGCCGACAGAGCGGATCGTGTGCGTCAGCGACGGCTGGCCTGGCGGGCCGCTGACCGAGATCGGGATCTCTCCGACGCCGAACGAGTACAGCATCGTGAACTGCCCGGGACGGAATGCCGCGATCGGGTCCTCGGCAGGCTCGAGCGTCAGAGTGACGGTGTCGTGCGTCTCCTCCACGCGCGAGCTGATCCGGTACCTGACCGGATAACGGCAGTCGTTCATGTCGAACCGCCGGCCGTTTGCAACGGAACCGCGTACAGGTCAAGGATCCTGATGCGCGCGGCCTGGAGCCTGCCGATGGCGGTGCCGAGTAGCCGCCGGGTCAGCTGGTAGCCGAGTTCGTGATCGTCCTCGCACAGACAGGTTATTTCGGCAGAACTCAGCTCAAACGCGGACACGTAAACTTGCGTCACCGCTCCGAATTGCCATCGCGCGGAGGGCAGCAACCAGGACAGCCCGAGCTCATCGCCTGGACCGAGAGTCTCGACAATGAGTCGATCGCGTCCGGGTACGTGCAGGTCAAGGGCAATCCGACCGGTTCTGATCAGCCACATAGAGGCCGCCTGGCCGCCCTCCTCGAACAGCCGGGTACCAGCCGCCAGCTCGATGGTGCTCGCGATCGCGGCAAGCCGGTCAAGCTGGCTTTGGATAAGACCCGCAGCGAACCGGTGCCTGGCTAGGTCAGAGCCGACGACGCTCATTCCGGCTCGCCTGGTTCGGTCTCTGGATCGCCTGCCGAATCGCGCTCCGTGCGAAGGGCTGCCACCTCTTCGGTCAGGTCGATGCCGACCGGGCACCACACGATGCACCTGCCGCAGCCCACGCAGCCGGACGAGCCGAACTGATCGTGCCAGGTCCCTAGCTTGTGGGTTAGCCACTGGCGGTACCGGCTCACTCCCGATGACCGCACCGGGCCGCCATGCAGATAGGAAAAGTCCAGCTCGAAACAGGACGACCAGCTCTGCCACCGCTCCGCGTGATCGCCGCTGAAGTCGGTCACGTCCTCGACTGTGGTGCAGAAGCACGTCGGACATGCCATCGTGCAGTTGCCGCAGGTCAGGCAGCGGGAGGCGACCTCCTCCCAGCGCTGTGCGTGGAGGCTTCCGGCGAGCAGTTCACGTATGTCATCGGTTTGCATGGCACGGCCCATCCGGCCAGCCGCGTCGGCGACGGCCGTGTCAGCGCGCTCGAGGGAGCCAGCTTCGGCGGCTTGAACCGGCAGGACGCTCAGGATCTCCTGCCCGTCGTCCGAACCGGCCTCGATGATAAAGCTGTGATCTGCCTCCGTGACAAGTTCGGTCAGCAGCAGGTCGTAGCCAGGTCCGGATTTCGGTCCAGTGCCCATGGATGTGCAAAAGCAAGTCTCGCCCGGTTGGGTGCAGTTAACCACGACGATGAACACCCCGGCTCTCCGGCGGGCGTAGGCCGACTGGTGACCCGCTCCAGCACCGAGTACGCGATCCTGGATCTGAATTGCTCGCAGGTCGCACGGTCGGACGCCGAGAAATGCGAGCTTGTCCGGCGGCTCCGGGTCTGCGCCGGCGTCTAGGAGCAGCCCGTCAGCCGTGCGGCTCGCCGACCAGAGCTTTTCCCGCGGCAGGTGCAGGAACTGCTTCCATGAGCCGGGACCAGCAGAATGACCGAAGGCCGCGGCGTCATCACGCTGGCGCAGGCGGTAACCGCCCGGCGACAGCGACACGCCCCAGCCAAAGGGCAGCTCGCTGGCCGACTTCAGCTCGCCAAGAACGATGGCATCCCCGGCCACCCGCGGGCCGATCACCCGGTAGCCGGCTGACGTCAGGGCCCGGTGCAAGTCCTCCAGGCCCGCCGCCGTCAGCTGATACCGATCTGAGTAGTCGGCTGCTGTGGCCATGATTGCTCCATCCTCTGGTCTAACAGGATCGCTGCACGGCTGGCGCGGAGGTAGGGTCCAAGGTCGGTTATCGCGCCCGCGAGAGCGGCGGAAGGTCCCGGCGAGGAGCGGACCTAGGACCCTATGTACCCACCGCCCTGGCTGGTGTCCTTGATGTGGCGGGAGGGATCCCTCGGAAGCCGCGGAGCTACCGGCACCACTGCCAGTACACCGCGGAATCTGGATCCGCGAGAAGCGGGTATGGCCCCTCCCGCTAGTTGCGTGCCGCGAGTCCAGCGCGAGGCGGGGCCTTTCGCCCCTACTCAGCCGACGGCCGCGCTGGCAGTGTTAGTGGGGAACCAACGTAGTAAGGGGTGCGATGTGTCGGGTGCCAAGCTCGAGATACTCGGCGAGGCGGAGTGCGTCCGGCTGATCTCGCCAGGCGGTGTTGGCCGGCTGGTCTTTGCCGGACGTTTCGACCTGACCGTGCTGCCGGTCAACTACGTGCTGCACGACGGCGTGATCTTGTTCCGGACGGTCGAGGCAGGCTCGACAGACGAGGATCTGCGGACCGGTATCGAGCATGCCGAGTACCGCGTGGCATTCGAGGTCGATGACGTCAACACTGAGACTCACGAAGGCTGGAGCGTCCTGATTCAGGGGCCCGCCCACCATATTGATGATCCGGCCGAACGAGCCGACGCTATTGCGGCCGGCGTCAAGCCGTGGGCCGGCGGGGAGCGCGAGCACTTCATCAAGATCACCCCAGCCCGGATCACCGGGCGGAGAATCCGACACGAGCCGGACGCCTAACCCACGATCAGCCGAGCGCCAGGACAGGAGGCCCAGCAAAATGCGAGCCATCGTCTACCACGGGCCGGGCCAGCGGGCCTTCACGGAAGTGCCGGATCCGGAGATCACCGACGACGGCGACGCCGTCGTGCGGGTTGACATGACCACGATCTGCGGGACGGACCTTCACATTCTTCGCGGCGACGTGCCGGCCGTAAACAACGGACGGATACTCGGGCATGAGGCTGTCGGCACCGTCGAAGACGCCGGCAATAGCGTGCGCACGATGGGGGAAGGCGATCGCGTCCTGGTCTCCTGCATCTCTGCCTGCGGCGCATGCCGGTACTGCCGCCAGAGCAGCTACGGTCAATGTCTTGGCGGCGGAGGCTGGGTACTCGGGCACACCTGCGACGGCACGCAGGCAGAGTACGTCCGGGTGCCGTACGCGGACACGTCGACTTACCGGCTGCCTGCCGGCGTCCCCGATGAGCAGGCGCTCATGCTCGCCGATATCTTGCCGACCGGCTACGAGGTTGGCGTGCTGAAGGCAGGCGTGAGTCCTGGCGATGTGGTGGCAGTCGTCGGCTCCGGGCCCGTCGGGCTGGCCGCCGTCATGACTGCCAGGCTGTTCAGCCCCAGTCATATCGTCGCCATCGACATCGCCGACCGGCGCCTGGAAGCAGCCAAACAATTCGGCGCCGACGTAACGGTGAACAACGGCGTCAGCGACCCGCTCCACGCGGTCCGGTCACTCACCGACGGACTGGGCGCCGACGTGACCATCGAGGCTGTCGGCCGGCCCGAAACCTTCGAACTCGCAGTCCGGCTGGCCCGGCCGGGCGCCAGAATCGCCAACATCGGCGTGCACGGCAAGTCGGCGGCTCTGCACCTGGAGGACCAGTGGATCCGCGACATCACCATCAGTACCGGGCTCGTGGACACCTATTCGACGCCAACGCTGCTGAGGCTGCTCGCGAGCGGACAGCTTGATGCCGCCCGGCTTATCACGCACCGGTTTGGTTTCGACGAGTTCGACGAGGCATACGACGTCTTCGGACGTGCCTCCGACACCGGTGCGCTGAAAGTGGTCATCGGCCGCTAACGGGAAGAGGCAGTGTGCACCTATGTGGCATTTGCCAGCCAGTGGCACGCAGCCCGAGATCTCACCAAGGCGGTTGCGCTAGACGTACCCGCGCGGGTGTCCTAGCGTGCTCCCATGTCGATGCGCCTGGGCCGCCACGCCTTCAGCGTGGAGCAGAGCCGGAGCACGCTGCGGACTTCCCGCTCGCTTTCTACGGCCGGCGGATGACAGCCGCGGCTGAGCTATTCGACCGGCGCGAGCAGCCAGCACGCGACCTCGCCGGACAGGCCGCCGCCGTCGCCGCGGCATGTCATCAGATGGCGCTGCGGTTCCATCGGGGTGGCACGCTGATTGTGTTCGGCACCGGCAGCGCGAGCACCGATGCGCAGCATGTCTCGGTCGAGTTCGTGCATCCCGTCATCGTCGGCAAACGGGCGCTGCCAGCCATCTCGCTGACGACAGACGTCGCAACGGTGACCGGCATCGCCGCTACACGTGGCATGTCGGCAATTTTTTCGCACCAGCTTCGTTATCTCGGATCGCCTGCCGACATTGCGCTGGGTATCTCCCCTGATGGCGACTGCGACAGTGTCATGTCCGGTCTGCGCACCGCACACGAGCTCGGGATGCTGACGATCGCGCTGGTCGGCGGCGACGACCGTGAGATCAGGAGCAGTCCCGTGGACCACGTGCTGGTGACCCGGTCACCAGACCCGCGCGTGGTGAAGGAGCTGCAGGTGACCGTGTATCACGTGCTCTGGGAGCTCGTGCACGTGTTCCTCGAACAGCCGGGCGGGCTGGAGGTAGTGGCGTGACGGAGTGTCATGACGAGGTCTGCATCACCTGCTCGGATAGCGCAGTGCAGGTGATGATCCTGGAACTGATCGATAACGCGCTGGCGCTTGTGGACACCGGGCGCGGTATCGAGACGGTCAGCGTCGCGCTGGTGGCAGCAGCAGTCGGCGACACGGTCCTGGTGCATGCCGGGGAGGCGATCGCCGTGGTACGAGACCGACAGTGACTGGGTCGCCCGGGCCCATCGAGGAGCTGTACCCGTTCCTGTATGCGGGCAGCTCGGACTTGGCCGCAGTGCTGGAGCAGGTCCGCGCTTCGACCGTGGCCAAAACTGAGGAGATCATCGATCTCCGGCAGAAGCTCCGCGACACTGACGGCAGCAGACTTGCGGCCTGCGCCCGGGCGATGGCCGACCGGTTCGCCGTCGGCGGTCGGCTGCTGACCTTCGGCAACGGCGGCAGCGCCACCGACGCCCAGCAGTTCGCGACGGTTTTCCTTAACCCTGGGCGTGGCTGGCGGCCGCTGCCGGCACTGTGCCTTTCCAGCGACGCGTCCGTGCTGACCGCGCTCGGCAACGACATCGGGATCGACATTGTGTTCGCCCGCCAGGTCGCCGCCTTCGGCCGCCGCTCCGACATCGCTGTAGGGCTGTCGACCAGCGGCAATTCCGAGAACCTGCTGCGTGCCTTTGACGAGGCGAGCCGGCGCGGCATGCTGACGGTCGGGCTGGCTGGCTACACCGGCGGCAAGATGGCCGAGCTTGACAGCATCGACTTCCTGTTCGTCGCGCCGTCGGCATCGGTGCACCGCATCCAGGAGGCGCAGACCACGATGTATCACGTGCTCTGGGAGCTGTGCCAGGCCGCCCTGGCCCGGACCGGGCCATGACTGGCCTGTCGCTGATCGCCGGGCTATGTCATCGGGCCCGATGTGCCCGTTCCCCTCTCGGTAGCACCTCGGGCCGACGCCGCACCTGCCGGAACACCGGTGCGGGGCGCCCGCGGAATGCAGATAAGTACCGGCTACTCGCGAAGGAGCGGGCCCATGTGCCTCGGCATCCCTGGTGAGGTGATCGAGTTCATCCCGGACCAGCCCGATCTCGCCCGGGTCGACGTCAGCGGCGTCCGGCGAGTTATCAGCGTCGACCTGCTCGCCGGAGAGGACCTCAAGCCCGGTGACTGGGTGCTCATCCATGTCGGCTTCGCGCTGTCCAGGATCGACGAGGCGGAGGCGGCCGCGGCGCTGAAGTTCCTGGCAGGCATCGGTCAGGCCTACGCCGACGAACTGGCCGCCCTGACCGAGTCGCGGATCGAGTAGGAGGCAACGGCATGCGGTTCGTGGACGAATTCCGCGATGCCGAGATGGCTCGCGCGCTTGCGGCCAAGATCGTGGCGCTGTGTGAGCCAGGCCGGGAGTACAAGCTCATGGAGGTGTGCGGCGGGCATACCCACACCATCTACAGGCATGGCCTGGAGGACTACCTGCCGCAGCAGATCACCCTGGTGCATGGCCCGGGCTGCCCCGTGTGCGTGATCCCGATGGGCCGCGTCGACGACGCGATGGCGCTGGCCAGCGAGCCGGATGTGATCATGACGTCGTTCGGCGACATGATGCGGGTGCCGGGCAGCAACGGGTCGTTCTTCGACGCCAAGGCCAGGGGCACCGATATCCGGATGGTCTACTCGCCGCTGGACTCGCTAAAGATCGCCCGGCAGTACCCGGACAGGCGCGTCGTCTTCATGGCAATCGGCTTCGAGACCACCGCGCCGTCGACGGCAATGACGCTGCTGCGCGCTGCAGCCGAAAGGCTGACGAACTTCTCGGTCTTCTGCAACCACGTGACCATCATCCCGGCGATCAAGGCGATCCTGGACTCCCCCGATTTGCGGCTGGATGGCTTCATCGGGCCGGGCCACGTCTCGACGGTGATCGGCTGCAGGCCGTATGAATTCATCGCCCGCGACTACGGTAGGCCCGTGGTCGTGGCCGGCTTCGAGCCACTGGACATCCTGCAGTCGATCTACATGCTGATGCTCCAGCTGGCGCAGGGCCGGGCAACGGTGGAAAACCAGTACTCCCGCGTCGTGTCCTGGGAGGGTAACGGCGTGGCTTTGCGCGCGATCGCCCAGTCCATGGAGCTGCGGCCATACTTCGAGTGGCGTGGCCTCGGGTTCATCTCGCAGTCAGCCCTGCGGGTGCGGGAGGAGTACGCGGCGTTCGACGCGGAGCGGTTGTTCGCCGTGCCAGGTGTCCGGGTGGCTGACCCGAAAGCGTGCCAGTGCGGCGAGGTACTCAAGGGCGTGCTCAAACCGTGGGAGTGCAAGGTGTTCGGCACAGCCTGCACGCCGGAGACCCCAATCGGCACGTGCATGGTGTCGCCGGAGGGTGCCTGCGCCGCCTATTACAACTATGGCCGGTTCGCCCGCCAGCGGCCCGCCGTGGTGAGCGAGCCGTGACCGTCGAAAATACGGGCGTCCCGGCGCGTGAGGAGCTAGTGCTCGAGCGGATCGACCGGGTCCGCAGGGCGAGGCCGCGGGTCAGGGAAGACCGGATCACCATGTCGCACGGCGCCGGCGGCAAGGCGACGCAGACGCTGATCGAGGCAGTGTTCCTTGAGGCGTTCCGCAATCCGCTGCTGGAGACGCTGGAGGATGCGGCGACGGTCGCCATCGGCGGCGGGCGCATCGCGATGACCACCGACTCCTACGTTGTCTCGCCGCTGTTCTTCCCTGGCGGGGATATCGGCGACCTGGCGGTGAACGGCACCGTCAACGACCTCGCGGTCGCCGGGGCCGAGCCGCTGTACCTATCGGCCGGATTCATCCTCGAGGAAGGCTTGCCTGTCGCCGACCTGATGACGATCGCGGCGTCAATGCAGGCGGCTGCGCAGAGGGCCGGTGTGCAGGTCGTGACCGGGGACACCAAGGTGGTGGAGAGGGGCAAGGCAGACGGGTGCTACGTCAACACGGCCGGCGTGGGGGTGTTCCGGCACGATCGGGTTCTAGGGGTCGCGTCGGCCCGCCCGGGAGACGTGATCCTCGTGTCCGGCCCGGTCGGCGACCATGGCGTGACCATCATGCTCGCCCGCGGCGGCCTCGACCTTGAAGCCGACGTGCACTCCGACACCGCCGCCTTGACCGGTCTGGTTGCCGGGCTGCTGGCAGCGGCCCCGGGACTGCGTGCAATGCGCGATGCTACCCGGGGCGGTGTCGCCACGATTCTGAACGAGATCGCGGCTGCGGCCGGCGTCGGGATCGTCGTCACCGAAGACGACATCCCGGTCCGGACCGAGGTCCGAGGCGCCTGCGAGTTGCTGGGCATCGACCCGATGTACGTGGCGAGCGAGGGACGGCTCGTCGCCGTCGTCAGCCCTGAGGACGCCGACAGTGCGCTCACGGCGCTGCGTTCGCACCCGCTGGGCCAGGACGCCGCGATCATCGGGACGGTCAAAGGCGGCCCGCCCGGCACCGTCACGCTGCGGACAGCGTTCGGCGGCACCCGGATCGTCGACCTGCTGGTCGGCGACCCGCTGCCGCGGATCTGCTGACGCTGCGGCTGAACCATGAGGCGCTCAGACCGCGCACGTGCGGCAAGCGCGCCAAGGCACTTGCCGATCCCGGAGGAATGTCAGCTTGGCTGGATGCGTCGCCCGCTGATCTCGGTCGGTGCGAGACGCACATATACATCGCGTGCCCCGGGCGCCCACGGCTTGAGGTGCGTTACGTCCTCAATCTGCTGCACCTGAAGCTCATCAGTGACCTCTTGCGCGTGACCTTGCACCAGCACGCTCCAGCCTTCATGCAGCGTCTCGTCGCACTGATCCACTTCGAAGCTGAGCTGGGTGTTGACATGAAGAGCCAGCAGTGTGTCCGGTGCAGTGCGGTAGATAATCGTCTGACCTTTTACTGCGTAGTTGACCGGCAGGATCATCACACCTTCCGCGGTCGCGATCCCGACGCGGCCGATGCCGCCCGGTTCGAGCAGGTCGAAGCACTCTGTCGGGCTGAGCGCCCGCAAGAAGTTCCGGTTATGAGCGCTGCGCCCACGGGGTGGGGACTTCTGATTGGACAAAGGATGAGGCGGGCTAGCGTTCCTGGCAGCGCCCTTCGCTGGAGCCATATCCTTCACCTCCACAACTCGCCGACTTCCCTCGCGTCTTGATTAAGACTCGTCTCGCACTAGCAGTACCCGCTGCGGCCTGAGGTCCCGCTGGGCCGGGCTGTTCGACCCTGAGCAACCTCCGCTCGGCGCCGGCATCAGCGGCCAATAACGACGCAGACTGGGGTTCGAGACCGACAGGCACTCGGACGGTTTCATCGCTAACTGAACTTCATCGGATTGCACAAAATCTCCTACGTATCCCTAATCAGGCCATGCACGCTATGTTGTGCATCGCCAGCAATGGGTGTGAATGCGAACTTCGGCTGAAGACGATCGCTTGCTTGCGGCTTACACACGCATAACCGGCGGATTTAGATCTGGCCAGCCATACGGGCCGCGGAATTAGCTCGGTCGGGCCCGACCCTGACGGTCGCGCGCCGCCGCGACGGCCGCCTGGCCGAGGCTGATGCCGCCGTCGTTGCACGGCACCCGGCTGTGCTGGAGCACCCGGAACCTGGCGTGCTCCAGACCGGTCACCAGCTTCTCAGTCAGCAGCAGGTTCTGAAACACGCCGCCCGATAGCGCGACTACGTTCAAACCGCGCTCGTCGCGCAGCCGACCGCACGCGGCCACGACAGCAGCAGCGAGGCCGTTGTGGAACCGGGCAGCCACGACCGGCCGCTCGGCCCCGGTAGCCAGGTCCTCGGCCGCTGCGGCGACCAGCTCGGGCCCCTTGATCCGAAGTAGTGCGTCACCGGTCAGCGGCGCGGGATAGGAGCTTTTCTCTGCCGGGTCGGCCAGCTGCTCGAGCTCGATGGCGGCCTGTCCCTCGTAGCTGACCTCGTCACGCACACCGAGAAGCGCGGCGACCGCGTCGAAGAGCCGGCCCGCACTGGAGGTCATCGGGGAGTTGATCCCGCGCTGCGTCATCGCCAGGACCGCGTCCCAGCGCGCCGCGTTCCGCGCCCGTACTGCCAGGCTCGCGGGCGGGCCGTCCGGATGGGCAGCCGTCAGGTAGGCCGCCGCCATCCGCCACGGCTGGCGGATCGCCGCCATGCCGCCAGGCATGGCGACCGGCTCCAGCAACCCCGCCCGCTCGAAGCTAGCCAGGTCAGCGATCAACAGCTCCCCGCCCCAGACCGTTCCATCGGGCCCGTAGCCCGTGCCGTCGAACGCCACGCCGATCACCGGGCCGGGCTCAGAGTTATCCGTCAGGCACGAGGCCACGTGGGCGTGGTGATGCTGAACGCCGACAAGGTCCACACCCGCCAGCTCCGCCGCGTACTTCGTGGACAGGTACTCCGGGTGCAGATCATGCGCGACCACCTGCGGCACGATGTCAAACAGACGCCCGAAGTGCGCAATGGCTTCGGTGAACGAGAGCAGCGTCTCCGCGTTCTCAAGGTCGCCAAGGTGCTGGGACACAAAGGCGTGCTGCCCCTTTGCGAGGCAGAACGTGCTCTTCAGCTCGGCGCCGCACGCCAGCACCGGGCGCGGGAACCGGTCTGCCACGCGCAGTGGCTCCGGCGCGTAGCCGCGCGCTCGTCGCAGCACCGTCTCCCGGCCGCGCCAGACGCGCACCACGGAGTCATCGACTCGCACGCTGATGGCACGGTCATGAACGAGGTAGGCGTCGGCGATCCCCCGCAGCCGGCCAACCGCGTCCTCATCACGGTAAACGATCGGCTCGTCCGAGACGTTGCCGCTGGTCAGCACGATCGGGGCGGCCGCCGCCTTCAGCAGGAGATGGTGCAAAGGCGTATACGGCAGCATGAGGCCGAGCTGCCGGTTGCCAGGTGCGACAGCGGGAGCAATCGGCATGGCTGCGCCGGGCAGCCGCGGCAACAGCACGATCGGACGCCGGACGCCGACCAGCAACCGCTCCGCCGCGTCATCGACCTCGCACAACGTTCTCGCGGCGGCCAAGTCGGGCACCATCACCGCGAACGGCTTGTCCTCCCGATGCTTGCGCGCGCGCAGCGCCGCCGCGGCCGAAGCGTTACCAGCGATGACAGCCAAGTGATACCCGCCCAGGGCCTTCACTGCGACGATCAGCCCACGCTGGAGCAGGGCCGCCGTTGCGCTAACCGCGTCGCCTCTGGTGAACGGCGTCCCATCGGCGTCGAGGAGACTGAGCCGAGGTCCGCAGTCCGGGCAGCACACCGGCTGTGCATGGAACCTGCGGTCTGCCGGATCGTGGTACTCGGCCGCGCAACGCGAGCACATGGCAAAGGCGCTCATCGTGGTGTGCGGCCGGTCGTAGGGGATGTCCCGCACGATCGTGAACCGCGGGCCGCAGTTCGTACAGTTGATGAACGCGTAGCGGTACCGGCGATCGGCTGGATCGGCTAGCTCGCGCAGGCAGTCGGCGCACGTCGCGCTGTCCGCCGTCACCAGCGCACGGCGCTCGCCGCCGACCGGACTTGGCGCAATAACGAAAGCGCGGGACCCAGTAGGAGGAATCGGCCGGGCGATCAAACGGTCGATCCTGGCCAGCGGCGGGGCCTGCCGCCGTAGCCGGTCCAGGAACTCGCCCACTGTCACGGCCGAGCCCTCCACCTCGGCGAACACACCGTCGACGTCATTACCGACGTGACCGCCCAGACCAAGGCTGGTCGCCAGGGAGTAGACGAAGGGCCGGAACCCAACGCCCTGTACGACGCCTTCGACCCGGATCTCCTTTCTGAGCAGCTCGTTCACACTCATAGTGCGAGAGGCCGGCGCGGCTGGGTTGCTCGGCGATACACCCTCCGCTGTCGGTTCCGGCTGAATCGGCATCGGTCGTCGTTTCCTCCAGATCGTCTGGGCTGACGTGCTTTCGGAGGTTCTGGCACAACCTGGTCATTGGGCGGCAGCAGCCCGATACAACTGGTCCGCCATGATCAGCCCGGCACTAGAAGCGGCCTGCCGACCAGGACCGGCCGACCGGCCGT
>Ga0335072_10007504_pt1 | contig 15867 bp, 14 predicted proteins | sample Lox_Sample_21_FD_206725 | JGI IMG/M metagenome (GOLD analysis project Ga0335072, IMG submission 206725) | Soil microbial communities from Loxahatchee National Wildlife Refuge, Florida, United States - Lox_Sample_2.1 | ecosystem: Environmental > Terrestrial > Soil > Wetlands | place: USA... | reverse complement strand
GTCCAAGGCCAGCCGCGAATCGAGATCTACCAGGACACGTGGCCGTTCCGGAGAGCCCGGCGGCCATCGATCACTGGTACCGCTGCCGGGCTGGCTGGACCGGCCATGCGTTCCCGCCTCAGCCGCCCGCCGGTCCGCATCTGAGAGGAATCCCGTGTTTATCGGTATTTCAACCATCGCCCTGATCGTGATCGTCGTGCTCGTCGCCAGGATGCTGCTGCGGCGCTGAGCATGCCCGCCGCTTGCCGCCGTGCGGCGCGCGTAAGCGCCCCTCCGCAAGCCAGACCAGGGACTGGCCGCGCGCGGCCCGCCAAGAGCGCAAGCCGCTCCGACACCCCGAGGCAACCGCCCAGCCACAACCCCAGCCGGCCGCCCGCACCGGGGCCCAGGCTGACGCACCACCACCGCGGCCCGGAGATTCCGGCGCGAGATGGCTGACACCGATCAGCCGAAGAACCGGAGGCACACGATGCGAACACTGGGATACCTCACGGCAGTAACTATGGCGGCCGCCGCCGCAGCCCTCGGGCTGCTGACGATGATGTCATTGCCTGACATAAGGCGATACTTGAAGATCAGGAAGATGTGACCCGAGGAAAAGCAGACCCGGCCGACTTGCACATCACCATTCGCCGGCCAAGCGGCCGGGGATTTCGCCACGGCGGCCGGTCCACCATCAACGCAGGCTGGTTGCCGACCCACAGTGGCGTTGGCGTGGCTCCGAACTGCGCATGCAGTGAATCGGCCAGCGAGACCAGTGCGTTGGGTCTGGCGGCAGCTACATCGAGACAATGTGGGCCTTTGTGGTGATCCCATGATGGACCGTTTCCCCCGGGCCCGACACGGTGGCTCACGATCAAGGCGGCGCTTAGTTGAGCCCATACGAGCGGACGGCAGCGTTGCCTGGCGCGCGGACCTGATACCAGCTCTGTGCGCTGGCCAGAGCGGGTAGCCGCCACGACATCGGCCGACACACCGCCCCCGCCGGCACGGGCTGGGCCAGCTTCGCCCCGCTCGCGGCTTGTTCCACGGTGGCGTACACCGAGAAGACGCCGTTCAGGCCAATGAGTCTCAGGAGCCGGCGGACATGCTGCCGCGGAGCGGCCAGGAGTACGTCACCACCGTTCTATCCCGGGTCCACTTCTGCACCCGCACCAGTACTCCCAGACCGCAGCAGTCGATGAACTCCAGGCCCGCCAGGTCCACGATGACCGACCGCCAGCAGGCCGCCACCGCCGCGATCAGGTGCGACGCGACGGCGGGGACGTCGGCTAGGTCGAACTCGCCGTGCAAGGAGACCACGGCGTGACCGCCGAAGCCGCCGACTTGCAGTTCCACGTTGAACATGGCCTTCCCTCCTGGTTCAGCTGCCAGGCGAGGTCCGGGCCCAACGGCAACTTGCCCCGACCCAACGGGGCCGATAATCGTTCGTGGCCGGCCTGGTGCGAAGCTCGGTGCCGCACCCGACCCACGGTCGAGGACAGATCATGGCCCTTGCCCATACCCCTCGAAATACATAGCTGGTGAATCGGGCGTGCCGGCATCCTTCGCGGCCCGGTGGCGGCGTGGAGCCGCATTCGCGCACGAAAAGCTCCGGACCCTCCCGCACAGCCGCCTTACACGCGGACGCGGGGCCGCCGGGGTCCGGAGCAGTACCCGTACCTACTCCACCTGGTCAGAGGGCGACAGCCAGCCGCTCCAGGTGCCCGAAGGTCAGCCGACTCCTAAGCCGATTGACCTAGACGCATCCGTACAGGTCAGTGATCAACCCCCCGGCACGACACCGGGTGGTCCCATCACTGGCAGCCGGTTAGCCCCATGCTCGCGACCAAATCCCGAAGGGCGCTCCGACGCTCGTGGCAGGCGAGACTCAGGAGACCTCGCCTCGTGTCGGCTAACGGGCCGTCTTGTGGAGTACCGTGAAGGTGGGTCGTGCCGGTAGATCCTGGCCGCGCCCCCGATGCTCCAGACCCTGGCGACGTAAGCGCCCGAGCGGTGCGCTCGGAAGACGCCCAGGAGGAAAGAGCGACGATGAGAACTGCACCGGGCCTTCTTGCCCTGCCCGCCGGCCGCGCCTTAGCTGCACACGCGCTGCCTGTTTCCGTTGATCCTTCGACGGCTAGCTTTCGTGTGCTAGCACGGCAGGTGCGAGCGATGGGGCTGCTCGATCGCACGCCGGGCTACTACCGAGTGAAGATCACCCTGACGATCTTCGCCTTTTTCGCCGGATGGGCACTGTTCGTCATTGTCGGCAATTCGTGGACGGCTCTCGCCGTAGCCCCGTTGGTCGGGATGATGTTCACGCAACTGGGCTTCATCGGCCATGACGCGGGGCACAACCAGGTCTTCGGCACACGCCGGCGCAATCGCGTGCTCGGCCTCACGGTGGGAAACGCCCTCACCGGGCTGAGCTTTGGCTGGTGGGTTCCCAAGCACAACGCTCACCATGCGCATCCCAACGAGATCGGCCGCGACCCCGATGTCGGCGAAGGAACCGCCCTAGCCCCAGCCCCGTCTGACGCGCCGGGAAACGCGCGCGGCCCTCTGGCAGCGTGGCTGGCACGCTGGCAGGCGCCGCTCTTCTTTCCCCTCATGCTTCTGCGAAGCGGTGGCATGCACGTGCTCGGAGTCAGGCGGCTTCTGCAGCGGCGAGGCCATGCCTCGGCGATAGAAGCCTGCCTCATCATGCTGCATGCCGCGCTGTACCTGACGGTGGTGTTGTGGGTTCTCTCCCCGCTCAAGGCACTCGCGTTCGTCGCCGTACAGCAGGCGGTCTTTTCGCTGTACCTGGGCATCAGCTTCGCGCCCAACCACAAGGGGATGCCGATCATCGAATCGGCAACGACGACCGGCTTCGCCCGCCGCCAAGTGGTCACTGCCCGGAATATCAGGGGCGGCCGGTTCACCACTTTTCTGCTCGGCGGCCTCAACTACCAGATCGAGCATCACCTATTCCCGTCGATGCCCCGGCCTAACCTGCGACGGGTCCAGGGGCTCGTCCAGGACTTCTGCACAGCGAGCGATCTCGGCTACAGCGAAGAAAGCTTTGTCGAGTCATTCCGCCAGATCATCCATCACCTCAGCTCAGCGGCGCTGGAGCAGCCGCCAGCCGCGCGTCCTGACTGATTTCTGTGGTCTGACCGGGAGGACCCGGCCTGACCCGCGTCTGCCAGCTAGGGCAGATCAGGCCGCTGGCGAACCGGGCCGTCCGTCATCGGGGTGTTCGGGCCAGGCGAGGACCGAGCTGGAGCACGGAGATCATCGCCAGCGTCGACTCGGCTCCCTGGTTGCGACTGCGACTTTCACGGCTGAGGCCGTCGCATCCCCCGCCGGTCCGCTCATCGAGCAGCGGAACCATTGCGTCGTTGTCACCGAGGAACCAGGACACGCTCATTTCCGCCCCAGCAAGCCAGCTGCTGTCACCGGTGACGGTCGCCGCGCGCATGCACGCATCGGCCAGCGCGGCGACCTCGATGGGCTGCTGATCGAAGCCCGGGCGGTCCTCACCCAGACCCCAGCCGCCGGTCGGCACGACCGACAGGTGGCCATCTCGGGTCTCGACGGTCAGCAGCCACTCGAGCATGCGCAGGCCGTCGCGCAGCACCCGGTCGCGGCCTAGCTTCGAGCCGGCAACGATGACCGCCTCAGCGATGGCCGCGTTCGCATAGGTCAGCCTGCGCGCCGGCCACGGCCACGCCGGGTCTGCGCGCGCCTGGCCGATGATCGCACTGGCCTTCTCGAGCAGGGTGAGCGCACCGGAATGGTCGTCCCAGCAGTCCAGTATCTCGGCGGCGCCGAGCGCAGCGAACGCCATGGCGTGCGGCCAGGCGGACGAGACTTGGGCACCGCGGCCGAACCGGCTCAGTGACTCCTCCCGGATCCCGGGCGTCGGACCCCGCACGGCGGCGGTACCCAGGCCCCAGAGGGCGCGGCCCCAGCAATCCTCTGCGCCGGGATAGTCGCGCCACCGGCGGTCGTAACCCAGACGGTTGCGGAACCTTCCGTCCGGCGCCTGCGCCTGCGCAAGGAAGTAGAGGTAGCGGCGCCCCAGCGTGATGAGCTCCTGCGACGGCGACGGCTCGCGGCACACCACCACCAGGCCGCGGGCGACGTCATCGACGCAGTAGCCGTGCTCATGCCGGGGCACGACGCCGTCAGCATGCTCAAGCAGGCCGACGTTATCGGTCAGCCGCTGCAGGTGCCGGAACGGCGCAGCGGGGTGGCTCATGGCGACACTCCCGCCCGTTCCCTTGGCAGCGATGCGGCGCCCGGACGGTCAACGCGGTGCGGTCGCAGCCGACCGGACCGCGGGCATCGAGCACCGTTACCTGTGCATGGCAGCCACGCACATCGCTTGGACCGAGATGCCAGAACCGCAAGTCCGGAGCCGAGATGCCACAACCGCAGGCCGGGAGAATAGAGCTGAGAGAGGCCATGGATCCCTAGACGGGAATTACCTGACGAGAAGCTCATTGACGTCCGAGGCTAGCTCGAATGGCCTCGCGTGCCCGCCGACGTCCAGGGCAGTGGCTGAGCGTCCCCCGCGGCCTCGCGTAGCGAACGCATCATCAGCCTAGCCGAGAACAAAGCCAGGAGGCCGCCCGATCTGAGCGCTGCCGCGCTCGGCGCGGCCTGCGCCGTTGATGCCTGCGGAGTCGCGGGCGCGTCTGGGCTGCCTGGGCAGCTTCTACGTGGCTGCGGGCACTGCGGTCAGCTCCTGGTGGTCGCGGACAGGGAGGGCGGCCGCTTGCCAGATCCGGGTGGCCAGCAGGACCATCGCGACCACGAACGGCAGCGCGAACAGCAGCGCGATGGGGCCCAATGATGGCACGGCCTCGGCGATTCCGAGGCCGAGTACGAACAGCACGGCCAGCCAACGCGGTACGTTCTGGCTGCGCCACAGGGCAACCCCCATGATGACCGGCGCGGCGAACTCGCTGAGGAAATAGACGTCCGTGGCCACCTGGGCGGGCACCGAGTGGAAGCTGGTCACCAGGAAGAGCGCGGCGGCGTGCTGTGTCATGTGCGCCGACGCGGCAGCCGCCAGGTTGAACCCGACCAGGACGTTGAGCAGTGCGCCGCTGAGGGCACCCACGCCGCCCAGCAGTGCACCTACGGTGGCGACCACCCAGCCGCGTTCTCTGACCAGCATCGCGATCACGGCATACGACACGGCCAGGCCCCCGAGCGCGAGAAGGGACAGCGACCCCGACAGGTACAGCTGTGCCGAGTGGCGGGCCGCGATGGGCAGGACCTTGAACGCGGTAGCGGTGGCGCTGATCACCTGGTCGGTGCCCTTGGGGTTCAGGGCCACGGTACTGGCGTAAAGCACGGCGGTGACCGGCAGTAAAACGGCCAGGATCCGCTGACGTGCCCGGACGCTGTTATCCATTCGCTTTGTCCATTCGTAATCCGGCCGGCCGTCTCGGCGCGCAGATGCCGCTGCGCGGCGGCGTTCAGCCGCGAGGGCATACAGGCCGGGATTGGCCGGAATGCGAGCGCACCAGGCAGTGTGCTCCTCGGCGGCATGACGGGCTGCGGCTGTTCAGATGGTGATCGCGATCTTGCCCCGTGTCTTTCCGGCTGCCAGGTGCCGCATGGCCTCGGGCACCTGGTCCAGCGGGTAGGCCCGGTCGATGCACGGTGTCAGCTTGCCGGCCTCGATGAGCTCGGTGAGCCGTTTGAGGTCGGCGCAGCGTTCCCGGCACAGGCAGGTGGTCAGCCGCTGGCTCGTCAAGCGTGACAGGGCGACGGCCCGCAGTTGCCGGTCCATGCCGCCGGTCACGCTGCCACCTTCCTCGCCGCCGACCAGCACAGCAGTCCCGGCGGGCGCGAGCGCCTGGCGCAGCCGTGACAGGGCGGGATTGCCCGCGATGTCGAGTATCAGGTCGTAATGGTGCACGCCGTCGGCGAAGTCGCTGGTGGCGTAGTCGATGACGTGATCGGCGCCCAGGGCTCGCACCAGGTCAAGCTTCGCGGCGCTGCACACGCCGGTCACCTCGGCCCCGAATGCCTTGGCCAGCTGGACAGCGAAGCTGCCGACGCCGCCGGACGCGCCGATGACCAGCACCTTATGTCCCGGCTCGACGCGGCCGGCGTCGGTCAGCGCTTGCAAGGCGGTGAGGGCGGACACCGGGACCACAGCGGCCTGCCCGCGAACTCGGCGTCAAGCCGATGTCGCTGTACTACTACGTCGCCGGCAAGGACGAAATCCTCGACGGCATCGTCGACCTGGTCTTCAGCGAGATCGCCCTGCCCACGCCCGGCGGTGACTGGCAGCTCGAGATGCGCCGCCGGGCGATCTCAGCCCGCCGCGTGCTGAGGCAGCACTCATGGGCCATCGGGCTCATGGAATCCCGGGCCAACCCTGGCCCGGCGACGCTACACCACCACGATGCGACCATCGGCACCCTGCGCGGAGCCGGCTTCTCGGTCGCCATGACCGCGCACGCCTACGCCCTGCTCGACAGCTACGTGTACGGATTCGCCCTGCAGGAAGCCTCCCTGCCCTTCAACCCCGACACCGCTGCCCACATCGCCGATCCCGCCGGACAGCAGATCGCCGCCGGCCATTACCCTCACCTCGCCGAGATGGCGACCCAGTACATCCTCCAGCCCGGGTACGACTTCGGCGATGAGTTCGACATCGGCCTCAGCGTCATTCTCGACGCCCTCGAACGCTCGATACCCAGGCGTCTTGATGAGGGAGCTCAAAATGGAGCGAATGCAGCTGGCCCGTGCCAGAGATGAGGGGCTGGCTCGCCACGGTGTTCCGCCCCGGCCAGACCGCGCCATGGCGCCCGGCCTGCACGCGTATCTCACCCTGCAGCGGTCGGTAGCGGAACAGGGTCAGGCTGGCTGAGCGGTTGGTTGTGGCGGCGCTTCGCCGGCGCGCTTGGCGATCAGCCCGGCGAGGAGCATGACGAGCACACCGATTCCGGCGCCGCACAGCGCCCACAGCACCCGGTAGCCCTCGTCGCCGTAGTTGGTGGGCTGAGGTAGGTCGATCAGGAGCAGCACTCCTGCGGAGATGGCCGAGTAGTACAGCGCGTAGTTGTAGAAGCGAGTCCCCACCCCGTGTATCAGGAGGACGAGCGCGACCACCTCGAGTCCGCGATCGATCGCGAACAGTCGCAGTCCCTGTTCATTGGCCGGTATCAGGAGCAGCAGCCCGGCCGCGACGCCGCCGATCAGCGCGCCGGCCACGCGCCGTACGGCGATGAGCGTGCTCTGCTCCAGGCTCGGCTTCATCGCGACTATGGCCGCGATCGCCATCCAGTAACCGTGCGACGCCGAGATCGCTCCGAAAGCGATCGCGACGGTGCCCGCCATCACCAGCGCGCGGAGCACCGCAAACGTGATCAGTGGCGGGGTCAGCCTCCGCCGCGAGGTGTCACCGGGCATTTCCGCGATCGGCTGCTGCTGGTCATGGCACCCGCGGACCAGCCACGCGCCGAAGGTCAGCGCAATCCACAGCGCCGACCCCCCGGCCCAGGCAACCGTCTGTGCCCAGGTGTACTGGGTGATGTGGGTGTGATGATGGAGGTTGAACGCGACCGCGAGGGCAATGATGAACCAGATGTTGAGGAGAAGGGCGGCCACGAACCTGTGCACCCCGAACATGACCGCCAGGCCTGCCACCAGCGTGACTGCGAACGCCGCGAGCACCAGCCAGCCCCAGGCGTCTCCGCCGATGCCGAACCCTAGCGCGGTCAAGCCGGCACCGATCGCCCCGAAGCCGAAGATGCGAAACGCGCGCTGCCAGTAACCGCCCCCCGGGTCGGCCAGCGCGGCGAGCAGCACGCCGAAGACCGCGCTGAGCAGATACTGCTCGTACCCGATCGCCCAGAAAACGACCAAAGGCACCAGCAAGACGTCCAGGACAATCACTGCTCGCGGCCAGTTGAGCCCCGGGGGGTTGAGCTCGAACACCTTCGACAACCAGGTCGCGGCCTTCCCCCCGTGGCCGGGCCGTTCTTCCCGCCCGGTCGCACTGGCCATGATCACCCCCCTAACTGCCTCCGCCTGAACCGGTGATCACGGCTGCCCGGCGCGCAAGAGCTGGCTCAGGAGCCGAACATCGTGGTCACCGCGGCGCAGAACCACTGCGCGATCCCGGTCAGCGCCGGGTATTCGACGTGCAAGCCCGTGGTCTTGTGCTCCGCGACCCGCCCGTCCGCGCCGAGCCGGCCCGCCATGAGGAGACCTCGGCGCGCGACCAGCTCATCGAACTCGCTCATCTCGGGCCTGCCTTCCTGGCTTCGCCAGACATGCCACCTGCATACTGCCCGGTGAATGGAGCCCTGTTATCCCCCGCCGAGGGTGAGCCTCGGCCGTCCGCCCGCAGTCCCGGGCTTATGGCGGCATCTGGCTGCATGAGGCGGAGACGGTTCGGGGACGCCAAGGCGTCCCTGAACCCGGTCGTTAAGCTGGTGACAGGCGTTGGGTTCGAACCAACGTAGGCTGAGCCGACGGTTTTACACACCGTTTCGCCCCATCCACCGGAATGGCCGCTGACCTGGTCAAACTTCTATAACGATCACGTGAATACCCGGCCCTGTCCGCCATATGTCCGTGGCGGCAGCAACAAAAGCGCCCGACACCACGGACAGGCACGGACAGCATCCGTACGACTAGCCTGACCTGCAGAATCACAATCGTGGCACCAAACGGCTACGCCAACGACCCCGCCAAGGAGAACCTCGCCGCCGCCGGACGCCGCTTCGTCAATAGCCTGGCGCGCACGACGCCCAGTAGGAAGAGGCAGTGCCAGGTCCGCGCGGCAACGGGGATGGAGGACCGGCCGTAGTCCCGGACCGAATCAGATCTACGCGACCCCCTTCAGGGTCTGCAAGACAGGTGCCGTCTCAATCCTGGTCACCGCGCCGAGCGCGGCCAAGCGCCGGGTCAGGTACTGGTGCAGCGCTTCCAGGCCGGGGCACAAGGCGAGCGCGAGCAGGTTGGTCGGTCCGGTCGTGGCGGCCACGAACGCGAGCTCAGGGTGGCCGGCCAGCGCGGTAGCCACTCCGTCAAGGTCGGCGGGTGCAACAGACATCCACAGCATGGCCTTGGCGCTGATCCCGAGCAGGGCATCGTCCAGATCGACATCGAAGAACAGCGCGCCGCTGCTCCGCAGGGCCTCGATCCGGCGGGTGACGGTGGCCGCTGACCAGCCGGTGGCCGCGGCGAGGTCTGCATAGCTCGATCGCCCGTCCCTGGCCAGCACGGCCAGCAGCTGGTCATCGGCCGGGCGAACAGCGGCGGCTGGCGAGGGCGGGGTGGCCGGCGCAGTCGGGGTGTCTGGCGTGACGGCCTGCGGCCGCAGCCGGTCCTGCTGCTCGCGGGTCAGGGCATTGACCCGCCCGTGCCAGGCCGTGGCGCCACCCAGGTAGGTGTGCAGCAGGTAGTGCGCGGAGACCGCGGTGATGCTGCCGGTCCTCGGCACATCGCGGAGTAGCAGCGCATGCGCCCCGGCACTGCCCGGCGCGGTCTGGATGATCGCGACGATCTCGGTCCCGCCGGAAGTCAGCCGAACCCACGAGGTATCCGGGCGGCGAGCCAGGGCCAGCCCGATGTCCCTGGCGGTGCTCGCGGCAGCGCTGAGCCGGACGATCCACTGCTCCTGTCCCGGACTGGCCCGGTCGGGCAGCCCGACCACCCGCAGGCCCGCCTCTGCGCGCAGCCGGGCATAGCGGCGGACCACGGTCTGCGTCGAGGAGGCGAGCACGACAGCGATCTTCGTGAACGGCGCCCGGCCGTCCACATGCAGGGCGTGGATCAAGCCCCGGTCCAGCCCATCGAGTTCGAGCATATCCATCAAATCTAACACCATCGCGAGAATAATCATCAAATCCAGCCGCCAATGTGGAACGACGCGGCTGAACAGACCCACCCTGGCCTCTCGGGCACCGCGAGGTGGCCGGCCGGGCAGCGGGCCGACCAGGAGGACGAACGATGGCGCAGACCGTGGAGCAGGCAGCTCCGCCGACCTACCGGTGGCGCTGGGCAGCGCTCACCGCGCTGCTGGCCGCCGAGGCCATGAACCTGCTCGACGCGACGATCGTGCAGGTGGCCAGCCCCCAGATCCACGCAGATCTGGGCGGCCCCGTTTCCGATATTCAGTGGTTCAGCGCCGCGTACACCCTTCCTTTCGCCGCGCTGCTGCTCACCGGTGGCCGGCTGGGTGACATAGCCGGACGGAGGCGGGTCTTCCGGCTCGGCGTGACCGGCTTCCTGGTGATGTCGCTGGCCTGCGCACTGGCGCCCTCAGCCGGGCTGCTGATCGGGTTCCGGGTCGTCCAGGGGGCCGCCGCCGCGCTGATCATCCCGCAGACGTTTGGCTTGATCCGGGCCATGTTCGCCGGGCATGAGATATCCAGGGCGCTGGGCAGCATCGGACCGGTCATGGGGCTGACAGCGGTCTGCGGGCCCGTGCTGGGCGGCGTGCTGACCCACGCCGACCTGCTTGGATCATCGTGGCGGGCAGTGTTCCTGGTCAATGCACCGATCGCCGCCGCCGTGCTGGTCATCGCGCCGCGGCTCATCGAGGACCGGGCGCCGCAGCGGCCACGGCTGGATCCGGTCGGCACAGTCCTCGTGATTATCGGCACCGCCCTGGTCATCTACCCGCTTATCGGCACCGCCCGGCCGGCCTGGACCTGGGCGGAGACCGCCGCCGGACTCGCCGCGCTGGTCGTCTTCGCCGGGCACCAGCGGCGCAGCGCACTGGCCGGGCGGCCGCCGCTATTGGAGCCCAGCCTGTTCGCAACAAGGTCGTTCCCGGCCGCCCTTGTCACCTCCACGCTGTTCTTCGCCACCCTGATCGGCCTGACGCTGGTCGTAGTGCTGCAGATGCAACTCGGACTCGGTGTTGGCGTGCTGACCGCCGGGCTTACCCTGCTGCCCTGGTCGCTGGGCAGCGCGGTGTCCTCGTGGGCTGCGGGCGCGTACCTGGTACCCAGGTACGGCTCACGGCTGATGTTCGCCGGGCTCGCTCTCCTGCTGACCGGGGTGCTGGCGGCCATCGCCGCTTACCACGCCAGCAGCTCGTCCGGATACCCCATGCCGCTGCTCCCGGCGCTGGCCGTGGCCGGGCTCGGCGCCGGCCTATTCACCACGCCGTTCTTCACCAGCGCCCTGCACCTGGTAAGCCCGCAGGAGACCGGTTCGGCCTCCGGTCTGCTCAATGCCGTCCAGCAGCTCGGCGGCACGCTGGGCGTCGCCGTGCTGGGCAGCATCTACCTGGCCGCCGCCCGGCCGGGCGGCCACGCCGCCGCGCTCCGCGCAGTCCAGCACGCCTTCTGGATTGCCGCCGCCGTGCTCGTCGCGACCACCCTGGCAGCCGCCCTGATGACCCGGCCCGGCGGGCCCCACGACCGCGCCAGCCCGCGGCTCCGGCGCAAGCCGACGACTGCCCCCGATAACAGGCCCGGCGCAGAGCCGATCGCTGCAGTGGTGCCAACGGATAACGCGAGTTCATGATCAAGGTGCCAGCGCCCGAGAGATGCCGTCGGCGGCGGTCAGCTGGTACTGGCCAGGCTTACCAAAGCTTTCAGCTCGTCTTGGAGGGTTGCTGCGATGGCTGCGAGTTCGGTGCCAGGTACGAGGGGAACGGTCATTACCACGACGCTGCCACCGCCGGGCCTGGGTATCACTCGTATGTAGGCGCCTCCTTCCCGGCCCGGGTCGATCTCGCGCAAGTAGTCGACAGTGCCCGCATCCTGCTTCATGACGACTCGCAAGGCAAAGTCCTGGCCGCTTTTCATGGCGCGCCAGCCTGACTGGGCGTCTCCCGTGACTGCGTCCGCGAAGGCAGGGGCCCAGTCGGGGATGCGACTTGGCTCGGCCAGCAGGGCCACGATGGCCCCGGGATCGATGTGGCTTTCGATACTTTGTGTCTCGTCCGGCAGTCCACATCACGACCGTACCCGGGTAGTACGCACGTTCCTCCCAGGACGATTTCCTGACTTGCTCGAAATGACCGGTTGCCGGGCACGGCGGGAACCGGCATCCCGATCGTCTGCCGCTTCCGGATGCTCGGGGAGCGGCGGTGGTACATCGTGAGCACGGCAATGTCAGCGGTCGATCCCGGAAACGCCGCAGTTCCAGGACGGAGCGTTTCGGGGCACTGATCATTGCGCCACTGGTAGCAGCGGAGACTGCTGATGGCGCACGCAGTAGCATCATGTTTATGGGCGCGCTGGCGCCGGTCCCGCGGCTCTGCGGGCGCGCGGCTGAGTTCGCAGTTCTGGGTGAGGTTCTGGACCGGGTCGCGTCAGGTCAGCCGGCGGTCGTGCTGGTCGATGGCGAGGCCGGAATCGGCAAGACGCGGCTGGCAGACGAGGCGCTGGCGGACGCGTGTGGTCGTGGCATGCAGGTGATGTCGGGCCGCGCCGAGGAGATGGAGCGGACGCGGCCGTTCGGCCTGGTGGCAGATGTGTTCGGGTGCGCAAGGTCCGCCCCGGATCCGCGGCGGGCGGCAATCGCCGCAATGCTCACGGGCGGTGGCGGGGACCGGGGACCGATCACAGTGACCAGCGACCCCGGGCTGCAGTTCCGCGTGGTCGATGCGTTCGTCGACCTGGTGGAGGAGTTCACGCTGTCGGGGCCGCTGGTAATCGGGGTGGATGACCTGCAGTGGGCCGACCCATCCAGCCTGCTGACTTTGGCCGCGCTAGGACGTCGGCTGGCGTATCTGCCGATTGCCCTTATCGGGTGCTTCAGGCTGCTCCCGCGCCCCGAGGACCTGGAACGGCTCTGCACTTCGCTAGAGGCGGCCGGCGGTCGGCGCCTGACCTTGCGCCCGCTTGCCGACGATGCCGTGGCCGACCTGGTAGCCGAGACCGTTGCCGCCGACCCAGGCCCCGTTCTCCTGGCCGAGATGGCGGGTGCGGGAGGGAACCCCCTGTTCGTCACTGAGCTGGTGGGCGCTCTTGTCCAGGAAGAAGCAATCGAGACTACTGGCGGCCGGGCCGAGGTGGCGGAGGCCATCCTGCCGCCGACGCTGCGGCTGACGATCTTGCGGAGGCTCAGCTTCCTGCACGAAGATACCCTGCGGGCGCTGCGGGCCGCCTCCATCCTTGGGTCGGGTTTCTCCCTGACCGACCTGGCCGCGGTCACCGGCTGGCTGGCCGTGGACTTGTCTGCGGTGCTGGCGGAAGCAATCACGGCGCGGGTCCTGGCTGACGACGGCACTGTCCTGCGGTTCCGCCATGACCTGATCCGCGAGAGCATCTATGCGGATCTGCCGGTCAGCGTACGCCGAGGGCTGCACCGCGAGGCAGGGCAGCGGCTGGCGCAAAGGGGAGCGCCGGCCCTGCAGGTAGCCGAGCACCTTGCCCGCGGAGCGACTCAGGGTGACGCCGAGGCTATCGGGTGGCTGACAAGGGCGGCCCGTGATGAGGTGGCGAGATCACCGGATGTGGCCGCGGACCTGCTGAACCGGGCCGCAGGGCTCACGGATCCTTCCGATCCCGGCCGCGACCGGCTGCTCGCCGAGCGGGCCAGCAGCCTGATGCTGGCGGGACGGATTGCCGACGCCGAGGCGGCCTGCCTTGCGCTGCTGGACCGCGGCGATGACCCTCTGGTGGAGGGACCGGCCCGGATCTGCCTCGGGCATGCCCTGCTCGCACACGGACAAGGCCGCGATGCGCTGCGGGAACTGGATCAGGCAGTCAAGTCACCCTCGCTCACCGGCGCCGAGCGAGCCTACGGCCTTGGATGGGCGAGCTTTGCCCGGCTCTGGCTGGGAGACCTTGACGGTGCTGCCGTAAGCGCCGAGCAGGCCCGGTCCGCCGCCGCCGCCGCCGGGGACCAGCTATCAACTAGCATCGCCGTGGCCTCGCTCGCCCTGGTTTCTGAATTCCGCGGCGACCTGCGTGTCGCGCTCCAGATCATCGACGATGCGGTGCCGCCTGCTGACCATGGCGCCGGCAGCGAGGGACACCGCTATCCGGTCTGTTTGGCCCGCGGCCACATCCTCATGGACATGGACCGGCCCGAGGAGGCGCGGGCGGCACTTGAAACGGCAAGGCGGATAAGCGAGCAGTCCGGCGTCCGCTGGTTCCTGCCCAGCTACCAGGCCGCCCGCGCCGTGGAACACTTCATCGCCGGGGAATGGGACGATGCCATCGCCGAGCTCGAGGCGAGCGTCGGGCAGGCCGACGAGACCGGCAGGAAGTACGGCCTCGTGTACGCCCTCGGCGTGCTGTCCCTAATCAATTTTCACCGGGGCGACCTCCGCGGCGCCCGGGAGGCTGCTGCCGCCGCCGCGGGTGAGCTCTCCGCCACCGACCTGCGATTCCACGCGCAGTGGGCGACGTGGGCGCAGGCCCTGCTTCTCGAGGCCGACGGCCGGATCGCCGACGCGCTGGCGATCCTGGCCGGATGCTGGGACCAGGGTGAACCCCAGCCGGGCCTCATGCTCGAGTACCCGGTCCTCGGGGCCGATCTCGTCCGCCTTGCGGTGGCCCGCGGCGAGCGGCGGCGGGCGCAGGAGGTGGCCGCGGCTGTCGCGCACGTGGCGGAGCAGAACGAGGTTCCCTCGCTGGCTGGTGCCGCGCTGCGCTGCCGGGGCCTGGCCGAGGATGATTCCGAGGTCCTGCTCGCCGCCGCACGCGCCTACGCCGGCCTCCAGCGGCCGCTGGAGCTGGCTCTCGCCTCTGAGGACGCGGGAACCGCTTTCACCAGGCGCGGACACACACAGCATGCCAGGCCCCTGCTGGAACAGGCCGTTGAAATCTACGAGCGCCTCGGCGCAATGCGTGATCTTGGCCGTGCCGAGGCGGCGCTGCGCGCGGCGGGCATCGCGCGCCGCCGCGGGAGAAGGCGCAGCCGGCCGCAGTTCGGCTGGCTCAGCCTCACCCCGGCCGAGCACGCGGTCGCCGGCCTAGTCGCTGAGGGACTGTCTAACCCCCAAATCGGCGAGCGCCTGTTTGTGTCACGCCGGACCGTGCAGACACACCTCGCGCACGTGTTCGCAAAATTGGATCTCAATTCCCGTGCCCAGCTCGCTGCTGAGGTGACCCGGCAGCGGGGTAACGCACCTGTTGCCGGTGCGGAGTCCGGCTGAGTTCCTGAACCGGCTCGCGGCCGGCCTGCCCGGTTTCGGGATCGCCGATCGGGTCTGACCGGCACCGGTGGCTTCATCTTGCCACGCACCGGGAGTACGGCCAGGGCGACCCGCCATGCCATCGGCACGTCGGCCAACACATTCACCGCCAGGACGCGCAGGCAGCGAGCAGGCCATACCAGCCAAGACCGCTGCAGCCGTGGTACCGCTCCAGTTCCAAGCCCGCCTGAGGCGACTGCCACCGGTCGCGGCGATCAGCATTTGCTCCGCCAGCAGGTCCGCCAGCAGGCGAGCTGGCCCGACATGTACCGGGGCCAATATCGGCCAGGTGGCGGATGCGCCGCGTCCATGGCGACGGCACGCTGAGAAACGTTGCCGCCGCCGCCGGGCAGCGTCCGCCGAGCGGCCAGCCGGCCCGCGTCCCGCGTGGTGACCGCCGAGCGCATCCAGGAGGTAGCCAATGCGGACAACGACGTCGATGCCCTCGCTTAAGGCGCATACGGCGCTCGGCGACGTGCGAGGGGTCGCGCACTATGGCCTGGTCCAGTTCCGGGGTGTGCCATATGCTGTGCCGCCGCTGGGCGCGGGGCGCTTCCGGCCACCACGGTCGACCGGGGCATGGCAGGGCGAGCTCGATGCGACCGCCCACGGACCGATCGCGCCGCAGTGCCCATCGCGCTTGCGCGTTGCCGTCGGCGACTTCAGCCGCCCGCAAAGCGAAGACTGCCTGACGCTCACCATCACCACTCCGGCACCCGACGACGCTAAACGCCCGGTCATTGTGTGGCTGCACGGCG
>Ga0335072_10007503_pt1 | contig 15868 bp, 13 predicted proteins | sample Lox_Sample_21_FD_206725 | JGI IMG/M metagenome (GOLD analysis project Ga0335072, IMG submission 206725) | Soil microbial communities from Loxahatchee National Wildlife Refuge, Florida, United States - Lox_Sample_2.1 | ecosystem: Environmental > Terrestrial > Soil > Wetlands | place: USA... | reverse complement strand
TCGCCACACAGACTTTCAATGGCTTCTTTAGTAGCACTATCGAATCCAACATGCTCGAGTACTAAAGCTGTTGCTCGTCGAAGCAAATTGGAAGGCTCATCATTGAAGACAGGCCGAGTATCGAGAACGGCCTGAATGATATCCTCAGCAGGAGGGGTTTGTAATCCATAATGCTCTGTGCGTCTTCTCTTAGCTGCAGATTCTGCTATCGGCTCTTCATTGTCATCATCTAGTGTGGAACGCCTTTTTGTGCCGGCTTCTGTCACGTCTGACATAGGGGTGGGCGCGTTGCTTTCGATATCTTCAGCAGATGGCTTGGGGTTGAGCTCCACATGAGCATCTGAGTCTTCCATTGCTAGTCGATGATTTATTGCAAGGGACGTGCCATGAGCGCACCCTGATCTGGTTTGTTGTTGATTCTGAATCTCAGCCTCGAGAAGTTGCGCCTGTGATGTGATTGGTCTGTGCATTTCAATGTCTTGGCGCAGCTTTAGCCTGTCGGAACTCTCGACTGCACATCACCTCACCAAACATCGATTCTTCCCAAAGAAGCTCACAACAAGCTCACAACAAGCTCAAATCGCCTCGTACCAAAGTCCTGTCCGACTTGCAAGATGGCAATCAAACCAATCACTGGAGTACGTATCACTTTCTCTTTTAAAATAACCGCGATGGCATGTGTCAAGCTTTACAATTTGACTAGAACTCAACTGACGCAATCTATTCTAGATGCTCAGAAGGGGCCTTGTCCTCGACCTCAGCGTTGCTTTCGGTGAGTGAAGCCTGGCTTGAGTTTCTGCGTTATAAGTCGGTTGGCTTGAATCACTGGCATTGAGCGGAGCATTGGGGAGGGTTCGAATTACGGAAAACAGTTTGATTAACGTATTACGCTGCCATAGGTCTCGGAACTTCATTCGGCTACTTATACTGGTGCGTCGTTGGACCAGAGATGCAGCGGATACATAAAATATATACTTACTGGAAACTAGGTACGGATATCATGTCCCTGCGGTTCGTCGACGAGACGCCTTCTACTCTAAGCTCGAAGAGAAACGAGCGGCGGAGGCAAACGCATAAGAACAGGATAGCTGCTTGGTGATGACTAGGTGAATGTTGTGGGTTAGGGAACGAGTGTATAAATTATTTGATGACGAAGGGTCATTCCTGGGGGCTGGCAAACTTTGCATACCTCCAAGATATCAAGTGCCAATATATCCATCCACATCTTCTGACTGCTATGTGTATTCGTTCCTGATCTTGCATTCTTGGCATATCTCTATCCAACTGGCTAGTTGAGAATACCTGGATCCTGAAGTCAATACTTTGATCCTGGAGTCAGCCTAAGACGACAGATTAAATTCACCTAGTGCCGAAGCAAGTTCAAAGGTTTTAAGGAAATTCTCCATGATGAATCGTTGGAAATGGATTTCAGTATCTATGTCATTGGCAGCGGGGCCTGTTTCGAACAATCCGTATCTCAGTCTTGAACAAATTGGGACTGCAACTTATCATAATTCCCTTACCAAAAGCTCGCCTTATATCTCCCAGGCGCTGGCAATCATTAAATGCTAGTTAATTAATATAAACTCGTCGACAATCTGAAATCTGCTTAGGTAGCAATTCAGGATGAATCACATGCGCTCCAGAGCTATACGAGCACTACCATTAATTTGCATACTTTAGGAACAGGACAAGCACAGTCAAATTTAGGCAGCCCCATTGCAGATAGCCCCTGAAATTTCCAATTATGTATTCCTTCAATAGAGCATGGTTGTCGAATCCGCCTTTGCTTCCATTGCAATTGGGTGAAATTTCTCCGCTTTGAATTTACCAGAACTCTGAGGCCTTCGCGTGCACACCCTATAAGGCCTAGAGTTTCTCATTCATTTGAATATCTAGAGCGATTACCTTTTCGTCCCATGGTATTTTTATAGAAATTTTGATACATGTCTGCCGTGATCATGAGGAAACCGGCACTAGCGCGAAATTCTAAGCGAACAACCCTACTCGCACAATTTAGTTAGAAATTTCGAGACGTAACCTCAGATTGACGACTTTTACACTCGGAGACCGTGAGAGACCGTCGTAGTCGTATAAGGAATTGACCGCCCAACATGACGGAGCAGTTAATCCTCAAGGGCACCCTCGAGGGCCATAGCGGCTGGGTTACCAGCTTAGCTACCTCTATCGAGAAGTATGCGCCCCGCACTGCACACGAGCCTTGACTGAGTATGCAATTGACGCGTTCTGCAGCCCAAACATGCTTCTATCAGGTAGCCGTGACAAGACTCTCATCATCTGGAACCTGACCCGGGACGAGACCTCATACGGTTACCCAAAGCGATCGCTGCATGGCCACTCCCACATCGTCTCTGATTGCGTAGGTCCTCACAATCCTAATATCTGGACCATTGGCTGACCTCTCTCACAGGTAATCTCATCTGATGGTGCTTATGCTCTATCTGCTTCCTGGGACAAGACTCTCCGTCTTTGGGAGCTCTCAACCGGTACAACCACTCGACGATTTGTCGGTCACACCAACGATGTTCTCTCTGTTTCTTTCTCTGCCGATAACAGACAAATTGTTTCAGGATCAAGAGATCGTACTATCAAGCTATGGAACACTCTTGGCGACTGCAAATTCACTATCACTGAGAAGGGACACACTGAATGGGTTTCTTGCGTCAGATTCAGCCCCAACCCTCAAAACCCAGTGATTGTTAGCTGCGGTTGGGACAAGTTGGTCAAGGTCAGTCAATATCTTTTGCAGCTTGCAATTATTGCGAGAATTCAGGTTTATATGATGCTACACAACTATAAAGTATTTGCTACTTCAGAGCTTGGGAAACCGAGCCATGAGACAACCTTTCACCGGTGCACTGATATACAAGCTTGCATAATACCATTTACGTTAGATGTGGGAGTGCTTTTTGCTGACAAAACACTAGGTCTGGGAGCTCTCCTCCTGCAGACTTCAGACCGATCATATTGGCCACACTGGGTACATCAACACTGTTACTATCTCCCCTGATGGATCTCTCTGCGCATCTGGTGGAAAGGACGGAACCACCATGCTCTGGGATCTTAACGAATCCAAGCACCTTTACTCCCTCAACGCTGGTGACGAGATCCATGCCTTAGTATTCTCACCCAACCGCTACTGGCTTTGCGCTGCTACCTCCAGCAGCATCATCATCTTTGATTTGGAGAAGAAGAGCAAGGTGGACGAGCTGAAGCCCGAATTTGCATCCGTTGGCAAGAAGAGCAGAGAACCAGAGTGCGTGAGCTTGGCATGGAGCGCGGATGGTCAGACTTTGTTTGCGGGGTATACTGATAACATGATTCGGGCTTGGGGTGTCATGTCAAGAGCGTAAAGTCAAAATTCTCACGGGGGTTTGATCGGGAGTGTCATGGTCAGGAGGGCTTTGCGGGCTTTGCGATATCTTGCCGTTAGGCAGGTTGTACTCAAGGAATAGTTCTGCATCCTTGCATAAGCTCAGTGAAAAATAAGAAATTTCAATCAGCTGGTTGCCTCCTTTTGTTTCAATCTTGTGATCCACCGGAAAACACCGGATGTACAACAGTAAAAAGCAAACCTAGCACTCCACAACCAATTTATTTAGCCATACATAACTTTGCTCAAGTCATAACCCATTTTTAGGCCGTTTCTCACTTCCCAAAGAAATTTGTAATCTTTTGAGTCCCCTTCTCCTTCCCAGCAGCAGCATTTTTTGCAGGACTTGTGCCGTTACTGTCTGCACTCCTCGGCTTTCTTGCAGTCTGCTTGATTGGCGATGTTGCTTTCGCTTTCCCTGGGCTATGACTTGATTGCTTGCTGGCCTTGGATGGCATCTTATCCTCATCTGGGATATCGTCAATGTGTTTCCGTTTTACGCCAAGGTTTGGTTTGACTTCTTTGGGCGCGAGGAGCGGCGCGTTATCTTCTATACCACTATGATTGATTGTCTTGCGATGTTCGTCGGGGTCCTGTTTGACTTGAGTGCTGTCTGGATCGCTTTCCGCTTTTACTTCCTCCTGCTTAGTTGCCGTCGTTTTGGAAACTGCTTTGGTTTTCGTGCTTTTTGGGTTTGCGAAGAAGTTGGCGATGTTGTTCTTGTTTTCTGAGCTGGAAATGGGGACTATGAATGTTGGAGAATTGTTGCCCACTTTCCCAACGTCTTTGCTGACAGGGTATATCTCTAGTTCGCCTTGGTATGGCTTCAGTAATGACTGAAGCTCTTTGGACCATGTGTAGCGTTTTGGGTCCAGCCATTTCCACAGGTCTTCTGAGCCATTGTCAAGGATGACCGGCATCCGGTCGTGCAGAAAGTTCAGCTGTTTGTTAGAGTCGGTGGTAATGATCGTGTACGTGTATAGCTTTTCGTCACTACCTTCATACTGTACGCAGTCCCATAACCCGGCCATGCACATTAGTTTTCCGTCCTTGCGCTTGATGAAGTGCGGAATTTTCTCTTTTCCGCCGTTCTTCTTCAACCACTCGTAGAAGCCTTGTGCTATGACAATGCAGCGCTTCTTATGTTTCATGGTGGTCCACATACCACGATTCTCGATGAGAGAGTCATCTCGGCAATTAATAGTCTTCATCACGGAACCATAGTCTGGGCTACGCTTCGTCCAAAATGGTATCAGACCTTGACTAGTGAGTCTAGAATCGAGATAGAAGAACTGGAGAAAGACCTACCCCACCTCATCGTCTGCAATTTGTATCTAGTCCCCTTGCTTTCAGTCTCTTCAACCGGTTCGGGATCTTCCTGCTCAGTCTCACCCTCACCCTTCTTATGGCTTCTAGGTCCTGCGCCCCAGTCTGGGGTATCTGCGCGGTACACGATTCCATTGTATCCTGGAGCAAAGTTGTAGCTTTGACGCGGTCCATGATCATCTTCATCCTCAGGAGCGTCATATACTGGCATATCATCTCCTTCAAGATATGCACGGATCTGTAAAGGCCGCTTTGGAACATGGTTAATGAACAGATACACAGTGCCACGCTATATGGAGGGACCTACCAGAGCCAAAGAGTAACGGCCACACATATTGTAGTTCTATTTACAAATAATTGTTTCGATACGGGATACAGGAGAGGGATAGAGATTTTGTATGTACCAGGGCTTGCCACAGCTTTATAAAGAGGTCATGTCCCAGGCCTTGTCACACCAGTTTGTCTGTTGAGAATCTCCTAGCGTATTCCATACACCTTTCCAGAAGGTTAATTGAAGATCTGTTGATTTTGCACTACCCAGACCGCATTGTATTATCGGAAGTTTACATGGAGAAGCACGGTGCTAACAAGACCAAGAGAGGTACCTTAAGCACGCCAAGGTCGGCAGTTTTGGCGTCCCTATGGCGCTATACTCGGCAAGAGCCGGCGCTAGAGGCGACTCTTCTAGCCAAGTTGATAATTGATTTCAAACTGAGGAAATCACCACATCCCAATGGACCTGGGATAGGTTTTCTGTGCCTGAATGCATCGAGGGAAAGAAGCGCGTTGCATAGCCACCGTAATTACGGTTGTAGTGCTGGCTGTGGGCGTTGAGCGCCATCGTTATCACTTCCGTCATCACAACAGATAGATACCAGCTGTCTATTATTGGTGTAGGTTGAAGTTTTTCATTAGAATAGAAGTATAATATCTCTCTCAGATTTCACCTTAGTTGTCAAATTGTTAAATTTTAGGGATATTAAATGTTCCCTAACGCGGTACTTTTCTTTGATGGTAGGGTAACTTAATTTCGACTTGGAAATATTCAAGGTACGTTACTGCGATGTATACGCCCTACTATCTCTCACACCTATCTATTTTGAAATCTATGGCCAACCCCGTTATGCGTCGATGCATATCTCACTTAACTCAGTACATTTTATAATCCATCATTGGCACCTCAAATTGTGGTAGCCCTCCACTCAGTGCCGGGTACCAACCATGAACTGGACAGGAGGACGATTATCACGGCACACGCGGAATGCCAATGGCTCCCTGATCCACCGGCAGAAACAACACTTTGCAAAGGCGCGTATCAACCTTCTGAATGATCCTCAGAAGACAAGTACAGTCACGTGGTCCATCTTCGACGAAGTTGAGCGAGCGGCTCAAGGACATAGTCTAACGCTGTCTACCACGCCGCATCTTAGTGGACACAATCAACCAGACGTCGGCCCGAAAGATCCGGAAGATCGAGGAAGGCCAAAAAAGAGTCAGCGTCCGGAAAACAATCTCAAGTCTCCCTTGCCAGAAGCCACTTTCCAGGGTGACAAGAGGTCCGGCTTTGGACCGGAACCCAATGGGGGATCTCTCACCAATGGAGGATCACACAGTAGCGTTTACCGGGAAACAAGGTCAATTTCGTGTGCAGAAATAGGCAAAAAACAAGCTCCTTCTGTGGAAGCAGCAGACGGCGTGAATGTAATTGGTGAAGCGGACACTCTAGAGGAACGCAGACGAAGAATACTACGTAAAATCGACTGGGTCGGAGCAAACATCCAACACCCTATAAAACTCAGGTTCATGGTTACTGAGAATGACGAGAGACTGGGCAAGCGACGAAGGATTACTGCACGCCATCAGAGTCAATTTGGTGCTATCGTGCAACCAATAGTCACCTTTCCGTTCGCGAAGAAGCAGAAGATACATGGTTCGCTCAGTACTCAGAATGCGAACGGGGACAGTAGTGAGGCATTACCGAACAATGTCAGAATATCTATTGGTGGGCGACATGTGGGTGCTGGGGTCGCTTCAAGTACAGGTCACAGCAAAACTGTTGGGGGCCGTTTTGTGACATCTCAGGCTAGCACACCTGACGTGATGTTATTGGACGGCGATGATATGAGCAGGCAGCAGAGGCAGCAATCGCAGGAGAGACGAGAGCATCTTTTGTACCCTGCATCTCCCCCTTTAGCTCCTTCGTCTGCCATCGGAAAAGGCTCTACTTTCTCGGCCTCCCCGAGAAACTTACCTATCTATACTCCTCATCGCAAGAAGATTCTAACTCATTACAATGGATCTAATGCGACTGCTGGCCAACGTGCCGGTGCTGCTTTTTTAGATCTCAAAAGGAGAATCCCTGCAGTTCGGACTAGGATAAATGATTCTGCTGTGGACGTTGGACCACAACTCGAAGAGCGTATCAACAACTTGCGTGAACCGAGCGATCAACACATTGCATTTGTCACAAAGTGTAACCCCAATCTAGCAATCTTGCGAGGACGTGGTATAGAAAATGATCCCGGCTCTACAAATCTCAAGCATGCTGATGCGAACGAAATTCAAGACCACAGGAGAGACTCCGAATCACCCTTTCATAATGCCAGCTACATTACCGACATTTCCAAACAGCTTTCCACAAGTGCCAGAAAACTACAATCAGTTGCTCAGGAGAAATTACAACGAACTGCGCAAATCAATTCTCAGCCTCAACTATTCCATCCCATACCCCTAACTTCACGAACATCACGAGTGTTAAGCCGTACTTCTTCAGAGGCTGACACCGCGGTTGTGCAGATCGGTGTTGAACCTGTCGCTACTCGATCCCAGATACTAGATGAGGAGGTATGGAAGACATGGGTCCTATCCTCCAAGGATGATTTAGCCAGTGCGTCTGAGAATGGAAGAGATGATGATGTATCCATCAGCCCCGGTATCAGCAATTTCGGGCATCGGTATGTTCGAGAAGATTCAAAGCGGACAATAAAAGAAGATGCTATATGCATAAAAAGCTCCTCAGAAGTCAACAGCATTGATTACACCTCCGACCGGGAACGTGAACAGTCAAAATTCAAAAGGTCCATGGATATTGAGGGTAAGAATAATCGCAAAGAAATCCTTCCAAATGTACAAGAAAGCGCCAGTCATGAGGATTTACCTCCAACGAAGGAGGTTGTGGACTACAAAGCACTCTTCCTCCAAGGCCCGCAGAAAATCCCATCACTGCCAAAACCAAAACCTGTACGAGTGGAAAACCGGGACGAAGCGTGGATGAAGTTCATCCTCAGCGACAACGATGATGACACTGAGGAGGGCATTATGAGACCGAGTGGTCAACAGAAATCAATCTCTCCGACTGTGATACAACATCCCCCCGCATATTCCGTGGTAGTTCATCTTTCTTCCGAAACCAGCTCAAGTTCCCAACTCGAAGCCGCGACATCAAGCCGCGCAGGAGCCGTAACCACGCCGGGCCATACCAACACGAATATAGCGAACTTATCAACATATGGCCCTCAGCTGTCGAATTACACAACGCAGGGCTCCAATCAATCGTCGTCTGACAGGCTCTCTGATATTCTCTCATCTGTCGACCAGATACCCACACAATCTGCTCCCTCCTTCTCGACATCTTCAAGACCAATCCGAAAATTCACTTTCACAAAGCCCCCGCGCTTCCCAAGTCCTTATCGTGGTAGCAGTCCTGAAACCACGGCTGCTACGGCTGGATCACCAATCCATATTGGCAGGAGTTTTTTGAATAGGGTTGCGGCAGTTGCTATGCTGAAAGGAAGTAGTAGCAAGAAGAGAAAGGAGGAGAGACAGTATGAAAAGGATATCTATAGCTTAGAAGATGATGTCGAATCTATCGAAGAAGATTGATTAATTTGTGTTCATATTTTAGCTGTAGCTGAAGATGCATTCGTACATATGCTCATCGGGCTTTACACAACTCTTCTCTGCCACGATCAAAATGACGTAAATATATTGCTATCTATATGTGCTTTTTGTTGAATGAGAACAAACAATAATAGTGTCTGCATCTGCTATGTTAGGTGAGTGAGTATTGCTGCTTCAGTTCTACTTGATGCATAAGAAGTGCATTGCTGCTTGAATTTTACTGTCCGAAGAAGAAAGAAAGCCATGCAAACTGCGTTAAAACGATACAATAACGAATGAAACCTGTAGCGTACACGCCTCCAACCAATTTTTTTTTTTTTTTTTTTCCAAACCCGCCAGTCATCTAAGGTTTATCTTGGCCGACGTGGACGCTTTGTCTTAGCTGCCCGGACCAGATGCCGGCGGTGCGGTCCAGTTGCGTCTCATCCAGTCCCAGAGAGTCGTAGGCTCCACGTCGACGAGGTCATTGAGGTTCGGCGTGCGGTAGTCGTAGTGCTGTTCTAGGGTCGCGGTTAGTGCTTGCAGACGGACTGCTTTATTTTGGTCCTGATATTGTAGTGCATATTGAAGGTGTTGGGCCAGTTCTGTCGGGTTGTATACAACGATTGAGAACTGGGCTGTGCAGTTGTCAGCATTGTCTCCGAATGGTAGGAAAGATTCGAGGTTTGCATTCGTTAGAGCATTATGCCTGATCTAAAAGGGGAGAAATTCGCCACTGACTTCTCTTGATGGCCTCAGCATACTCAATGATTTGAGTGACGGTTCTGCGGTCCCCGCGCATGCGAAATTCGGCGGGCCAATTACTGATGCCAAGGCCTATCGCCTCTACGACAAAACGAGCGACATCTACTACAGATGTCAAACAAAGATACACTGGCTGTCCGGCAGCATTGTGCTCGATGACTTCGCCAGTGTTACGCTCAATGTCGAGAAGATAAGCACCTTGCTGCTCAAGGCCGGTCCCTAAACCAATGCCTTTCGAAGCTAATCCTCCGCGAGCGAGTCGCTCGTAGAACACTCCGCACGTAAAGGTTGTGAACAGCATCGGACGACGGGTGTTCCTACGGGAAATCTCACGGAGATAGTCAAGAGCGGCAGCTCGACCGCGATCGAAAGGATCCTCACTCCCTCGACGACGAGTCGGTGGGCCTTCATATTCCCAATTAGCTACTTTTTATGCCATAACAAGCCGCGAAATTACCTTCAAATTCTGAAGGAACGAAACGGCGCACCTCAGCACGAGATGCGGCGTCGATTAGGTTGATTTGTGGGCTTCCTGAGATGGTAGAGATGACGAGGTCGGTCCCTCTGAGAGCATAAAGAAGATCTGTCTGGTTATCATAATCGACAGCAACCACTTGGTATCCTTTGGCTTCCAGATTTGGCTTTGGCTATTGGGAATTAACATCAGTCCATCTTCTTAATGACCAGTTATGTGACTTACTGCTCTCGAGAGTATTATGAAAAGATGTGGAGTTTGGTTGATGAAATGGGCGAAGTGCTGTGCAAGTCCACCGCTGCCAGCTATGGCAATTCGCATAATCGCCATGGGTTCTGAATTGATATTCTGCACACTCAGTGAGACATATTTATGAAAGGTGGCGATAACTTCGTTTTCTGTCGTAACAAGGGCTTTTTTAGGAGTTGTGTCGACTCCCTGACGCATGCTCAGGCGTGACTATCTTGGGTCCTATCCAGGGTCCGGCCGTAACGAATGAAAACATAAGGGAGAGAGATGCATACACTAGAAACTGTGACTCAGGCCATCCCCTCTTGGAGAAGCAATGGTACGCAGGCAAAGTTTTGTTTCTTGTGATGATATCTTTCGGTGAACAAAACAAGCGGTCGAATGAATTGTGGAAAACTTTACTGGCATAGACAAAGTCCTGGAATTGCCAAGCGTAGAAAACAACATGATTGGAGATATCACGAATGCAGGAGCAAAGCCGTTACTAGTCATCACCACCCAGCCTAGACTGCCCGCGAATCAAAGCAGAGGGGTTCAGCGGCGTAGGGGTCATGTACACCACCCAGGTTTTAGCTGCAACAGTCGGCGACCACATTCTGCAACTATCTCTAGATTGCTGTTTCTGCCTTGCGGCTCATGAGTTGCAGCAGCCTAAACAGTATTTTGAACAAGCTATAAGATAGGCACCGCTGAGGACGCAGTCATCTCGATGCCGACCCGAACACGAGCTTCACCTGCTGGACTGACAAGAATAAGACGCAAGGACTGCAGCAGCTGTACTCGGCGATCAAGAAGAAGCCTGTCAGACCAAGGCTGTGTTATCAAAAGAGACCAGAGAGCCGCGCAAACCATGTAAGAGTGAGCGGGCAGGCAGCCAGTCAGATATAAAGACCAGTTCTAGATTATTACGCTCCCTGTTAAAGGGAACCAGCACGGCCATCTTGCTGTATAAGTATATATCCTCCGCAATGTTCGCACAGACACCCATTAGGCGGTGCGGTCGGTGCCTTGGGCTGTGGGGGCCGAAATGCAGCCCTATGACCCTAAGTGTCATGCACGCAAAAAGGTTGCCACAAAACCTCGGCTTATCAGCCTAGGATAGCCGGTTGGTAGGAGAGGACAGACAAATGTAAAACGGTACTTGAAACAATCGTAGCAAAAATATGAAAGCGGAGGGCAGAGAGATGCCAGTCACTCTCAGAAGAAAGAGTCTCCATCGGCCTACGGAATTGTTGCTTGCTCTTTAACTTGGGCCCCTTTTGGCAGTAGACCGCTCTACAGTTCTTGCATTCTTATTTGGCCTTTGACAGCTGGCGACACGTGGGCATTGAGCTTAAGAGGGCTGCTGAACTGAACTGAACTGAACTGAACTGAGGCTAATTTTGCGTGGATAACCGTTGCAGTCCGGACTCATATTCCGTCCGAAAGAAGGTTGCCTTCCATTGGAAGAAGAATACGATGGCTGCATATTCGTATCGGGCAGGTTGTGGGCTAGTCATTTAGTTTGGAGTGGAGCTATGCGGCGGGAAAGGGTACTGACGATGATGTTCTACCGGCATTTCCGCGATTTTACCTGATCAAGGTTACTTCCGACACACCTCATTTCAATTACACTCACATCCCATGTGACTAGCCCTTCTTCTATCAATTGCATGTTTAATTCAAATGCAAGACAATCTCACTGCCCTTTTTTGGGGTTTATAATCATCAAGGAAAGTACAACTCAGTTTGACTGAGTCACATGAGAAGTCATTGACAGGTATAGCCTCTGGTCACATGATGAGAGATAATATTGTTCAGCGTCAATTGGCAACCTCTGACCTGTGTCCTCGGTTTTCATCATGTATATTACCTCTCCACTACCGCAAGCAAGCAGAAGCGTTTAATTCCTTGCTGTAGCGCTTCAATATGCGCATTTTTTTTCGCCAGCTGGCTTCGGACAGTCGCTTTCGGCAGTCATAAATAAATGACCGTCAGCTACTTTTGGTGATACTTCCCTTGTGTTTCGGCAGTAGATAGATTTCTATATTCATTTCATTCTGTTCTAATCTAAAGTAAACTCGTCTAAATGCTGTGAAGTGTTTATTAACTTCGCCTTCCTTACTCTCTTGCCTTTGCCTTTTTTGTAGGCATTGGCCGTAACAGCGTTTGTTAGTAAGGTCCCTATTCCATTCTCGCTCTTCCATCCACGTTGGCTGTTGGATGGCTGAGCAGTTCTTCACGAAAGCTGGGTCATGAACTGGAATTTAGCTCTAGATAATGGAAAGCAGGATGCATTAGCGCTTAATACGTAGGAAAAGAGCAGTAACAGGGACGCTAGCGATAAGTATACTCGACAGCGTCGATGGGCGACTAGTTAAGCCTAGGAAGCTTAGGATAAGCACGGTGAGAACAGCTTTTGGGCTACCCAATTAGTGGCTGAAACCCAAGCTCCGCTACAGCCAGCGAACACAACTTGTGCCTGAAACACAGCTGTTGGCATTAAGTTAGCTATTTAAAACACTAAGTGCTAAGCTGTCTTTCGATGAAGATAGGTCCAGCTTCAGCTCCGAGTCCGGCCCCTCACAGAGGTCGACCAAGAACGACGACCCCAACCACGAGCCTTGTTAGTCTGAACGTGCAAAGAAATCCTCTCGGGATAAGGCATCACAACTCTCCTAGGAAACGGCTGAAGCAAGGCTCAAGGCAAGCAGCAAAGGCAAAGGCATGAGAGTAAGGAAGGCGAAGTTAATGAACACTTCACAGCTTTTTGACGAGTTTACTTTAGATTAGAACAGAATGAAATGAATATAGAAAACTATCTACCGCTGAAACACAAGGGAAGTATCACCAAAAGTAGCTGACGGTCATTTGTTTATGACTGCCGAAAGCGACTGTCCGAAGCCAGCTTGAGAACAAGGATATGCTGCGAACAGCTTGGGCTGCTGTTTACTAAGAGATGCTTTGCTTACTTATTTGACCCTACGTCATGATTCGAACACGATTTTCACTCCTACAAGTTTTGTTCTTGTTAAGGTACCGAACATTAGGTTCGCCAATGAAGTCGACTCTTAATCACGTGATCTACCTCGTTATGCTGTGTTTGACCAATCGGCGTGCTTAATTCTTTGCGATGAGAGAGACACAATTCCCGCATGCCGCTGTGGTCGCGAAAGCGGTATCGGAGACGTAATGTAATGATCAGTGCTCGGTGTTGCCGATGTCAGCGCTTGAGAGCAGAATTTTCATGTTATTTTCATGGCTCATGATAGCCAAAATTGCTGAAGATGATAACTGAGATGGAAAAAAGTGACAAGATCTCATCGAGTCAACAAGCAAATTCCCCACGTTATCGCTTACATCCCCTGGCTTATCGCTGCCGAGCGCGCTAGGGTACGTCTTCCGAGTGCGCGCAGCAACCATGCTAACTTTCCATGCATGCACGCCTATGCCACTTTTGATCTTCCGAGCAATTCGTATAGCCAATTACCAACTCTCTGTTCACGTTGCCCTCTGCAGCCAAGGGCGGCAGCTTGCCACCACTGGCCTTCCTTTTAAGATTTTGCGCCGTTATTCGAGTAAAGACGCCATCCCGCATTGTCGGCCTTTGCTCTCCGAGGAAGTGACCTCATGAAAATATTCTTCAGCTTCATGCTTATTGTGGGGATGCGACGCGTTGTGGAGGACCCTATTTGGTGGCTTTCCCCAGCGACAGACTTCATGCAAGATTGAAAGCTTGGAGATAAGGATTCCGAACTAGAGTCCTGCAGTATGATCGGCCTGGATCGGCCGTAGTATCAACTCGGGAACTGAAGGGACATGTCTCAGGTGTGTATATAAGTATTCCCAATTTCCAGGATATATCATCACTTCAGTTCACTATCATCCTCAACTACCTCACTTTCTCCACTATTTTCTCTACTATAGCATCTTCTATTTGCTCAAAAGGGCTAAAGCTTCTCTCTTTTTGGTTGCACCAACGTCACCTTGGTATTACTACCATATCCGTTCAGCCACTATTAACACTTAGTTTCTCGAACTAGGCCTTGTTCCCCAATACATCTACGTCAGCATCAATTTATCATCGAATTCCCTCCGTGGAATTTGATATTGACGACTCCGTCATGGAGCGCGAACACACCTCCAAGGTGCGCTTCTGGGCCAACAAGTTGGCTGTAAAGCAAATTGAGCCTAATCTTTCCACCGCGCAATTGATGCTAGTCAATGAAGATTTGAAGCCTGGTATTTCTTCCCATAAATTGCTCAAGGAGGGGAAGTAGTGGTTGATCTCTTGTGTAGTTGAGCCTGCCAGGCGACTTTGGGGACCATGGAATTTCGTTGGATTCTGGATCGCCGACTCATTCAACATTGTATGTGCCTACAATTTCATGTCTACTCAGCCAGTTCAATGGCTTCACATCGTTCCTATCCATAATTGCACCTACAATTACATCACCCAACTAACCACTCCTTCCGTAGAATACCTGGATGATTGCAAGTTCAATGATCAGTGGAGGAGGCCTTTCCTGGTGGCAATCCTGGATCTGTGTCTGGCTCGGCTACGCCATCGCTGCTTGCTTCGTCTGCATGACAGGTATGTGATTATCTCCTTGTCGATGTCGAAATAAAGCGCTGAACCCCTCATAGGTCGCATTGGAGCGACTTATCATATAGGATTTCCTGTTGTCACGAGAGCATCGTTTGGTACCTGGGGCTCTCTATGGCCTGTCTTCAACCGCTCGGCGATGGCCTGTGTTTGGTACGGCGTTCAGGTTAGTGCCTCCCAGATGAAGCAATCATCATTTCATCATGATTCTAAGTAGTTGGCTCAACTTAGGCTTGGATTGGAGGTGAATGCGTCACTCTCATGATCAGTGCTATCTGGCCCTCGTACAACAACCTTCCGAACACAATGTCTGTCGGCTCTGGAACAACCACGAGAGACTTCGTATCATTCTTCATTTTCTGGCTCTGCTCGCTACCTGCCATCTATCCTCACGTTCAAACAATTAGGCACTTGTTCACAGTAAAGGCGTTTGTCGTCCCCACAGCTGGAGTGTGCTTCTTTATCTGGAGTATTGTTCGAGCACATGGTATCGGTCCAATCGTCCACCAACCCGGTACAGCTACGGGTAGTGAACTTGCTTGGAGTATGATCAAAGGTGTAATGAGTGCTATTGCCAATTTTGCGACGCTTATAGGTTAGTAGCCCCAAATATCCGGAGGGTAAGTTAATAATTGGCGGCATAGTTAATGATCCTGATTTCGCCCGTTTCGCTCAGAAGCCTAAGGATGCTCTCTGGTCTCAACTTTTCACGATTCCCGGAGGATTCGCCTTTACATCCTTTGTAGGGATCATTGTATCTTCTTCTTCTGTGGTTATCTTTGGCGGCGAGCCTATCTGGAATCCTCTCGAACTTTTGCAGTCCTTCCTGAATGAAGGCACATCTGGCAATCGCGCGGGGGTGTTCTTTATTGCAACAGCCTTTGCTCTTGCTCAGTTGGGCACAAATATTGCCGCCAACTCCGTATCTGCGGTATGTGAGGACACATCTCATCTTGAATAAAATGGACCTGACATTTGAATTAGGGTACGGATATGACCGCACTTCTGCCCAGATACATCAACATCAGACGCGGTGGCTACGTTTGTGCCGCTATCGGTCTTGCTATGTGCCCGTGGAACCTACTCTCTAGCACCAATAATTTCACGACCTATCTGTCAGCGTATTCTGTCTTCCTCTCTTCTATTGCTGGTGTTATCATTAGCGACTATTATTTCGTGAGAAAGGTACATTACT
>Ga0335072_10007502_pt1 | contig 15869 bp, 13 predicted proteins | sample Lox_Sample_21_FD_206725 | JGI IMG/M metagenome (GOLD analysis project Ga0335072, IMG submission 206725) | Soil microbial communities from Loxahatchee National Wildlife Refuge, Florida, United States - Lox_Sample_2.1 | ecosystem: Environmental > Terrestrial > Soil > Wetlands | place: USA... | reverse complement strand
CGGTCTCGATGCCGCCGTAGACCCCGATCGTGCTTGCGAGGCCCACCCGGCGCACGCCCCACTCCTGCGCGACGCGGGCGATGTTGAGGAGGCCGTCCAGCAGGCCCTGGGTGGACTCGATGCCCCCGGTGGTGCCGCGCGGGGCGGGATAGCCGGCCAGGTGGACGATGCCGGAGATCTGGTGACGGGCGCCGACGGCCCGCAGCGCGTCGAGGTCGGCGACGTCGGCCTGCTCGGCGACGACGGGCAGGTCCGCGAGGTGCGCGGGGACCTGGCCGGTGCGGCGCTGGAGGAGGACGCTCGTCTCCCCGAGGTCGTGCAGCGCGCGGACGGTGTGGGAGCCGATGAAGCCGGAGCCTCCGGTGACGAGGATCATCACATGCCTTTCGTCAACATGACTGATCATCAGTATTGCTGATGATCAGCCTATTGATAAGGTGGTGGCATGTCAAAGCCGGGCCCCGCCGCCGAGGACCGGGTGCGCGCTCATGACGACGTGCTCGGGTACCTCCTCAAGCACGCGCACCTCGCACTGGAGCAGCGAACCGACGCCGCGCTCGCGGACGTGGGCCTGACCGCCCGCGACCTCGGCGTGCTGCGAGTCATCGCGGGCGGCGAGGCGCGATCCCAGCGGGAGGTCGCGACCGTCCTCGGCGTCGACCGCACCTCGATGGTCGCCCTCCTCGACGCCCTCGAAAGCAGGGGAATCGTCGCGCGCAAGCCCTCAGAACGGGACCGCCGGCGCAATGTCGTCGAGCTCACCCAGGACGGGCGGAGCCTGTTCCAGCGGGCAGAACAGCGCAGCATCGAGGTCGAACAGGCCTTTACCGCTGCCCTGGGCGAGGCCGGAGGAGCCGAACTGCGCCGGGCACTGCGAGCCGTGCTCGACGCGAGCGGCCGAAGCTAAGCGGGTCCCGGCGACGCCGTCGAACTGCCGAGGTCCCTCTAACTCATCGCCGGATGGCTCGCCGCCCTACCCTCCCAAGGGCTTACTCGCTCGCGGACGGTGGTGCAGGAGTTGCTAATTAACTTTTCTGCCCCTGCCCCTGCCCTTTCGCTGGAGGCGGGTGACCAGAAGCGGCGGCATTTCCAACAATTTATGACATATTGCCGGGCAAGGGCGCCTGGCAAGGGGTTAAATAAGCCCATAATGGCATCCTCGCTAGTTCTATATAGATAGGGTCGGGATGTGATGCTGTCTCGTGTAACTCAGGCAACTCTTGACGTGCTGGAGGCGCTGATGGGGCCAGACGAAGAGTTGTACGGGCTGAAGATCGCCCAGAATGCCGGGCGCAAGGTGGGGGGCGTCTACCCGATCCTTGCCAGGCTTGAGGAGGACGGGTGGGTTGAAAGCTCCTGGGAGCGCGAGGAACGCGGCGACCGGGGTCCACGCCGTCGCTTCTACAGGTTCAGCCCAGAGGGCCTTGGGGCGGCTCGGATCCTGCTAGCCGAACGCCGCGGTGCTGTCCGGCAACGGACGGGCCGTGGAGGGTCGGCGAGCAAGCCGCGTCCAGAGGCGGGGCTTTCCCTTTCCTTGTTGAGGGCACCGCGATGATCCTCGGCTTCCTGGGCTTCCTCCTGTTCGCCGTGATGGTTCCCCTCCTGGTCGGCGAGGCGAGGGACCTCGCCCCGTCGCTGGCCAGGTGGCTCCTTCGATGGGGCGCCAGGCATGCTGGCCAGCTTGACCAGGCCGGGCGCTTCGAAGAAGAGTGGCTCGCCGACCTTGAGCGGGTGCCCGGCAAGATGACCAAGCTCGCGCACGCGTGCACTGTCCTTGCCCTTGGCGTTCCCCGCCTTCGAGCCCATTATCGTCGGGGTCCCCGACGAGCGCTCCTGCCGGGCTGGGCCATGGACGGGTCGGCTGAAGGGCTAGCCGAGGCCGCGGAAATTGACGCGGGGTTGCAGCGGGTGGCCGAGATGCTCGTACCGCGCTTCGCGGATCATTGTTTTATCGACCTGCTTCACGGCGACACGCTTATCAGGCGGGTGCAACGGAACGCCGATGACTGGACACCCCCGCCGGGCACCTGGGCGCAGGTCGGCGAGCAGATCCGGTACCCAGAAGGCCATTTCTGCCAGCGGGCAATGGAGCGCCTGGACACCATCGTCGTCGCCGACCTATCGAACGCGGTGGCGAGCTTCCCGCCACCGAGCGCGCAGTCCCTGGCGGTTTCTGAGCAGGTAGGGCTGACCTCGGTCCTCGCCGCACCGCTTTGCACCCACGGCGCGTTGCTGGGTGTTATCAGCATTGCCACGTCAAATCTCACCAGCAGGAGCCAGCACCTTGACGCAGGCGACTGGAACCTCATAGGCACTGCGGCCAGCCGGGTCTCGGCTGTGATCGATGGGGCGACGACAGCCGGGTCCGTCCCCGGGGTAGGCCTGGCCGGTGCGGCCAGGCCGGGGCTTCCGATGCGGGCGACCCCCGTGGCTAGCCCTGGGGAGCGTAGATGAGCTTCTTGTTGACGAACTCGTCGATGCCGTGGGGGCCGAGCTCGCGGCCGATGCCGGAGCGCTTGGTGCCGCCAAAGGGCAGGTCGGGCGCGCTTCGCTGGACCGTGTTGATCCACACCATGCCGGTGTCGAGCTGGCTGGCGACCTGCTCGGCCAGGTCGGCGTCGTCGGTGCAGACGACGCCGCCGAGCCCGAAGGCCGACTCGTTGGCGAGCGTGATTGCCGCCTCGGCGTCGTGCACCCGGTAGATCACCGCGGCGGGGCCGAACAGCTCCTCGTGGAACGCCCGCATGTCCGGGGTGACGTCGGTGAGCACGGTGGGCTCGACGTAGGCGCCGGGCCGGTTCACCCGGCGGCCACCGGTGCGGACGGTGGCGCCTTTCGATACGGCGTCGTCGATCTGGGCCATCAGCCCTTGGGCGGCCGCCTCGGAGGACAACGGGCCGAGGTCGGTGGACGAGTCGGACGGGTCGCCGGGCCTGAGTGCGGCCATGGCCGCGGTGAAGCGCTCGACGAACTCATCGTAGAGGCCGTCCGCGACCATGATCCGCTTGGCCGCGTTGCAGGCCTGGCCGGCGTTGGTCATCCGGCCGGCCAGCGCGGTCTGCACGGCCCGGCCGAGGTCCATGGTGTCAAGCACGATGAACGGGTCGGAGCCACCCAGCTCGAGGATGACCTTCTTCAGGTTGCGGCCGGCGATCTCGGCCACGGCCGCGCCGGCGCGCTCGCTGCCGGTCAGTGACACGCCCGCGATGCGCGGGTCGGCGATCATGTCCGCTACCTGGTCGTTGGTGGCGTAGACGTTAATGTAGGCGCCGGCCGGGCAGCCGGCGTCGGCGAAGATCTGCTCGATCGCCGCCGCGGACTCAGGGCACTGCGGCGCGTGCTTGAGGATGATCGTGTTACCGGCCATGAGATTGGGCGCCGTGAACCGGGCGACCTGGTAGTGCGGGTAGTTCCAGGGCATGATGCCGAGCAGCGAACCGATCGGCTCCTTGCGCACAACGGCCCGGCCGCCGGCCGCCGGCTGCAGCGGGGTGTCGTTCAGCAGGGTCGGGCCCTCGTTGGCGTAGTAGCGATAGATGGCGGCGACGATGCGGATCTCGCCTCGGGCCTCGGCCGTCCGTTTGCCCATCTCCCGGGTGACGATGGACCCGAGCTCGTCGGCCCGCCGTTCGTAGATGTCGGCCACCTGGGTCAGCAGCCGGGCCCGCTCGTCAGTTCCGGTCCGCCGCCAGGTCGTGAAGGCGGCGCGTGACCGGGCGAGCGCCGACTCAACGTCGTCATCGGTCGCGGTCGGGAACTCGCGCTCAAGCTCGTTGCTGGCCGGGTTGATGACGCGGTACATGGTCACGCTAACTCTCCCTGCTGATGGTGATCTCGGCCGTGCCCAAATCGCCGAAGTCCGCCGCCCAGTGGCCGGCCACGGCCGGGACGGCAGCTAGCAGCGAGCCGGTGATGACCCGCTGGCCGGCTTCAAGCCCCAGGCCGTAGGGCGCGAGCGCCGCGCACAGCCGGGCGAGGGACAGGAACGGATCGTCAATGACGTCTCGGTTCATGGTCGCCGACCCGAGGACGACGCCGTCGTGCCGCAACTGCACCCCGGCGGTGGCCACGTCGGGTGGCACGGGTGCCTCGGCGCCCGCCACGATGCCGCGCTGGTTGAGCCGGGCGGCGACGCGGGCCGCGACCGACGGCGTCCCGGGCAGCGGGGCGGTGATGATCTCGAAGGCCGCGGCGACCGACCGCACCGCGGACCGCGCGTCGGACGGGGTGACCGCGGGCCCGGCCAGGTCGCTTCCGATGACCAGGCACAGTTCGGGCTCCAGGCGGCAGCCGGCCAGCGCCGGCTCGGTCAGTCTCTCTCCCGACGTGATGAACCCATTGGCCAGAACGTACCCGAACGGCCGTATGCCGGTTCCCATCAGGTCACGGGAGTTCCGGGAGGTCAGGCCGATCTTCCACCCGGCCAGCCGGTCACCGGCCGCCTGGCTTGCCCGTAGTGATCGGATCTGCCAGGCCAGGCCGTCCGCGACGTTCCCGGGGATCGAGGCGACCAGCGCGGCGGCCTCACCGGTGTCGCGGCCGTCGGCCAGGGCCCGCAGCGCGGTCACGATCTCGCGGTCATCAGCCACGTCAGCCCGCCGAGCGGGTCAGCATGTCGCTGTTGGCCGCGACGACCTCGTCTTTCAAGTCGAGCCAGACACGGTCGTAAAGCTCGTGGAACGACGGGTCGGAGTGCAGGTCAGCGGCGACCCGCGGGCGGGGCAGGTCCACCTTGTGCACGGCCTTGATCCGCCCGGGACGCCGGGACATGACCAGCACCCGGTCGGCCAGGACGATGGCCTCCTGCAGGTCGTGCGTGACCAGGACGACGGTGCTTCGCTGCTCCTGCCACAGCCCGAGGAAGGCATCCTGGACCGAGATCCGCGTCTGCGGATCGAGGGCCGAGAACGGCTCGTCGAGCAGCAGGATCCGGGGAGCAGTGGCGAAGACGCGGGCCAGCGCGACCCGCTGGCGCATGCCCTGGGACAGCTGAGCGGGGTAGGCCTGCTCGAAGGCCGACAGGCCGACGGCGGCCAGCGCGGCCCGGGCCGCAGGGAGCCGCTTGCCCTTGCTCACCCCCTGGACTTCCAGGCCCAGCGCCGCGTTGGCCAGGGCACGCCGTGAGGGCAGCAGGCAGTCGCGGGACAGCATGTAGCCGACGCCTCGCGCGCCCGCCCGCGGTGGCTTGCCGTCCACCGTCACGGCCCCGGGAACCTGCGCGTGCTCCAGCCCGGCGATCATGTTGAGCAGCGTGGTCTTGCCGCAGCCGCTCGGCCCGACGATGGCGATGAACTCGCCGTCGCCCACCGTCATGTCGATGTCGGTGAGGGCGGTGACGGGTGCCCCTTCGTCGGACTCAAAAGTGTGATTCAGTCCCGAGACAGTGATCAATTTATGCTCCTTGTGCGCTAAGCGCGCAATCGGGCGAGTAACGCACAAGATACGGTGCTCCGTGCGAGGCGGTTTCGTCAAGCCCCGGCATCCCGCCCGAACGAGCGGTCACGGCGGCGGCTGATCGCGATGAGGTCCAGCTCGATCATCTGCGCAGTCCGTCTCAGCGGCCCGAGCACCTCCGCCCGGATCTGGTCGACCGTCCGCCGCGAGGTGTGCATGGACACGTTGACGGAAGCGAAGACGGTGCCGTTGTCCGCCCTGATCGGCACGGCGATCGAGCGCAGCCCGACGTCGAGCTCCTGGTCCACGATCGCGTAGTCGTCCGCGCGGACCTGGTCAAGCACGACCTTGAGCTCGGAGGAGGACTCCACCGTGTAGGACGTGACCGGCCGGACCACCGCCCGGTCCAGGTAGCGGGCCAGCCACGCGTCGGACTGGCCGGCCAGCAGTACCCGGCCCATCGAGGTGGGATAGCCGGGCAGCCTGGTGCCCACGCTCACGTTGATCGCCATGACCTGACGGGTGGGTACCCGCTCCAGCGCGACGTAGTAGATGTCGTCGCCTTCCAGGACGCACAGCGCGGACGAATCGCCGGTCTCGGCGACCAGGCTCCGCATGTGCGGGCGAGCCACCTCGGCCAGCCCCATGCTGGCCAGGTAGGAGTTGCCGAGCTCGAGGACGGTCGGCCGCAGGGCGAAGGTCCGCCCGTCGGTGCGCACGTAGCCCAGCTCGGTCAGCGTCAGCAGGAACCGCCGGGCCGCCGCCCGGGTCACCCCGGCTAGCCGGGCCACGTCGGTCACCGTCAGGTCGGTGTCGGCCTCGCTGAACGCCCGGATGATGGCCAGTCCGCGGGCCAGTGACTGGACGAGATCGCCCTTGTTCAGACCGGGCTGTTCGGGAGGCGACATGCGACTACTCCTGAGGCTCTTGATGAATTGCCTGGTAACGGGGCTTGACACGCAACTACTGGTGAGGCAGGCTCCATTGTGCGAACAGCGCCTAATTGCGCGCTATACGCACAATGGCGGAAACCGGAGGCACTGTCAAGGGCACCGGCCGGCCGTCCCGCCCCCAGCGGGGCAAGCGGGTAGCCGGACCCGGGAACCGTGCCGATCACCAGGAAGGGGCTGGCGTGGATCGGGTCACCGACATGATTGCTAGCTTCACCGACTCGATGGGCGCGGACGCGCTCGGCCACGGGATCTTGCACGAGGCCGAGCGGCGCTTGGTCGACTCGCTTGGCTGCATGATTGGCGCGGTCAGCGCCGCGCCCGCGGTCATCGCCCGGGCACTGGCGGCCGAGGAGCGCGGTGACTTCGCGGCCAGCGTGCTTGGCCTGCCCAGGGCGGCCAGTACCGCGCAGGCCGCGGTCTTCGCCAACACGGTGATGGTGCGCTACCTCGACTTCAACGACACGTACTTCGGCCCGCGCGGCGGAGGCGGTCACCCCAGCGACCTGATTCCCACCGCGCTGGCCGTGGGCGAGGCGACCGGAGCGAGCGGGACCGAGACCGCCTTGCTCATCGCGCTCGGCTACGAGCTGATGTCCCGCCTGCAGTCCACCGTCAAGCTGCGCGAGCGTGGCTGGGACCAGGGCTTCTACACCGGCCTGGCCGCCGCGATGATGAGCGGCAAGGCCCTGGGCCTGTCCCATGACCAGCTGGCCAACGCCGCGGCGCTGGCCATCGTGCCGCACGTCCCGCTGCGGGTCACGCGGGCGGCTGAGCTGTCGATGTGGAAGGGCTGCGCCACCGCTGACGCGGCGCGCAACGGGGTATGGGCGGCGCGCCTCGCCCGTCGCGGCATGACCGGCCCCAGAGATGCCTTCGAGGGCGAGGACGGAGTGTTCGCCCGGGTGTCGGGCCCCTTTGAGCTTGAGCTTCCCTCGCGACCTGACCACTGGGTGATCAGCCAGGTGCACACCAAGTACCGGCCGGCTGAGTACAACTCCCAGGCGCTGCTCGACCTGGCCGTCGAGGTCCGCGAGGACGTCGACCTCGCCGACGTGTCATCGATCGAGGTGCAGACCTACTGGCTGGCCTACAGCGAGATCGGCAGTGAGCCAGCCAAGTGGGATCCCCAGACCCGCGAGACCGCCGACCACAGCATCCCCTTCCTGCTGGCGCGGGCCCTGGTCGACGGCGACATCACCTCGGCGTCATTCACCCCCGAGCGGATCGCCGACCCGGCCCTGCGCCCCCTGATGGCCAAGATCACCGTCACCGAGAACCGGGATTACAGCGACCGCTTCCCCGGCGAGCTGATGGTCCGGCTGACCATGCGCACCAGCACGGGCACGATCGAGCGCGAGGCCAGCTACCCGCGCGGTCACGCTCGCAACCCGCTCACCGACCAGGAGATCGACCATAAGTTCAACGACCTGGTCAGCGGGCAGCCGGCCAGCGGCCGGGCCATCGCCGACCGGGCGCGGTCAGCCTTGTGGGACCTGGCCAGCGTGGCCGACATCGGCGCGGTCACGCGCGAGCTGCGCGAGCTGGCCAGCGACGGTCGCGGGGAGGCGTCATGATCGACCTGCGGATCGGAGCCCAGGCCTTCCTGGAGCAGCTCATCGCGTGCGGGGTGGAGTGGATCTTCGGCAATCCCGGCACCACCGAGCAGACGGTGATCGACTACATCCAGGAGTACCCGCAGCTCGGGCTGATCCTGGCCCTGCACGAGGGCGTGGCGGTGGGCGCGGCCGACGGGTATGCCCGCGCGTCCGGCCGGCTCGGCGTCGTCCAGTTGCACGCCGGGCCGGGCCTCGGCAACGCCATCGGCAACCTCTACAACGCCCACATCAGCCACACCCCGCTGGTTGTCTACGTCGGGCAGTCGCCGCAGCAGGCCCTGCACCAGGAGCCGGTGCTGTCCGCCGACCTGGTGGCGATGGCCCGCCCGGTGACCAAGTGGGCCTATGAGGTCCGCACCGCCGATGAGATCCCGCAGGTCACCCGGCGCGCGGTCAAGGTCGCGACGACGGCGCCGTGCGGCCCGGTGCTGCTGTCCATCCCGCTGGACCTGACCGACGAAGCGTGCCTGGCCCCGGTCTTGCCGCAAGAACCCGTGCACAACGGGGTCCGCCCCGACCCCGCGGCCATCGCCGCCGCCGCGCGGTTGCTGCGCTCGGCGCAGGCCCCCCTGATCATCGCCGGAGACGCGGTGGCCACCAGTGGCGCCATCGAGGCGGTGTCCGGGCTGGCCCGGCTGCTGGGCGCGCCGATCATGGAGGGCTCAGCCTTCGAGGTCATCGCTGACCCCGGTGACCCATTGCTGGCGGGCCGGGTTCCGGCCCGCGCGGCCGCGGCCGTCCGGCTCGCCGCGGGCCACGACGTCGTCGTCGCGATCGGCACCCGGGTGCTGGCCCAGGTCTTCCCGGACGGCGCCGCCCCCCTGGGGGACGCGGCGGTGATCCACATCGGCGCAGATGACTGGGAGCTGGCCAAGAACCAGCCCGCCCTGATCGTGCGAGGCGATGAGCAGGCCTGCGTCCGTGAGCTGCTGGCGGCGTTGCCGGGCAAGGTCCCCGACAGCTGGCGCGCCCGCGGCGCGGCGGTGGCCGCCTCGATCGAGCAGCAGAAGGCGGCCGCACTGGCCAGGGACAAGGAGGCCTGGGACGCGGTCCCGATGTCGGCGCAGCGCGCGCTGGCCGAGCTCGGCGCCGCCCTGCCCGACGGCACCTGCGTCATCGACGAGGCGATGAGCAGCTACGAGGCGGCGGCCCGCTATCTGCCGAAGCGGCCCGGTGCCTGGTTCCGCGGCGCGGGTGGCATCGGAATGGGGCTGCCCCGGGCCGTGGGAGCGCAGCTCGCCGACCCGTCGCGGCCGGTGGTCGCCGTGGTCGGCGACGGCGCCTCCATGTACTCGCTGACCGCGCTGTGGACCGCGGCCCACCATCACCTTCCGGTCACCTGGGTGATCCTGGCCAATCGCAGCTACCGCACGCTCAAGCTGAACGTCGCGGCGGCCCGCCAGCCCGGCGCGGCCAGCCACCAGTTCGTCGGGGCCGACCTGACTGACCCGGTGGTGGACTTCACCGCGCTGGCGGCCGGGTTCGGGGTGCAGGCCTGGCGGGCTGAGCAGCCCGACGAGGTGGCGGCGGCGGTCAGCGCGGCCATCCAGTCCGGCGGCCCCGCCCTTATCGAGCTGATCGTCAGTGGGGAGTTGTAATGCAGCGCAGGCTCCAGGTCGTCGCCTCGCGTCGCGGCCCGTCGCGGCAGGTGCGGGCGCGACGGCGGCGCATGATCGTCACCGCCGTGCAGATCGCCATCGTCGCGGTCTGGCTCGGGTCCTGGCAGCTGTGCGCCGACCAGGGACTGACTAACCGGCTCTTCACCTCGGCGCCGAGCGACATCTGGACGGCCTTGTACCAGGGACTGGTGCACGGGCAGACCCTCAGCTCGCTCGCCACCACCTTGCAGGAGACCCTGGTCGGCTTCCTCATCTCCGTGGTCATCGGCACGCTGTTCGGCATCGCGCTCTACGCCTCGGCGTTCTTCCGCGACGTCATGCAGCCCTTCATCGCCGCGGTCAACAGCCTGCCGCGGCTGGCCCTCGTGCCGCTGTTCATCCTGTGGTTCGGCATCGGGTCGCTCGGCCGCATCGCGCTGATCGTCACCATCACCACGTTCGTCATCCTGATCAACACCTTCGCCGGGCTGCAAAGCGCCAGCCGCGATCACCTGCAGCTGGCCCGGACGCTCGGCGCGCGGCGCTGGCAGACCTACCTCAAGTTCATGCTCCCGTCGGCGGCCCCGACCCTGTTCGCCGGGCTGCAACTCGGGCTGACCTACTCATTCCTCGGCGCCGTCATCTCCGAGCTCATCTCCGGTGGCGACGGCCTCGGCGCCGCGATCTCCTCGGCCCAGTCCAACTTCGACACGGCCAGCATGTTCGCCGACATCTTCGTCATCGGAATCGTGGCCGCGGTACTCTCCGCGCTCATGCGCCTAGCCGAGCGCTACCTGCTGGCCTGGCGGGAGATCGAGCTGCGGGGCACGGGCGCCGCCCCGCCCGGCCCGCGCCAGATCTCCGCCTGAAATCCGGGCGGCGCCCGCCGGCCGTTCCCGCGCCAATAGTTGCCTAGTCCCCGTCTGCAAGCCACGCCGCCGCCACGGCGCCGCTGGCTCTCCCTGCCCATGCCAGAAACGGCCAGAACAATGAGGTGACGCCATGATTGGCATCCGTATCCCGCGTATCTCGCGACGAGGCAGAGCGGCCTGCGTCGTGACCGCGATCGCGGTCTTCGCCGTATCCGCCTGCTCGTCGGGATCCGGCTCGGACCCGGCCGGAGCCACCGGGTCGGCCAGCAACACGTTCATCATGCAGACCGCGCCCGGAAGCGTTCTGCCCTATATCGGCTACATCGCCCAGAAGGAAGGCTTCTTCCAGAAGAACGGCGTGAACGTCAAGTTCGCGACGCTCACCACCGGCCTGTCCTCGACGGCGGCGCTCAACGCCGGCTCGCTCAACGTCATCACGGCCGACCCGGCCAGCACCGGCCCGCTGCTGGCCAAGAGCCAGAACCTGGAGATGATCCTGGGCGAGGACATCAACCAGTGGCAGGTCCTGGTCCCGGCGTCCGAGGCCGGCAAGCCGTTCGCTGACGTCATCAAGGACATCAAGGTCATGGGCGCGCCCGCGGCCGCGGGCGGCACCGCCAGCCTGACCGTGCTGATGGAGAAGGCCTACGGGCTGGCCCCCGGGTCGATCAAGGTCGTCGCCGACCAGTCGGGGGCGGGCGTGGTGTCCGGGGCCGAGCAGGGCATCATCGTCTCCCCGGCGTTCAGCTGCGTCCTGGAGGCGAAGGACTCGCTGAAGACGGCCTTCAGCTTCTCCCAGCCCATCGAGTCGTCCTACCCGGCGCCGCTTAGCGACGCGATCGGCATTCCCGACGTCGCGTTCTGGTCGGAGAAGAGCTGGGTCACCAAGAACCCGACGCTGGTCAAGCACATTCAGGCGGCCCTCACGGAGGCGATCGCCTGGGTCAACGACCCGGCCAACCTCGATGCCTGGGTCAGCGACATGCGGTCCGGCTCGCTCAACAACACCTCGCTGACTGACAGCCAGTACAAGTCCTGCCTGCAAAGCGTGCAGGGCAAGTTCAGCCCGGACTTCGGCGCCGCCGACGTCGAGAAATGGAACCAGCTGGTCAAGGACATGAACGTGCTTCCCTCGGGCCTGCCGCCGGCCTCGCAGTGGCTTAACCCGAACGTGCCCAGCTAACCCTCCGACAAGATCACTGGAGTCCCTGCATGCCCGAGTACCACTCCGAATACGACCCGGCCAGCGCGCCGGCCGGCCTGGAGTTCGTTGACTACCGCAAGGACGGCCACGTCGCCTACGTCACGATCAACCGGCCGGAAGTCAGGAACGCGCTGCACTCCGGCGCCTACCTGGACCTGCGCCGCTGCTGGCGGGACATCAGCCGGGACCCGCAGATCTACGTCGGGATCGTGGCCGGCCACGGCCCGGCGTTCTGCGCCGGGCGAGACGTGAAGTTCCTCGCCGCTCACCAGGACAAGGGCATCAGGACCCCGCACGAGGACCCGAACAGCCCGACGTACCACTGGGGCGGCGGGGGCATGCCCGAAGACAGCGACCTGGAGAAGCCGCTGATCGCGGCGATCAACGGGTTCGCCGTCGGTGTCGGGCTGACGCTCGCCCTGCAATGCCAGCTGCGGGTGATGGCCGAGGACGCCTGGCTGGGCGACCAGCACACCAACGTGGGCCGGCTCGGCGCCCCGCAGAACAAGTACACCGCCATGCCCCGGGCTACGGCCGCCTACCTGACCTTGTGCAACGGCCGCCTCACCGCGCCGGAGTGCCTTCAGCAGGGCATCGTCAACCGGGTAGTGCCCACCGGGCAGCTGATCGCCGAGGCGGAGGAGCTCGCCGCCATGGTCTGCGCCGGCGCCCCCCAGGCGGTGCAGGCCGCGGTCCGGCTGTACCGGCTGTCGGCCCAGCAGCCCGCGGTGACGGCCTACGCGCGCCACCTGGACCAGGAGATCGCCGAGAGCGAGGACGGCGCGGAAGGGCCACGAGCGTTCAGGGAAAAGCGGAGTCCCGTGTGGACCGGACGGTAACGCCGCCCATGACGGACCTCTCCCCATCGCCGGGCACCCAGTCGCTGCGACCGCTGTTCGACCCCGAGTCCGTCGCCGTCATCGGGGCCTCCGACACCGACGGCAACCGAGGCGGGACCGCGGTCAGGCTGCTGCGCAAGTTCGGCTACGCCGGACCGGTGTACCCCGTCCACCCGGCCGGCCAGCCGGTCGCCGGCTACCCCGGCTACCCAAGGCTGGCCGACCTGCCCGCGCGGCCCGACGTCGCCATCATCGCGGTGGCGGCGGCCCGGGTTCCCGGCGTCCTGGCCGACCTCGGGCGCGACGGGGTCAGGGCCGCGATCGTGTGGGCGGGCGGCTTCGCCGAGAATGGCGCGCACGGGGCCGGCCTGCAGCGCCAGGTCACGGCGGCCGCCACCACCAGCGGGATCCGGCTGATCGGCCCGAACTGCCTGGGCGTGGTCAACACCGAGTCCCGCTTCACCGGCACGTTCGCCTCCTGGCTGACCTCGGCCCCCGAGCTCAGCCGCGGGCCCATCTCGATGGTCAGCCAAAGCGGCGGCCTGGCCGCCCAGACGCACGACTGGCTGCAGCGGGCCGGGGCCGGGCTGCGCTACATGATCAGCACCGGCAACGAGGCCGACGTCACCGCGGTCGAGGCGCTGCAGTTCCTCGCCGAGGACCAGCACACCTCGGTGATCTGCTGCTACCTGGAGGGACTGGCCGACGGCCCCGGCTTCCTGCGGGCCGCCGCCACGGCCAGGGCGGCGGGCAAGGCCATGATCGCGCTCAAGGGCGGGCGCTCCGCCGCGAGCGCCCGCGCGGTCACCGCGCACACCGGGACCCTGGCCGGCCAGGGCCGGGTATGGGACGACATCACCCGCGCGGCCGGCGTGATCAGCGTGTTCTCCGTCGAGGAGCTGGTCGAGGTCGCGGCCTACCTGGCCAGCCGCCCCGGCCGCCCGCCGGTCAGCGGTCGCCGGGTGGCGGTGCTCAGCTACGGCGGCGGCCAGGGCGTCCTCGCCGCTGACCAGTGCACGCAAGCCGGCCTTGACGTCGTGTCGCTGAGCGACGCGACCCGCGCCCGGCTCGCGCCGCTGCTGCCGCCGATCGCCTCGACCGCCAACCCGGTCGACCTGACTCCGGAGGCGTTCAACGCCGATCGCTACCGCGACTCCTTTCCCGAGCTGCTCGACGTCCTCGACCGCAGCGGGGAGGTCGACCTGCTGCTGCTCCAGCTGGGCGCGATGGCCAAGGGCGCACGGCAGACGGCCACCACGGTGTCCCGGCTGAGCGAGGACGGCCAGACCCCGGTCCTCGTGCAGACCCGCTACTTTCACCCCGAGGCCCGGGAGGTCTTCCGCGCCCGGGCCGTGCACGTCTTCGAGGACCAGGCCCGGGCCTGCCAGGCCGCCGGGCGGCTAGCGCGGGCCGCCACGCCGGCGGTGCCCGGAGACGCCGCCATCGTCCGCGCCGCCGAGCAGCGGCTGGCCGGGCTGGCGCCGGTCCGGCCGCCTGCGCGGCCGGACCCGGCACCTCGCCTGCTAGCCGAGCATCAGGTCCACGCGCTGCTGTCGGCGGCGGGGCTGCCCGCGCTGCGCGGCCAGCTGGCCCGCAGCGCCGATGAGGCCGCCGCGGCCGCCAGCCAGATCGGCTTCCCTGTCGCGATGAAGGTGATCTCCGGCCAGGTCACCCACCGCGCCGCCAGCGGGCTGCTGCGGCTAGGGGTAGCCGACGCCGCCCAGGCGCGGCTGGAATACACCACGCTGGCCACCCGGCTGGCTGAGCTTGGCATCGGCGAGGCCGCCGTCCTGGTCCAGGAGATGTCGCTGGGCGGCACCGAACTGCTGGTGTCGGCCTTCCAGGACGCGGCGTTCGGGCGGGTGGTCTGCTGCGGCGCGGGCGGTACCACCGCCGAGCTCATCGACGACGTCTCGTTCGGCCTGGCCCCGCTGGATGCCGCCACGGCCCTGGCGATGCTGCGCAGGCTGCGCACCGCTGGCCGGCTGATGGGCCTGGACATCGACGCGCGCGGGGCCAGCGCGGTGGAGTTCCTCGTCCGCTTCTCCCAGCTCGTCGCGGCCATGGACTGGGGCGACTTCGTGCTCGAGCTCAACCCGGTATCCGTCGGACCGGACGGGGCCGTCCCTCTCGACGGCTTGCTCGTTACCGATGACGCGACCGCCGCGGCACCCGGACCGCACCCCGGCCGCCTGACCCAAGAGGCGGTGGCATGACCAATCCGATACGCCCGGCTCAGCCCGGCCAGGCCGGGGCGCACGTACGCTACCGGGACCTGCCTCAGTCCGACGGCGTCCGGCATTCCTGGGGGCTATGGGGAGCCGAGGACGTCTTCGGCTGCCTGAACCGGCTGAGCACCGACGTCGTGCTGGCCGCGCGGGACTGCGTCCGTCGTGGCGCGGTGTTCCCGCTGAACTGGGACATCGCCTTGCCGGAGCCGGGGCTGTTCGAGCGGCCCAGCCTGCGTCACGAGCTGGTGACCTCGGCCGAGGCCATGCCGCTCAACGACGTGATCTCGGACTGGAACACCCAGTCCTCCAGCCAGTGGGACGGATTCCGTCACGTGACCTGGCGGGACCACGGGCAGTACAACGGGCTCGACCGCCACGGCGTGCACCACTGGGCTAAGCGAGGCATCGTGGGGCGGGCCGTTCTGGCCGATGTCGCGCGCTGGCGGCAGGAAACAGGCCGCCCGTTGCGCTACGACGTCCCCGATCCGGTCACGGCCGATGACCTGCGAGCCACGCTGGCCTGGCAGCGCACACGGGTGCGGGCCGGGGATATCCTGCTGATCAGGGTCGGCTGGATCGACTGGTACCTGGCGGCCGACGCGGGCATCAGGCAGCAGATCGCCGACCGCCACCGGATGGTCAGCCCGGGCCTGCTCGCCGAGGAGGCCACCGCCGAGCTGCTCTGGGACCTGGAGCTGGCCGCCGTGGCGTCGGACAACCCGTCGCTCGAGCTGTGGCCGACGCGGTCGGACGGGGCGACCCGCGCGGCCGACGGCCGCTGGGAGCTCGTCTTCGACGTCTCCCTGCATACCCGGATCCTGGCCGGACTGGGCATGCCCATCGGCGAGATGTGGGACCTGGAGCGACTGGCCCGCGACTGCGCAGGCGACGGAACCTACACGGCGATGCTCTGCGCGTCCCCGCTCAACCTGGCCGGGGCGGCCGCGTCCCCGGCCAACGTCCTGGTGGTGAAGTAATGCTCTACGGAAAGCTGTACATCGACGGCCAGTGGCGCGAGTCACGCGACCGCGCCGTCCTCGACGTCCACGACCCGGCGACCGGCCTGGTGATGGGGCACGCCGCCGCGGCCACGCCAGCCGACGTCACCGACGCCCTCGACGCGGCCGGGCGAGCCGCACCGGGCTGGCGCGACGCCGACCCC
>Ga0335072_10007500_pt1 | contig 15871 bp, 16 predicted proteins | sample Lox_Sample_21_FD_206725 | JGI IMG/M metagenome (GOLD analysis project Ga0335072, IMG submission 206725) | Soil microbial communities from Loxahatchee National Wildlife Refuge, Florida, United States - Lox_Sample_2.1 | ecosystem: Environmental > Terrestrial > Soil > Wetlands | place: USA... | reverse complement strand
CTGGCAAGCATCATCGGCGCCCGCGTCGATCAGGTCAGGGGCGACATGGAGCGCCTCACCGCGCGGTTCAGACCCAGCTGAGGTCCAAAGGACAGAGAGGAGAACCCGTCAAGGCGCCGCGAGCAGCACGTCGAGCGACGTCCCGCTTGCCTGCTCGTGCAGGAACGACTCGTTGCTGGTGTTCTCGAGCAAGCGCCGGACGAGGTAAGCCATCCCCGCGACCAGATCCCCGACCGGACAGTAGGCGCGCACCCGGAAGCCGCGGGAGGCGAGCGCGTCCGCGAGCTGATCGCCGAGCCCGCGCAGCACCTGGAGCTCGAGGTCGCGGTCATCGCCGCCCGACAGGCGGTTGTAGGCGATCGCGTGCGACACCGAGCGCAGGTTGTGCGAGGCGACCGCGACCCGGACCGCCGGCCGCGCGTCGAGCAGCCGCTCCGTCAGCGCCTCGAAGTTCCGGTCGCACTCGGCCTTGACCTGGAACACCGGGGTCGGCCAGCCGTGCTGGCTGGCCTGGACCAGCTCGTGATCCCAGTAGGCGCCCTTGACGAGGCGTACGGTCAGCGGTGGGGTTCGCCCCGATGTCCGCGCCCAGTCAAGAATCCGCGAGAGCAGATCGGGCGAGTCGCGAAGGTACGCCTGGAGGACGAGCCCCGACGAAGGGCCGCGCATGAACTCCTCTTCGGATAGGACCTCGAGCACCAGATCGAGAACCGCCTCGCGCGAGTCGAGCGACTCCATGTCGATGTGAATGTGGGCGCCGAGCTCGTTGGCGTGGCGCAGGAGCGGCCGCAGGCGCGCGGCCGCGTCGCGCCCCCCGAGCTCCGGCGCGTCGGGTCGTAGCAGCGGCGTGAGCGCCGAGGTCTTCACCGAGACGTTCGTCCGGGGGATGGGACCCACGCTGTCGCGCTCGAGCACATCGCGGTCCGGCCACCCGCGCTGGGCGCGGGCGAGCTCGACCACGGCCTCGTCGCAGCGCGCCGCATAGCGGTCGGCTTCGGGCTGGGTCACGGTCGCCTCGCCGAGCAGATCGACTGAGCTGGTCACGCCGCGGTTCCACAGGTCGCGGAGCACCCCGAGCGCCGACGCCGGGGTCTCGCCGACGATGAACCGGTGCGCCATGTGCTTCACCCCGGCCGCGGCGGCGGCGCCGATCGCGGCCCGGGCGGCTCGGTTGTCGGCCATTCGCATGGCCGCGGCGAGCGGCGGCGGAGCGTCGGGGACCTCGCGCAGAAACTCGCGCAGGTGTCGCGCGAGATCGTCGAGCGACCGGCAGGCCGGGGTGACGTCGACGAACCGGAACAGCGCGGCCTTCAGCTCCTGGTCGGCCGACGCGAGATCCATCGCCCGCTGGTCGAGCGCTCGGAGCGGGTGCCGGGCGCTAGACGGGAACGCGGACGCCAGGTCCGTGCCGACCTCGTGGATCGAGCGCTCGAGCGCTTCGCGGTCGGGGGTCGTGAGTTGAGCGTTGGCCATGGGGGTTCAGGAGAGGATGTTGACGGCGCGGGCCACGACGAGTCCTATCGTCACCAATGACACGAGCGACTGCGCGCTCATCAGCCACTTTGCGGTCGGCGTAAGCGGCATCGTGTCGGTGGGGCTGAACGCGGTCGCGTTCGTGAGCGAAACGTACAGATAGTCGATCAGCCTCGGCATCCAGTCCTTCGGAGCCCAGCGGGGGTCGGTCATCTGCGGGAACAGGAAGTCGGGAAAGTCTCGCTCGTTCTTCTCGCGTGCGACCGGGCCACCCCGATCGGTCTCCCAGTACCACAACCCGAACAGCAGGACGTTGGTGCACCAGAGGACGATCCCCGACAGGATCAGTTGACGCCCGTTCTCCTTGCCGCCGTGCAACAGCTGGTGGGACAGCCTCACGAGCGAGAAGACGTTGGCGGCGCTGACGAAGGCGATCATCCCGATCGCCACGTGGCGGCGCAGCGGGGAATGCCGCACGTTGGGGTTCGGCGACACGATGATCAGACCGATCAGCAGCGCGGCCTCCATTGACGGCAGCAGCCACGTCGGGCCCAGCGTCACCTCGTTCGACAGCGACAGCTGGAGCCCGATCGCGCAGGCGACGACCAACTGCGGCTCCCAGAACGGCAGCCACCGTTCGAGCATCGCCAGGAACCCGTTCCGGGGTGGAGGACGGGGCGTATGTCGGAGCTGCTCGCTACGGTCCATGTCTGCGTCCGGATACTGGCACGCACCACGGGGTCCTGAAACCAGGGGAAGGACCCGTCACCGGAATGCCCGAACACCGCCGCATGAAACGCATCCCGCTCCTGCTCGCCGTCGTCGCGCTGGCTGCCAGCGCGCTCGCCGCCTGCGGGAGCGCGAACGGCACGCCGGCGGCCTCGTCCGGGACGACGTCGACCGCGAGCTCCCAGCCCGCGAGCACCGCCACGAGCGCGGCCGCTCCGACCACGACGGCCACGACGACCGCGACGACCGCGACGATCACGACCACCGCCACCACCGCGACGACGACCGCGTCAGGCGATCCGCCGTGCCGGGCCGCCTCGATGTCGCTCTCGTTCCTCGGCCAGCAGGGCGGAATGGGCCATGGCGAGATCGGGTTCGTGCTCAAGAACACGGGCAGCGTTCCATGCCGTACGTACGGATGGCCCGGAATCCAGTTCCTCGACCAGGCCGGGAACCCGCTCCCGACGATCCCGCACCACACGACCAACGACTTCTTCGGCTCGACACCCGCGGTACCGCTCGTGATCGCGCCCGGCGCCTCGGCCTCGTTCCGGCTCGATGTCGGCCACGGTGTGGCGACCTCCAACGGGTGCGCGACCGCCTACGCGCTTCAGGTGATCCCGCCGAACGACACGGCCACGCTCAAGACCTCGATCCCGAACGGGGCCTACGAGTGCCGGGACGCAAACGTGTCGCCCCTACGCTCCGGCGCCGGCGCTTACCCGTAGGCGCCTCAGCGTTCGGCGCGCGCCGCCGGCAGCCAGAGCGGCCCGCGCTCCAGTGCGTTCGTGATCTCGCGCGCCGGCACCGCGCGCGAGAAGTGAAATCCCTGAGCGAGCGTGCACCCGAGGCGGCTCAGCTCGCTGACCTGCTCGGGCGTCTCGACGCCCTCGGCGACGACGTCCAGCGACAGCGCGCGCGACATCGCGATGATCGTCTCGGTGATCGCGGTGTCGCGCGGCTCGTTGCCGAGCCCGTCGACGAACGACCGGTCGACCTTCAGCACGTCGAGCGGTAACCGTGTCAGGTAGCTGAGCGACGAGTAGCCCGTGCCGAAGTCGTCGAGCACGAGCCGGACGCCGAGCGCTTTGAGCGCGTGCAGGACGTCCTTGAGCCCGTCGGCATCGCGGACCATCACGGTTTCGGTGATCTCGAGGCTCAGGCACGCGGGGTCGAGCCCGCTGGCGCCGAGCGCGGTGCGGACGACCTCGGGCAGCGTTCGTCGCGCCACCTGGACCGCCGACAGGTTGACTGACATTGCGAGCGGGGCGCAGTCGGGCCGCAGGCCGTACCACTGGGCGGCCTGGCGGCAGGCGTTCTCGAGCACCCACCGGCCGATCGGCTCGATCAGCCCGTTCTCCTCGGCGATCGGGATGAACTCTGACGGAGGGATCTCGCCGCGCTCGGGGTGGTGCCAGCGCAGCAGCGCCTCGACCCCGACGAGCGAGAAGTTCGTAAGCGACACGACCGGCTGATATTCGAGCCGCAGTTGATCGCGCTCGAGCGCGCGGCGCAGGTCATTCTCCATCCGCAGGCGCTCGATCGCCCGGCCGCGCATCCCTTCATCGAACACCTCGTATCGGGCGCGGCCGCGGTCCTTGGCTCGGTACATCGCCGCGTCGGCATCGCGGATCAACTCGTCGGCGCGCTCGCCGCCGGTGGCGAGCGCAATCCCGATGCTGGTCGTGACGAAGTGCTCGCTCCCGGACAGGACGAACGGCCGCGCAAACGTCGCCGCGATCCGCTCCGCGGTGTCGATCGCGTCGCGCTCGGACGCGATGTCCTCGAGCAGGATGCCGAACTCGTCGCCGCCGAACCGGGCCACGGTGTCGCTGCCGCGCAGCACGTGCTTCAGCCGCGGCGCGGCCGCCGCCAGCAGCTCATCCCCGACGTGATGCCCGAGGCTGTCGTTGACGAGCTTGAAGTGGTCGAGGTCGAGGAACAGGATCGCGGCCAGTGAGTCCCGGCGCCCGAGACGCGCGAGCGCGTGCTCGAGACGGTCGACGAACAGCACGCGGTTGGGAAGTCCGGTCAGCGGGTCGTGCACGGCCCGCTCGCGGATCGCGTCCTCGACCGCCTGGCGCTCGAGCGCGTCGGCGAGCACGTTGGCGAGCGACTGGAGGAAGTCGACGTCGCGGGGGGCGAAGCCTCGCGCGCGCATCGACTGGACCACGAGCACTCCGAACGGTCCGCGCGAGCCGCCCTCGATCTTCACCGACAGCCCGGAGCCCGTCCGCCGGCCGCGAAAGTTCGGCTGATCGAAGCGTCCCTCGGCGTCCCAGTCCTCGACGACGACCGGTGCTCCGCTGAGTAGCGTGTAGCCCGCCTGGGACCCCTCGCCGGCGGGATACCGGAGCTTTCCGATCTCGCTGTCGGGCCAGCCGATCCCGCTCCGCAACAGCAGGCTGTCCTCGTCGGGCAGGTACTCCCACACCGCCGCGATCTCGGCGCTCAGCATCCGCGCGGCGCCGTGGACCGCCTCGTGCATCAAATCGATCGTGCTCGCTCCCTCGAGGGCATGTTCGCCGAGCTGGGCGACCGCGGCCACCTGCGCGGCGCGCCGCTCGAGCTCGACCTCGACCGCCTTGCGGTCGGTGACGTCGTGCAGCATCCCATGCCAGCGGAGCTCGCCGTCCTCGCCGCGGGCGAGCACGGCATCGTCGCGGATCCAGACCGTTCGCCCGTCGCGGTGCAGCATCCGGTATTCGAGCGCTGCATCGTCGTGCTTGGCGCCGTTCAGGCTGTTCTCGCGCGCCAGAACCCAGTCGCGGTCCTCGGGGTGAAGGCGCTCGGCCCACAACTCGGGGTTCGCGCACCACTCAGCGGCCGAGTAGCCCAGGATCTGCTCGATCTGGGGGCTGACGTAATGCCAGCGTCCCTCCCCGCCGGTGTCCGCGACGTAGATGATCGCCGGCACGCGCTCGAGAAGCTTCGGGTAGTCCGAAGTGGCGATTCCGCTGGTCTCCGGTCCGGGTCGGGGATCGTCGTCGGCGCCTGCCGGCGGCGCCTTGGGGAGCGCCCCAGGCATCGTGCCGGTGTCGCTATCGCCGACCATGTCCCCTGCTAATCGGCATTCTCGGCGTTATCGATAGGCCGGATGGACGGACTTGTCCGCAGGGTGACCGTCTACAGCGCCTCGAATACTGCAACGGCGTCATGCACCTGCTCGCTCGCTTGCCCCGCCTGCACCAGCAAATCCAGGTGCCCGAGCACTTCTGAGAGCGTCAAATACGCCTGCGTGACCGCCACGTTGCCCCACATCCGAACCGCAATCTCGTATGCAGTTAGTGGACGTGCGTCCAGAATTTGATGGATCCGAGCCGCCCGGCGGCGGTGCATCCGCAACCGCTCGTCGATCAGCTCGGCGTGCTCGAGAATCGGGTCGCCGTGCCCGGACAGGACCAGCCTGGCCGGCAGCTCGCGGGTGATCCGCATCGAGTCGATGTACTGAACGAGCGCCTGCGGCCGTGGCTGCTCGGGGTCGCCCGAGAGTGGTCGCGAGACGAGCGGGTTCGAGGAGATGTGGGCAAGCAGGTGGTCGCCGGCGATCAGTATCTCGCGCTCTGAGTCCCACAGGATCGTGTCCGAAGGGCTGTGCCCGGGCCGGTGATGGACGCGCAGGGTCCGGTCGCGAAACGCGAGCTCGTCTCCGTCGCGCAGGGGGCGGGTCACGTTCCCGCTCGACCCGAATGCCCGAAACGCCGCCGCCATCGCCCCGACGACCGTCGCCAGGTCGTCGGGGAGGCCGTGCCGGCGCATGACGCCTTGAGCGAACTCGTCGTCCGCCGCCGCGCTGCGCGAGAAGTTCGCCAGGTACGGCGCGAGCACGTCCAGGGCGGCGACCTCGGCGCCAGAGCGGCGGGCGAGGATCTCGAGCAGGCCGAGATGGTCCATGTGCTGGTGCGTGAGCACGATCAGCTCGAGGTCCTCGATCCGGCGCCCGTGCGCGGCGAGCGCGCGCTCGAGGTCATCGAGCGACTTCCCCGAGTTCGGACCGGTGTCGATCAGCGTGAGCGGCTCGTCCTCGATCAGGTAGCAGTTGACCCGACCCACCAGGAACGGCGTCGGCAGCGCGAGCCGGTGGATCCCGGCGCGCTGAGCCAGCGCCAGCGCGTCCTCGGCGCTCGTGGCGCGCCGGTCCGGAGTCGTCACGAACGGATCACTGCCAGCACCTCGTCACGCCGACGCTCCATGTCTTCGTGCGAGCGCAGTGACTCCAGGCACAGGCGAAGCAGTGGCTCGGTGTTCGACGGCCGCACGTTGAAATGCCAGTCGTCGTAGTCGACCGAGATGCCGTCCAGGCGGAACTGCCTGCCGTCGTGGTAGCGGGATGCGAGCTCCTCGATCTTGGCCTGCGGATCGGCCACCGCGGAGTTGATCTCGCCCGAGATGAAGTAACGAGACCGCAGCGGCTGGAGCAGCTCCGACATCCGGGCGCCGCGCCGCGACAGCAGCTCGAGAATCAGCAGCGCCGGAATCGTTCCCGAGTCCGCGCAATAGAAGTCCTGGAAGTAGTAGTGACCGGACACCTCGCCGCCGAATGTCGCGCCGTCCTCCCGCATGCGGGTCTTGAAGAACGCATGTCCGACGCGATTCATCAGGGCGCGCCCGCCGCCGCGCTCGGTGACGTCGGCCACCGCGCGGCTCGCGCGGACGTCGTACAGGACCGTCGCGCCAGGGTGCTTTGAGAGCATCGATTCGGCGAGCAGCGCGGTCAGGAAGTCGCCGTCGACGAACGCTCCCTGGTCGTCGATGAAGAAGCAGCGGTCGGCGTCCCCGTCCCAGGCGATGCCGAGATCCGCGCCCACTCGCGTCACCTCGCGCATGATGAACTCGCGGTTCTCGGGCAGGAGCGGGTTCGGCTCGTGATCGGGGAAATGGCCGTTCGGCTCCCAGTACGTCTCGATCAGGTCAAGCCCGAGGCCCCGGAGCAGCGGCCCGACCATCGGCCCGGCCATTCCGTTGCCGCCGTCGACGACCACGCGCATCGGTTTGACCGCGCTGGGGTCGATGAACTCGAGCGCGGCCCGCTGGAACTCCTCGTACACGTCGAGGTGCTCGACCGAGCCGCCGCCGGGAGCGCCGTCGAGCCCGGCCTCGAGCTTCGCGCGCATCTCGCCGATCCCGGCGTCGCCCGACAGCGCGACCGCACCGCGCCGGACCAGCTTGGCGCCGGTGTAGCGCTTGGGGTTGTGCGAGGCGGTGCACATCAGCCCGCCGTCGAGCTCCCGGGACCCGACCAGGTAATAGACCATCTCGGTGCCGACCTCGCCGGCGTCGAGCACGGTGGCGCCCTCCGCGCACATCCCCTCGCGGTAAGCGATCGCCAACTCGGGCGCGGTCAGCCGCATGTCGCGCCCGAGCCCGAGCCTGAGCGCGGCCGTCGGCTTGCCCTCGATGTCGGCGATCACGCGCGCGAACGCCCGCCCGATCTGCGTCGCCGCGGCGGCGTCGATGTCCGTGCCGTACAGCCCACGGATGTCATAGGCCTTGAAGATGTCGGGGTTCGCGACGGCGCTCACCGCGGCTGATGCTACCCACGGGAAGCCCGGGCAATAATCCGTTGAACTGTGCACGCGGATCAGCCACCCGTCGTGATTCTGTGCGGCGGACGCGGAACCCGCCTGCGGTCGCGCGGGTCGGCGTTACCCAAGCCGCTGGTCGAGATCGGGGGGCGCCCGATCCTGTGGCACGTGATCCACATCTACCTGGCTCAGGGCTTCCGCCGGTTCCTGCTCCTGACCGGGTATCGCGGCGAGCAGGTGGGGAAGTTCGTGGCCGGCACGAGCTGGCCCGACGGAGCCGAGATCACGTGCCTCGACACCGGCGCCGACACCCCGACGGGCGGCCGGCTCCACCAGGCGGCCCCCGTACTCGAGGGTGAACCCCGGTTCTGCCTGGGCTACGCCGACGGCGTGGCCGACATCGACCTCGGGGCGTTGCTGGCCTACCACCGCGAGCACGGCGCTACGGCGACGATGGCCGTGGTTCAGCCCCAGCTCCCGTTTGGCGTGGCGCGCCTCGACGGCAACGGGTCGGTGCTCGGGTTCACCGAGAAACCGCGGAGCGATCTGTGGGTGAACGCCGGCTTCTTCTGTCTGGAGCCGGCCGCGCTCGGTGTGCTCGAGCCCGACAGCGTGCTCGAGCGTGAGCCGCTCGAGCGCCTTGCGGCGGCGGGACAGCTGCGGGCGTTTCGCCACGAGGGCTTCTGGGACTGCATGGACACCTACAAGGACGCGATCACGCTCAACGACCTGTGGGCCGACGGGCGCGCGCCGTGGAAGCTGTGGGGGTGACCGCGGCGACTAAACTGGAGGTGTATGTCTGGGCATTCAAAATGGGCTTCGATCAAGCACAAGAAGGCCGTCGTCGACGCTCGGCGCGGCCAGCACTTCACCAAGCTGGCGCGGGCGATCCAGATCGCCGCGCGCGAAGGCGGCGGTGATCCGACCGGGAATTCGGCGCTCGCGCTCGCGGTCCAGAAGGCTCGCGACGCCTCGATGCCGAAGGACAACATCGAGCGCGCGATCGCCAAGGGAACCGGCGAGGGCGCCGACGCCGAGCAGATCGAGACGGTGCTGTACGAGGGCTACGGTCCGGGTGGCGTCGCGCTGCTGATCGAGGCGCTCACCGACAACCGCAACCGCACCGGCGCCGAGATGCGCCATCTGCTGGGCAAGTTCGGCGGCAACCTCGGAGAGCCGGGGTCGGTCTCGTACCTGTTCGACAAGCGCGGCGTGATCGTGGTCGACGCCAACCGCTACAGCGAGGATGACCTGATGCCGGCGATCGATGCCGGCGCGGAGGACATCGCGCTCGACGAGGACGTCTACGAGGTGATCACCGAACCGGCCGATCTGTCGGCCGCCCGTGAGGCGTTATCCGAGGCGGGCGTCGAGATCGAGAGCGCCGACCTGACGCAGCGCCCGCGCGCCCGGGTTCCGGTGGACGAGAACGACGCCGGAAAGCTGATCAAGCTGATCGACGCGCTCGAGGAGAACGACGATGTGAACGCTGTCCACGCCAACTTCGACGTGGACAGCGCCGTGCTCGAGCGCGTAGCCCAGTGACGGGTTATTAGCTGCTTCTTCGGAAAGACTCGCTAGCCTCACACGCCGATGAGGAAACGACGACTACTCACGCCAGTGCTCGCGCTCGCCGCGAGCGTGTTGGCGGTCGGGCTCGCCGCGTGCGGCGGAAGCTCCAAGGCGGCGGGCGTCGAGCTCGCTCCGTCGAGCGGAGCCACGCAGGCCGCCGTTACCACCACGGCCAAGCCGCCCCCGGCGCTCTCGAAGAAGCCGGTGGTGACCGTGCCGAAGGGTCCCGCGCCGACCACGCTCGAGACCAAGGACCTGGTCACCGGGACCGGTAAGACGGCCAAGGCCGGCGACACGGTCACCGTCAACTACGTCGGCGTGCTCTACAAGACCGGCAAGGAGTTCGACTCCTCCTGGAGCCGCAACCAGCCGTTCACGACGGCGCTCAGCACGGGCAGCGTGATTCCCGGGTGGGTGCAGGGGATTCCTGGCATGAAGGTCGGCGGACGGCGTGAGCTGATCATCCCGGCGAGCCTCGCCTACGGGAAGGCGGGCAGCCCGCCGACGATCCCGCCTAACTCGCCGCTCGTGTTCGTCGTCGATCTGCTTTCGATCTCTTCTTAGCCGCGTCCTCGCCGGGCGGGCGCTGGTCCTGCTCATCGTCATCCGCGCGCGACTCCTCCGCGCCACGCGCGTCCGGGTCCAGCCGCCTGGCGCGGTAGAGCGAGACCGGCTCCGACATCCCTTTGAGCTTGTGCTTGCGCGCGAAGGACCAGTCGAACCGGTCGGCGGCCGCGTCGCGGACCTCCTGCGTGCAGAGGACGCTGCCGGGACGGGCCACGCCGGTCACCCGACTCGCGAGGTTGACGGCGTGCCCGTAGTAGTCGCCGGCGCGCTGCAACGCGGTCCCTTGCGCGACTCCGGCGCGGAGGCTCGGCAGGTCGGCGGCCTGGACGGCCTCGAGTAGCGACAGCGCCACCGAAACGAGCGCTGCCGCGTCGGGGCTGATGAACATCGCGGCGTCGCCGATCGTCTTCACGAGCCGCACCGGAGGCTCGGTCACGTCGGTGGCGAGCTCGGCGAGCTTGCTCGCGAGGCTGCCGAGCTCCTGGGCCTCGATCTGGGCGCCGAGGCGCGTGAACCCGACCATGTCGACGAAGCAGACGGTGATCTCCTGGGCGCCGCCCGCCTCGCCGGCCTCGCGCTCGGCGGGGCTGAGCATCCCGCGCCGGACGCTCTCGCCGAGGTGCTGCTTGTAGGCCGCCCGCAGCACCGGGTCGATCGCGGGGGTCAGCTGCCCGGCGAGCGTCGCGAACCGCTCGGCGACCTCATCCTCGCTGTCCCCGGGCTCGAGGAACGCCTCGACGAACGCGGCCGCGGTGGTCGCGGCCAGCCGCGCCATCCCCTCGCCGAGCACCCGGGTGATCTCGGCGATCGATTCCTCCCCGAGGCCCGACTGGAGGAACAGGCTGATCGACTTCGCGGCCTCGATCTCCTCCTCGCCGAAGACACGCTCGCCGGGGCCGGGCTCGGGCAGCCCGAGCAGCCGGCGGATGCGCAGCATCTGCGCTGCCGGCAGCCCGGTCTGCTCCTCCAACTCGGCGGCGGTGTAGCGACCGCCGAGGAGGCGCTCGACCTCGAGCAGCGCGAGCCGGTCCTCCGCGACCGCGGCCGTCAGCTCCGCCTCCGTGAAGCCCAACTCGGCGAGCCGCTCGAGCAGCCGCAGGCGTGCGGCGCGGTCCTCGCCGGTCAGCCCGTCAAGCAGCGGAGTGAAATCCACGTCCGCATCCTGTCGCAAATCGCCGTCTCGCTCTACCAGACGTGCCGCCCGGCCGACCCGCTAGCATCGGCGACCCTCGCAGGTGCGATTCCGGTCGGTGCTGTGTATGGCCGTCGCCGGCGCGCCCGCTCACTTTCGCCCGAACCAACCCCAACGCCCACATGCTCTCGATCCTGATGCCCGTATACAACGAGCGCGAGCGCGTCGAGCGTGCGATCGCCGAGGTGCTCGACACGCCCCTGCCGACGCAGTTCGAGCTGATCGTGGTCGACGACGGCTCGACCGACGGCACCCGAGAGATCCTGCGCCGCGTGGTATCTGAGATCCAGCCGCCCAACCGGGTGCGCTTGTTCGAGCACGAGCACAACCAGGGTAAGGGCGCCGCGGTGCAAACCGCGCTCACCCACGCGGAGGGCGAATTCTCCGCGATCTTCGACGCGGACCTCGAGTACGACCCGACCGACCTCGGGCTGCTCATGCCGCCGCTGCTCGACGGGCGCACCAATGCCAGCTTCGGCGTGCGAGCATTTGACGGCTACACGAGCCACTCGTTCCTGTTCGTGCTCGGAAACAAGGGCGTGACGTTCGCCTGCAACGTCCTGTTCAACGTGTATCTGCACGACATCATGACCTGCCACAAGATGATCCGGACCGAGGTCTTCCGCAGCCTGCCGCTGCGCTCGCCGGGGTTCGCGATCGAGCCCGAGATCACCGCGAGGCTGGTGCAGCGAGGGGAGCGGATCTTCGAGGTCCCCGTTCACTATCGGGCGCGCGCCACCGACGAGGGCAAGAAGCTGACCGCGGTCGACGGCTTCCGGGTGCTTGGAACGTTGCTGCGCTGTCGGTTCTCCGAAGGGTAGGCCGGGCGCGTGGAGGGTCAGGTCCTCACGCACACGCCCGCGCAGTCGCGGGGCTCGGCGTCGGCGCCGACGAGCGCGCGCCGCTTCCCCGACTGGCACGGCCTGATCTACGCGCCGTTCCTGTGGTCGGCGCTGGCGTGCTTCGTGCTTGCGGCGATCTCGGCCGCGATCCTGCCGACCGTCCCGAGCTACGACCCGTGGGCGTGGATCTCGTGGGGGCGCGAGGTGTTCTCTCCGACCCTGAGCTTCGCGATCACCGGCGGTCCGTCGTGGAAGCCGCTGCCGGTGATGTTCACGACGATCTGGTCGCTGTTCGGGAACTCGGCGGCGCCCACGCTTTGGGTGATCACCGCTCGCGCCGGCGGACTCCTCGGGATGGTGGCCGCCTACCTGCTCGCGTTCCGGCTGGTGTCCCGTGACGGGCGCGGCCCGCGCTGGGCGGCGGTGGCCGCCGGTCTGATCGCCGCCGCCGGCATCCTGATCACGCAGGACTACTGGGACGAGTGGTTCCGCGGCACGTCCGAACCGATGGAGATCGCCACCGCGCTGTGGGCAGTGCTCGCGTTCCTCGACGGCCGGCCGGCGTGGGCGTTCGTGTTTGGCGTGGCCACATCTCAGCTCCGCCCCGAGGCCTGGCCGCTGGTCATCGTGTACGGCGCCTGGCTGTGGTGGAAGCACCCGCGGCTGCGGGTGCTGGTCGTGCTCGGGCTGATCTCGATTCCGTTCTTCTGGTTCGTCCCGCCCTGGGTCGGGTCCGGCCAGCCGTTCCTGGCCGCGATCCACGCCGAGGAGTACAACGGCGGGCTCGGCAACGATGTGTTCTTCGGGGTGCTGGGTCGCGGCATCGACATCCAGTTGCTGCCGGTGTTGCTCGCCGGGGTCGTGGCCCCCGTGTTCGCCTGGTTCGACAAGCCGCGGGACTGGTTGGTGCTGGCGCTCGCGGGCGCGACCGTCGTCTGGTGGGTGATCGTCGTCGGGATGACGCTCGACGGCTATCCGGGGCTCGAGCGGTTCTACCTCCCGGCCGCCGGGTTGACGTGCGTGCTCGCCGGTGTCGGGATCGTTCGCCTGGCGTTGCTCGGGTCCAGCTTTGTCCCGAAGGGGCGGGGGGCGTTGGCTGTCGGGATCGGTCTGACCGCGGTGCTCGTCGCGATCACGCTCCCGTGGGTCGGGGGGCGGATCAACGAAGCGAGCGCCGAGGAGAAGATCGCGTCGCAGGCGGTCACCCGCCTGAACCAGATGACCGCCGCCGTCGCCGCCGTCGGTGGCCACGCCGGCGTGTTCCCGTGCAAATCCAGCTTCGCGGCCGTCAACCACAGCGTCCAGACTGCGCTGGCGTGGAAGCTGCACGTAACGCTCGGCCGCGTCGGGACGACGATGCGCCATCAGGGCGTGATGTTCGTCGGTCCGCACGACTCGATCGACGGGATCGCGCCGCCGATCGACCCCCGGCTCACGCAGAAGCAGTTCATCACCCAGGTCGGGGCGTGGAAGATGTACCGGATGACCGCTCCGAACTCCGACTACAGCTGCGTTGGGCGCTGAGCGAGGGCGCTGACGCCGCGGATGTCTGACGAACCCACCGGTCCGAGACGGTCCGTGGAGCCGATCCGCTGCTCGTTCTGCGGGAAGCCACGGAGCGCGGTCGCCTCGATGGTGGCGGGGCCGACGCCGGAGGTCGCGATCTGCAACGAGTGCGTCGACCTCTGCGGAGTGATCATCGCCGAGACAGCGCCGCCTCCCAACGGGGATCAAGCGGCATAAGGCGCGGGGAGGCGTCCGGCCCCCGACGCAGAATGGTGATCTGATGATCGTGGTTGGAATCGATCCCGGTACCGCCAGCACCGGCTACGGCATCGTCGAGAGCTCCGGGTCGACGCTCCACATGCTCACCGCGGGCGTGATCGAGACGCCGTCGGCGGCGCGGCTCGAGCGCCGCCTGGCGGAGATCCACGGCCACGTGGTGGAACTGCTCGAGGGCTACCGGCCCGACGCGGTGGCGATCGAGGAGCTGTACTTCGGCGCCAACGTCAGAACCGCGTTTGCGGTGGGTCAGGCGCGCGGCGTGGTGCTGCTCGCCGCCGGCCAGCGGGGGATTCCGTCGCGCTCCTACACGCCGCAGCAGGTCAAGGGCGCGGTGTGCGGTCACGGGCGCGCCGACAAGGATCAGGTGGGGCGGATGGTGGCGCGGCTGCTCGGCTTGCCCGAGCCGCCCTCGCCCGACCATGCCGCCGACGCGCTCGCGGTCGCGATCTGCGAGTGCAACCGCTCGCCGCTCGATCGGGCGCTTGCGCGCAGCGCGGGGGTGCGGGCATGATCGCGATGGTGTCGGGCACCGTGGCGGTGCGCCGCACCGATCACGTCGTTGTCGACTGCGGCGGGGTCGGCTACCGGCTCGCGGTCTCGACCGAGACGCTCCGGCACGTTCCCGCGGTCGGCAAGACCGTGCTCCTTCACAGTCACCTGGTCGTCCGCGAGGACGCGCTCGCGCTGTACGGGTTCGCGACCGAGGAGGAGCGCGAGCTGTTCCTGATGCTGATCGCGGTGCAGTCGGTCGGTCCCAAGGTGGCGCTCGCGGTCCTCTCCGGCGGGCCCCCGCGCGAACTGCTGGCGGCGGTCGCCGCAGGCGACACCGCGCGCCTGCAGGCCGCCCCCGGCGTCGGCAAGCGGACCGCCGAGCGGATCATCGTCGAGCTGCGCGAGAAGGTCGGCGCGACCGACACCGCTCCGCCCGCGCTCGCGGCCATCCGCAGCGAGGATCCGCGCGCGCTCGCCCGCGACGGGCTGCTCGGCCTCGGCTACACCCCGCTCGAGGTCGACGAGCTGCTCAACGGCGCCGAGGGCGACAGGCCGGAGGATCTGATCGCCTACGCGCTCAAGACGGCCCGCCGATGAGCCCCGTGCGGGAGATTTACGGCTCCGCCCAGCCCGACCGGCCACCGCGGATCCAGGACCCGGTGGAGCTCCCCGACGAGGACCTCGACCGCTCGCTGCGTCCCCGACGGCTGGTCGACTTCGTCGGCCAGACCGCGGTCAAGGACCAGCTCGCGGTCTCGATCGAGGCGGCGGCCAGCCGCGGCGAGGCGCTCGACCACGTGCTTCTCGCCGGCCCTCCGGGGCTCGGCAAGACCTCGCTGGCGCAGATCGTCGCCGCCGAGCTGGAGGTCCCGTTCGTACAGACCGCTGGCCCCGCGCTCGAGCGCAAGGGCGACGTCGCGGCGTTCCTGACCGCGCTCGAGCCTCGCGCGGTGTTCTTCGTCGACGAGATCCACCGCCTGCCCCGCGCGCTCGAGGAGACGTTCTACCCGGCGATGGAGGACGGCTGTTTGCCGATCACCGTCGGGCAGGGCGCCGGCGCCCGCGTGGTCACCCTCCCGCTCCCGCCGTTCACGCTGATCGGCGCAACCACGCGCGCCGGGCTGATCACGACGCCGCTCCGCGACCGGTTCGGGATCCAGCACCGGCTCGAGCACTACGGCGCCGACGATCTGGCGACGATCGTCCGTCGCTCGGCGAAGCTGCTCGATGTCTCGATCGAGGACGACGGCGCCCGCGCGATCGCGGCGCGCAGCCGCGGGACCCCGCGCGTCGCCAACCGGCTGCTCAAGCGCGTGCGCGACTACGCCGAGGTGCGCGGCAGCGGCGTCGTCACCGGCGATGTGGCGATCGAGGCACTGGACCTGCTCGGAGTCGACCACGCCGGCCTTGACCGGCTCGACCGCGAGATCCTACGGGCGATCTGCGAGAAGTTCGGCGGGGGCCCGGTCGGTCTCTCGACGCTGGCGGTCGCGGTCGGCGAGGAGCAGGACACGATCGAGGACGTGTACGAGCCGTACCTGCTCCAGCGGGGTCTGATCGAGCGCACGCCTCGTGGCCGCGCCGCGACCAAGCGCGCGTTCGAACACCTCGGCATGGAGCCTCCGGGACCTCTATCGCTGCTGTGACGGACCGGCCGGTCGGTTCGTAGCTCCTTTAAATGTTCGTGAAGACGT
>Ga0335072_10007499_pt1 | contig 15871 bp, 18 predicted proteins | sample Lox_Sample_21_FD_206725 | JGI IMG/M metagenome (GOLD analysis project Ga0335072, IMG submission 206725) | Soil microbial communities from Loxahatchee National Wildlife Refuge, Florida, United States - Lox_Sample_2.1 | ecosystem: Environmental > Terrestrial > Soil > Wetlands | place: USA... | reverse complement strand
TAGCGAGCTGATACTTATAGACATAAGAAAACTTTTCGGTCGAGTGCCTGTCTCGTGCGATATAGCTGGTCCCTATCCAGCTGAACCTCTCCGGCTGGTCCCTGCCAAGCGCTAAGCCCGCCCCTGTCCCAGGGCCACGCCATAACACTACCTAAGAAGAGAACATATATATATGTACGTTCGACCTTCCTTGCCATCTGTGCTCGCGTTGCCACTCGGGGGCTACTTTGCCACCTGAGACCTGCCCAGCGAACCTTCAGCTACCTCTGTATAGCTGAACCTCTACGAACCGGCGAGTAGCAACCGAAACGCGGTCTACTCACAACATATCAGTCAGCATGTCTGACACATACACTTGCCTTTAGACAACAACAGTCACACCTCCGATATTAGGTTTAGTACTATGTTCCTGATCAACTGCTAACCATATTGTGTGTACAGACTGGGTTGACGCTGGTGCTATGGTGTGTAGAGAGGAGCAGGCGGAGGCTAGAGCAGGCAGAGAGGCGGGCAGATTTGATGGAGAGAGAGAGGAAGGTGATGGAGAGAGAGAGGAAAGTGATGGAGAGAGAGGGGAGGCTGACCCAGGGGACGGAGAGATTGGTGGAGATGAGGAGGGCGGTGGAGGAGGAGCTCGGCTCTAGGTTCCAATATTTCCAGTGAGACAATGGCTGCACACCGCAAGGGGCAATCACGTCATTTACCCTAGGACGAGAACTCCAATGTATGATTGCTGGATCTTCAATTTCGGTTTCCCGGACGGTTATACTCCGCGCGATCTCAAAATGAAGAACCACCATGTTCACTTTGCGTGTTAAGAGAATAATCCTTTGCAGTAGTCGTGCTTTTAATCGTTGTCAGCCCCGTTATGCAAGCAAAGTCTTATTTCAGTACTATCTAAAGGGACATCGTTCATATGTAGTGACCCCATGACGTACTTCAAAGACCAAAACCTGAGCAGTGAGGTTTGGTATGACATCGGACATTCCACAAGTTTGATCGTAGAGAGAGACTTCCTCTCGTCGGCATTGGTCATTTCGGAGCGCGGCTGCAGGCTCGAATGGGCAGTCTGCATGGAGCCGAATCGATACAGATCTTTCGGATGTAAAATCCTGATGAAATGGGTCTAAGCCCTCCTTGAATGATGGTTAATGTGTTAAGACGACAATGCATAGCTAATCAGGGCGTATGTGTTCTGAATTAACCCTAAGAGTGTCAGACTGACCCTCTATGGCCATCCCCAACAGGGCTGAGATATTCTGGAGAGCCATTTTGTGGAACGGGATCTTATTAGACCTACGTCGAAAATGACGCAGTCTCTCACAGTCTCAAGGTCGATTCAGAGACCTATATGGATTTCGTGTGTGACAATTTGCACATTTGAATCCTTACAATCCAGTGCCCAGCAATGATGCATTGCCAACGATTGTAAGGGAGAACATTCTTCGCATACCGCCTCGAGTCATTGTCCTGCTGCAGCCCGCAGTGCAGGACAGAAAAATGGAGTAATGTTAGCAGCGGAGCTTCGAGAGGTCCGAAAATCCACGGGCATTGCACCAGTGTCTCAACCAACTTTGTGTCTCAGCAGGTCAGGTCAGTGGTTAGTCAAGCGCTGGCCATCGATGGCTCTTCTGCGTGCTTCAAGAAGCCCCTGTTTGGACAAACTTGCACTCACAGCGGGACACTCTACGCGTCGCAAGTCTGACAATAAGCATGACTCAACCAAGGTCGCTTCACAGGCTTGTGGGCATTTTTGTGGCCTCAATGCGACACTCCGGTCATGTGCTCCAAGCTTTGAATGCTCGGCGGCGCCTTCAAGCGAGTCATCAATGGGTCGATCGAATTATTGCATTCATCTTGCTACGAACACAACGCAGAAACAATCAATCCATACCTCCCGGGAACCCAGCATCGACCGCCCTCAGCCACTTGGGTCAGCACCTACAGCCTAAGTCAGGATGTGCTACCATACTATTGACCTCTACCTCCACTGCTTTCACATCACAATCAGACCAAGTTATTGCGCATCCAACTTACTAGTTGAAACAACCTTCGGCTCCAGAGGCGCAGGAAGCCGTGCAAGCAACCATCTTCAACCCCCAGCAGCTTCTTATCAGTCCGTCAGCCTTGTTGAACGTTGTCTAAATCGTACCAATCCAGAAACCCACAGCTACTTGCTTTGCTGCCCAAGTTGTCGTAGCAGATTCGAGCACACCAAATATGAGCTTCTTCACGGTGGCCAAGGAGAATGGGTACACGATATGAAAAGAAAATGTTTGATAACTGATACCGAAGCAACTACTTTTCCGACATGTGCCAGGTTGAAAATGAAGGCGAAGGCTACTCCTCGACAGCAACCACCTGTAGTGTTTCACGAGCAACCAGCTTCTGCATTCCCGTACGGATTCGGGCTGAACGTCGACATGCAGAGCGACCGCCATAACCTGGAACATACAAACGGCAGTTCCGACTCTGCCAAACTTGCCACCAATCCTAAGCCACAGTTCGAAATCGTGGAGACATACCTTCGCTTTCCGCTCACGGGATGTCATCATCTTATTCCCTTCAGCATGCCTAAGACGTTTCTGGACGAATCGTTAAACAATGTATGGCCATGCGGATGCTGGACTGGGAAAGCGCCAGATGCACAGATGCAGGAGGCAGCTCTCTTCATCGAATACGTTGGTGCGGAGAGGAGCTTCAAAAGTGTCTGGGATGTGACCACCCTTGGAACTGGTGGATGCTGGGAGTGTGGTATCCTAGAGTTTGAGGTCGGGGATGAAGGTGACGCCGGGGACACTGCGGTTGAGAATAGTAGCAGACTTGGCTACATGGGAGGTATCCAAAGAGTAAACGAGGAAATCGGGAAGGTCTGGAACATTAAGGAGGCATTTCTGAAGGATTGTGAACAATGGCAGAAGATGGAAAATTGGAAGGACGAATGGTGGAGTGGAGATATGGCTGAGAGAGGAGCTAAACTTATGGCTGAGAGCAGTTATGGCACGAGGACCGGTAACTGATGAGAGCTGGAATTCATGGTAAGAGAGGTCAATGAAGGCGGTTTAATGGTAGGAATTGCGGAGTCCCGTTCGATGGGAAGGGTCAGGGGTAGTCGTTTGCAGAGGGATGACTGCCGACTTTAGATCCTAAGGCTCGCCTTTTCCCCTACTAGGCCAAATGCTGAGAATGAAATAACATTTCGATTTCGCATGTACGTGAGCGCGCCTTGGCACTCTCCCAACCCAGGGACAGGGATCATCTCCAACAACCCCCTTCCCAGCTCATCAAGCAACCACTACGCAACTTTGAGCTCCCATGACACGCAAGCGAACTATGTCCTCCAAGAAAGCCCCAACAGATGAGGAACTCCTTGCCCAGTTCAATGACCTGGGCGCGCAGCCTGCTTCTAAGCCCGCCAAAACTGTAACCTCCCGGCAATCAAAACAAACATCCATCTCCGGACAATCAGAACAAGATCTGCTGGCAGAACTCGATAACCTAGCAACACAAAGACCAGCGAGCAGACCAAGTACCCCATCTCTTAAATCATCGGCCATTCAAAGCGGCAATAGATCGCCGAAGCGCAGCTCAACTGCCACACCTCCTCCAGGTGGACGATCCAGTGAAGAGAAGTCCGTTAGTGGAATTGGGGGTGCGCAGCGCAAGTCAGGCGACAGTGCACGGTCTTTCCATCAGAGCCAGACAGTATTTACCCCAGCTACGACAACAACCGAGGAGTCTCCTGAGCCCGAAGCTGTGCCAGCGCCTGCTTCGAGTGGAGGAGGATGGTGGGGTGGTCTCTTATCTACAGCGACGGCTGCGGTGAGCCAAGCTCAGGCGGCGGTCAAAGATTTACAGAAGAATGAAGAGGCGCAGAAATGGGCTGAGCAGGTCAGGGGCAATGTTGGGGTTTTGCGAGGATTTGGTGAGCAATACCAGCGCCTGTTCGATGACTTTTACTGACAAAGTACGATCCAAGGCGGCGAGCTACGCTCAATGGCCATACCGACGTTCCAACACATCCTCCAAACCATCGCTCCACCAATCTCCTCGCATGAACGGCTCCAGATCCATATCACGCATGACCTGTCTGGATACCCCACGCTCGACCCCCTCATCTACGCTGTCTTTAGCAGGGTCATGTCGCAAGTCGAAGGCGGCGATCTTATGGTCATTCAGAAAGGCCAGGAAGCTTCACCACGGCGCACGAGCGATGTGAACAAATCTAATCGACCTGTTGGAGGCTGGAATGATGGTCCGTGGTGGCGCGCTGCAGACAAGCGGAGTATCAATGCTGTCAAAGGCGTGAGCGAAGGAAGTAAGCTTGCCAAAGCGAGTGCAGAGAGCTATGCGAGCGAATACTTCGTGCCAAGGGGTGGAGTTGAGGAGGCTGCGAAAGCGGCGACGGAGACGCTGTCTGAGAGCAATCCGACGAGAAACAGCGATATCTTCCTTGCCATTCAGGCGATTAGCCAGACGAGTGTAGAAGAGGCGGTAGGTGCAAAAGAGGAAGACGGCCAGGGAGGAGTGAAGGATGTGGAGGATGCAAAAGATCGAGAAGAGATTGCGTTTGCCATCTACTTGCATGATCCGATTCATGGGATTGCATTTCGGACGCTCTCGCAGTCTGTTCCGAGTCAATGGGTTGAGTGGCTTGATGCGAGCGGGGCGAATGGTGGAGAAGAGTTGCCAGAGGCCATCGCGGAGATCATTGAGAGTGGCGGCGTTGATCCGAGGGAATGGGTTGCGGAGTGGATTGAAGAGACGCTGACGCTGGGTGTCGGTATTGTCGCGCAGCGATATGTGGCGCGACGGATGGGCATAGGTGAGGGTGGTATTGGGAAGGGGAAGGGAAAGATGAATCCTGATAGGGGCGCGTCGCAGATGGTGGAGAGTGGGGGAGGGGAGGCGGCGAGAGCGATAGGTGGGATGTAGAAGAGATAGGCCGCTTTCAGGAGATTTGGTATACCTTGGGATGACGCTTGTTGTGGAATGGGGCAGAATTTTCAACAAGTGTAAAGTTTGTGCCGCAGTGTATTATGCCGATATGTATCTAGTAAGGATGGGCAGGTTGTCTGGAAGTATGCGCAACGAGTATCAGCCCAAATGGTGGAAGCCCTTTATTATCCTGAAGCAGCTGATATCTCCATAGTAGACCGCTTCCTCTAGAGTCATCCCCAAAAGGTCGTGCATTCGGACCACGAACAATAGCATCACATTTACTTCCCACTGCCCCCAGGCTCCCACAAGGAGCAAGGGCTCGCCATCCTGCCATGCGACGATTACTCTGAATTCCTGTCGTCAGTTTTGACGATCACGATGTCCCTGTAGCTCAGCCTGAACTGGGTCCCTCCGAGGCTTCCAGCAACTGCTTCGCAGCATCAAAGCCTAGATAGAGAACTTATGGCCCAGAGTCGTTCGGAGCGAGTAGTTGTGGGACCCGCTTCCATGGTCATCCCCAATTGAAAGGTGCTATCTCCACGGAAGACATACTACCTCAAGAGCCAACCAATGCAGGCATGTCTCTAGAGACACCGTCTCCGGGTCTGACCTTCTCTTTGTGGATTTGACATCGCTTGATATAGCCGAGTCGTTTTCGTCAAATGTGCAAACAATCTTGACCTTTGAACCTCAGCGCTTCCCGCCTTTCCCACTCTCTTTCTTAGGGTCCCCCTTCCCTTTCACTGTGCCCTTTGCGTTACTGCCACTCTTCTTCCCTCCTTGGCCCAGCATCTCTAGATGCCCTGCCCTCGCCCCGAGCATCTTCTCCGTCTGCGCCGTTAGGCCGCCGCTGAGCTTCTTCGTCATCTTCTGCGCCTTGATCAGGTTGAGCTTCTTGGGCGCGACGGTGCGGCCGCCTTTCTTAGTGATGCCTGCGCGGGAGGAGTGGGAGGATTTAGCGGTGGTCGACTTGGGCTTTGATTTGGTCTTGACAGTGCCTTGTGCCATTGCGACTGTTGAGAGTGCAGTGGTCAAACTGCGTTTGTGAATGATTTCAGTCTTTCAACAACTCGTCCTCGGGTATGGAGGGCCTTTTCAGAGCGTCTCAAACTCTTGATTGCGCACACATGTTTCCCATCTTGCTGAGTTGTGTTATACGGATACTTTGTCCCAGGCGTTAAAGCCTGAAGTGAGATTAATAACTTGCTGAAATATTTCCTTCGCCAGCAAAATACCCTGCTCCGATCCTAAGGTAACGCCGCCCTAAGTGCGGGTGAGTTTGCGACGGTCTTACTCCTAGGCCTAACTTGGAGACCATATGTGCCAAGCCTGCACTCACAAAGGAGATCTTAGAACCTTGGGTTCAGAGACTCCAAGTGTGGGAACGTGCCCTTCTGTCACCACCACTGCGCGGACTTTACGCCTGCGAGAAGCATAGAATTAGCCCCGTCGCTCAGATCCCTGCCCTCCTAACAGTTTCCTATTGGTACAGACTGCACCTTAAATCATTGTTAGAATGCGTCTCACTCTGCCCCATCAACGCCTCTCTCTCCCCTACAATTGCTCGTTCCGCTCGGCCAACTCCCTTTTACTCTACCTTATTAAAGTCTCTCTCGTCTGCAATCGCTCGGCCCGCTCGGCCAACTCCTTCTCACTCTGCTCCCTTAACGCCTCCCTCTTCTGTAACCGCTCGTCCCGCTCGGCCAGCTCCCTCTCACTTTGTCCCATCGACACCTCCCTCTTCTGCAACCCCTTGTCCCGCTTGGCCAACTCCCTTTCACTCTTCCTCTCACTCTGCTTCATCAACGCCTCCCTCTCCTGTAATCGCTCGCTCTGCTTGGTCAACCCCGTTTCCCACACCTGCAACCCCTAGCCCTGCTCGGTCAAACCCGTCTCCATCTCCTTGCGACAGTTTGTCCCGCTTAGCCAACTCCCTCTCACTCTACCCCATTAACGCCTCCCTCTCCTACAAGTAAGGTATTGAAAAGCCGCGAAGTCGACCTGACTGCACCTATCATAGCTGCAGAGTGAGGCATATTCAAACATAGCAAGATCCTTCAATATAGAGAGTACTTTACTCACTAGACGCCCGGCCGGAATCTTCGAAAGAAAGCTACCCATTCGTAATCTCGCGTATAACGGGATGATAGCTTTCACCACGCTGGCTAGCTGTAGAGCCAAGAGTTCAGATATCAGCATCATGGTCACCGCTCTGGGCCAAGGGTGAGGCCTCCCTGAGCGTGCGTGACTAGCGCTGGAGTTGGGTGAGCCGAAGGTGAGCTAGGGTTAGAAGGGAACGTGGCGCGGCAATATGCTAGGAACGGTCTTCCTGCCAGACAAGGATGTCAAGTATTATCTTCGCATTCGCGTCGAGAAGCAAAATGTCGCAGGAGAGTCGCGGAATGGACTCTGGATTGAGGTGCTACGCCCGGAGCCCGTCGTTGGTCAAATTTTTTATGCCTTATGGTCATCCAATCCGAGATCGTTGCAGCGTCGGTCTGGGCGATCGAGGCCGAGAAATTGCTTCGATGGCACTCGTCTACCTCTTCGCCCTGTACTTTCCATCGGGTCTCGTGGCTCTGATTTGGATGGAGCCTGGGGCTCAGTACTTGTGGTTAGGATATCAGATCCACGCAATTCTAATCGTGCAGGTGGTTCGTATCGCCGGGTAAGGTGGCAGTAGAAGGATAGAGGAGTGCATCGCCAGGAACCTGGAAAGTGGAAAGGAAGTGTGGCTTCTTGGGGAGAATGGCCATACTGTAGCAGCCAAGCTGGAAACTGTAGAGGTCGATGGCACTGTGGCCGGGAGGAAGAGAATTAGGGAGATCGTTGATCAGCATTTAGCATTACGGTAGACGGAGGGCTCTCCCACTCCGTTCAGAGACGCTTTCGTTCAGCCAGAAGCAAAAGTCGTTGAATGAGTACTGTAACATCGTGATTTTGGCCAGCGATGGAGTTACAGCTCGGAAGCCGCGGTGAACGGATTGAAGTTGCCCGGCGGAATAAATCCAACAAAAGATAGTCGAAGCTGGATAACAAGAATAAGGCAGGACCATACCAAATCGGGGACGCAGAGAGGTGTCCAAGAGATGTGTTTAGATGCCACGAATGACCAGAGTTGGTCGACTCGATGTCTCCTACGCCAATAGACCTCTAGTCTGCGAAAACACTGCTTCGTGCCGCTTGCTCAAGCTCTTCGGCGCGGAAGTCCAGATACAAAGCCCAATGCGCTGCCAGCAGTAACCCTCTTGATGTGCCAGCTGTTGCCGACGAGCGAGCATACCCATTAGTGCAAACCCTTTGTCGTCCTCTTTTCTTACTTCTTCTGCTTTCTCTTCGGGCTCAGACAATGTGACCTCATCATCTTCTTCTTCGTCTCTAGCTTCGCTTTGCAATAACTTGCCCAAGAGGAAAATGTGCAGCTCATTTCCAAGGACATCACACAACAGCTGACTCAAATCTTGATGTTTCTCAACATCCGTTTCGGTGTCAATGACCCGGAGAGGCTCTGGTACGTAGGCTTCACTGAACTCAGTCACATCAAGGATAATGACCTGCACAGCCTCGTTGCCCCAGAACGTCTGTTGCCACTTTCTTGGAACACTAGCAATCTTCTTCCAAATGCTGAGCATAGCTGGGAAAGGGCAGGCCTGTCCTTCAAACACTGCTTTCCCATCCTCCACACAAATACGACACATATCGCTTGGCATCATCACAGCCAACTTAAGCAGCTCCGGCAGCGTTGACTGGCTACTTACCCGCCAACAACTACCAAGCTCAACAGGCACAGGCGCCCTGAATAACTGTCCCCACACCGGCGAAAGCGCGTTCAGCTCAATAGCAAACTGCACCTCGAGCTCCTGCAGTGTGTAGCTCCGACTCGGATCACGCGCTGTACCGAGCTTGAAACCAAAGACTTGCATGATGCCGTATATGCGATCGACAGCCTCTCTGGTCCGCCGGAATTGTGCAGCACTGCTATAGAGTAGGATCGGACTGTTCCATGCGTCGAGACCGAGGGCTTCAATCAAGCCGCGGATATGTTTCAGAGCTGTGTGGTCGTAGGATGGGTCATTGGCTGGGACTTTAAGAATGACTCTGTAGATTTCAGCGGAGGCTGCGAGCAGAGTCACTAAACCTGTCGCCGTGAAGCCGGGTCGCGTAGGAGGGACGGCCTCAAGAGACAGAAGCGTTGCGGTGGGGCGGAGGAAGCCTTCCTGTAGACACCAAAGACTAGTGAACCATGGGTCTTGGGCTAGCTGCGAGAAGGCCCAAATAATGGCTTGTATCCAATCTTGGCTGCACAGACAAGATGGAAGCCATTGCGAGACATCATCGTCGTCATCGTCGTCGACCTCGTCGGTATTGTACCGAATGATAATATCCTCGCCGCCGAAGTTCGCTTTATGCTCCCCATCTCCTCCCAACGCTGCTTCGCACCGGAACACCTCCGCCATCACACCTTGCAGCTTTTCGGCTGAGATGTGATTCAACCAGACATAAGCTTCCTGGGCATTGTTGAAGATCGCCGCCTGCCTGCCAATCTCATCCATCTTGACAACATGGTCTGCTTGGTCGATACAGGCAATGTCAACCCAGACAAAGGATACGCCATTACTCACAGAATGCAGGACCTTTTCGAAGTCCTCGACGGTAAAGTGCGCTGGGTCGATAGCTGGAACGTTCCATGTAAGGCCTTGGACTGATAAGGCGGGGCCAGAGGATACTTCCCAGCGCCCCCAGGTGTATGAGAGGATGGCGTACGCCGGTGCTCTGACGCTGCCATAACAGTCAACACCGGAACGCTCGATCGAGGTCATTGAGGGGACGTGTAGAAGGCGACGAGGCCAGGCCTTGATATCATCTCTCTGTAGCTTGAGCATCTAGTAAGACAGAGTTTCAAGACGCCTAGATACTGTGTTGGGAGGTCGGAACCGGCCGACGTTTATGGTGCTGACCCTCTTGATATGAGCAGGGTTTGCCTTGATAGCTAATCTGATTGGCGAGAAGAGCGATTGATCAGACGTCCGGCGAAATGAGGACCAGGTGTCGCTTTAACGTATTTCACCGACTAAGAGAATTTGTCAACTTAAAACACTTGTAGATAAGGGATAGGGCGACTCTGTATTATTCGGTGCTGAACGCCCGTTCCTGTTAAAGAAGGTCGACCACGACAAAGAGCTTTATGAACTCTGTTCATCTACGACCTAAGCCACGGAGAAGCAATAACCACTAACTATACACAGAGGGTACGATTTAATCCTGCTATACTAGCTATCCATTTCATTCTGGTGCCTACTTGTATCACTCCTTAATCTTCAACACAGCCTTCCCGAAGTTCTCACCATTCAGCGCTCCCACGAATGCTTGTGGTGCCTTTTTCATCCCCACCGTCTCGCTCGCCAAAGCCGTAACCTTCCCATCCCTTAACCACTGCGGCAAATTCTTTTGGTACTCCTTTGACCACTTGGGGCCCATATTAGGGTCACTGACGATAAACCCACGCATGGTCAGCCACTTCCCCACGATGGAAGTCAAGTTCTTGACCCCGTATTTTTTCTCGGGCGGCAAGCTGTACTGGCTGATCATCCCACTGGCGACAATGCGGCCAAAACTGTCCATATCTGCTAGAGCTACCTCTAGTTGCTCGCCACCGACGTTCTCATGGCAGATGTTGATGCCGTCTGGCGCGAGTCGCTTCAGCGCCTCGGACGGCTTCTCTTTCTTGTAGTTTGAACCCGCCGTCGAATGAGAGCTTGTTCAAGATAAGATTTAGCTTGTCGTCGCTGCCTACGGAGCTGATGACTTTAAACCTTTGTGCTTGGTGATCTGGCCCACGATCTGATCCACGGCGCCGGCGGCGGAGGAGTTGGAGATAATCTCGCCCTTCTTCGGCTTGCCGATCTCGTAGAGGGAGGCAGACCAGGCATGCCGAGTGCGCCGATATTGCCTCTGACGTCCGGCGCGCCAGTTACGGTATCGGCTTTGCGAATGTGGGCATTGGGTTCGATGACCCTGGTTGAGTACTGCGCTATGGAAATGGGGCCTGGCAATAATGTCGCCTTCGTGGTAGCTCCTCGGCGTCTGATTTGAACACACACGCGATCCCATGGGAGAGTAATTTTTTTGTTGAGTTCAAAGGATGGTGAATAGGTCTTGATCTCAAGAGACCTCATCCGAACTCGCATGTTAGAATCGAAGGAGGCATGGAGGTGTTCGAGGACTAAGCCGCCCCTTGGGCGTTGAGGCAGCGGAGTCGAAGCCAGCATCTTCTACCGCGAGATGCTCGTCGGCGACGGGGACGCCAGTGGGATGCTTCTTGTATATGAGAGCGAGGTTCTTGGTTTGGGAAGACATGATATCTGTTGTAGACAATGCTTCACGAAAAATGCTCATAAACTGGAAGATTAACGAAGTAATATCACTGCAGTGGACTCTACATCGAAGCTACCCTACCTTGTATACTTACGAAAGCATAGAGATCCTAGATCCCAACCTGCATGCATTGTGGAAGAGGTGCTAGCTAGGATCGCTGTATCGCTACCCGGCCACCCAGCAGAATCAGCTTAGACTTTGAGTGCCGAGGCTGAGGTGTTGGTGGGACAAACTACGTCATCACCGTGAAGTTTTCGATGCTTACGATCTCCGGGAGTCGGCGAGCGGAGCAGCACCACCGTAGGACAAGAGAGGCATCATACGCCTCATGCGTGGACCGTTTCGTCCCTGGTTGGAACAAAGGGAGAGCTTGCTAGAATGTCCTAAGGGAAACTCATATCTGGCGGAGAGTTGGTTCTAAGGACTAGCGGAAAACGGCCAAAGTATTCTGTATGCGGAGAAACGCCCGCTTATCGACGGCGATCAGATGTTTCGGCTCTTTCTCCGCCGCCACTACTGATTTATGATTATGATTTATGATGTATTTGCCTCGCGTTAAATCTGTAAGCTTTTGATCCTCAAGACTGTATCTATATCTCAAGAACTCAACATCACTATCATTGGGGAAATTCAATCATGGCACCCCCACCGCGCGGCCCCGTCGCCAATGGTGTCAGGAACTCTGTGACGGAGATCATTGGCAATACGCCCATGGTTCGATTGAACAAGATACCACAGTCTCTAGGAATCGAAGCTACGGTGTACGCGAAGCTCGAGTACATGAATGCAGGCGGCAGCGTCAAAGACCGCATTGCATTGCGTATGGTAGAAGAGGCCGAGAAGAGTGGTAGGATAAAACCGGGTGATACTCTGATCGAGCCGACAAGTGGGAATACGTGAGTTAGTCTGCGGCCTTTCGAACTTCTACTACCCATTTCGTATTTCAAATGACTGACAAGAATTCTCTCGGCAGTGGCATTGGCCTCGCCCTCGTCGCTGGCGTAAAGGGCTACAAAACAATCATCACCCTCCCGGAAAAGATGTCCGCTGAAAAAGTTGCCGTCCTCCGTGCTCTCAACGCTACGATCATTCGCACGCCTACCCAAGCCGCATACGACTCTCCCGAATCACACATCGGCGTCGCCAAACGTCTGGAGAAAGAAATACCCAATGCCCATATCCTCGACCAGTACGGCAATCCCGATAACCCCCTCGCACACGAACTCGGCACCGCAGAAGAGATCTGGACTCAGACATCCGGAAAGATTGACGCCGTAATCGCCGGCGCCGGTACTGGCGGCACAATCACTGGCCTAGCACGCGGTCTCCGAAAACACAACGAGGACATCAAGATCATCGCCGCCGATCCCCAAGGTAGCATCCTTGCCCTGCCCTCCCAGCTCAACGAAGAGCACGCCAACGAGCCCTACAAGGTCGAAGGCATCGGCTATGATTTCGTTCCGGACGTGCTAGACCAGAAGTCTGTCGACAAGTGGTACAAAACAAACGACCGCGACTCATTCTATTACGCAAGACGTTTGATTGCGGAGGAAGGACTGCTCGTCGGCGGGAGCTCGGGCAGCGCGATAGTCGCTATGGTGCGCGCGGTGAAGGATCTGGGCCTGGGCAGCGAGCATACTGTTGTGGTGATATTGCCGGATAGCATACGGTCTTACCTCTCGAAATTCGTGGACGATGACTGGCTTGCTGCGAACGATCTGCTCCCACCGACGCCGCCAACCACGGAACCACCGAGTCCGGAGCTGAGGGCGAGGAGGGCGAGTAATGACCAGTTCGGCGGTGCCAAGGTGAAGGCACTGCGGCTGAAGCCTGTGACGACGGTGACGGCGGACTCCAGCTGCGTCTCGGCGATCGAGACGATGCGCGAGAAAGGATTTGATCAGCTGCCTGTGCTGGCGCCGACGGGGAGGAGGCTGGTGGGGTTGGTGACCTTGGGGAACTTGCTGAGTAGGATTAGTCACGGAAGGGCAACGGGAGCGAGTCAGGTCAAGGAGGTTATGTTTGATTTTTCCAAGATTCAGGAGGTGGTGACGGATCCAAGGGACATTGAAGTTGTGGAGGTCGGTGGTGGAAAACAGGCCAGCGCGAATCGACACGGAGAGGCGGATGGACTGGATGAAGAAAGCCGGCACCATAAGGGGCAGAATAAGCGGAGGTTCATTGAAATTACGATGAATACGCCGCTGAGTGCGCTGAACAGGTTCTTCGAGTGGCAGTCTGCGGCTGTGGTGACGGAGAGGGATCCAAGTGAAAATGGGACAGGCGGGAAGGGGACAATGAGGCCGGTCGCGGTGGTGACGAAAGTGGATTTGTTGACTTGGTTGTTGGCTCAGAAAAAGATTTGAGGACTGTGGTTGGAGCTTTGTGATTGGGTGACCATTCTCCAGAAGCGGATCAGTTGGCTTGTTTTCAACACAGCAATGCCACGGTGATACAATGTTGCATGGGAAGGCGTTTGCGACGCATGATAGGCAGGATACATGTTCAATATTCGCGGCTTTGCAGCACTTTTAGTGGGACTTTGCAGGAAGGGAGGCAATTTGCTGCATTCAAGACTGAGTGTTTTTCATTCCTGCCAGCACGCTTGTCGCGCAGAGCAATGGCAGGAAGCGTTCGAATGAAGCCTTTTCCAGATGAATGGCCGAGTCCTCTCAGGGATGTTACCGAAGGCCGCCAGCTAAACCAGAAGTATATCCATATATCCACTTACCTAGGACGTGGTATCAGGAAGTATCTACTATCCGATATTGAGCATTATGTGTTGCATGGGCGAGCCTCGATATACCTCACACGAGGCAGACTACGAGGATGCAGAAAGCATCGCGAATGTCATGATGAGATGCTGTGAAGTAGGGAGGAAGTAGAGGTCATGAACTAGGACCGAGCAAATAAAAAGCAAAGCACTGCTGAATTAGTAGTCATGTCGGCAGCCGATATGCTCGATCGATCAGGTCGGCGGGGAAGCGGCGAGGAATTCGAGAGGGGGACTGGTGAAAAAGGAGAGTGAGGGCACGGAACGTTCGAGAGATTCGCGAAGGGTGTGAGCGGAGACGCAAGGCACGGGGGGGGTACTGAAATTTCGATTCTGGTTCGCTTCGAGGCTTCGAACGTGGGTCTATGCTATCGACGAGAGGGAGAGATGTAATGTACACGCTGGGTTGTAAGCGTTCGCTCGAGGTTCGTCCGATCGAAAACCGTGCTGACTGCAAAGTAAATAATCAAGATACTTGAAGGAGGGTCGACATCTCAAAGATGTAATCCCTCAAACCTTCAGTAGAGCTTGCAACAATCTAGACGCATGTGAATGAAGAAAATGTGAATGTTGTGTCGTGGCCTGAGATACCCATCAAACTTTTTGTTCCCAACCCGTGCAACTCATTTGGAAGGATATTGTCTTTGACAATCTTCGACGGTAGCCGACCGATTTGTTGAAGATCCTTGCGGATGGTGGGGGCCTATTCGGCAGTATCGAGCTCATCGTGAGCCGGTGGTGGAGGAGAGTCAATAGCTGTCGTCGGGATCAGCAACGAACTGTAGAGTCGTTTGGGGTGTCCTCTAAACCTTTTCGATCGTCACCATTGGTGCCATTCTCGCGATCATCTTCACGTCCACGATCGTCCTTCATTTCTCGGTCGCGGTCATCAGGGCTACGGGAACGGCGACGGTCATCGAATTCGCGCTCGCGCTCGCGGCGGTCATCCTTACGCGGGGAGTAGTCACGGCGACGAGGAGAGGGTGATCGACCACTGCGACGGGGAGGTGAGCGTTCACGGCGGCTCCCACGGCTGTCACGACCATCGCGCTCATCACGAGGTCGATCGCGTCCGGAATCAAATCGCCACGAGGCAGAGGGTGGGGTGCGAGCCCACTAGATCCTGGTCAGCGGGGAAGTATTTGAATGGCGCTACACATACCTCAATCTTTAGCAGATCATCACGACCTATACGCTTGTTATGCATCTCATGATAGGCGTCATCTGCATCGCGGCGGCTCTCGTACTCCACAAAGGCGAAGCTTGCGTACGTTAGTTCCAAAAACAGACGGAGAAGGCGAGATCAGGCTAACTCACAGACGGCTGGCTGCTGTGCGAGGAGCTGGGATGTCACATCTAACGAGTCTGCCATAGCGTTCGAATTCGTAGGCCAGGTCTCGAGCGCGAGTACCATGACCGAATCCAGTGACATAGAGGGTCGTGCCTGAGCGAGACATCGTTGGTAGGCTGGGGCTGGGGCAAAGTGCTACAAGTTAGATAACTGCGAGTTGATCGACAGCGAGTCTGGAGATTGATGGCAAAAGTGGACGTTGATGAAGGCAGGGAGACTTGATGGCTTCTTGGGAAGTGGGAAGTGGCGAAGACCAAGAAAAGAGAAACCATACAGGGCTTCGAAGGTTCATGTCGTAAAAAGTCGCTAAACTGTTCTAGCCGCTTGGCGCAGCCGCATGCCTGAAGTACGGATGTTGAAGAGAGAGTGAGTGCTTGTTTCGAGTTGTGAAACATTAATGTCACATTTCCAGCAAATCCTCAGGTACGGCT
>Ga0335072_10007498_pt1 | contig 15871 bp, 12 predicted proteins | sample Lox_Sample_21_FD_206725 | JGI IMG/M metagenome (GOLD analysis project Ga0335072, IMG submission 206725) | Soil microbial communities from Loxahatchee National Wildlife Refuge, Florida, United States - Lox_Sample_2.1 | ecosystem: Environmental > Terrestrial > Soil > Wetlands | place: USA... | reverse complement strand
ACCGCCGTTTCGGGCGAATCGACGAACCGCTCTTGGATGGCCACCCAGTCGGCTGCGTACTTGGTCCTGGCCGCTTCGGTCAGCGGCCTGATGTCGAGTTTGCGTACCCGCCGCTGCCGGCCGGTCAGCTCGGCCTCGGCACGGAGCCTGCTGTTCTGCTCATTGACCGTGCGGTCGTACTCAGGCCCGAACTGCCGCTGGAGCCCGCGACGGCGGGCCAGCAATGCCACGATTGCCGCGATGATGACCACCACCACCACGACGATGACGACTGCGGTAGCTCCGCTGGACATGGGAACCTCCTGATCTCGGGTTCCATCACGACTTTCCCAAGCGGGTGCGTTCAAACAGAGGCAGGACCCGGCCCCGTCGCCGGTCTGCTCGTCAGCTGAGACCACGCAGTGCACCGGTCCGGCGACCACCAGCCGGGCAGGGCGATCAGATTCGCACGACGCCAAAGGACGAAGGCGGCAGCAGGGCGGCATCGGCGTCGACCGCCAGGCCGGCCGTTGACGCCGCGAGCAGGTGGCCGCCGGCCGCGCCAAGTGGCAACCGGGCCGCGGACGGTCCGAGATTGGCGAGCACCCGCAGCCGGCCGCGGCTGATAATGAGCCAGCGTGCCGCTTCATCACAGCGGGCAGCTACCTGGTCAAGTCGTGGATCGGTCAGCTCGGGCCATCGCCGCCGCAGCTTTATCAGCTCTCGGTACCAGTCCAGCACATCTTGGTGTGGCTCAGCATTGAGCTGCGACCAGTCCAGCTTGGAACGCGAGTAGGTGGCCACGTCCTGCGGATCGGGTACCTCGGCTGCAACCCAGCCATGCCTGGCAAACTCCGCCCGCCGGCCGTCGGCCACTGCCTGTCCGAGCCGGCGGTCGCTGTGGTCGGTGAAGTACTGCCACGGCGTCGTCGCTCCCCATTCTTCGCCCATGAACAACATGGGCGTAAACGGCGCGGTCAGCACGAGGCCGGCAGCGACCTTGAGCAGTCCCGGAGGCAGCGTGGCGGAGATCCGGTCCCCGGCCGCTCGGTTGCCGACCTGATCGTGGTTCTGGAGATAGCAGATGAAGCGGTCCGCAGGCAGCCGGCCGACATCTACCGGCCGACCGTGTGACCGGCCGCGGAAGGACGACCAGTTGCCGTCATGAAAGAACACTCTGCGCAGCGTCTTGGCTAGGGCGGCAACGGAACCGAAGTCCTGGTAATAACCCTGCCGCTCCCTGGTAAGGACGGCGTGCAGGGCATGGTGGAAGTCGTCGTTCCATTGCCCGGTCAGTCCGTAGCCGCCTGCCTCACTGGACGTGACCAGCCGCGGGTCGTTCGCGTCAGATTCGGCGATCAGCACAAGCTCGCGGTTCAACGATGCTGACAGCGCCCCCACGTCGGCTGCCAGCTGCTCGAGCAGGTGCACCGCGCGGTTGTCAGCAAGCGCGTGTACCGCGTCCAGCCGGAGCCCGTCCAGGTGATAATCACGCAGCCACATCATCGCGTTGTCCGCGATGAACGCACGCACTTGGTCGGAGCCCGCCTGGTCGAGGTTGACGGCCGGGCCCCAGGGCGTACTGTGCGCATCGGTGAAGTAGGGGCCGAAATCGGCCAGCCGGTTGCCGATGCCGACATGGTTATAGACGACATCTAGTACCACGGCCAGTCGGCGAGCGTGACAAGCGTTGACGAACCTCTTGAGCCCGTCCGGCCCGCCGTATGGCTCGTGCACGGCCCACAGACTGATCCCGTCGTAGCCCCAGCCGTGCCGGCCCGGGAAGGCGGCGACCGGCATCAGCTCTATGGTGTCGACGCCAAGCGCGACGAGGTGATCGAGGCGCTTGATCGCAGCATCGAATGTGCCCTCGGCGGTGAAAGTGCCGACGTGCATCTCGTAGAGGACAGCGCCCGCCAGCGGGACGCCGCGCCAGCCCGCGTCAGTCCAGTGGAATGCCGCCTGGTCGTGACACTGGCTCAGGCCGGCCGGACCGTCGGGCTGCCGGGGCGAACGCGGGTCGGCGAGCAAGTCCCCGCCGTCCAGCCGGAACGCGTACCGGGCATCGGGCCCGGCACCCGGCACCGTCGCGGTCCACCAGCCGCTGGCTGAACCCGACTGCTGATCTGCCGTCATTGCCTGTGACGCGCCTGCTACCTGGACCTCCACCTGGCGTGCGCGTGGAGCCCAGACCCGGAACTCGGTCATGCTTGTCTCGCTCGTGGCTGGCTCGCCTGTGCTTGGTCCGCCGCTGCCTGGCCAGAGCCCTCTCCGGCCTCGGCCCGGATCAGCAAGGCGACTGGCAGTTGCCGCATAAGGTCACTCAGCATGAGCCGGGTGCTGGCAATGACCGCACTGTCCGCGCCGGGAATCGGGCCGTCGCCCGGCTGCGAGGTGGTGACCAGGTATTCGGCTCCGGTGAGGACGTCGTGCCAGCGGCCCGCCGGCACGGCCAGCGCGGTATCCCGCCAGCCGCCGGACCGGCGCAGGCGCGCCGGAAGCCTGGTCGCCACGGTGATAACTTGCCCGCTCCGGCAGAAAGCCACCACATGCGCTGCCGCCGCGCCGTTGCCGGTCACCGGCTGATAGTCACCTGCGAACCAGCCGGGATGGTCCCGGCGTAGCCGCAGCGCCCGAGACGTCACCAGCAGCTTTGCGCCGTCCAGGGAGTCCTGATCAACTGGGTTACCAGGACCTAGCTCCGACAGCATGGCCCGGCGAACCTCGAAGTCGACCGGTCTGCGGTTGTCCGGGTCCACCAGTGCCAGCCCGGTGAGCTCGCAGCCCTGGTACAGGTCAGGCACGCCGGGCATGGTGAGTTGTACCAGCTTGGCGCCGAGGGTGTTCGCCGCGGCGTCCGGACCGATCCACGCGACAAAGGCCGCGACGCGTTCGGCGATCTCGCTATCCGCGACGGCGCGCCTGATGAAGCTGATCGCTGCCGACTCGTACCCGGAGTCCGGGTCCGTCCACGACGTGGTGAGCTTCGCCTCGCGCATCGCTTTGCGCAAGTACGCAGTCAGCCGGTCGTCGTCGATGGGCCAGGCGCCGACGAGTGTCTGCCACATCAGGTACTCGGTCGGCGGATCCGGCGGTCTGGCGCCGGGGAGCCCGGAGGCACGGGCGTGCCAGGCAGTAACCTCCGCTGCCCAGGCAGCAGGGGACTCGGCCAGGACCGCGAGGCGGGACCGCACGTCCTCCTGGCGCTTGGTGTCGTGCGTCGACAGGGTGGTCATGGTGGCAGGCCAGTCCTCGCTGAGCCGCCTGGCGAACGCGTGGAACCCGGCCAGGCTGCGGCCGGGCTGATCTGGATCCGCGCCGACTTCGTTTGCGCTGACCAGCCGTGGCCAGCGGTAGCTAGCGGTGTCCTCGACTCCCTTTGCCTGAACGGCAGCACAGGTTTGCTGGAACCGCACTATCAGCTCGTCTCTCGCCGGCCGCGAGCCAGCGGCCACACCGCGGCCGAGCAGCAGCGCAGCAATCAGGTCAGCGGTTGCCCGCAGCCGGACCGGCAGCCGGCGCTTGGCCTCCGCCGTCGCCTTAGCCACCCGTTCGCGACTGGTATGTGGCGGGGCCTCGCCAGGCACCACGTACGCGCGATAGACGTCGAAGGCGGCCAGCAGTTCGGCCATGACGTTCGCCAGGTCGTCGGCAGGCGCGCGAGCAAGGCCGGGCTCGTCTAGCCGGCCGGCCAGTCGGACAAGCCTGCCGACTTCCGCATTCAGCTGCTGCCCTGTGACCTCCCGGCGGGCGGCCTGCGCCGTCGACGCGAAGTCGGCCGGGTCCGCGGTGAAGCGCGCGTACTCGGCTGCGAGCGGCTGAGCGCCGGCACCGTCAGTGAACAGCTGGCCGACTGCCGCGAGCGCGTCGTAGCCCGTCGTTCCCGCGCAGAGCCAGTCGCCGGGCAGCTCCTCGCCGGCGGCGAGGATTTTCTCTGCCACGATCCAGCTGCCGCGCGCTGCTGTTGCCAGCTGCCTGAGGTAGTCACGCGGATCTGCGAGTCCATCGGGGTGGTCGATCCGCAGGCCGTCAATCAGGCCTTCGGCAACCAGCCCGAGCAGCAGGCCATGCGTTGCGGCGAAGACGTCGGGTTCCTCGACCCTGATAGCGATCAGTGAGTTGATGTCGAAAAACCGCCGCCAGTTCAGCTCCGTCGCGGCAGCCCGCCAGCTGTCGAGGCGGTAGCACTGCGCCGCCAGCAACTCTGGCATCGGCAGCCCCTCAGTGCCGGGCCGGACCGGCAGCACGTGCCCTTGGTAGTGCAGCACCGGCAGGTCTCCGTCGGGCCACCCCTCCTCGCCAGCCCGGCCGGCGCTCGCACCGGATTCGCGGTGGCCAGGCAGTTCGGCGAGCCGCGACAGGCGTACTTCATCGATGCACTGCGGCAGCGGCCTGGACAGGACCGGCAGCAGCATCCGGCCGCCCTGAGCGTCCCAGTCGACGTCGAACCAGTGAGCGTAAGCGGAGTCTTGACCGCCGGACAGCACCGACCAGAGCGGGCGGTTGAGGTATTCAGGGACCGGAATGCCCATGTGGTTCGGTACCACGTCGACTACTAGTCCGATGCCGTTGCCCGCGAACCTGGCAGCGAGGTACCGGAAGGCTTCCTCGCCGCCGAGCTCAGCGGAGATGCTGGAGTGGTCGATAACGTCGTAGCCGTGCTGCGAGCCGGGCGCGGCCTGCAAGATGGGTGACAGGTAGGCGTGCGTGATTCCCAGCTCCGACAGATACCCGGCCAGGTCGGCTGCCTCCGCGAAGCCGAACTCAGGTGTCAGCTGCAGCCGGTATGTCGAGGCGGGAAGCCGGGATGCGCTGTGCGATTTACGGTGCGGCGAGTCACGAGGAGCGGGCGTTGCAGCTGACGGCATGACTTGCTGATCAGTCACGGTGCAGCAGCGAGTTCTGACCAGGCGGTTCGGGTTGTCATGCGCACCTCGCTCGGGCGTCTGGGGCTCGGCCGGGGTTGCTAGCGTCCGAGCCGCTCGCCGGCTGCGTACCGGGGTCGCGGCCGGGCTTCGGGCAGTTCGTCAGAGAACAGAGCTTCCCAGCCCAGATCCTCCCAAACAGGAATTCTTGCCGGCTTGCCTGATCGGAACCAGCGGCTGCCCGTCAACGTGCTGTCTTCGGCTAGCTGATGCCAGCCTGGCCGGCGCTGTCCGGCCAGCCGACGACTAGGTTGCCTAGCTCGCGGTCCCCGTCGCCGGGACCGGGCGCCGGGCCCGGGCTAGCCGCATCCCGAAGCTGTGCCGGCTGACCGGCGACGCGGTCGTCGCTCACGTCCGTGTCGTTACCGCGGCCGTCCGGGTCAGGCCCATCAGGGTCAAGGGCGAGCTCGCCGCTCTCGTCATTCGCCGGACGGCTGGCTGCTGGATGGAGCAGCTCGAGAGCCGCTTGCGGCAACTGAGCCACACGCAACTCCCGGAACACCGGCGCCCTCGCCACGAGGATCACCCCGCCGACCATTGCAGCGATGCCAGCGATCTGCAGCGCTAGCAGCGGTGGGCTGACATGGACAACGTCGCCGAACACTACGACGCCAAGCACGATCCCGGCAGTCGGCTCGGCAGCGGTCACGGCCGGCAGCGAGGCGTGCAGCTGGGCGGCGTTGAACGCGTTCTGCATCAGCCACACGCCGATGGCGCTGGCCATGATCGTTGCGTAACCAGACCAGTGGACTAGCAGACTGAGCGGGTGCCTGCCATCGATCTGCTGGACGCTCAGCCGGGTGAAAGCGTCCGCGATACCGAGGAACAGGCCGGCTGCGGTGCCGGTGAGGGCCGCCCGAGCGGTGCCCGATCGCCGGCGGCCGAGCTGGACAAGTGCGACAGCGATCAGGGCGATGAGGCCCGCGGCTGGCCAGTGTGAGAACGAGCCGAACGACAGGACCGGAGCGCGTACTGAGCGGCTGAGCGAAAGCGTGGCCACGCCCGAGGTCAGCAGGATGGCGCCGATGATCTCGGTCCGGCGGAGCGCCTGCCCGGACAGCGGGACGGCGAGGATCAAAGCGAAGATGAGGTTCGTGCTGAGCAGCGGTTCGGTCACCGACAGGTCGAGATGGCCGAGCGTCCAGGCAGCCACCAGATAGCCGGCGACCATCACCGCCAGCCCCGCCAGCCAGCGACGATTGTGCACGAGCCGGGCAATCAGCCCGAGCCGGAGGAACTCGCTGGTGCGCACTTGCTGTGCAGCGTGCTGCTGCAGCACAAAGCCGAACCCTGACAGCATCGCTGCCACTAGGGTCACCGCAATGTACACCTGGTTCCTCTCATCGTGACGGGGCGGACGACTCCCCGCTCGGCGGCCTCCAGGCAGCGCGTGGCCGTGCTTGACTGGCTACGGGCGGCGGCGCTTCCGTGCCGGTCATGAGGTGCTTCGCGACCGCGGAGAGCGATACGCACCCGTACGTGCCGACTGCATGTCATCTCCAACGCGCTAGACACTGCCGAGGTTCTCCGGCGCATGGTACCTATCAGAACTGTGCGAAGTCTCAACAGAGCGCGACGGCGAGCAAGAAGCACGCTTTCTGCTCAAATCCTGATCAATGGTGCAATACCGGTGTGAGCGCGCTGAGGGTCGGCCATCTGGGTAGGTCTAGAAGCTGCCGCAACCTCACTGGAACGAGCAATGAAGCGCGACCGGGCTTACTTCGTCCTGATGGGTGGCTGCATCATCGCGGTCATCCTGGCGTGGACCGTGGTGCGATTGTTCTCCGTGACGGCAGCCGTCGTGATTTCAGTGTGCGCCGGGCTCATACCGCCGGTGGCGGCCATCGTCGCTAACGCCGGGGATGAGGGCTGGCGGCGCAAATAGCGACGACGGCCGCGGCCACGTCGTCGAGTTCTGGCTTGCCTACCTGCTCGGTTGCGGGACTGCGCAGTGCACCTTCGGGTTCGCCCCGACATAATTCAGCGGTCCTGCCGCGATGGTGGCTGCAACGGTGCCGGCTTTCGCGCAGTTCACATTGCCGCTGTAGTAATTGCGCTGCAATCCGGCGAATACGCCGATAACGAGCCAGACCACGAGCAATATCCCGACGATCCTCATTGACGCCTCCGGGGACGGGCGGCGATCACCGTGACCGCCGACCCGGAGCTACCGTGACAGCCCGGATTTAAACGGCAGGCTGGGCGCGTCCGTGGCCGCCCGGCCCTGCAACTGCTCACGCCTTCGGCTGGCCGGGCGCCGGACTTTTGGGCGGATCTGCCTTAGCCTGTCGCTTCGCGGCAGCCCCCTGCTTGAGATGCCTGGCCAGATCGGAGTGACGCGCAGTCCCCTGATTCGAGATCGCGGTGACCAGGGTGTTAGTCATCCAGGCAAGCATCGGCGGTACCTCGGCATGCCACGTGGCCATAGTGTGCCCGCTACCTGGGGTAAGGACGAGCGGGACGCTGGCCTGGTGCAGCTGGAGCTCTTGCCAGAAGTACTGAGCGTTCGCTACGTCCAGGTTGTCGCCCTTGCCGGCGCCGAGCCAGAACTGCGGCAACCTGGCGCCCGGAGTCAGCGCTCGAACTTCGTCGACTGGGGTGTTCTCGGCCCGAAGCTTGGCGTTGTTCCCGAACGGGCTCACCGCTCTGGCCGGATTCGCCAGCTTGTTCTTGTACGGGATGAAATAGCCGCTCAGGGATGCCGCAGCTCCGTAGCGGTATCGGTAACGCAAGGCCATATTCGCCGCGCAGAATCCGCCCTCGGAGTAGCCAGCCACGCCCCAGCCGACGCCCGGCGGCTCGACCCGCAGCAGGTGGGAGACGGCGTCTGGCACATCCTCCGCCAGGTACGTCAGGTCCGCCGGTCCGCCGACCTGGTTGAGGCACTGAAGCGAGATCGTGTTGCCGCCGTTGGCGTCAGGCATGACCAGCACTGCGGGCTTGGCGCGTCCTTCGTTGACCAGATTGTCAAGCGTGACCTGGATTCCGACGACGTTGATCCAGTCCTGCGGTTCCCCTGGCTGACCGTGAATCAGCTCGATCACCGGGAACTTGTAGTCCCTGTACTGCGGCTCGAAATACTGCGGCGGGAGGTAGACGTACGCCGTCCGGGTGATGTGGCTCAGCTTACCGGCCACGTTCATATGCAGGGTGTAACCCTGCTGCAGTGCCAGTTTCAGGTAGACCGAGTGCGCGTCAAAGGCCGGGCTGTGGTTCCCGACCAGCAGGCTGCCCACCGATACGCGCGGCCCGGAATTCGGGCTGGAGTTGGAAAAGTCGGCGATCGCCGCACCCCAGGTCTGGTAGTAACTGAAATACTTGTTTACCAGCAGGATGCCGAATTGAGCTGCCACCACAAAGGCGAGGCACGCCGCGATGACGCGGAAAGCTACCCGCTTGGCGATGACCAGCCACCAGGCAAGACCGCCAAAGATCAGGATCAGCAGTACGAAGAGGACCGTGCTTTGCGGCTCTAGCATTCAGGCCTCCCGATCGCCAGGCGTCCTGGTCGCGCGGCGGGCTGAGATGACTCGGGCCGCAACCGGGGGAGTCCCGGTACCGTGACGTTGCGGAGGCCGCGACTCCGACTGCATCGCGCTCGTGATGCTCGGCATTCTCAGCGGGCCGCCAGGGCGAGATCAGCTAGTCCCGGTCGCTCACCGCGTCCCACGGCGGGGGCATTCAGCGGAGGCAGCTGCGCCACCCTCACCAACCGGATCACTCGAGTCAACTAGCTAACCCCGTTCGAGTACAGCTTTTTCACTTTACCGGCGCTGCTGGTTCTGGCCAGCGACCTGACCCTGACGTGCCGCATCCGGACGCGAACAACCTGAACGGCAGGCCCGGGGTAGCTGAAAGTTGAGCAGCGGGCGTGATCTGACCGGCTCAGGACCAGCCGGCCGGACCGCGGATCTCGCAGTCCGCACCCACATCCGGACTCTATCCGGAGGGCCGGGCATCCCCCCTCAGAGTGGCAGAAGCTTTTGCCGCGCTACACCGTAGTGAGACTTTGCGTGCCGGGATGCGATCGAGGCTCGATGTTTGAGCCCTGCACAGCGGGCACAACGAAGCGCGAGCGGGTACCCCTCACCCGCCGCCAGGGAGTGGATATGAAGACGGCAGCGACGCCAATGCCGGCGACACGGCCCCGCGATCTCGATGAACTCCAAGACGCGGAACTGCTCACTATGATCCAGTCGACGCCCCGCGGTAGCGCCATCCGCGACGCGGCCTGTGAGGTGCTGGTAACCAGGTACCACCCGCTCGTCAGGTCATGCGTGCTGAGGTACAAGAACAGCACCGAATCACATGAAGAACTGATGCAGGTCGGCTACGTCGGGTTGCTGAAGGCAATCAACAACTTCGATCCCGCCGTCGGCACCAGCCTGGCCGGCTACGCGCAGCCGTGCGTCAGCGGTGAGATCAAGCGGCACTTCCGGGACAAGCGCTGGCAGGTGCACGTCAAGCGGTCACTTCAGGAGCTAAGGCTCGAGCTGCGGAATGCGGCCGCGCAGCTGACCGGCGAGCTAGGCCGGACGCCGGCCGACGCCGAACTCGCACGGCACCTGTCGGTCAGCGAAGCTGACGTGCGTGAAGCGAGACAGGCTGACCTGGCCTTCCAGGCGGCTTCGCTCGACTCACCGGTCAGTACCCAAGACGGTTCGGCAAGCCTGGGTGACCTGCTCGGAGACGACGACCCCCAGCTGGAGCACGTGATCGACATGCAAGCGGTGTGGGCGCACTGGAATGAGCTGCCCGACCGCGAGCAGCAACTGCTGCTCATGCGCTTCTACGGCAACATGACTCAGTCCGAGATCGGCGAACAGCTCGGCATCTCCCAGATGCACGTATCCCGGCTCCTGGCCGGGGCGCTGTCCTACCTGCGGGCGCAGCTAACAGAGCCGGTGCCAGCATGAGCCGCGCCCGCATGAGCTGCACCCTGCCGGACACGTTAGCGAAGGGAATAGCCCGGTGAAGACCGCGACGGCCCTCACAGTGGCGGCGATCGGAGCCATCCTCGCGTTCGCAGTGACCGCTGAGCCATCTTTCTTCAACTTTCACGTAGCCGGCTGGGTTTTGATGCTGACCGGCATTGCCGGCGCTGTCGTCCCGCGCCGCAGCTACGGCTGGCTGCGTCGCAGGCTCGTGCTGGACGCCGGCGGTAAGCAGCGCAAGGAAGTCGACGTGCGGGAGCGGCATTACTCCAGGCTGCTGGTCCCCGGCGGCCTGATCACGGAAGGCCGCGACGCGAGCCGTCGCACCGCTCCGGTGGAGAGCGACACCATCGAGGAGTTCATCGAGGAATGACGCCGGTCCTGCGGCGCACGCGCCAGAGGTTTGTGCGCGAGCGCCGCAGGGCATACTATGTAGTAGCGGTGTCTACGAAGCAGGCACGCCCTCACGCCAGTTATGGCGTACGCACTTCACGGTGCGGCATGGGGGTGTGCCTTTCTCATGTTAGGCCCCTGGTGCGTGCGCCGTGATCCGAGCGACATTCTTCAGGAGGCACCTCCATGCGGATCGCGATGATTACCGCGCACAGCCCCCTTACCCGCGCTGCCGGCTACGGCAGGCAGCTGCCAGAGCCAGCTGTGCTCGCCCGCGCCCTGGCCAGGCACGGCCATCGCGTCACCCTGTACGCGCGCACGCAGGACTCGGTCTCCCCGCCTGCCGCGATCCTCGGCGCCGGGGTATCGGTCGAGCACATCAAGGCCGGACCGGCCCGGTACCTGGCCGCCGAAGAGTCTGCCAGGTACATGCCGGAAGTCGCTGCAGACCTCGCGGACCGCTGGCGCACCAAGGCGCCAGATGTCGTGCACGCCTTCTCATGGGCCGCTGGGCTCGCCGCGATCGGCGCCGTCCGAGGCACTGGCATCCCGGTCGTGCAGACCTTCGAGTCACTCGGATCGATCGAGCGACGGCAAGCTGGCCGCGATGTGTCCTGCGCCAGAGTGCGGCTCGAAGCGTCCATCGGCCGCACCGCCGCCGCGGTGCTTGCCAGTTCCGAGGAAGAGGCAGACGAGCTTGCCCGGCATGCCGTGCCCAAGTCCGCCATCCGGGTGATACCCGCCGGTATCGACACCGCGAACCTCAGGCCGGAAGACGTCCGGGCCAAGGCCAACATCAAGCCGGGCCTGGTCGCGTTCGCCGATGACCAGGCTCGCGGGCTGGCTACCGTCGTGCGCGCGCTCGGGCAACTGCCTGACGCCCGGCTGACTATCGTCGGCGGTCCGGACGCCAAGCATTTGCCGAGGTCCGGGCCGTTCCGCGAGGTTGCTCAGCTTGCTACCGAACTCCGCGTCCGCAGCCGCGTCACCTTCGCCGGCGACGTTGCCGAGGCTGACCTCGCGGCATTGCTGTGCTCAGCCGATGTCATGGTCAGCGCCACGAGCTACGACCCGGCCGGCCTGGCCGCCATCAGGGCAATGTCCTGCGGGCTGCCCGTCATCGGCTCCGCCGTCGGCGGCCAGCGCGACGCCGTGATTGACGGCATCACCGGCCTCCTGGTCGCGCCGGATCACCCGGCCATGCTGGTACGACGGCTGCGTGCGCTGCTGGCACGGCCGGCCATGATGCAGGCATACGGGATCGCGGCCGCTGACCGGGCCCGGTCGCGGTACTGCATCGACCGGATCGGCCAGGAGACTGCGGCGGCCTACGAGCGATGCCTGCCTCGCACTGCCGAGCGCGAGGACGAACTCGCCGACCTATCGGAAGCCGAAGACCTGGCCCGGGTCGCAGCTTTCGGGTAGCCGAGGGCTAGCCAGCGCGGGGCGCCCGCACCCGGCGTCGATCACGGCAGGTGGCCGGGTGCGGCATGCTTGACTAGCACGCGGGAGGGCCGGACCGGCCCTCCCGCTGAGTTGCCCCCTTACCCGACCGGGCCAGCTAGAGCCCGTTCCCGCAGTGGAGACCGCCCTCGTGATCGTGACCGAGCAGGTTCGGCTAGCCGACTACACGACGCTGCGCCTGGGCGGGCCGGCTGCCCGGTTCGTCAGCGCGGCCAGCGAGGACGAGCTCATCGCCGCGGTCCGGGCGGCAGACGCCGAGGCAGAGCCGGTGCTCGTCCTCGGCGGCGGGAGCAACCTGGTCGTCGCCGACGAGGGCTTTCCCGGCGTTGTCGTGCTAGCGAGCGGGCGGGGCGCGGAATTCGCCGCGGCGGGCGATGCGGTTGATGTGACCGCTCAGGCCGGCCATGACTGGGACGAGTTCGTGCAGGAGTGCCTGGCTCAGGGCCTGTCCGGGGTGGAATGCCTGTCCGGCATTCCCGGCCGGGCCGGGGCGACGCCGATCCAGAACGTGAATGCCTACGGTCAGGATGTCGCGGACACGGTCAGCTCGGTGCGGGTCTATGACCGGCTCAGCGACCAGGTTGTCGTGATGACCGCAGCCGACTGCGGCTTCGGCTACCGGACCAGCGTGTTCAAGCGGCAGTCGGCCGCGGCCGGGCGTGGCGCCGCACTGAACCCGGCATCGGCGACGGGCCGGTTCGTGGTGCTGGCAGTGACGTTCCGGCTACCAGTCAGCCCGCTGTCGGCGCCGGTCCGTTACGGCGAGCTGAGCCGGGTTCTCGGGGTCGCTGACGGTGACCGCGTTCCGCTGGCGGCCGCGCGTGCCGCCGTGCTCGAACTGCGCCGCGGCAAGGGCATGGTGCTGGCAGAGGCTGACCCCGACACCCGCAGCGCGGGCTCGTTCTTCACCAACCCGGTCGTCAGCCCGGCGCGGTACGGCGAGCTGGTCGCCCGGATTGCCACGGACGGCGGATCGCGCGGTGTCGGATCGAGCGCTGGTGCCGCCATTCCGCACTGGCCAGCCGCCGACGGGCAGGTCAAGCTGTCCGCGGCCTGGCTGATCGAGCATGCCGGATTCAGCAAGGGCTGGCGCCTGGACGGCGATCCGGATGGTGCGCGGATCTCGACCAAGCATGCGCTGGCGCTGACGAATCCGGGCCAGGCCACGACCGCGGGCCTGATCCGGCTCGCCAGGCAGATCAGGGCTGGCGTCCTTGATGGTTTCGGCGTGACTCTGACGAACGAGCCGGTCCTGGTCGGGGTTGAGCTCTGACGCCTCCGGCGCGGCACGCGGTTAGTGGCTGCTCAGCCAGTCCAGGACAGCACTGGCAAGCCAGTGATGGTGCGACAGGTGGACGTCATGCCCTCCACCCGCCGCTTGGCCGGCCGCGCCCCAGGCGACAACCGAGCGAGCGCGGGCCGGCTCAAGAGCCGCGATGAGCTGACTCGGAAACCTTCCTTGATCGTTGTGAAGTTTGGGGTGCTATAGGCCCGCTGGATTCACAACGATCAAGGAGCGCTTACCGTCGGCTCGGCCGCTGCGTGCGGATCCCCGGCCGATGCGCCCTCAGGCTCGGCTGCCGGGCCGGCCAGCCAGTTGTCGATCCCGGCTAGCAACCGGACTTTGACGTCGTCCGGCGCTGAGGACCCGAGCACGGACATCCGCGCAAGGCTCGCCAGCTCGTCGTCGGGCAGTCCGTGCACGCTGCGCGCGAGTTCATACTGCGCGGCCAGCCGCGGCCCGAACAGCAGCGGGTCGTCAGCAGCAAGCGCCACCTGAACGCCGGCCTCGAGTAGCTGCCGCAGCGGCACGTCGCTCGCGGTAGCAGCGACACCCAGTGCCACATTTGACGTCGGGCAGACCTCCAGCGTGGTCCGGCTGACGGCGAGCCTGCGCAGCAGGTCCGGGTCTTGGGCAGCCGACACGCCGTGCCCGATGCGGTCGGCATGCAACTCGTCCAGGCAGGCCCGCACGCTGCCGGGCCCAGCCAGCTCGCCGCCGTGCGGCACCGAGCGCAAGCCTGCCCGCGCCGCGATCCGGAAGGCCGCAGCGAAGTCCGCGACCGTGCCGCGGCGTTCGTCGTTGCTGAGGCCGAACCCGATCACCCCGTGCCCGGAGTACCGGGCCGCAAGCCTGGCCAGCGTGCGTGCCTCCAGGGGATGCTTGGTGCGGTTCGCGGCGACGATGATGCCGATGCCCGCATCAGTGCGCCGGGCCGTGGCCGCCGCCGCGTCGAGGACAAGCTCCAGCATCGGCGTCAGCCCGCCGAACCGGGCGGCATAACCGGACGGGTCGATCTGCAGCTCCAGCCAGCCCGAACCGTCGGCGCGCTCATCCTGCGCGGCCTCGAGGATCAGTCGCCTGACATCTGCCTCTGTCCGGACGACGGACCTGGCGATGTCGTACAGCCGCTGGAACCGGAACCAGCCGCGCTCGTCGGCTGCGCTGAGTTGCGGCGGCCATTCATCGGCGAGCGCCTCGGGCAAGTGCACGCCGTGCTGCTTGGCCAGTTCGACGAGCGTGGCATGCCGCATCGACCCGGTGAAATGCAGGTGCAAGTGCGCCTTCGGCAGCGCGGCAATCGGCCGTGGCATCTCGCAAGTCTGCCAGCCTGCCGGGCTTTCCGCCGCGCGCGGCTAATGCGCGTCCTGTCGCTAGCGCGCTGATGCCAGCAGCTTCGCCAGTCGCGAGACGCCTTCTTCCAAGTCAGCATCCCCGAGCGCGCAGGACAGCCGGAAGTAACCATCGGTGCCGAATGCCTCACCGGGCACGACGGCTACATCCACCTCGTCCAGCAGCAGTTCCGCGAGCTGACCGGAGGTAGCCGGCCGCTGGCCCGCGATCTCCTTCGACAGGACGCCCTTGACGGACGGGTAGCAGTAGAACGCCCCTTCCGGCAGCGGGCAGACCACGCCAGGCACCTCGTTGAGCATCGCGGTCATTACCTGCCGCCGCCGGTCAAACGCCGAGCGCATCCGGCCCACCGCGGACAGGTCGCCGGAGACGGCGGTCAGCGCCGCAGCCTGGGCGACGTTGCAGACGTTGGAGGTGGCATGCGACTGCAGGTTGATCGCCGCCTTGATCACGTCGGCCGGGCCGATCATCCAGCCCACCCGCCAGCCAGTCATGGCGTACGTTTTGGCGACCCCGTTCAGCACGACGCAGCGGTCGGCGATCTCGGGCGCCACCACCGGCATTGACACGAACCGCGCGTCGCCGTACACGAGGTGCTCGTAGATCTCGTCGGTGACGACCCAGATCCCTCGCTCGGCAGCCCACCTGCCGATCTCGGCGACCTGCTCGGGCGGGTACACCGCGCCGGTGGGGTTCGAAGGCGACACGAACACCAGCAGCTTGGTCCGGTCGGTCAGATGCGCTTCGAGTTGCTCGACGGTGACCAGGTAGCCGCTCGTCTCGTCGGTGTTCACCAGCACCGGAACGCCGCCTGCCAGGGCAATTGACTCCGGATAGGTAGTCCAGTACGGGGTGGGCAGCAAGACCTCGTCGCCTGGGTCGAGCAAGGTGGCAAACGCCTGGTACACCGCGTGCTTGCCGCCGTTCGTCACGAGCACCTGACTGGCGGAGACCACGAGACCGGAGTCGCGGGCCGTCTTGGCCGCGACTGCCTCGCGCAGCTCGGGCAGCCCGGCAGCCGGCGTGTACTTCTGGAACTTCGGCTCGGCGCAGGCGCGCTGCGCTGCCTCGACGATGTAGTCGGGGGTCGGGAAGTCAGGCTCCCCGGCGCCAAAGCCGATGACCGGGCGTCCGGCAGCCTTCAGCGCCTTGGCCTTGGCGTCAACGGCCAGCGTGGCCGACTCGGCAATCGCGGCGATCCGGGCAGAGATTCTTCTCGGTGCTTGAGCCATGTGATCTATGTTCCCACCCCGGCAGGTCGGCTGGAGCACGGCCTGTGAGTTGCGCTACTGGTTAAATCGGCACAGTCCGGCTACCCGGCACTGGTGAGCTGCCTCAGCCGGAATGCTGGCTTGGGTGTGCTCAACTGCGCGGTTCGACGCCGGGCCGCTGGCCACGTACACTGCTGAAGCTGGTGGTGGTCCCGCCAGTGGCCCGTGCATGCCCGCACGAGCCGTCACAGGGCAGTAGCTCAATTGGCTAGAGTTCCGGTCTCCAAAACCGGCGGTTGGGGGTTCGAGTCCCTCCTGCCCTGCGAGTAC
>Ga0335072_10007497_pt1 | contig 15871 bp, 12 predicted proteins | sample Lox_Sample_21_FD_206725 | JGI IMG/M metagenome (GOLD analysis project Ga0335072, IMG submission 206725) | Soil microbial communities from Loxahatchee National Wildlife Refuge, Florida, United States - Lox_Sample_2.1 | ecosystem: Environmental > Terrestrial > Soil > Wetlands | place: USA... | reverse complement strand
TGAGAGCATGACTGAGACCCAGCGTCACGACCATTCTCCTCGGATCGTAGCTCGTTACGGTCCTGGAGAAGATCTCGCCGCCATCAAGCTCCGGACACGCCTTCGCGAGCCGGGTGAAGAAATCTTCCCCGGTTATCTTCCGATCAGATTCAAAGACTCTGGGCAGGCTTCGCCGGACGCGGTCATATGGGTTAGGCTGGAACACTTCTTTCGGATCAAACCAGCCGTGTCCAGAGTACGCGTACCAACGATTCAGTCCGGTGTACTTGACCTTGTTGAATGGGTTTTCCGATCGCGCCGCCTTAGGACAGTCTCGGTCGAAGTTGATCGCCCACGCATCGCCATCTCGCTTGTCAGCTTCGTCCGGCATCACCGTGAGCAGATATGCATAAAATGGGCCGTAAAATGGCTCAATTTCGGTGCTACACAATACACGCTCATCGAGTGCCTCGAGCAGCGTCTCGGAAGAAGGTCGCTTTCGAGCGCGATCGGTTAGCTGGATGATTTGATTCTCTTCAGCTATGATACCGAGTTCCTTAGCTGCTGCGATGGTTTCGGCCGCTTGCCGACTGCTTGGCGTGACGCCCGGCAATCCGCTTGGTTGAAGGACGGTGACAAGATCGCTCCGTGTCCATTCTCTCCGGCTGAAGTCTCGAAGCACATCAATCAATACCTCTAGACGGTTTGGCGTTACTGGACTGTCAGTGAACAAGGGCCTCTCCTGCAGCGATCCAGAATTCCGGGTCCAAATACGGGCGTATGCCGCGATAATCAAGCCATTGCTTGCCACGCGCGTCGGTCGGTTCGCAGCCCTCACACATCCAATGCGTGATCAGTTGTCCACAGGAAAGTGCAAAAGCGGCAGAATGGACTGCTTTGCTGTGGACTAAGACGAGTTTCTCATGGGTCTCGATGCGGAAGGGCATTTTCCAGTCGCGACCATTCACCCCCAGGCCGTCGACTCGGTATGGCGCAGGATCTCCGCCAAACGCCTCACGGCAGATTTCACCCAATTTGGACACGTTTTCGTCACTAGTCGCAAAACGCCTAATGCCTTTCATTTGAGCAGCTCGCCGAATCCAGCGCGCTAACGGGTGTGGAGTTCTAAGATCAGAGATTTCTGGCAAACGGAGAACAAGTTCACGGCGAGGTAAGGCAAACGGCGATGCCGGCATTGGAAGTGGGGGACATCCATCTGGAGGACGTTCCTCAGCCCGACATCCAGCGCATCCGCCACACACTCGGATGGTTCCTTTGCCGTACAATTTCGCAAGCACAACACAGAGGCGCTCACCTGGCCTAACGCCGGCCCGCATCCGGTCTAGCCCACGTTCGATGATTTCGAGTTCTCTTTGCCGCACCACCCCAACCAGATCGGCGATGTCGGGCGATTCCGGGGCAAACTTCAATTCAAGCGTTGCCCATTCCTGTTTCTCTTCCTCGACTTTTTCTGATCGCAAATCGAGCAACCCGATTTGTCCAGCACGATACAGTTGCAGAAGCAATCGCTTGTTCCATCGCACGTTTTCTTCATAGGTTCTCGTCCCTACAAGTTCATCTCGCTTGGTCCTCAGATTGACTCGGTATACATGGCTCGAACCATCGACCAGTTGGCGAGTTCGCCAGAGCGCCTCCCACCGCAATTGAATGGTGTCCGGGCGCAGCAATGTGGGACCCATTCCTTCAGCTAGTAGGTCATCAGCAGGAGTTGTCAGCAGCAAACTGACTGAGGAACAGCCATCCCTGCCAGCGCGACCCACTTCCTGGTAATAGCGATCAAGATCTTCCGGCAAACATGCGTGGACGATCGCCCGAACATCCTGCTTGTCCACACCTAGCCCGAAGGCCGATGTGGCGACCATTACTTCGATATCGTCTCCCCTCCACCGATCCAGCAGTCTCCGTCGCTCTTCGGAACGAGTCTCTCCTGTAAAGCACTCGATCCGGCTGAAGCCTCTTTTCCGCAGTTCGTCCCGCCAACGGACCGCATCTTCAACCCGCGTTGTGTAGAGAATTGCAGGCCGAGGGAGATGCCACATCCCCTCGAGAACCGCGGAATCTCTGGCAGCATCTGTCTCAAATTGGGCCGCAAAGTAGGACGGTTCAGGCCGTAAACGCTGACTCACAAACTCAATAGAATTGTCCGAGGGAAATAGGCTCGCCAGACCCACCCTGCACTCTTCTGTAAACGTAGCAGAAAGCATGATTGTCTTTAGCCTGCAACCTGACTTCTCATGCCACTGCTTCCAGACAGCTGAAAGCAGTTGAAAATCCACCCTGAAAAAAACTCCCCAGGTACCAACCATGTGCGCTTCATCAATTACGACGTTATCAAGCCTCTCTTGTTCCGCGAGTTCATCGATCACAGCCCGTAGTCGCCCTGAAACGCAGGATTCCGGCGAGCAGAAAAGCAATCGCGTGGAGCCACTTCGAACTGCTTCTGCCACTTGTTGTGCAGGAAAATCACGGTCATCTGCCGCGAAATAGCGTGGCTCCAGCGTCCGAATACCTGGTAGGCTTTTTGCACTTCTATATTGATCAATCGCTAATGCAACCGTCGGGACGATGACCAGTGTAAGCCCGGGAGAAAAACGAGCCAGGAACTGGAAACAGAGGCTCTTCCCCGATCCTGTCGGAAGCGCAATTAGAAAATTAGACCCATGTGGAGAGTCATATGCCTTCCAGCATGCTTCTTTAAGGGCACGAGATTTCCAGTTTTCGTAACCAAACGATTTCCGCAGATACTGTTCGCCAACCACTGATTCGTCATCGAGACGCTGCCTGACCGAGAAGTCGACACCGTCCGCCGGATTCATGCGATCGTTTCGCAGCCACTGCGGTCGCCATGGTGTTGTAGTTGCATGCCCCGAGGATTCGATCCTCACCCCGACTCTGCTCATAGCCTCCTTCACCGGATCCGGAACACTCGGTAAGAACATTTGGTTTCCAGCGTTTCGAATTGCTTGTCGGACCAGAACCGCCTCGTCCGGTCCGAACTGCCCAGTCCAGGCTCGAGCCAAACGCCAGATTGGATAGTCTGCGCCGATCGGCGACTTCGGTCGCGCAAGGCGCGCGAGAGGTACCGGGCTATTCTCCGAGAGAGCCCTCCTCAGTGCATTGAGACCAACTGTCACGCGTACCTCACCAATTCTTGGTTGATCGCGAGGAAACCGGCGCTCTCCTCGTAAACTTCCCAATCCGCGATGGATTGATGAAGCATCTCGAGGTTTGCGGCCTCTTCAAGCGAGATCTTAGTTCCCGCCTCACGGAATTTTTTAGCAACCCGAAGCCAAGTTGCTTTCCGATCTTCGAGGAGTGCGAGACGAGCGCCAAATTGCGATCGAGCGATCTCTTTTGCTTTTTCTTCTAAAGAGACCACAACGGTCAGCCACGTGGATTCGGGCAAAATCTCATCAAGTGCGGCTGCTCGTTCCTTCCACAGGTTTACCCACGTTCGCCCGTTGTTTTGGCGCGTGAGGGACTGTCGCACCGACAGAAGGCTGCTACTCTCGGTTTCAGCTCCATCGAGCCCAAGAAACACATGAACCGGGGCTGATGGCAGATACGACCTAGCCAACTGCTGAAGATCGGAACGCGACTCGAGGTTGGTAATATCGGGTCGGCAGCAGAATACAAATTCGAATCCACACCACGGGGGTCGTCCTGCTGCCTGACACTGCACAGCATAGGTACGATACGCATTATGCTGCTCAGCTGCTCGGCAGATCGAGTCGAACAGCAGATTGCCAATCTGAAAGAAGTCTCGATCCAAGCGTAGTTGGGCGGTTTCGCGGCGAAACGTCCCGATCACCTTGCCCGATGCTTCGACCGGAAGAATACCGGCCCGGAGAGCATCCAAGTCGAAACGCCATAAGCCTGGTGTCGCTCTTTCGTCTCTGTATTCGCCAACCGCGCGAGGCCGGGCCATGTTTTGGAAATAATCGACAAAAGTAGATTCGAGCGCGGCTTCTTGCTCTGGCCGGCTTCGGACACGAAGGTATTTTTGCGCTCTGTCCTCATTGAACGAGGCCCAATCGAGCAGCGCATCATATTCATCTCGCGACCTCTCGCTTTGCGCAACCTCGCGTAACCTTGGCACTAAGGCGTTCAAAGCATCGATACCACCGCCCAGCGCAGCTTCCGCCAAATGGCGTTCCTGTTCTCGCAGTGAGAATTCGAGGCCGCTGATCGACTCACGATAGACATTCAGCCCATCGTCGAGGCATCGTACCAGTGCGTGCTCGAGCGACCCCTCAGCACAGATAGTGATCGATAGCACATAATCGCCGAACTTTTTTCTCCCAATACGATCAAGACGCCCAATTCTCTGTTCGACCCTGGACACCTGCCACGGAGTGTCATAGAGCACAACCGCGTCTGCAAACTCAAAATTTCGCCCTTCTCCGCCGGTTTCATCACTGATAAGTGCAAAGGTCGCCGGATCGGACCGGAACCTCATCGCGGCATCTTCCTTTTCTTCTCGCGAGAGTTCTGCCCGAAACGACGCGATTGCTCGCTCTCCAAGGTGCTCCGAGAGGACGATCTCGATCTCTTCGGCCATGCCCGGATAGCCAGCAAAGACCAAGATTTTGGCCGAACTGTTATCCTTCCGCAAGCCCGCGAGGATTTTGATCAGGTGCTCACATCTTCGCGGCTGCTCGTTTGAATCCTTCCAGAGCGCAACAGCCTCGATCGCCGCTCGCAACAGATTCCGATCGAGAATCGCCGCCGCAGCCATTTGCAGCAATTCAATGTAATCGGACCACTCTTCGTACCCAATCAGATGTCCGAGGCCAAGAAACTCGCGACCCTGGGCATTCGGCAACCGCGGTTCCATCAGTAGAATTGGTGCCAGGAGGTCGTAGACGCAATCACCTGAAGCAAAACTTTGCCACAAGTTCCTCGCCAACGTAAGAACGATCTCCGGTTCTTCTGATTCATTCCAGGCTTTTCCGAGTAGCGCTTCAACGGCGTGCTCGGCAGCCAACTCCAGATTCCCGCACGGGTAGGTCCGAATCTCTTTCGCACGAGAGGCAAGATCAACCTTCAGATCCTGTTGAAGTGCCTTGCGACGATTCCGGAGAATTCGCCGATATACGCGATATTTGTCCACAACGTGGTCGACAATTTGCTGGGCTATACCCAAGAAGTTTTGATCGGGCCCCTCAAGCCTCTTTGAGAGCGCTGTCAAGTGCTCATCCGCGTTCAGAACTGGTAATTCAATGAGTTTCTTGGCCTGACGCACGATATCATCGCCGGTGTAATCGCCGCTTTTAAAGCCCTTCATTCGTATCATGAGCGGTTGCAGCCTGCGACTCAGTGGCGTCTGGTTTTCGAACAAATGCTTGAAGTGATCGAGAGACTCGGGTGACTCTATGTCGAATTTGTCTGGTTCAAGCAGCGCGAGCAGCTTGAAATATTCCTGTTCGCGCTGTTGTGCAGGTACAGCGCTCAGCAACAGCAAAGAACGGCATTTGCGAGACAATTTGGCTGCAAAATCGTAGAGGACAGGCCGAGCGAGCAGGTGATGGCACTCATCAACGACGACCAAGTCCCAAGTTTGTGCCAGCAGTGGGTTAGCGGCAAACCGCAGAACCTGGGACATTGAGACGATCGCGGTTTGCAATTTTTCCCACTGGATTCCCGATTCTTCGTGGAGGTCGAGAAGAGTAAAAATCCGTCCGCTGAATTTCGAGTAGATTTCGCAGAACCATTGTTGAGTCAACGCTCCGGGGCAAACGATCAGAACACGAGCGCCGGGGTTCGCGGCCAAAATGTCGTGGATTACGACGCCGGCTTCTATCGTTTTACCCAATCCCACTTCGTCGGCGAGAATATAGCGCCGGCGCCGGTCATCAAGTATCGTTCCTGCAACAAAGGCTTGATGAGGATGGAGTTGGATCCGAGCGGAAAGCAATGCAGCGAGACTTCCGCCCTGCCGCAGATTCTGAATGCTCGCAGTGCAAAAGGACTCTCGGCTTCGAAACTGATTTAAATGCCCGATCTCACGAGCAGCCAGCCTCATTCCCGGCGTAAGTAAGAAGGCAGATCGTAATGGCTCGAGTTCGACCTCACTGCAAACTGCCGTGACGCCATTCTCATAAAGAACTTCATATGATCTGGGTCGAGCGGGTCCGTTCGATACCGTCCGCATGACGGTGCAGGTTCCTTCCGGTCCTTCGCAACGTCTTCCGTTTTCGAGCAATAGGGGAACAAGGAACCCATTCTCGATTGCATCGCTCGCAAATACCTGACTTTCCGCGCTGATCCCATCAAAGAAAGAAATCCGAATGGTCGCTCGATCTTGGGCGACTACCCTCCCCTCTCCAAAATGCTCATGCCGCACCAGTCGCTTGATCATCAGAGTGTCATCGGCAAGCTCTCTACTTGTTCGTGGTTTTCTCCTATTTTAGCTCTGTTTTGAGCCGCCGATTCGGCGCCTACAACCTTTGCGTGATGATTTTATGCACTCGGTTGTGGGCGACTCCAGACCAAGGCCTTGTACTGAACCATCAAATAATTTGCCAGCATCTGAATGTCCTTTGGCGTGTTCTGAACCTCGTTCCATTTCCTTTTGATCCCTGGGCCGAAATCCCAATACCCCTCCGTCCATCGGCACACGTCAACGAGGGGAAGAAGATCCTGCCGGAATTGGTCCTCTTGAGGTGCACCGGCGTTTCGCAAGCGCTCTCCGATAGCATCCATGAGGTATCCCATAGCGACTATGCCAGCGCCGTGCATTAGCCGTGATCTTGCTGGGGGAAGCCCCCAAGCCTTGGGAAACACTCTTGCTGCTGCGGCCCAAAAGGACTTGAGGATGGACAACATTGCTTCAATGTCCGGCTCATTTGTCGGCACATCGCGATAACGATAAAGAACCCCGTCGCTCAAGCTGTTTTCGAGCATCTTGAGTATGCTGTTGTCCTGGACTACGCCGGTTGGCGTTGTGGGCGTTCGGATCTTTCCTTTCAAGGGTGATTCATGGTCCGAATTCAAACGTGCCAGGATCTGTGCCGGGAAACGCCTCCGCTGCAATAGCGTGGGCAATTTCATCTCCGTACTTGGGAGCAATTCGTAGATGAGACCCTTCGGCAGTGGTTTGGTTGAGTTGACGAGAATGAACTGCTCGCGCTGTTCGCGGTCATCGTTCGCTATGAAGGCGGTCGCGCAGATCGGAAAGCTTTCCACGCGCGCGTCGCGGATTGCGGCTGCCCGTTGTTGTCCATCCACGATGAGACCGGGCTTGACGGCTGTGTCGCCAAGGTCGGGAAGTGGGATGACGAGTGTCCCCCAACGGCTGTATCCGGTGTCCGATCTCTTGTTGGGGACAAACTTGACCCTCTGGTCGAAGGCCAGCACGATTGCGTTAGGCAGAAGAGGATCCTTCGATTCAATATAGTTCCGAATCTCGGCAATATGCGAGAACACCTCAGGCCTCTGATAGCCAGCTATGAGGTCGTCGCCGTTGCGGCGGATCCGTGAGACTGTGGCAAATTGCGGCAGCAGTTTCCCGTCAACTGCAAAACTATAGAACGTACGGTTCCTGCCCTGAATTATTTCTAGCGCCGGCAATTCGAGATCGTTTGGTTTCTTCATTCCTTATCCGATTGAGTCAACGCGAAACGCAGTCCAGAGTTCGTTCCAAGTGCCCCTGCAACTGCCGATTGAAGACGTAAATGTTATGAAAGCCGCGGCGACGGTTTCGTTCGGCCCCGCGGAAGATAATCACCTGAATTCCAAGCCTGCGACAGATCTCACACGGACACTTGGACCAAGGCCGGTCCGCAAGAACCCTTCGATAGACTTCCGATCGGTCCGTTGCGCCATTAAAGATCAACTCATAGGACCGGAGAACCGCCAGAGTTTCTTCAAGGGACGCCTTATGTTGGTCGTACCTTACGAGTGTCTCTAGACACTCCTGTTCCAATTCTCTCGCTTCTTCCTGGCGGACTTGCCCCGCAACGATTCGCCTCAATAGTTCCGGATTGGCATCCACCTGGGGCACGCGAATCGCGGAATAAGTCTCATGAAGCGTGTAGTAGTTGTGCTTGTCATCCTTGAAGGCCTTGCGGAGCGGAGAGGTGCTGTCGAAGCTGACTACACCGAACTCGCCAAATGCCTGGACGTTCTCGCAACGCGTGATCCCGAGCAGGTGGAATTGCGTCCCGGGCGCCCGCACCGCGTTTGAAGCCTCTAGGCATGCGAGGATGTCACGAGTCTTCAGAGGAACGAATCCGCCGAAGGCGATGTACTGATAGCCCAGATCCTGCAGCGTTGTGACAGCGCGTGCATAGGAGGCCGGGCTCCACCCCTGAGCGACTCCAATGGGCGTAAACCTGTACTGCTTGGCCTCGCAATAGCGGAGAAACTGCTCCGCTAGCTCGAAGGTAATGTCTTGCCGCGCTCTCCAATCCGGAGGGACGGGATCGACGCCGTCCAAGCACTGGTCATATTCGGCGCGATACGCGAGGATCACGTGGTCTACCGAGAGGCCATAATCGAAGCCACAGTCCTCATAGAAGTCCGCAACTTCCGCGGCCGTGTATGGCGGTCGTTCCTCCCGGACGTAGGTGAATGCGCCGCAGTCGCCCATCGTCTCAAGGATCACATTTTCGAGACGGAAGTACTCTCTCACGCCGACGCGCATAAAACGGTTTCGCTGAGCACCGCTGTATTTGCCAGTTCCGCCGCCGAGGCCGTCGACAATCGCCTTCGACACCAGGATGCCGTTGTAGGGAGCCTCTTGAAAGAGTTCGTGGGGATATCGGTCGTCGCGCTGCCGGATACGCGACTCTGAGCGCGTCTCCGTGACAAAGTCAAATGACTCGTCAACGAAATCCTGGCTATCTGGGAAAAAGAATTTCACCGTACCCGCCCTCGATTCTGCACGTAGGTGCGGATAAGGAAACTGGATAGAACGCGTATGTGCCTTGGCACATTCTGGATCTCGTTCCACTGAAGATCTCCCATATCTTCCCAGGATCCACTCGTCCAACGGCACAAGGGCGCGATAACACGCAACTCATGTTTCACTTCGGTCAGCACATGCGGCGAGGATGGATCGACTGATGACATTACTCGATCCATCAACCGTCCCATTGAGCGCAAGCCCGCGCCGTGCATGAGGCGACTCTTGCTAGGTGGCTTGCCCCATGCATCGGGAAACGTCTGCTTCACCGCCGTCCAATATGCGATAAGAATTCGCCAGATTCCCTCGAAGTCCGTTTCACCAGAAGCCATATTGCGGTATGGGAATAGGCACCCCGAAGGCGACGTGATGCTCTCCTGAACCAACTTAATGATGGATGTATCAGCGATGATCGCCTTAGCACGGACGGCGGCAGACGATGAACTCCGTCGTATGAGCCGATGAAAAGGTGACGATGCATCTCTATTCAAGAGATCGCACACTGCAGCAGGGATTTTGCGGGCTTCAAGATTCGCCGGCAGCGGCGTGGACACCTCAGGAAGCAACTCCGAGATCAATCCTCTCGGAAGTGGCTTGGTATTGTTGACCCGCAGGAACTGATCCCGCTGCAACTCTACGTCATCAGCGACAAATGCGTTTACGGGCACGAGTAAATTCTTCCGCTTTGACTTAGAGATTGCCAAAGCCCTCTGCTGCCCATCTACAATCCAACCCGGTTTACGCCCGCCTTGGCGAGGAAGAGGAATCTCTAGGGTTCCTGCTACCACAAGGCCGTCTCGTACATGGGGGCCGCGACTCGCGACAAATCGAACGCGCGAAGAGAGCGCCAGAATCAGAGAATTGGGAAAAAGGATTTGGCCGCTATTCAAGTAGTCCACGATTCCCTGAACGTGATGCTTCACCTCCGCCCGTTGATACCCAAGGAGCTTTCCTGCTTCATCACGGGAAACACGCGAGATGTCTGCCACGGCGAGGACTTCCTCCCCGGTGAGACAAAGCAAATAGAGTGGGTGTCCCACGCACTGCTCGATCCGGAGCGCTCGACGTCGCAATGAAGAGGCTTTTCTCTTAACCATGGATTTCCGCTTGCGCCCCCCGCTTCAGTCGCATGTAGAGTTCCCCAAAACGTTTCTGCTCGCACGCCTTGCCGCTCGCGCGGAATCTTTCGAGGAGTTTTGATCTGCTCGCCGACGGGACCCGCCGCAACCCGTCTCGGATAAAACCCAAAACCGCAGCATCGGATTGCGGCACCCGAGGCGGGCGCTCGACGGTTCGTCTTTCCAAAGACCGCACCAAACCCGTCCAATGATCCACGGTCGGATCCGCCGGTGCAGGCGATTCAAACAGGAAACGGGCAACGCGGGCATTCAAGGAGGTAAGCGTCCCGCCAAGGCTCGCCGACACGCCCCCGTCGCAAGGTAAGAGGTTCTCCTTCCAGTGGGATGGTTCCGCCCTCGTCCCGCACGAAATGATCGCCAGATGGCGCTGAAAGTACGCTTGGGTGCGGACCGTGAGCAGGTCTTTCTCCACGGCATTGAGGTAGTCTGCCGACAATGCGACGACCATCGGCGTCCGCGGAAATTTTCGCGCAAGCGCGGTCAGCGAGCGCGGTTGGCCTTTCTCACCGGGAATCGAACAGGTACAGACACCTTTCCACCACTTCTGTGCAGCGTTGGCCTTCCAGGTTGTAACGGAGTCTCTGGTGCCGGAGGCGAAGGTCACCTGATAGGAGTGGATGCGGGCGCTTGGCCGAATCAGGCCATAGCCGGCCGAGCAGATCCAGAGTCGTATGTCCCAACCTCGAGTCCCAGCCGCAGAAACAATGTCACGAACGACCGACCAGTGTTCTCCCATGTAGAGGTCCTCAGCTGGATGTCTCTTGTCACTGGTCGTGCGTAAGCGCTCCTTCCAGGTTCTTAGGCGAGCCTGCACGTCTGCCCCGCCCAAGCGATGCGCAGCGAGACCCGAAGCCGGCTCGTAGCGCTTCCGATTGGTGCAGCTCACGACGAGGTTAACTGCTCGCCCCACTCAATAACTCCTTCTGCAGTTTCTGGAACAGCCACAATGATAAAACTACAAAGTAGATTCCTCAAAGCGCGTTAGTGTTTCAGGTGCGCTTCCATTCAATTTCAGCGAATGCCCCGTGGTTGTGGATGCTCTCGTGGTTGACAGCGTGGACGTGAAACCAGGTCAGACGCTCATCTTCCTGCAAGTTCGCCGCCACGTTTCGCACGATGTCTTCGACAAAAACTGGATTGTCGTACGCCTGCATGGTCACGTGTCGCTCGTCTTCGCGCTTCAACAGGGCGTACACCGGAGAGGATGCGCTGGCTTCTGCCACCGCGATCAACTCCTCGATCCAGATGAGCGCCGGCGCACCGCTGTCCGCGCCGCGACTTCTGACCTCGATTGTGATCTCGCCACGCTGATTGTGAGCTCCATAGTCGCTGATAGCCTTGCTGCATGGGCACAGACTGGTCACGGGCACAGACACCGAGAGGATGAAGTCGGACTTGCCACCATTGGCTTCGCCCACGAATTTGCATTGATAGTCCATGAGGCCGACGGCCCCGGAGATTGGCGCCGTTCTCTCCAGGAAATAAGGGAACTCGGCCTCGATATGTGCGCTCTCAGCCGAGAGCCTCTCTTTGAGTTCGGCTAGGATGCCAGGCAGAGTCCTCATGGTCATTTCGCCGCGATGCGAATTCAAGACCTCAATAAAGCGACTCATATGGGTCCCTTTGAACTCGTGCGGAAGGTTGACGGACATGGACAGACGGGCGATGGTCGATTGACTCTGATTTTGCCGATCGAGCACGACGATGGGATACCGAAGATCGCAGACTCCCACCTTATCGATAGAAATATTGCGGTGGTCCGCCTGGCTCTGAATGTCGTGCATCGTCTAATCCTCCGTTTCGCCCGTGTAGATGCAACCCGATGTGCATGTTTCTCGCACCACCACCTCGCTCAGACCGGGTAGCGACGGCTTCAGCCCCTGCCAAATCCAACGCGCAATGTTTTCGCTTGTGGGGTTGTCGAGTCCCTCAACCTCATTGAGGTAGCGATGGTCGATCCGATCTTCGAGCGGTTTGAAGGCACCTTTGATGTCAGCAAAATCGATGATCCAGCCAAGGCTCTCGTCGAGCGGTCCTTTGACGTGAACCTCAATCTGAAAACTGTGACCATGCAACCGGCCGCACTTGTGTCCCGCAGGAACATGAGGAAGACGATGCGCTGCTTCGATCGTGAATACTTTGAATATCTCCATCCTCGCCCCCGTTATCGAATTCCTGCGACCTTGTGTGTCTGAAGGCTCAAGCGCCAGATCGGATTATCGAGGCAGTATCGGATCGCCTCGTTAGTGTTGGATCTTTGGTTTGGCCCATCCATCGGCTGCAGGAAGAAATGCCGAAAAGCTAGTGATTGAAAGCCTTCTGGCATGGCCTCAGCTTGGGGAAATACCAACTTCAATTCATCTCCAGTCGTCTGGATGAGCTTTGTCCCCGCTTTCGGGCTGACACAGATCCAATCGAGCCCCTGCGGCGCAGCCACGGTTCCGTTGGTCTCGACCGCCACTTCAAAGTCGCGCGCATGCATGGCATCAATTAGTGGGCGGTCGAGTTGCAGCAGTGGTTCCCCGCCGGTGAAGACCACAAATCTCTTTGCCGCGGTAGAAGCAGACCGCCATGTTTGCTCGATTCTGTCAGCGAGACCGGACACGGCCTCAAACTTGCCGCCGTCGGGACCGTCATATCCGATGAAATCCGTATCGCAAAATCTGCAAATCGCGGTGGAGCGATCCTTTTCATAGCCGGACCAGAGATTGCAGCCGACGAAACGACAGAAAACGGCTGCGCGCCCCGACTGAGCACCTTCTCCCTGCAAGGTATAGAAGATCTCTTTGACGGTGTAGCTCATGGTTGGACCTCCGTCGCTGCGTCTCGGTACTGCAGAGGATCGCTGATGCCGTTGTCGCGGAATCCCTTTTGCCGGAGCAGACAGGAATCGCAGGCACCACATGGCGCGCCAGCGGGCGAAGGATCGTAGCAACTGCTGGTTAGGCTGTAGTCGACTCCGAGTTTCAACCCCGTTTGTATGATCTCGGCCTTGGACAACGCGATCAGGGGCGTATGGATCTTCAAGCGTTCGTGTCTTTCGACTCCAGCTTTCGTGGCCAGGTTCGCAAGGCGTTCGAACGCCTCGATAAACTCCGGCCGGCAGTCGGGATATCCGCTGTAGTCCAGAGCATTCACTCCGATGAAGATGTCGGTCGATCCCAAGACCTCAGCCCAAGCCAGCGCAAAAGACAGGAATATTGTGTTGCGAGCAGGCACGTAGGTGACCGGGATGTTCTCGGACATTTGATTGAGGGAACGCCCCTTGGGGACGCTGATGTCTGCAGTCAGAGCAGAGCCGCCGAATATGCGCAGATCAATTTGCGCGATCCGGTGATCCTTCACTCCTGAAGCCGTGGCGACCCGCCGGGCGCATTCGAGCTCCCAGGAATGTCGCTGACCGTAAGAAAAGGACAGTGCAAATGTCTCGTACCCTTCCGACCTCGCAATCGCGAGAACCGTTGTCGAATCGAGCCCGCCGCTCAGAAGCACTACCGCTCTTTCCGCCGTTCCGCTCATGATTCCTCCTGCCCAGACCTTCTGTTGAAGAGCCCCAACTGACGCGCCGGGCCGCTCCCGAGTTCGATCGGTTCCAAATGGTTGGCGAATTGTCGAATCGCCTCTACCTCCCCTTCGGTAAAGACGACTTGGCGGGTTCGATACCGCATTCCAGGGGGGATGCTCCCCTTATCCCGCCAACGCCATAGTGTCTGACGGCTAACCTTAAGCTCATCAGCCACTTCCGAGTTCGTGTAGTATTGCTCGCCTTGAATTTCGACCGGCATGTTGCGATTCTCATCACGATCCTACGGCTTGTTTCACAACGCTCGCAATAGCAAACGAGGTTGCAGTATGTTGCACTATGTAACAAAAAGAGGAAAACCGGGTACAAAACTTCAGGCGGCTTTCTCCTTCCAGTTCGCCGCGGCATTGTGCGACTCAATCCGGTCGACGAGCACGAGGCCTCGGACCCGTTTCGAACTCGGCGTGTACGGACCAATCCACTTTCTGTCCAACTGAACATTGCGCGAGATGTTCGTCGAATCCGCGGATGCCAAGGGCAGTTGGCAGAAGAGTTCGGGATTGAGCATTCTGAGACCGTGAAGGCGAGTTCTTGGAATTCCGGATTTGTCACAGCAGACCCGCATGGCGCTGTGGATGCGATCCCACCATTCTCCATTTCCTGGCTTGGCAAACGCTCCGCTGGACCCGATGGCGACACGAGGCCATTTCTTCGTGAGACCGCGAAGACGCGTTAGGCTCTCGTGCATATGCCACACCGGGCATCCGTGCCATCGTTCGAAAGGCCAGCGCTCAAGAAGTTCATCGTTCTCGTCTTCCGTACCCCCAATCGCATCTGGGATGACTGCGAAGTCGCACCCGGGGTGGCGGATCCAGCGATCAACCCAGGAGTAATAGCGGTCAAAGTCGCATCTCGCACGATTAGATTTCGCGTTCTGGCGCCATGTTGAATACGCGCCATTATCGAGACAAAAAGATTGGCAAATCTCAGCCGCCATTCTGATTTGCTCGGGCCTGGTAAAGCTGATCATTGCGTGGCGACTGCGCCAGACAACAACTGCCGTAATGGGGTCACTAAATGGCCCACCGTGATAATGCACCATGGCTGGTCCTTCCTCCGCAGTGCTCGTAATGTAGCGATCTATTGCAACAAGGAATGGCGCGAACGCGAGGTACCCGCGCACCGGAACTGATTCAAGGTCATTCAGAAGCCCAGGTGGGCCGGTGCGCGATGCTCGCCCGCCCCGCAAGTGGAGCGATGTTTGCAACCGATAAATGGCGCATTAGACAGATGAGACGTTTTGATCTGAGGCCCCGTTTGCTTGAGGCTGCGCGGTATTAACGCTATAGTTGACTCAACCTGTTCGACCGGCCCAGCGAGGATTGCGATGCGCTTTTCCCCCAAACGCACCCAGTCCGTCGCCGTTATTGTCACGTGTGCGGTCGCGATCATACTGCTCGTCGTATTCGTCGGTTACCGTATTCGGCGGCGGGTTGCATCTGACAGTGCTGGCGCTCTTCTGCGCCGAGCCGATGAGCTGTCGTGGAACGGCAACTGGTTTTCTGCCGTGCCCCTCTACCGGCAAGCCGAAATCAAATTCGCGGCTCAAGGAAACAGAGCCAAAGCGCTTTATGCGCGGGTGAGTCAGATTCCCGGCGGCGCCGAATCCACCAGTCTTGCCGACACGATCTACACGCTCACCCAGGACCTTAACAGGCCAGAAGCAGCCGATGCTGAGACCCGCCTTCGGATCCTCGTAGTCCGTGGAATGATCGAGAATAATTACGACGCCAGCATGGCCCGGCACACGTGGAAACAAGTAGCTGATCTGGCTACCCACCAGGGACATCTGCTCCTTGCCTCGCGTGCTCTGGGCGAGCAGGGCATTGCCGCATTTCTGGCAGGCGATACAACCGCGGCCAAACGTGAGGTCCTTACCGCCTGGGGAGTCTCCAGAGTCTTCCGCGACACCGAGGCCCATGTACGGTATGCGAGCCTCTATGGCGCTGGTCTCGTCGAGCTCCACCGCTACGATGAAGCGCTCATTGCGCTCAACGAGGCAATCAACACCGCAAAGTCTAACCCTGCCGTAGCGTTCCCTGCCGTAGCGGTTTCGTCCAAAATCGATGCGCTTCGAGGCCTTCACCGCTACCAGGACGCGCTCAATCTTGCGAACCAGGCGCTCGAGGAGATCCCGAGCCCCGCGCTCAAAGGGCACTATTACCAAATCCTTACGTCGAGAGCCAGCGTGTATGAGGACGTTGGCCAGTGGAACAATGCGATCGCCGATTTCAACCAGGC
>Ga0335072_10007496_pt1 | contig 15873 bp, 12 predicted proteins | sample Lox_Sample_21_FD_206725 | JGI IMG/M metagenome (GOLD analysis project Ga0335072, IMG submission 206725) | Soil microbial communities from Loxahatchee National Wildlife Refuge, Florida, United States - Lox_Sample_2.1 | ecosystem: Environmental > Terrestrial > Soil > Wetlands | place: USA... | reverse complement strand
GAAAGGCAATGCCTGGCGATCATGCGCGACTTCCAGGCCAAGGACATTGTCGTGAAGCTGGTCGTGCACCAGCTGCGTGGGGAACTGGTTGATCAGATTCCGCCCGGCGTTGATGTGGTGGACCTGAAATGCCTAAGAACACGAGAGTGCATTGTGCCGCTTGCACGGCATATTCGGCAAAATGCACCGGACATACTTTTGACCAATGTTGACCACATGAACATCGCTGGCACGTTGGCTCGAGTCCTTTCGAGAGCGGCAACGAAGGTCGTTATCATACAACACAATCCTCTCTTGAGAGACTTCACGGTAGAAGGGCAGCAGTTTCGCCTGATTGCCCCGATGTATCGGGTCCTGGCGCCATTCATCGATGCTGCGATCGCCGTATCGGACGGGATTGCGCGGGAATTGGTAACACGAGGCGGCATTGCAAAAAAGAAGGTCTTTCGTATCTACAATGCGGTTGTGTTTCCTGACTTTGAAGAGCGGGCCGGTATGTCTGTCACGCATCCGTGGTTCGTGGAGCGCACGTCGCCCGTGTTCGTCACGGCCATGCGCCTGGAACCGCAGAAGGATCCAGAAACGCTGATCCGCGCGATGGCCCTGTATCGGCAAAATGGCGGGCAGGGACGGCTGCTGGTGCTGGGGACGGGATCGTTGCGAGAAAGCGCCGAGGATCTTGTGCATCAGTTGAATATTGAGAATGCCATCGACTTCGTCGGTTTTCAGGCTAACCCGCTACCTTGGTTCCGCAACGCCGATCTCTTCGTGCTGTCCTCCCGGAACGAGGGGTTTGGTATCGCGCTTGCCGAGGCAATGGGCTGCGGCACGCGCGTGATCTCGACTGATTGCGGGCATGGCCCCAGAGAGATTCTTGCAGGCGGCAAATATGGGGTCCTGGTCCCGCCTGGCGATCCGGCCGCGCTGGCAGCGGCGCTTGATAGGGCGGATGAGATCTGTCGTCGTTTCATGCCAGAGGCTCTGAAGGCGCGGGCTGCCGAATTCACCAATAAAGCCTGTAGCGATGCGTACATGGACGTTTTCAGCCGCCTTGTCCCATGCACCACGGTACGGGCGATTGAAATATGAAACCGCAACCCGAATCACAGTGCAACGTCGTATGTCCGGGATCTTTCGGGCGAATCGACCTAAATAGGCGGGGATGCAGGCCATGAATGGAACCGTCAGTCTGCCGTCAAGCATCGTTATACGCGACCTCCTCCTGTCTGTATGGTTCAGTCGCAGGCGCATCGTCCTGATCATGACCGTGGCAGTAGCTGCAGCGGTTTTCATCGCCTTGCAGTTCCAACCACGATATCAGTCGAAGTCATCCGTCCTGGTACTGCTTGGTCCGGAATATGGGGTCCGACAAGCCGCTGGTCAGCAGAATATGACCAGCTTCAACGTGCAACCCGAAGAAGTTCTGCATACAGAAGCAGGGATCCTGGACAGCAACGACCTGCATCGAAGCGTCATAGAAGAGGTCGGCTTGGAGAATCTTTATCCGGATTTGCTTAAATCACCCGGACCGGTGACCCAATATATCAATACGGTCAAATCCGACGTAAGGAGGTTCTTTGGCCTCCCGACTGTGAAGCACGGCAACGAGTCGTCACCGTTGGATCGGGCAACAAGGTTGTTCGAGAGCAACTTCGGAGCAAGTGTCGACCAGAAGTCCGATATCATCGAGTTGTACTTTCAGCACCCGAACCCGGTGCTTGCCGCGAAGGTGCTGAGTGTGTTGGAAGCGCGTTACCTCGAGTTGCGGACCAAACTGTTCTCTGACAAGCAGTTTTTGATCATCGAGGCGCAGGAGAAACACGTCCGCGCCCAGCTGGCTGCCGCGAATGCGCGGCTGGATGATTTCCGTCGCACCCATAATATTTCCAATTTTGCCGAACGTCAGAGGGTACTCCTGGCCGAACAAGGGGCGCTCGAGGACGACCTTGAAAAGGTGCAGAGCGCGATAGCCGGAATGAACGCCCGAATCGGCGTTCTCTCGCAGCAGCTCAAGATGGCCGGCGGCCAGCCAAACGGCAAGAGCGCCGACGCTGCAAATGCCCTGCAAAACATGGTCCGGGAATACCGGGATAGTGAGGAACGCGCGCTTACGACCTATCGCGGTTCTCCTGCCTATGACCTGGCACGCACGGCCAGGATGAAGGCGCAAGAGCAAATTGCGACGATGCGGTCGACGCAGGCTTTCGGAGTCCAGCAGGATCTGGACAAGACTGAAGCGGATCTGAGAGCAAATTCCGCATCTCGCGAGGCGATCAAGGCGCAACTGGAGAGCGTCAGGAATGATCTTGCGTCGATCGACGCCGACGAAGGTCAGCTCCACGCTTTGGAAACGGTGCGCGACGTGCTCGAGGAGAGCTACCGGGCGGTGGCCAAAGTCGCGACCGATCGACAAATGATCGAAAGCGTCGATGAGAATCGGCAGCCATCGGTCCGCATTGTCGAAGCGCCGAATATCCCCGACACGCCTGAACCGATTCGCCGGGATATCGTGCTTATCGGCGGTATAAGCGGCCTTATTCTAAGCACACTCGTGACCCTGATGTCGGGCTTCTTCCGCGGCGCTTATCTGCGGCCGGAAGCGCTGGAGGTGGACACCGGGCTCGCGGTTCTTACCGTTGTGCCAGACCACAAGTCGCTGGCGGGTTCGACCATCCTGGTCATACCGGGGTAGCACGGTCATGCCTACTCCACGGCGCGGGGACCTGCAGACGATCCAGGCGTTGCGTGCAGTCGCCGCCCTTCTGGTGGTCGCATTTCACGCGGTCAATAGTTGGAGCTTGCATGTTCATGGCCAGCCCGCCGACGCATATTGGCCGAATGGGTCGGGCGGCGTTGACATATTCTTCGTTATCAGTGGGCTGGTCATGGTGATCTCCGCCGACCGGGTCGCGGGCAAGCCAGGGGCTTGGCGCATTTTCCTGCGGCAGCGACTGGTTCGCGTCGTCCCACTGTATTGGATCATGACGACGGTGAAGGTGGCGACTGTGCTGGCGTTACCAGCACTCGCCCTGCATACAGACCTGAATCCCCGCTACGTGGCCGGGTCCTATCTGTTCTTACCAGTACATGACGCGACGGGCGATTTGTTCCCCGTGCTCCCGGTGGGCTGGACGCTGAATTACGAAATGCTGTTTTACGGCCTGGTGGCATTGGGCTTGCTATGCCGGTTGCCGGTGATAACCATCGCCGGACCAGTTCTTGCTATCATAGCGGTCGTCGGCGTAATGAACGGAGGCGCTGGGTTCGCCAACACGATCGTCGTTGAGTTTATTTTTGGTGTCCTGCTCGGTGCAGCGATGAAGCGCCGGATAGGCATCCCCCCGTGGCTGGCCAGTATTTTGCTCTTGCTTGGGCTGACCGTCATCCTGATAGGTCCGGTGGTGTCGGGCCAATGGCGCCCGATCACGTGGGGCGTACCATCGGCTTGCATTGTTGCTGGCGCCGTAGCGCTTGAAGGGCCACTGTCTCATGCTCTCCCCCGGTGGCTGCTAGACACGGGTGACGCATCATACTCTATTTATCTAACGCATCTTTTCCTTGTCCCTGTGGTTTATGGTTGTGTCTCGATAGTTGCTCCTGCTTTCCTGTGGCTTCCGATGACGATTGTCGGCAGTCTGATTGTCAGCGCCGCCACTGGCAGACTGAGCTACCTCTGCATCGAACGGCCCCTTTTGCGATCGCTGCGCAGGCCATCCGTTGTTCCTGCAATAGCCATAGCTGGGTAGTACCGTGATGACTTGCCATGGACGACAACGGGTATTCGTGGTCAGCGGGAACGAGATCACGGATCGGGCGCTGATGGCGATGCTCGCCCGCAGTCCACTCTACGAACCAGTTTGGTTTGATCCTTTTGCACTGGCTGCCGATGGGGGAGGAGTCTCCCCGCGCACGATTATCTTGAATAATACCGACCTTGTGGTGAACTGCATTGCAGGTAATCCACGAAAGGTTCTCGCAGCAACGAAAGCCTTATTCGACTTGGCGCGCCGAACACCGCCACGTCGCATCATTCATCTGAGCAGCATGGCAGTGTACGGTGGTGCTACGGGGCTGGTTGATGAAAAGACCCGATCAGAGCCGCCACTCAATCCATATGCCAAAGCCAGGATCGAGTGCGAGAACATCGCCCGCGAATACGTAGCCGACGGCGGAGACGCCGCAATTGTTCGTCCAACCTGCGTATTTGGGCCAGGAAGCGACGCCTGGAGCGGCCGCATCGCTCGATTGCTTGAATCCCGCCGGCTCGGCGATTTGGGCCCGCTGGGCGACGGCATTTGTAACCTGATCGGTGTTGATGATCTTGTTGCAACGATCATGGCAATGCTCTCGGCACCCGACATATCAGGAGAGACCTTCAACGCCTGCGCTGATTGGCCGCAATTGACCTGGAACGAGTTCTTGATCCGCTTTGCGCGTGCAATTGGTGCTACACCCGTACAGCGGTTCTCCGCGCGGCGGTTGCGGGTGGAAGTCGAGATCCTCACGCCGATCCTCAGAGCGGCCAGCTTGGTGGCCGGGCGTGTCGGGCTTACCTCATCGGTCCCCGATGCGATAACGCCGTCACTCCTGCGTCTATTCCGGCAGGATATCACCATCAGCTCCACCAAAGCCGCAACCTGCTTTGGCCTCGCGTATCAGCCCTTCGAGCAGGCGATGAACGCGACGGCGCACTGGTGGAGATCGCAATCCTCAAGGCCTGCCGGTGCCTCGAGTACACCCATTGCGATATACACCGATCGTGGCGGACCCCCGTTCTCCTCCCACGAGGAGGCACAGCGATGATCGGCGATGCCCGGACCATCGTACATGGAGCGACGATAACGGCCGACCTTTGCATTATCGGCGCAGGGGCCGCTGGCATAACGCTCGCCCTTGAATTGATTGAGTCGGGTATGCGCGTCGTTCTCCTGGAGGCCGGCGGTGTGGCCGAGGATCCCGAGGTACAGGCGCTCTACACTGGCGAAGTCGCCGACCCTTTATTGCACAGCCTGCCCGACAAATATCGTCAGCGCCGGTTTGGTGGATCGACCACGATTTGGGGCGGCCGTTGCGTACCACTTGATCCGATCGACTTCGAGTATCGGTCGTGGATACCCCATAGTGGGTGGCCGATTTCCTATGCGGATGTCGCCGCCCATTATCCACGGGCCAACTCACTGTGCGAAGCGGGCGACTTCGCATATCACGCTGACCAGGCGATCCCGGGTGGTATGCGTCCCTTGCTGCGCGACTTCATGCCGCAGGACTTCACCACGACCAGCCTTGAGCGGTTCAGTTGCCCGACTGACTTCGGTAAACGTTACCAAGCGCGCCTGGCCTCGTCGTCCTCGGTGCGGGTTCTGCTCCATGCGAATTGCACTCAGCTCCTCACGTCGCCCGAAGGATCGCGCGTCGAGCGCGCGGTTGTGCAGACATTTGCCAACACGCAATTCACCGTAGCGGCCCCAAGATTCGTTCTGGCGACCGGGGCGTTGGAAGCGACACGGCTCTTGCTGGCATCCAGAGACGTTCATGCCGCTGGAATCGGCAACGGACGTGGCCTGGTCGGACGCTATTACATGTGCCACATCGCGGGCACGATCGGAACTCTACGCGTCGATCGCCCGAACGATCATCTGTCACACGACTACCAGCGTGCCGAGGACGGCGTCTATTGCCGCAGGCGCATCTCTTTAACGGCAGATGCACAGCGTCGCGAGGCCGTGGGCAATGCGGTGTTCCGCCTGCACCACCCGCGCATTCCGGATCCTCGGCATCGCACGGGGGCGCTGTCGGCCATATTCCTCGCCCGCAGGTTCATCAGCTATGAATATGGGAAACGACTTGCCACGCAGAAGCCGCCTGGCCTTCGCATTCTGGCGCAGCATCTTGCGAATGCCGGCGTGGACGTGCTCGGGACCTCGCGGTTTCTGAGTCATTGGGTTCGGGATCGGCTTCTGGCAGAACGCAAATTTCCGACAATTGTTGTCCGGCCGCGCACGAACCTGTTCAGCCTCGATTTCAATGCCGAGCAAGTACCGAATTGGGACAGCCGCATCCGGCTGGGGCATCAAACCGATCGGTTCGGCATGCCTCGTCTCCACATCGACTGGCGGTATGCGGAAACGGATGTTCGGACGGTGGCAACAGCCTTCGGACTTTTGCAGGGGGAGATCGCGCGATCCGGTCTCGGCGAACTGAGCCTTGATCCGGACGAGAGCGACATCGAGGCAGTTATTCGGCGAGACGGTGCCTATGGCGGCCACCATATCGGGACTATCCGCATGGGTCGTAATCCAGCGGATGGAGTCGTTGACGAACATTGCCGTGTGTTCGGCGTTCCGAATCTCTACGTGGCGAGCAGCGCCGTTTTTCCCACGTCGGGACAGGCCAATCCCACACTGACGATTGTAGCTCTGACCATCCGACTTGCACGCCACCTCCAGGCGGAAGCAGCCCGCATCGTGAAGATTCATGCTCATCCGGCCGCCCCTGTACCAATACCTTTGCACAAGCGGACTGCGCAGCCTGGACTGATAGCGGAGGCAGCGAGTCCATTATGAAGCACCAGTACCTCGCAAGCTCCGAGCTTTGGCAAGACCTCGCGCAGCAGGCATGGTCCCACGTCTCCGGCGTAAATGGAGCGATGATTCTAATCTTTTGGGGCGTGCTCGTGTTCGCCGCGGCGGTCACTTTCCTACGGTTACCTGGGCCGCACTCGGTCAGGGGGCTGATCGCGCATATTTTGCCGCAAGCTTCATTGCGTCATCCCTCAGCGCGGGCCGACTTCCTCTTTTGGTTGTCACGGCGGGTGTTTATGCCGCTTCTGGTCCTGCCCACGGCGTTGTCCACCGTGACCGCCGGCCATGTGGCCTATCGCCTGCTGGGTTGGCTGATCGGCCATCGCGCTCATCCGCCTGAACCAGCCGGGCTGTGGACATTGTTGGCGTTCACCGTCACGATGTTCCTCGCGTACGATCTTTCCTATTACGTTTACCACTATCTTCAGCACCGCATACCTTTGCTTTGGGAACTGCACAAAGTACATCACTCGGCCGAGGTCATGGTCGGCGTGACGAAAGACCGTGTACACCCCATCGATGAGATCATGAACCGATGGTGGAACGGCATCATTCCTGGCCTTGCGTACGGCGTCTGGCTGTACTTCGCGCTGGATCCAGTTGAACTCACGGTGTTCGGCTTGAACATCTACTTCCTGAGCAACACCGTTTTGATGATGGACTTCGTACGGCACACCCATCTCAAGCTCTCGTACGGGCAGTGGGTAAATTGTTTGCTGCTTTGCCCACACTTCCATCAATTGCACCATAGCGTTGCGCGGCAGCACTGGGACAAGAATTTCGGTCTGACGCTGTCGATATGGGATCGAATGTTCGGTACGCTGGTAGTGCCAGCACCGGATGAAGAATTCACGTTCGGCCTGCCCGGCGGGGAGGCTGCGGAGTACCAGTCACTCACTCGGTTGCACCTGCTGCCGCTGAAGAAGATCGCCTTGCTCGTTTATCGCCATGGGACAGCGTGCGCCGATGCCAAACCTCTCGCTACCCGTAACATGCAGGCGCCCTCATGACAGATCAGACCGAAATCGTGAGTGACCTGAAGCGGTTCGCAGATCTGCAGCCGTATTGGGACAGGCTCTGGGAGCGCTGCAACGGATATATCTTTCAGCACCATAGGTGGATCGCCGCGTGGTTGGAGGCATCGTACCCCTCCGCCAGACCGTGCATCGCCATCCAATGGCGCGAGGGAGAGATCGTCGCGGCGATCCCACTCGCGGTCGTGCGACGCCTGGGGCTACGAGTATTGGAATGGTCAGCCCAGGCAATGAGCGATTATTGCGACGCCCTGGCCACGCCTGGAGCAATGGCAAGCATCGTACCACTCTGGAACGCGGTGTGGAATGCGGGCGGCTTCGACCTTGTGAGCCTCGGCCAGATCCGACCCGACGCAACTGCACGCCGCTGCATCGATAAGGATTGGAACAGTTCGTCGGGATTTGCCCGCCAGAGCCGGGAGCAGCGATGCTTCGGAGTTCATTATGCGGGTCGGAACGCCGATACATGGTTCCGCAGCCTGGGCAAGAAGGGGCGCAACAACTTCTGGCGTGGGGAAAGAATTATTGCCGGCATCGGTGGCGATGTGGCGTTTCGGTCTATCGACTCTACCGATCCATCAATCGGTGCTGATCTGCGGCGCATCCTGGCGCTTAAGCGCGCTATGCTACGTACGAGAAAAAAGGCCTCGTTGCTGCTTACCCGCTCGGGCGATCCTCTTGAAGCAATGTTGGATGCGGCCGCCTCGACTGGTTTGATTCGGCTGTTCCTGCTTACCAGCGGTGGCAGAGTTGCGGCCGCTTCGGTGAACTTCGTTCGAGGGAACAGCATGCAGGCATACCTGACATCTTATGACAATGAATTTGAGCGGGGTTCTCCAGGCATGCTACTTATCATAAACTATGTGCGCTGGGCGTTTGATAATGGCCTGACCGAGGTTGACTTTCTTCGAGGCGACGAGCCATTCAAGGTGCGGCTGGCGAATATTGAAGTCGTGTTGAACAACTACGTTGCTGCGCGGACGTTCATAGGAACCGCTGCACTAGCAGCGCATCGCTGGCGCGCCCGGCTGGCCCGGGACAGTCAACCTGGCGAAGGAGGATCAGAGATTTCCAGTTCCCTTGCGGTCCACCTGCCACAACTTGCGACCGAGGAATGAGGCCCAAATGGCGCTTCTATCGTTCGCTCCTGCCTATCTGGTCCCGGTGCTCACCACGTTCTTTGGCATCTACGCCATCACACGCATCTTGAGCCCAAGCGAATACGGAGAATATGCGTTTGTGATGAGTGTCATGCTGCTGGTACAAAGCGGCCTCTTCGCCTGGATCGACCTCGGTACCAAAAGGTTTTTTGAACGTTCCGTACAGGCCGACAAACTGGCGGCCATGTGTCGGACTCTGTATCTGGCCCTTGGTATTTGTAGTCTCGGCCTGGTGGCCGGCTGTGCCGCTGTCCTGGGAGTTTCTGGCGTTCCGTCGCCGTTGGTCCGCCTGCTTTGGATCGCCGCGGCTGTGATTATCGCCAAGGAAATCTCACTCGTCTCCAAGAATCTGGAATTGGCGGCACTGGGACGCACCCGGTACATGCTGATGGAATGTGGAGAGAGTGTGATAGGCGTTGGGCTCGGCGTTGCATTGTGCTGGTATTTTGACTTCCGGGCCGATGGCATTCTCTATGGCATGCTGGCGGGTGCACTTAGCGTAGTGGCATTTGATGCAAGGAGAACCTTGCTTCGTATGCGCGGTGGCGCTATCGATTTTGGCCTGCAGAAGGAAATTCTGGTCTTCTCGGCGCCGGTCGCAATCGCGACGCTGATCGAATTCGCGATGGCCTCCATTGATCGGGTCATGGTCCAGTTCTTCCTTGGCGCGTACGACCTTGGCATCTACGCGATCGCATCCAGTATCGCGCAGCGCGCAGTTACTGCAGTCTTTCTTGCTCTTGGTATTGCATCGTATCCACTGCTTGTTCGTGCGTTCGAGCGCGGCGGCCGCGAGGCGGCGGTGGACCAGGCGCGGCAGAATGTGGAGGTTCTGATGGCGCTGGCGATACCGGCCTGGGCCGGATTCACGGTTGCGTCTGGCCGCATTGCAACGGTCCTCGCCGGTCCTGCGTACGCCGAACGGGTCGCCGATTTGCTGCCTCTGGCTGGCGCTGGGATCCTCGCTTATTCGATCAGAGTGCATTACTTTGCGCATTCGCAGCACTTGACGGGGAAGACCTGGAGTCTGTTGGTAGCCTCTGTTCCTGCCGTCCTGGTCAATATCGTCGCGAATGCTGCGCTGCTTCCCTGGATGGGTATAATCGGCACGGTCTGGGCCAAGCTCTTGGCTTACGTTGTTGCTCTTGGCATCAGCATCATCCAGAGCCAGCGTCAATTCCCGCTGCCCTTCCCTATCCGGGAAGTTACAAGAATATCCCTCGCTTCACTCGCAATGTGCGGTTTACTCCTGGTGATCCGGTTCCCAAATAACAGTCTCGGTCTGATAGAATTGATTGCAACCGGCGCAGCGATGTACGGCATGATGACGATCATATTCGACCTTGGCAGACTGCGCAGCCTTTGGCTCATGCACCGTAAGTCATCGGAGACAGCGGACGTCGAAAGACTTGGCATGTTTGCGTCCCAACGGAGGCTGGGGTGAAGATGCAATCTACGACGATGACAGCGCGACAGCCCGATGGTGTTGCATTAGCGACCGCGGTGCTTACGAAGATCACTGTTATGGCTACCGAAGCCGATGAGACGCGCCTCATCGCGCGCATGGCAAACACGCAGAAACCGATCAGTGCCTGTTTCGTCAATCAGCACACGTTGATCCTGGCTCTGCGCTCATCTCATTTTGCGCGTCGCTTGCTGGACAGCGACATTCTCCTGCGGGATGGCATCGGGGTTGAGTTGTGCCTTGCGGCCCTTGGGCGCTCCCCGGGCCGTAACATGTGCGGTACGGATGTTATCCCACGTATAGCTCTCGCCTTCGCGGGTAGACGCACGGCGCTATTCGGTACGGAAGAACCCTGGCTCAGCAAAGCCGCTGCGATACTTGCCGAGTCAGGGTGTGAGATCGTCGCGAGGATGGACGGTTTTAGACCTGGACCGGAATACGTCGCAGAAGTATGCCGCACACGGCCCGACCTGATCATCCTCGCCATGGGAAGCCCAAAGCAGGAAACCGTCTCCAGCATGATAGCGTCGTCAATTGTCACACCAGCGGCCATTGTGAACGGTGGGGCGATTGCCGACATGTTGGCCGGACGCTTTGAACGTGCGCCCTTATGGCTGCGCCGAGCCCGAGGCGAATGGCTATTTCGCCTGCTTCAGGAGCCAAAGCGACTCTGGCGCCGTTATCTGCTAGGCGGTGTTGTGTTCGCCTGGTATTTGATGCGCTTGCGGATTGCGTCCTAGTCGCATCGACATCATCGGATATCGCCATGGCTAAAACTTCCTCGCGAGGCAACGATCCCGTCAGCGTTGCGGTAATCGGGGCGAGCGGCTTTGTAGGAGCAGCAATTGTCCGGGCGCTCGCCGAGGCGCCGAACAAACGCCCTATTGCCTGTATGCGTCGCCCGAGCAGTGAGCTTGCGGGACTCGGCGTGGAAATGCGGCTTTGCGACGCCACCAATGAAACTGCCTTGGCGGAAACGCTGGCGGATGCGACATTTGCCGTCAACTGCGTCATGGGGAGTGAGTCAACGCTGCTCGCTGCGACACGTAGCCTGTGCCGGGTCGCTTTGCGCGGGGGACCAAGACGGGTCGTGCACATTAGCAGCATGGATGTGTACGGCGCGCCGTCGCGGGGGATCGTGGATGAGACGACGCCGATGCGGCCAACGAGAACGTATGGTCGTGCGAAGGCGGAATGCGAGCAGATCGTCCATGACTTCGTATCCGCCGGGGGCGATGCCGTGCTGTTACGGCCTGGATGCGTCTATGGCCCCGGTGGTGAGCAATGGGTCGGCCGCATCGCACGTTGGCTGCAGCAGGGCCGCATCGGGCAGATGGGTGCGGCAGCCTGTGGCCAATGCAATCTGGCGTTCAGTGATGATCTCGCGGCCGCGGTGCTGGCATGCCTAACAGTCGAGGGTGCCAGGGGGCAGGTGATCAATGTCTGTGATGGCGAAGAGGCAACGTGGAACGACTACTTTCTGGATCTTGGTCGCGCCATAGGGGCCGCGGTGCGATCGGTCTCATCGCTTCGCCTTACCGTGGAGAGCCGGATTTTAGCACCGCCACTACAATCCGCTAAAATCCTGGGACGGCGGTTTGGGCTGCAGCCTGGCGCCTTGCCGGAACCGATTACCCCCTCACTTCTCCCGCTATGGCGTCAGGCCATGCGGCTGGACGGCCGGAAGGCAGACTCACTTCTAGGCATCCGGCGCACAAGGCGCACGGTGGGTGTCGCAGCGTCGGCGGCATGGTATTGCTCTGTCGCGAACGAGCATAACGGGGAGCGTCCGCTCTGACCTAGTAGCGCGTCTGCACCGCTGCGCTGGCGGGCGGCCGCATCAGCATCTGTTTGACCAGGGTGTACTGTGCATTGCGCGGGGTTCCATTCCAGTTGGCCAAGATGCCGTTTGGCGTCCAGTCATCCATGTGGCCCCAGAACCACCAACTGCCGCTTACGCCCTGCTGGTTACCGGTCAGTTGCGGACCACCCTTGGCCGATAACTTCCCGTTCATATAGTCGAACATCGTCTCCGCCCACACTCGCTCACCTGCACTCCGCCCCTCCAGCGACGACCCCATTTCACCAATCCACACCGGTGCTATGCCATCAGTCACGAGGTAGCCCCACGTCCGATTCATGTGAGGAACCAGCGTCGCGGGATCCCGATTGATGATGTAGTCGTAGGTGGATGGCGGATATTCATGTACTGAATAGACGACCTTGTTGGCTATGCTTACGACAACCGGAATATTACGGACTTGTTCCAGGTTTCCCTCAGGAGCCGGGTGGGGCATGTTCGGTTGTGGAGACGTGACCTGTATGCCCTCCACGATGATCAGTGGCCCGGGATTGATGGCCTGTAGCTCGCGCCCAAGCTTTTCTGCTTCTGCGTGCCAATCCCTGGGCCCACCCTCGCCCCAGTTCGCCGTTTGCAGTGGCTCGTTGTCGAGGTCGAAGCCAATGACCGTGCCATTGTCTTTATAACGCCTGGCCAGATCCAGCCAGTCATGCTCGAATTCGGATACCGATATGTTCGTGTCGAACCAGAGTCCGTTGGACTGCTGGCCACCTTGGCATTCGTTGTTATGATGGTCGAGAATGACCTTCAGTCCGATATGGCCGGCATATTCGATGATCCGGTCGGTAACCTGAAGCGCAGTCAGGCCCTGCAACTCTGGATTCGACCGTTCCCCAACAGCAATATACCGCGCGGTTTTCATGGGCATGGCGGAAGCATGTGATCCCACCCAAAGATCGCACCAGGGCAGCCGGATGGTATTGAATCCCAACGTCTTGATGTCGTCGATTGTGTGCCGATAATTGACGTCATTCAAGCCGATCGGGACGAACCCGTCATCGTCTCCGCCAGGCCAACCGATGGAGGCGATACGGACCGGCTGACCCTTGGCATCAACGATTTGGCTTGCGCTGGTGCTGAGATACCCCGAAGGCAAGAACCCGTACGGAGCGCCAGCCACAGCCCCCCTCCCCGCAACAAGGAAGCAGCCAACCAGGAGCATCCATGGCCACATCGGGCAACGCGACGGCGTCGACCCCCGCATGGTCACGGCCACAGACGATACGTGCGAATCCGTTCTCCTGGCCGGCGCAAAACAGTCGCGGCCGGTGCCTCAAACAGCTGTTGCGTCCGCCTGTTGAATGGTGGCTGGTCCAGGAATAAGGCCGAATCCCGCCAGATGCGCGTATCAACACCATGGGTGATGTCGCGGTTCGGCGTACAGGGCGCCCCCGGACCGGGCTGATAGTCGGTATAAACCACATATTCGTACGCCGAGAGCTTCGGAAGAACCTTGAGGATCTCGAAATTGGACAAATGCTGAAACACCTCTCTGATCAAACAGAGATCTCCTTCCGGCAGGTGATCCTGAACGATGTCGAGGCACAGAAAATTGATATTGGGATAGCGCGTCATGTTCTCGCGAATCAACGTCTCGACGACATCTACGCCAGTGTACGAAACCTGCGTGTTCAGGAACTGCTGCGCCACCCGGAAATCACCGCAGCCCAGATCCACGATGGTTCTGATGCCTTGTTCAGCGATCAGAGTCTTGATTCCTTCGGAGTAGAGGCGCGCGGCGTCGCTATCGGAACCAGGCCCCGAGTAGAACTCACCGCGCTGTCCGCCCCATTTGTTTTGCTGGTATATCTCGTCAAACACCTTGTTGATCGGGTGTCGTGCGTTACGTGCCCACCGCAGCTCCCGTTTGACGCTACGCGATACGTTCCGGATGGCCCACGGCGTATGCGCTTTTACCAGGTCCAGGACACTCATTGATCGCCTCTCGCCCCTTTTGGTTGATTGAGTTCATCCGGATCGAAGACTTCGCGACAGAGGAACCCACGTTTCCAGCCATGTCTTCACTGCAGCGAACGCAGCCTTATTTCCTGACCACTCGGCTTGGCCGTCAACGACCGCAGGCGAACGGACGACGCCTGCACCAGGTTTGCTGTTGGATCCAGAAAAACCGTAGCAGGACGCGCGGATGTCACGGCTTCCTCTCCCTCTCTGAACCCGCTGAGCGATATCATGATCCCGGTCAAAAACATCAAATCAGGTGCCTTGCGGCCCAGCGAATTGTTGGTGGAGCAGATGAGAATGGTCGCCGTGATGATTAGCCATCCCAGTGGTGAATTGGCTTGCTGTCCTAATTGCAGCAGCAGCAGGAAAATCCCGGCGATGATCAAGGGGAAGCCGACGGCCCCCAGGTTCAGGAACAGGAGAAGCCAGGGGTTTTCGATGTCAGCTCCAGCCCCGGTGAGGCCGACCTGCATCTTGAGATGTTGTACTCCGTCCATGGTTACCCCGAGCAGTACCTGCCGCAGGTTCAATAGTGGCAGAACGTGCCACTGGATGATCCGCTCGTCGGCACTGTTGTCGAGATACAGGTGGCTGAATATTCGCGCCCCAAGATCAGTCGTTGTCGTGATCAGGGCGAACAGTACTGGTAGAAACAGCGTGCCGGCGACAAAGGCGACCAGGAAGCCGACGGGCAGATGGCGTGTCGCGAGGCCCAGCCCCAACTGGAACAGGGCAGCACATGTAATCATGAACAGGGTCGTCACCAGGGCGCTACGGCCACCGAAACTCAGAAGTCCGACAATGAAGGCCGCGAAGAGCAGGGCCTTCAGCCAACCCGACAGACGCGTCCCAAGTACCATGAACAAAGCCAGTGAGGTGACCAGCGCACCTGTCAGCGGGTGGGTATACAGGGCCTGCCCACGAAATTCATTCAGGCCTTTATCATAATCCTGCGTTAGTCCGACGGACACCGGCAGAAAATGCGTCTCTATGGTATCTTCGAATGCAGACATCAGGACGTTGAACACGCAGAACGCCAGTATGGTGTAGCCGAGCAGTCGGCGTTGCCGCGGCGTCCCGGTACCAAGTGCGATGGCCAAGAAGACGGCTGAAAGAAATGTCTCGACAAAGACGGCGACGCCACTCGTGCCGACACTGATGATCGAGTAGGCTGCGCAAAAGAGGATCAGGATCAATGACCACGCCAAGGCCGGCCGTTCCTTTAACAGCCAGGTGACGCCCCCGCCATTGCGTCTGCCATACAGGGCGAATAACGCGCCGAGGATAGCGAAATAAGTGGCCGGATGGAACTTGGTCAGTGGGCTATCGGCAGCAGTCTCTGAATATAGTCCGTAAAACGTCAAAAGGCTGGCCGGCAACGCGAATAGCAGGAGGACTGCAACGAAACCAAGCGGAAAGGCAAGGTGATAGGGGTCGGAGAGACCAAGGCCTATGCTTCTACTGGCGGACGCTGGGGTGAGTGCACGATCTCTCCAGCGCGTCGCAAAGGAGCTTGTGAGGACGCCATCTCCAGCACTCATTCGGGCACGCCTTCCGTTGTACGGTCCGATTCCGGATTGTCATTCAAATGGGCTATGGGGCCAGGCAAGGCATTAGTCGGCGGCACGCCGGGCCGCCGTGGTTCCGCCAATGGATTGCGGCCTGTGGAAGGGTTGCACCGCAGAGTCGTAGAGTTCCAGAATACGGTCTGCGGCAACACGAATGTCGAACCTTTCGCGGAAAAGTCGATTGCCGGCCGAACCGAGCCGTTCGCGCTCCTCGGGATGATCAAGCAGTCGCTCGATTGCTT
>Ga0335072_10007495_pt1 | contig 15875 bp, 9 predicted proteins | sample Lox_Sample_21_FD_206725 | JGI IMG/M metagenome (GOLD analysis project Ga0335072, IMG submission 206725) | Soil microbial communities from Loxahatchee National Wildlife Refuge, Florida, United States - Lox_Sample_2.1 | ecosystem: Environmental > Terrestrial > Soil > Wetlands | place: USA: Florida... | reverse complement strand
TCGGCCTCTGGTGGCACCTAGCCAGGCAACTGCCGCCACCCAAGGCCGTCGGCCACGTGAGACACGCTGGCGTGCTGCTCCTAGCCGCCGTCGCCGCTGGCCCGGACGCGACGGGATATGAGCAATTCGACTACGTCGCCCGCATGCTTGGCGAGGCTGGCTGGGCGCTCACCGACGGCACGCCCGTGACAAGTTGGGAAGCCCGCGACGCCGCCGCGGACACCTACGTAGCGCTCGTCCGCGTCGGCGCACTCACCCGAGACGTGCCTGGCTCAGTCCCAGATCAACCGACCCCCGACGGCGTGACATTCGCCCTCGCCGCCCTACGCACCTGGCCATGATCACATCGTCGACTTCGCGCCCTCGGGACATGATGTAAACATAGATCTCATACACACGCTAGTGGTTAACATAGTCACCTATGCTTTATGCATGACAGAGCCTCAGAAGCCAGCCTGGGTGTTCGACCGCGATTTTGAGTGGGCGGCGCTCACGCGATTCGCTACGTCGTCGAGTTCGAGTGTGCGGCTGGGGATTGTCAGCGGTCGCCGCAGGCAAGGCAAGTCGTTCCTGCTGCGCGCGCTGGCCGAAGCCACCGGGGCGTTCTACTTCGTGGCCACGGAAGCGACCGCGACGGACTCGCTGCGCGAATTCGGCGCGGCTCTCGCCGCTCACGCCGGCGGTCGGGCGCCCTACGCGCTGGCTTCGTGGGACGACGCGCTGCGAGTGCTTGATGAGACCGTGTCCGGCGGGTTGGCGATCATTGACGAGTTCCCGTACCTGGTCCGAGTGGAACCCGCGCTGCCTTCCCTCATCCAGCGGATGCTAGACCAGAGAGCGTGGGGGGAGCAGGAGCGAGGGACGCGGCTGCTGCTATGCGGCTCGGCGATGTCGGTGATGGGCGGCCTGCTGGCGGGCTCAGCGCCACTGCGGGGCAGAGCGAGCCTGGAGTTGCTGGTTCAGCCGTTCGGCTACCGGACCGCCGCGGAGTTCTGGGGGATCACCGATCCGAAGCTGGCGGTGCTGGTGCACTCGATCGTCGGCGGCACTCCGGCGTACCGGCATGAGTTCGTCGCCGACGACGTCCCTGGATCGCTGGTGGACCTGGACGACTGGGTGGCCCGCACGGTGCTCAACCCAGCTGTTCCGCTGTTCCGGGAGGCCAGGTACCTGCTCGCCCAGGAGACTGGGATCCGCGAGCCCGCGCTCTACAATTCCGTGCTCGCCGCCATCGCAGAGGGAAACGCGACGCGGGGCGGGATAGCGAACTTCGTCGGCCGGAAGTCCACTGAGCTCGTCCACCCGCTCAACGTTCTCGAGGACAGCGGCCTGATCGCCCGGCAGGCTGATCCGTTCCACGGACGCCGGTCAGTCTTCCAGATCAACGAGCCGCTCATCACGTTCTACGAAGCCGTAATGCGAGGCACGTGGAGTCAGCTGGAGCAGAGGCAGGCAGCCGCGGTGTGGCGGCGCCAGCAGGCCACGTTCAGCTCCAAGGTGGTGGGCCCGCATTTCGAGTCGCTGTGCCGTGCGTGGGCAACCGAGGCCGGCCAGGAGGCTTTCGGGGACCTGCCAGCCGAGGTCTCCGCCGGGTCGGTCACGGACCCGGGCGGCCGACGGCAAATCGAGGTGGACGTGGCCGTCCTCGGACCAGGCCTGCCCGGCGAGCCTCGCCGAGTCCTCTCCCTTGGCGAGGCGAAATGGGGCGACGTCATGGATGTCCGACACATAGAACGGCTTCGCCGCGCCCGCGACCTGCTGTCGGTCAAGGGCTACGACACGGCCACGACTGTCCTGGCCTGTTATAGCGGTGCTGGCTTCAGCAAAGAACTCACGTCGCAGGCGACCGCCGATCCCCACGTCCTGCTCGTCGGCCTCGATCGCCTCTACGGCTGAGAACTGGCCCGAGACACGCCGCCCGCAGAGTCAACATTCGCACACCTGTGCGAGTAATATATGACGTAGGCGGGCTTCTCTCCTGAAGCTCAAGCGGGCCGCCGAGGTGCGGGAACACCACGACGGCCCTAGACCACCACCAGCACTACCTGGAGGAGATCATGCGATCAATGATGACCCAGTCCGGACCGAATGCGCACGCGGACCTGGACGTGGCCGCGCGCAAGCGGGCGGACCGACTCGCGAGGGCTACCGTCGGCCAGATGGAGGCCGCGCTAGCCCTGCTGAGCATGCTTGACGCCGAAGCGTTCGAGATCGCGTTCACCGCGGTCGCCCCGGCGCCCAACGACGATGGCGACGACGAGCCCATCGCGGTGTGCCGTCAATGCGGCAGCCCAGTCGGCATCTTCCCCGACCACGGCCTGCGCTGGCAGCACTTCCGTGGCGACGGCATCACATCCGCCACCCCACAGCTCTACGAGCCAGGCCATGTCCCGGAGGTCAATTGGATCCTCTCCAACGAGGACCCAGACGATCTATAGCCACTACCCCCGCTTCGTGCCCCGCCGGGTTTAACTCCCCGGCGGGGCACGCTTGCCTGACCGATCCACGATATTGGCCATGTCGCGCCGCAACCTTTGCTGGTTGTAGAAGCAGGCTGTCACCCGTCGCTTCTCAGGCTCGGCAGAGAGCGTTCACCAAGGTCATTTGCAAGTGACAACGTCGCCGTTACCGACAGCAGACGGCGCTGGAACGCGAAGTGCGTGGGATACGGCAGCCGAATGAGATTCCGAAATCCGCCAGGGTTTTCGCCAGAGAGCTCGACTCAGAGCTGCCGCGCTAGCCTCCGGTATTCAACATGGACGCTGAATTAGCTTCGCAGTGTTTGCGGCACGTCTGTGAGCTGGGTTTTCGGGTTTCCGGCCTGGTGCGGTTGTGCACCTTTCGGGTGCTGGCCCGCCGGCGCGGGTCCGTGGGTTTCATAAGCGAAGAGCGCCCTGGTTCTGGGAGATTACGGGTTACCACACCATGTAACTTCCAGGGAACTGGAGCGCTCTTCGTCATGCAGCATAACGGCTGGGATCATGGCCTGACGGTCAGCGCGGGCGGGACGGGCCTGGTCGGCCATGCCGGGGCGGTCCTGCTCCGCAAGGCCGCTGACCAGGCAGGACTCACCGCGGGTCTGTCGGCCGCATTCCGGGAGAAGAAGGCATCGCCGCTGCTGGACCGCGGGATCGTGCTGGTGTCGATGGCGGCGGCGATCGCACTCGGGGCCACGAGCATGAGCGACATCGCCGTGCTGGCGCACCTGGCGCCGGTGCTCGGGACTGCGCCGTCCGGCCCGACGGTCCGGCGGGCGCTGGGCCTTGCCGGCGGCACCGCGATGCTGGAACGGGCCGCGAAGGCCCGGGCGAGGGCGCGGGCTCACGTGTGGGAGCTCCTCAGCGGCATGCCGGGCGGGTTCCCGTGGCTGGTCATTGCCGGGAAGACGCTGGCCGGGTGGCTGGTCATCGACATGGACGCGACCCTGGTCACCGCCAGGTCAGACAAGGAAGGAGCCGCTCCCACCTGGAAGAAAGGCTACGGACTGTTAACTGAACTACCAACGGCGTCTTCCGAGTTCAACGGACATGCGGATTGACTGTTGGTTACGGTCCCTGCTCATGGCCGATGACGGGAATTTCTTGGACATGGCGAGGCTGGCGGTCCTGCCGACGGGCGAGCTGCGAGAGACGGGCAATCCGTGGATGCCGTTCGAGCTGGTCGACGCGGACGGCGGCGTGGTCGCCCCGGTCGCCGCTTACCTGAAGGATGTGCAGGCGTGCGGGCGGTCGGAGTCGACGTTGCGGTCGTATGGGATGGACCTGCTGCGGTGGTTCCGGTTCTGCTGGTCCGCGGACCTGGAGTGGGGCCAGGTGACCAGGGCCGAGGCCGCTGATTTCTGCCGGTGGCTGATGATCGCGGGCAGACCGGGAACGGATGGCGGCTACGCGTCGGCGACCGTGGCGCACTGCGAGACAGTGCTGCGGCATTTTTACGATTTCCATCTCGAGGCCGGGACCGGCCCGATGGTGAACCCGTTCCCACTGGCCCGCAGGCGCGGGCGCCGGTCAGCGCACCATAATCCGATGGACCCGTTTGCCCGTGAGGGATCGGGGCTGTTCCGTCCCCGGCTGCCGCAGCGGGCTCCGCGGTGCATTCCGGACAAGGAGTTCGGCGAGCTGTTCGCCCGGCTCGGCTCGCACCGGGACCGGGCACTGGTCGCGTTCTGGGTCTCGACGGGTGCCCGGGCGTCGGAGCTGCTGGGGGCGACTGCCGCCGACTCTGACCCGGGGCAGCAGCTGATCACGGTCATCCGCAAGGGAACGCGGGCGCTGCAGCAGCTGCCGGCGTCGCCGGACGCGTTCGTCTGGCTGCGGCTCTACCAGGAGCAGATGCGAGACCTCGTTCCCGCGGGACGGGACCAGCCGCTGTGGTGGACGCTGCGGCGCCCGTTCCGGCAGCTGACCTATCATGCAGCGCTGCGCATGTTCACGCGCGTCGGCCAGTCGCTGGGAAAGGACTGGACCCTGCATGACCTGCGGCACACCGCCGCATATCGCATGGCCCGGGATCCGGAGATGCCGCTGGCGGACATTCAGTGGGTGCTCGGCCATGCACGACTGAGCACGACTCAGGTTTACCTGACTCCGGTGCCGGACGACGTGATTGCCTCGGTGATCGCGTTCCACGAGCGCAGGGCGCGGCCGGCCCAGCCACCCGAGACCGGGTCAGGCTACCGGGCTGAGACGCTGCAGGTCCTGTTCGGGCCGGACGCGTGAGGATCATCGCCCCGGCGGGCCTTGCGCCGTCGTCGGTGTTCACGCGCGCCCGGCCCGGCCCCGCGGCTCCCGAGGGAGCGCAGGTGATGCGGCAGTTCCCGCCCCGTTCATCCCGCGGACAGTGGCCAGGGACTGTCCTTGCCAGGGAAGGCGCCTCGGAGCTGCTACTGGCCCCTCCGTTCCGCCTGGACAGCAAGGGCGGGCAGCAGAGCCGGTCCCGGAGCCTGCGGCAGGCGCTGGACTGGCTGGACGGCCAGCCCGGCGGCACGTGGCAGGAACGCTGGGCAGCCTCAGGAGCCGAGCAGGCCGGCCGCGGCTGGCGGGACACCGCCGCCGCCTGGCTCGACGCGGCGGGCTTGCTTCCGCCCTGCGACAGCCAGGGACGCCTCCTGGGAGCCGGGCTGCTCCTGCTGATCTGCGGCGACCTGATCCGTCCCGGCCCCGGATGGCTGCTGGCCAGTTCAGGGCTCCAGCTGCTCACCGGCGAGATGGCCCGGACCCGTGACCCCGGTGGCTTCGCGGCGCTCCGCCGGGAATGCGAGGCCGAGCAGGTCAGCCCGCTGACCAGGGACCTGTCGCTTCGCCGCATCTCCGTGATCATGGCCTCCAAGGGCGGCCGCGTCCGCGACATCACTGCCGGGGACTGCCTGCAACTGGCCGCCGCGGCGAAGTCAGTCGAGGGGAAGACCCGGAGCACGGGAATGCACTTCTACCAGCTGCTGCGGGCAGCGGGAGTGCTTCCTCCCGAGGCCCCGGCCAGCGTCCGGATGTTCGCCACCCGCGGCCAGCTCACTGCCGAGGAGCTGATCGGCCAGTACGGCATCGAGTGCGTCCCCGTCCGGGACCTGCTGGTGAGCTACCTTTCCGAACGGCACCTCGCCTCTGATTACTCGACCCTGCGGACGATCGCCCACGTCCTGGGAAAGCTGTTCTGGCGCGACCTGGAACTGCACCACCCCGGCATCAGCTCGCTGCGCCTGTCCCCGGCGGAAATAGCCGGCTGGAAGGACCGGATCACCCGGAAGTCGCCGCGGGGAGCCGCGGAATCTGCCCGGAAAGCCGCCGCCAACGCCCTGTTCACGGTCCGCGCGTTCTACCTCGACATCGCCCAGTGGGCCGTCGACGACCCGTCCCGGTGGGCACAGTGGGCGGCGCCCTGCCCGGTCCGGGCCGAGGAGATCCCGCACGCGAAAGAACTGTCCCGCCGCAAGGCCAGGATGGACCAGCGGACCCGCGAGCGGCTCCCCGTCCTCCCCGTCCTCGTCTGGTCCGCCGAGGACAGGCGGCATGCCGCGGCGGACCGGCTCGCCGCCTGCGCGGCGGCCGCCCCCGGCCAGACGTTCACCGCCGGCGGGCAGGAACTGCGCCGGGCGGTCATGGCCAAAGGAGGATCCGTCCGGGCCTGGGCCGAGAACCCCGCAAACGGCCGCCGCCGTGACCTAACCCTCGAAGAACACCGTGCTTTCTGGGCCTGGGCCGCGATCGAGGTCCTCCGCCACACCGGCATCAGGGTCGAGGAACTCACCGAGCTGTCGCACCACAGCCTGGTCCAGTACCGGCTCCCGTCCACCGGCGAGCCCATCCCGCTGCTGCAGATCGCCCCGTCCAAGACCGACGCCGAACGGCTCCTGGTCATCAGCCCCGAGCTCGCCGACGTCCTGTCCGCGATCATCACCCGGATCCGCGGCGACGACGGCGCCGTCCCGCTCGTCGTGGCCTACGACGACAACGAGAAACTCTGGAACCCCCCGATGCCGCTGCTGTTCCAGCGCCGGCTCCGGTCAGAAGACCGGCCCCTCTCCGCGCAGGCGATCCGGGAGCTCCTGAACGTCGCCCTCGACGAGTCCGGCCTCACCGACAGGTCCGGGCAGCCGCTCCGGTTCGCCCCGCACGACTTCCGCAGGATGCTGATCACCGACGCCATCCTGCACGGCATGCCGCCGCACATCGCCCAGCTCGTCGCCGGCCACAAGGACATCAACACCACCATGGGCTACAAGGCCGTCTACCCCGAGGAGGTGATCAGCGGCCACCGGGCGTTCATCGCCCGCCGCCGGGCCCTGCGGCCCGGCGCCGAGTACCGCACCCCGACCGACGCCGAGTGGGAGGAGTTCCTCGGCCACTTCGAGCGACGCAAGCTCGCCCTCGGCGACTGCGGACGAGCCTACGGCACCAACTGCATCCACGAGCACAGCTGCGTCCGCTGCCCGATGCTGCGCATCGACCCCGCCCAGCGTCACCGGCTCCGGGAAATCCGCGACAGCCTCTCCGCCCGCATCGCCGAGGCCGAACGCGAAGGCTGGACCGGCGAAGCCGAGGGCCTTAAGGTCAGCCTCGCTGCCGCGGACAGCAAGCTGGCCCAGGCCGACACCAGCATCACCCGCCGCCGAGAGGCAGTCAGCCTCGGCATGCCCTCATTCCCCGACATCGCCGGCCGCGCCACGGTCCCCGGCAAGGAGCCCCGATGACCTCACCCGCCCTGCTCGCGGCCGGGCTGCGCGCCCACGCTCAGGGCCTCTACTGCCTCGAAGCCGCCGCCGAGCTCCTCGTCGCCAAGTCCTGGCTCCACCGCGACGACTTCACCAGCCGGTTCATCACCCTCCACCCCGGCACCGGCAGCGGACAGCAAGTCGCCGTCATCGACTGGCCCGCGGTGACCGCCGCCCTGGGCTCAAGTCTCGCCTGCTCCGGGAGCGAGCAGCGGCTGCTGCAGATCACGGCAAGCCTGGCCGACGGCATACCCGTCGATCTCCAGGACGCCCTCACCGGCCTCGACGACGACAACATCGCAAAGCTGGTCACCGCGATCCTTCACGCCTCCGGAAGACGGCCCATGAACAGTGGATATTGATGATCGTTTTTGTTCAGAGAAGGCTTTCACCCGCTCGGGGCCTGGCTGGCGAACACCCGCGAGTGCCTGGCCATGGTCCTGAGGCCGGGCAACGCCGGCTCGGACACGTTCACCGACCACCAACAGGTGCTGGCCGCCGCCCTGAAGCAGGTCCCTGCGAGGTTCCGGCGCAGCATCCTCGTCCGCGTCGACGGGGCCGGCGCCAGCCACGACCTCGTAAAGCACCTGCTCGCGATGTCCACTCCGCGCAGGACAGTGCTGTTCACCTGCGGCTGGATGATCACCGCCGCCGACGAGGCCGCGATCATGCAGCTCCCCGCCGGCGCGTGGAAACCGGGCATCACCCAGGACGGGGACACTGAGGAGGACAAGGAGACCGCGGAGGTCACGCACCTGATGAGCCGGGCCGGGAACTGGCCGGCCGGGCTCCGGTGGACCGTGCGGCGGGTGAAGCCGTCCCGCCGCCAGATGCCGAACCTGACCGCCTACGAGAAGAAGACGGGCTGGCGGTACTCCATCATCTGCACGAACATCGCGGACACCGGGATCCCCGGGGTTCCCGGCAGCCATCACCCGCAGTACATCGACGTCGTCCACCGCGAGCACGCCGTCGTCGAGACGGGCGGCGTCGAGACCGCCAAGGCCATGGGGCTGCGGAACCTGCCCTCGAAAACCTGGCAGGTCAACTGCGGCTGGGTCCTCGCCGCGAACATCGCCGCCGACCTCGCCGCCTGGACTCGCCTCCTCGGCCTGCATGACCAGGAAGAACTGAAGGACGCCGAGCCGGGCACGCTCCGCTACCGGGTCTGGCACATCCCCGCCAGGCTCGCCCGGCACGCCCGGCAGCGGATCCTGAAGATCAGCCCGGACTGGCCCTGGGCGCACGCGTTCCTCGCCTGCTGGCGGCGGCTCTGCGCCCTGCCCGCACCCAGCTGACCAGCACCGACCATCCCGGCGAGACGAAAGGAGGACCACCCCGGCGCGGTCGGAGCCGGTGCACGCCCGGGCACGCCGGGCAGCACACCATGCCCGGCCGCCGGCAGTAAACAGACAGCAAGCCTGAAACCAGGCGGCAACACAATCAGTAACCGGACCTCAGGAACGCTGAACGATCGAGGCTAGGTGAGCTCATTAGCGCACTGGGGATTCGTCCGGCATCGGGTCCGCATACGTGGCGATAAGCCAGCGATCTCTCGGGCCAGCTAGTTAATCTACATGCATGGTGTACATCCTGACGTTGCCTGGTTCTGAGCTTGATGGGAACCAGAGTGAATTCCTCACTGAGGAACGGCTCACTAAGGCGTTCCCTAAGAGCGCGCTCACGGGGCGGCGGTCCGGCTCAGCAATCGTCCTGGTCTTGAGCAACGGAGACGGTGAAGGCGAGAAGGGTGTACGGCACCTAAGGTGGATGGGGGTACGGGCTCGTCTGGGCATAGCAGGGCGGGTCGATGCAACCATCACAGTCGATCCGCTCAAGCCGTGCCTGATGCAGATTCCGATTGATGGTCAATCTGGACTGGCCTCTGAGCTTTCGCCGGACCTGCGGGATGAGTTTCGCCTGGCATCGGCGAACATTCCTGTGGGGATCTGCGGACAGGCGGTCTGGGACGCACTCGAACAGGTGCTGCGTCGCAAATACCCACGGATGGCGGGTGTTATCGACTGGCTGGTCTTGCAGGCCACGCCCCCGGTCTTCAATGAACAAGATGCAGCTGACCGCTTCTGGCAGGAACGGTGGGACGGCGGGAAGTTCTTGTCCCGTGCCTCCGGGTTTCCGGCCAGAATCCTTACCGCGTGGCGACGTCCACGCGACAGGAACGAATCCTTTCTAGCCGGAGTGGTGCCGAAACCTCTCGAACGTGACCTTAAGTCGCACGATATCAGGAACCTGGACATCGCCTTCGATATGCCAGAGGACCGCGGGCAGGGGAGGTGGAGCATCCACGTCCTCGTCGATGCATTTGGGCGGCGACTAGAAGTCATTGACCTCAACGACGGGCCGGTGGAGGGCCGGACCGGGACTGACGTCATCTACTACCACGAACCAACGCAGAGTTTCGTGCTCGTTCAGTACAAGCGGCTCGATCAAGGTAAGAAATTGATGTACGTCGACGGTAGGTTCTACGACCAGCTTGACAGGCTGGAGAAAGTGACCGGCATGAGCAAGGCCGCCGCCGCGCCTAGCGAATGGCGCCTTGGTGGCGATTCCTGCTTTATAAAGCTAGCGCACTATAAGGAAACTGAGAACGCGAATACCGAACTCGTTCCTGGGATGTATCTTCCGATTTCCTATCTCCGACTCCTCCTGGCGGACGACGCCACCCGGGGGACACGCGCAGGAAGCGCAGCCAGATACATCGGCTACCCCACCGTCGAGCGGCATCTGGTCAATGATCAGTTCGTGGAACTAGTGAAGCACGGACTTGTCGGCACAGTCGGTGTGACGCGCGAAGACTTGTGCCAGCTTGTTTTTGACGAGGTGGCGGCAGGGATGAACGTCATGGTCGGTATCGAGCGGAGCCCAGAGACCGTTCGTCAACGTCAGGCCCGCGCCCGAAGGCGCGGTAAGCCGGACCGGCGTTATCAGCACCACGTCGTCCGATAGCGTCGCGCTATTTGTGCCTTCCGGAACTAGCCGTCGGCGAAGGCTTTCATCTCGTCCAGGTCCCCAGCTCCAGCCTTACGCGGGACCACAGGATCTCCCGCCGGACCCGCATGCGCGCACGCGAAGCCTCGCATTCGGCAGGCACGTCGTCCGGACCAGCGATTTCAAGCCCCACAGGATAAACCGGACACAGTTACAAACCATGCCAGCGATGCCAGTTGGGCCATAGGCAGTATCGTCACTGTGATGCAAGTCCCGCAATACGCCAATTGATGGGGCAGACATGCTCAGTCGATATTTATTGCTGGGAACGGTATGCGCTCGCCTACCCATGGCTCGGCTTCCAGTACAGGGCACTGGGAAAGCGGAAGGGGATGGGATCGCTCTCGGTCCAATACTTTGTACCATTCGTCCAGGGTGCCAGTGACGATGAACGGACCGATCGGGATCTGCACTCCGTCAGTATCAACCGTTACTGGGATAGTTTCAGCGCCTATCATGATGTCGCTCGGCAGTCCTTCCGACGCGGCGTCAAAAGCCGACTCAAGCTCTGGAATGCTGATTGCACCCGCCCATTGAGTAGCGTCGTGCTTGGCGGTGGCTATGATCCGCCCAGCGTCCCACTCGCTCTGGTACGCAGTGAAGTCAAGTTCAGCTCCGGCAAGCGGGTCGACCTGCTTCACGGCGGCATCCCTAAGCCAGGCAGGGCAGAACTGGTCAATAAGTCCGGTCATCGCTTCGGCAAGCAGTTGGCGGCGCGCAGCGAGGAAGTCGCGATATGCGGAAGCGTCGCGCAACCGGATATCGAGGGGCACGAAGTGCTTGGCGAGTTCATTATCACCGACTTCAGGGAAGTAGACGGCTGGCGACCGGTCGCTTATCTTCCGGTTCGCTTTCGCGGAGATGAATGCTAGGTTGGCGAGGTCGTTGATTTCGGCCTTGGTGTACTTCTCGGGTCGGTGGGTTAGCGTCGCTTGCGGATGGATGTGGTGGTATTCGAGCTTCTGACCGCTGTCCCCGCCCAGCGCGATCGTGCTGCCATACCACCAGTCGCGCGCACCGGCCTTTTGCGCTGCGAGGAAGCTCAGCAGGAAGTAGGGGCTCCCGACCGTGCGCCCGGCTAGGTCCCGTGGCGTGACCTCAATGCGGGTGCCGACAACGCCCAGGTTCTTGAACAATGTCCGAATCGGGTCCGCGGTTCGCGCGGCCGGGATGTCCTGCCCAAGCGTGGTATCGGTCGAGCCGCTGTACCGGTTCCTAATCGTCGCGACGAGGAGCCAGTACAGGATCGCATCGGCGTCCTCGGTTGAGAGAGGCTGGTCGGGGCGTTCGCCGAGCAGCACGACTAGTGGCAGCAGGACGATCATCGATGGAAGCAGGCTGCTATGGCTGATCTTGAGGTTGTTCTTGATCAGCGGAATCAGGGAGCGCAAACCGCGCTGTACGGTGGACCAGCCGTGTTCAAGCTGGCCTTCGGTGGCTGCCACAAGGCGGGCATGTGACCAGGTAGAGAGGCCGCGGCCTAGCACCGCACCAGTCAAGGCACGGGTGAGAAACGTGACGTCGACGTCCGCGTAGCCCTGGCCGGACCAATGAGCTGCCTCATTTTCGAGTTTCGCGAGCACCCCGGGCCAGTGCGCCGACAGGGTGGCCAGAGCCAGGTCGGACGTACGCAGCGAACGTCCACCGCTGTTGACTCGGACGAAGATCTGAGCGATCTCCTCATATGGGAAGTCGGTCAGGATCTCCATGAAATACTTCTGGCTGTGGATACTCGCTAGCCGCTGAAGACGTCGACCGATCTCGCTCCTGCCCAAGTCAGGAGCTGATTCGTGGAGCCTGTCCACCATGTCGTACAGGTCGGCCGATTGAGCGGTGACGTCACGGACCTTCACCCACAGCGGGTTCTTGGCAGTGGCCGCGCTCTGGTTCTGAAACGCCTCGGTGACTACGTTGAAGACAATCTCGGTGCCATCGTCCTCGCCAAGGGCACGGGATAGCGCCGTGAGCCGCTGCTGGCCATCGAGCAGGTAGAGCGGCTGGATTACCGGGTGCGGCGGTGTGTCGGCGAGAGAGAAGTCGCGGCTCAGGGGCGTCTCGCTCGTCTTCCAGAACAACAGTGACCCCGTGGGATAGCCGCGGTAAAAGGAGTCGATCAGCTTGGCTACCTGAGTCGGCTTCCAGACATAGCCGCGCTGAATCTCAGGAAGCTTGATCTCGCCACGGCCGATTTCGCTGATGAGCGCGCCGATCTCACGCTCCGTCTTCTCGACTGCCACTGGTCTCCTTTGGTCAGTGGTCGTGGGTCGGGGATTTGCCAGTCAGTGGTCCTCGAAGCCTGAGTCGCTGAACTTGAGGGTATGGGCGTTCTCCGAAACGATGCGGACCGTGCCGTCGGGGTACCCGTCCTTCTTTACGGCCTGGATCTCGACAGTGATCTCCAAGTCCACACCCTCTGGAGCGGCGAGATGCTGGATGACCTCCTGGTACAGGCGTCCGAAGTCCCGGGTGTACCGCTCCGGGTCGAGGCGAACTGTGCCGTAGAAGCGGGTGTTTTTCGGGACCGGAGGAGCGGGCGCCCGGAAACCGGCCGGGTGAGTCGCCCCGCCTGGGGCGGCGACCGGGCCCGGGAGTGTGCCGCCCGCCACTGCGCCGTCAGTCGCGCCACCCGGAACCATGCCGTCGCCACCCCCGGCAGAGCTGTCGGTAGCTGCGCCGCTCGGCACCGCTCCGCCCTCCTGTCGCGCGGCCTCCGCTGCCGCGACACGCTCAGCTTCCCGCTGCGCGTTGGCTCGGTCTGGGCGGACGAGCAACGTCGAGTCGGTCAGCTGGGGTGGCGTATCCTCCTGCGGGATCGACAGGCCGCTGTAGCGGCCTGTCGTCTCTTCGTAGCCGGTGGCGAGGGCGAACCCGTGGTTCTCCCAGGTGAGGGTGCTGAATACCGCGAGGATGCCACGCTCAAGCACCGATCGCTCAGTGAGCCGAGGCATGTAGGGGTACTGGCAGTAGTACTCCCAGAGCTTCCCTACCGCGACGTGGCCGTCCCGTGCCCATATTGAGTAATCGTCGAGGTTAAGGCGGATGTTCTCCGCGCCCTGCACGGCACGAAGCTGGTCGGTGTTGCGAAGCCGGTCCGACGCGCGCTCGGCGAGACGGTCTTTGGTCGTGTCCGCCCTGGACTCGCTGATCTGCAATGGCGACAATGTGGTCTGCACCGGGATTAGCAGCCACTGGTAGCTGGCGGAGATCCGCAACGCCACTGTTTCGTCGGCTTCCTTGAGCCGCTTGCGCGCCTGCGTGGCCTGCTGCGGCGGTAGGTCGAGGTCACGGATCCGCTCCTCGGATCCGGCCAGGTCTCTCCAGGCCAGGTAGTGCCGCACAGCGTCGTCGAGTTCTTCATACCGCTTTGCATCGGCGCTAAGGAATATGATCATGTTTCGGTTAATACGGTGCGCGCTGCCGCGCCCGGCCGCCGCCGCCGATGCGAATACCATCGCGGACGACGTGTCGTCGCCCCGAGTGTGCCGGTACTGCGGGTGCATAATCACCAGCCGCACTGCCGGCTCGTCAGGGATCTCCTCGCTTCGCTCCGGCCCGACCTGCACCCGCGCGAACATGCCGCGTACCGACGCCTCACGAGAACGCAACCTGTCAAGAATCTCTACCCACGTCTCCTCCGGCCGCTCCTTGAGCCGGTCGGCGTGCTCGCGGGCCATCTTCTGGATAGACGGCGCCGTCGAGTACCAGTACCGTGCGCCTTCCGAGTACAGGTACGTTGCCTGGTCAGACAGCAGCGACAGCGCGTTCGCGAAGTTCCCGATGTTGTCTCCGGGCGTGGCAATGCCAAGCCAGATGTGCGGTCGTTCAATGCCCTTGTGCGCTGCCCTAAGCGTCGGGGCCGAACCGAGGAAGACCGCCCTGGCGATCCGTCGGGTAACGCGCCGCGTACCGAGGGCTGGCCGGGATGCGTCGATCCGCGCCGGGGTGGAGGAGGCGCCGTCGATGTCGGTGGCGATGACCGGTTTGAAGTGATCCTCCAGGTACTGCGCGATCTCCGACAGCACATCGTCGTAGTCGAGCGGCACGCCACCAGGCATGATCAGCGGTGCCGAATCGTTGCCCATCCAAAGCGCGTGTATGACCGCGGACATCAGCCGCAGCACGCCTCGGGTTCGCTGGAATCGTTCCAACGTGGACCAATCCTGGTATAGCCGGTCGAACAGCTCCGGGTGGATCGGGTACGCCGACTTGATCCGCTCCTCATAATCCGGATCGGCGACTCCCGCGGGGAACTCGGCGCGGTTCTTCGCGTAGAAGTCGGTGAACGTGTGAGCGACCGCGGCGATGTCCACCTGTGCGTCGGCCGATGGTTCCTCGAACAGGCGCTGCCGGACGATAGCGAATGACTCGACGGGTGACGCCGGATGCCACTGGTCGGCGATCCGCCGGATCACCTGCTGCAGCCGGGCCAGGGCCGCCGCGCCATTCAGCCCGCCAATTTCGATATCGGTCGCTCCGCGTTCCTTCTCCTCCTCCGTTGGGTCGGCGGAAGACGCCGGGATCGATACGACAAGCTGCGCCCCGGGAATCGCCTTGACGGTCTCGGTCAGCGTCTGCGCGAACGTGAACTGGGTGTCAAACGTCCCGCCGGCCAGATCCTCCCGCCCGTACAGCTGCCGGGCGTACGCCACCCACTCGTCGATGAGGATCAGGCACGGCGCGTAGGCGGAGATCAGCGCGCCCAGGGCAGACCCCGGGTTGGACCGGGTTTCGTCGCCGTCCCGGACAAGGTCATACGCCCGCCGTGCCTCGGCCTCGCCGCCGGCTGCTAGGCCAAGCTGCCACGCAAGCTCGCCCCAAAGCGTATTTACGTGCGTCCCGTCGGCCTTGTAGGAGCCCTTGCCAGCCGCGATGTGGTTGCCGACCAGCACGGCCCGCCGGGCCTTCTTCGGCAGCGCAATGCCGTCGAGAACCTTCCGCACTTCGTCCGGGTATTCCGCGACGTTCGTCCCGGACAATAGGTGATACAGCGCAAGCATCGAGTGCGTCTTGCCGCCGCCGAAGTTCGTCTGCAGATTCCACACAGGCGCGGCATTCATGTCTCCGCTAATACGCCGGGCCGTCGAGTTGAGCAGGTCCCGCAGCCCCTCGGTCAGGTAGGTGCGCCGGAAGAATTCCACCGGATTCACGTACTCCCGTGACCCTTCGCCGTGTGCCACGTAGTACAGGTCGGCGGCGAACTCCGAGCTGCGCATCTTTCCGTCGCGCACGTCTTGGTGTGGCGTGATGACCTCACGCCACGGCTTCAGGCCGTGGCCCTCAACCCCAGTGACGATCTGCACGGCACGCCGGGTCTCGGAGCTGAATGCCGCCGCCTGCGCGTCTCGCCGCAGCTTCCGCACTGCGTCGGCCTCAACCGTGGCGTCGGCGGCGGTCAGCAACCGCTCCATCGTGTCGAGCGCCCGGTACGTGTCGTCCGCGCTGAACGCCGCGCCATGCGCCAGCTTGTTGCCAGTGTCACGTAGCTCGCTGGCGAACGACTGCTCGGCCCGCGATAGCTTGTCGCGGAACATCCGGTTCTCGTCGGTGATCACGCTGAGCAGGAACCGTGGGTCATCGGCGGAATTCTTGTAGTGCGTGCCACGCCTTTGGTTGTTCCGCGTATCGAGCACTTCCACCCAGTCGCGCCCCTGCGTGGCTG
>Ga0335072_10007494_pt1 | contig 15877 bp, 12 predicted proteins | sample Lox_Sample_21_FD_206725 | JGI IMG/M metagenome (GOLD analysis project Ga0335072, IMG submission 206725) | Soil microbial communities from Loxahatchee National Wildlife Refuge, Florida, United States - Lox_Sample_2.1 | ecosystem: Environmental > Terrestrial > Soil > Wetlands | place: USA... | reverse complement strand
ATCCGGAGTAAAAGGGTGCAGTCGTGGGCAGTAGGTGACCGTGTTCGAGAGCACCGCTCGGTCTCGCCGCGCGGCCGCGCACGACGATGTGGCCGCGCGTGAGGGCATGAGCGGACCCGGCGGCGCATCGGGCTCAGCCGGTGTCACCGGAGACGACGGCACCATCGGACTGCTCGGCATGCTGGCCGAATGGCTGCCGCGCCAGCGCTGGTTCCCTGGCCGCGGCACCAGCGTCAGCCAGCTCAGCCTCGTCTCCGACGTCATATTGCGCGCGGGCGACCCGGCGCTGCGGCACTTGATCGTCGAGGCTGTGCTGCCTGGCGGCCCTGCCAGGTTCCAGGTGCTAGTCGGCAGCCGGCGCGACCTGCCGGCTGAACTCGCCGGCGCTGTTATCGGACGCCACCTCGGCGTGGCCTGCTACGACGCGCTGCACGACCCGGAACTCGCGGACGTACTGCTACGAGGAATCAGCCAGCAGCGCCTGGCGGATCACCTGCGGTTCATCAGGGAGCCAGCCGCACCGTCGCTCACCAGCCAAGAGCCGGGAACGCCGGGCACTGGCCTCGTCGGCCGCCTGCTCGGCGCGGAGCAGAGCAATACCAGCCTCGTCTTCGGCGACCGGGCCATCCTCAAGGTACTGCGCCGGCTGTTCGCCGGGGCGAATCCAGACCTGGAGGTCGCCGACGCCCTGGCACGCCGCGGCTCGGTCCGGGTTGCGGCGCCTTACGGCTGGGTCGAGACGGACCTCGACGGCGAACCGGTGCTGCTCGGTGTGCTGTCACAGTTCTTCGCAGGCGCCAGCGACGGCTGGACGCTCGCGCTCGCGACCCTCCACCGGCTGTACGCACGGCATGGCGCCTACGGGCAGGAGTACCTGACCGAGCCGCTTCCCCGGGACAATGAGGGGAACGGGGGCTCCGGGGCTGGTGCCCCCGCCAGGCTGCCGTTTACGGCGGAAGCCAGATTGCTCGGACAGGCCACTGCCGAGTTGCACGCCGACATGGCGAGCGCATTCGGCACCCGTGAGATGACCGCGGCCGAACTTGCCGGCTTCGCCGACGGCCTGCACGGCAAGCTATCCGAGGCGATCGCGGTGGTCCCCGCGCTGCGCGACTACGAGACCCGCATCAGGGCCGCCTACGACGCCGTGGCGCGCCTGGACGAACCGGTAGCGGTGCAGCGCGTTCACGGCGACTACCATCTGGGCCAGGTGCTGCGCGCCAGCCATGGCTGGGTCGCGCTCGACTTCGAGGGCGAGCCGGGCGTGCCGCTAGCTGTCCGGCGGGCACTTGCCCCGGCCCTGCGGGATGTCGCCGGAATGCTGCGCTCGTTCGACTACGCAGCCCGGCACCAGCTGATTGGCCGGGCAGCTGACCAGCCCGTCACCGCGGTGGCCGATACCTGGGTGCGGCAATGCCAGGCCGCCTTCTGCGCCGGCTACGCGGCATGCGGCGGAACCGACCCGGCCGGTCACGGCACGCTGCTGCGGGCACTGACCCTGGAAAAGGCGGTCTACGAAGTGATCTATGAACACCGGCACCGGCCATCCTGGCTGCCGATCCCGCTCGGTTACGTGGCGGCAGCATGACCGCGGGTACTTACCCCGCGGACCAGATCAGCCACGCTGAGATCGACGCGGTAGTCGCCGGAACGCACCACGATCCGCACTCCGTACTCGGCGGGCATCCGGGTCCGGGCGGCGTGACGATCCGCACGCTGCGGCCGTTGGCGGAGACCGTGGCGCTCGTGTTGCCGGGCGGCAGCAGGGTGCCGATGCGGCACGTGCACGAGGGCGTGTTCTCGGCGACTGTGCCAGGCACGTCCGTGCCGGATTACCGGCTCGCCGTGGCGTACAAGGGCATGCCCGAGACGATCTCCGATGATCCGTACCGGCATCTGCCCACGCTCGGCGAGGTCGACTTGCACCTGATCGCCGAGGGTCGGCACGAAGAGCTATGGACGGTGCTCGGCGCCAGGGTCCGCCCGCAACTCGGCGGGACCTCATTCGCGGTATGGGCGCCGAATGCCCGTGGCGTCCGGGTGATCGGCGACTTCAACCACTGGGACGGGCGGGCGTACCCGATGCGGTCGCTCGGCAGCTCTGGCGTCTGGGAACTGCTGATTCCCGGCATCGGAGCTGGCGCCACGTACAAGTACGAGATTCTCGGCCCTGACGGCAACTGGCACCGCAAGGCCGACCCGATGGCTGGCTGGGCCGAACGGCCGCCGGCTACCGCGTCCCGGGTCACGCAGTCGCGGTATGAGTGGGGTGACGGGGACTGGCTGGCCAGGCGGGCCGAGCGTGATCTGCTGGGGAGCCCGATGAGCGTGTACGAGGTACACCTCGGCTCCTGGCGGCCCGGACTGTCGTACACCGAGCTGGCCAGCCAGCTGACCAGCTATGTCACCGAGATGGGCTTCACGCACGTTGAGTTCCTGCCGGTGGCCGAGCACCCGTTCGGTGGCTCCTGGGGATACCAGGTCACCTCGTATTACGCTCCGTCGGCCCGGTTCGGCACCCCGGACGAGTTTCGCTACCTCGTGGACTGCCTGCACCAGGCGGGCATCGGGGTGTTCCTGGACTGGGTACCGGCGCATTTCCCGCGCGATAGCTGGGCGCTCGCCCTGTTCGACGGCACCCCGCTGTACGAGCACGCCGACCCGCAGCGCGGCCAGCATCCGGACTGGGGCACTTTGATCTTCGACTACGGTCGCCCCGAAGTGCGCAACTTCCTGGTGGCGAACGCCATTTACTGGCTCGAGGAGTTCCACGCCGACGGCCTGCGAGTCGACGCCGTGGCGTCGATGCTCTACCTCGACTACTCCCGCAAGCCAGGCGAATGGTCCCCGAACTCACTCGGCGGCCGGGAGAACCTGGACGCGGTGTCATTCCTCCGTGAGGTCAACGCGACGTGTTACAAGCGGGTACCGGGGATCGCGATGATCGCCGAGGAGTCCACCGCCTGGCCCGGCGTGACGAGGCCGGTTCATCTCGGCGGTCTCGGCTTCGGGCTGAAGTGGAACATGGGCTGGATGCACGACACGCTGAGCTACCTCAGCAGGGACCCGGTGTACCGCAGCTATCACCACGACGAGATGACGTTCTCGATGATCTACGCCTACAGCGAGCACTACGTGCTGCCGCTGTCGCACGACGAAGTGGTGCATGGCAAGGGCTCGCTGCTACGGAAGATGCCCGGGGACGAGTGGCGCCAGTTCGCCGGGCTGCGCTCGCTGTTTGGGTTCATGTGGGCGCACCCCGGCAAGCAACTACTCTTCATGGGTGGCGAGTTCGGCCAGGGCGACGAGTGGTCGGCGGATGACGGGCTCCAGTGGTACGTGCTCGAGTACCCGTTGCACATCGGGGTCCAGCAACTGGTTAAGGACCTCAACCGGACCTACCTTGAGCATCCGGCGCTGTGGCAGCAGGACAGCGCGCCCGAGGGTTTCCAGTGGATCGACGCGGGCGACTTTTCCGGCAATGTGCTGTCGTTCCTGCGGTACGGCTCGGACGGCAGCGTGCTCGCCTGCGTCTGCAACTTCGCGGCCACGCCGAAGTACGACTACCGGATCGGGCTGCCGACCACAGGCGGCTGGACCGAAGTGCTGAACACCGACGCCGAGGTCTACGGCGGCGGCGGCATCGGTAACTACGGCCAGGTCGAGGCCGTTGCGCAGCCATGGCACGGACGGCCCGCCTCGGCGGCGCTGAGCATCCCGCCGCTCGGCGTGCTCTGGCTGACTCCGGCGCAGCCTGCCCGCAGCGCGCAGCGGGCCGAACCAGCGCAGCTAGCCCGGACAGCCGAGCCAACCCGGACGACCGAGCCGATCCGGACCGCGCGGCAAGCTCAGCTAGCCGAGCCACCCGCTCCGGCCGATCGACCGGGGTCCGACTCCGGCTGATCACTGGCTGGCTCGTAACTGAGCAGATCGCCCGGCTGGCAGCCGAGGACCGAGCACAGCCCGGCGAGGGTGCTGAACCGGATTGCCCTGGCCCGGCCATTCTTCAGTACCACAGGTTCACCACCGTGATACCGACGCGGTCCGAGAGCTCGGTCAGCGTCATGCCACGCTCGGCTAGCACCTCGTCCAGCCGGATCACGATCCCGCCGGGCTCCGCGTCAAGCCAAGAACTACCAGGAAGCAGGCGCTACGCGTCAGTCCAGGTCCGCGATGCGCGCCTCGACGAGGCGGCCGTCAGCGATCTCGAGCACCCCGAGCGTCCGATGCGGCTGACGCCGCTTATCCGTCGGCGAGCCGGGGTTGAAGATCCGCAGGTGCTGGTCGCTATCGTCCAACGGGATGTGCGAGTGACCGAAGACGAGCAGTTCCGCGGCCGGGAACGCGGCATGCATCCGGCGCAGCCGCCCGCTCGCGGCGCCGCTGTCATGGATCATCCCGACGGCCAGGCCCTCGACGATGAAATCAAGTCTCGGCGGCGCTCCCCAGTCGGCTACCTCGGCGGCGTCGTTGTTGCCGAGGACGACGCGCACTGGTGCGTACTGTGCCAGTTCATCGAGCACACCCGCGGTGCAGACGTCCCCGGCATGCAGGATCAGGTCAGCCTGGCGCAGCCACGAGGCGACAGCCGGAGGGCACCTCTTCCAGAATCGCGGCGCATGGGTGTCGGACAGGACGATGACCCGCACACCCATATCCTGCCTGCTGCACCAGCCTCGGAGATGACCCAGGGCGAGGCTGCCCGCACGAGACCCACTAGTTCCGCAGCGCCCGACGAGACCTGCGCGCCTTCGCTGGGCAGACCCGCAGATCCCCCCCAACTCCCGGCTGCTGCAAATGGTCGCTCAGGCCGGACGGATGCCCGGCGGCACGGAGCTAACCATGCGCAGGCATGCCTCGCCCTGGTTGGGAAGCAAGTCAACGCAAAACTGGCTCGCCAGGCTATCCCCGAACTCGTGGATGCGGATGGCTCGGGCTGGGTCCTAAACTGCGCTAACACACTTATGATCCCGGTTACACCTCCAGTACACCGTTGGTCGTGCACCAAGCCCGCAGCGGCTGTCGCGTCCCTGCTCCTGCAACGACGCGGCGGGCTACGGTCGGCGAGCCCGGCTCACACCGCTGGGCCACCGGGCCGGCCAGGCGCGAGCTGGTAAGACAGGCAGGACGCAGATGTCGCTCGACTCGGTCGCGGCGCGGGCGAACGTCATCAGCCCGACCGGTGCCGTGATCGCGATCCCGGAGGGTGGCCGGATCGTCTTCGGCCGGGGACCAGACGCCGACCTGGTGATCTCGGCCGGGCGCGGGTTGTCCCGGCGCGCAGGGGTCATCGCGGCCGTGGCAGGCGGCGCCTGGGTTGCGAACATCAGCCGTACCCACGCGCTGTACGCGGAGGGCGACGGCTATCGGGTACGGCTGCCACGGATGGACGAGTCGGGCGAGCCCGCCACTGCCGGGGAGCCGTCCAAGGGCTGGTTCCTGCGCGCCGGGACCGCGCTGGTCGGGTCGCGCACCATGCTGGACGACGGCCAGCCGTTGCGGCTCGTCGTCACGTCGCCGACAGTGCCCGCCGATGGCGCCGGCGCAACCGAGCCGGCCGGCGGTGATGTCACTCTGCTGCCGTTCTACCTCGACCCGAACACCAAGCTGTTTTTGGTCGCGCTGCTGTGGTGCCGGCCCTGGCTGATCGATCCGGCCCGGAGCACGCCGTTGCCACGTACGCCCGAGATTGCCCGCTCTGCGCTCCTGGTGACCGACGCTCATCACGAACTGGACTGCTTCGACAGTGACCCGGCCTTCCGGGACCGGCTCTCCGCCAGAGTCGGCGAGCACCTGAAAGTCCTGCGCCGCAAGCTCACCGAACGCGGAATGGTCAGGCCGGGCGTGCGGCTATCCGACGAGGTCGCGGTCGGCGCGCTGATCGAGAACGGGATCATCACCGGTAGCGATCTGGACAAGATCGACGACCCGGCGTGGTGCTCGCGGCAGGAGGACCTGTGGTGGACACCGGTGCTCTGAGCGGCCAGGCGCTGCAGTTGGGCGGGTGACTATGCGAGAACCGCGAACCTGGCCGTCGCGGTCCTGCCACCATCGCCGATTGCCTTTACCGTGTAAATGCCGGGAGGCAGACCGCTGCGGAAGAACTCGTGGTCCTGGTCGATCACGTAGTTGATCATCCCGTACTTGTCGGCTATCGGCGGAACTGGCGCTGTGCCGTGCCCTACCAGTTCGATGGTCACTGGCTTGCCGGGCGGCCAGTTCCCGCCGTGAATCACGAACCCCGTGTTGCTGTCACCGGTGGGCTGACTGAGCGCGATGTACGGTACGCCCGGCGTCGGATCTACGACTGGCGCACCCTCGCCCGGTGGCGGGCTCTGGCCAGGCGGCGGGCTCTGGCCAGGTGGCAACCCTATGAGTGGCCCGAGACCGCCCTGATCGCCGCCGGCGTTGGCCGATGCTGCCCGCGAGGCGGCGGGTGATCCCGACGTGGATTTCGTGTTGGCGGCCAGCCCGCTCTGCAGGCGATCGCCTGGCTGCTCGGTGCGCAGCACCCAGCCGGCGCCGACCAGCGCGACCGCGATGCCTGCAGCCGCGACCGCCAGCGTGACACGGCGGACGAGACTGGCGCGGGACTGCCGGGTTAGCCGATCGCTCCGGGCAGGTGCTGGCTTGCCGGGCAGCCAGCTGGCGCTCTCGCCGAGCGGCTGCGAGCCCATGGTGTCATCGTCGCCGGTGGCGTCGTTCCCGCCCGGGTTCACCAGCTCTGCCACCTGGCCGGTGTGTCCGGCCGGCGCGGCCTGCAGCTCGGCCGGCGAGCGCGGGAGCTTCCGGTACTCCTCGATGAGCCTCAGCGCCGCGGGCGGCAGCGGCGGCGCGCCAGCCTCCCCGGCAGCAGTCAGCGCCGGCGCGAGCCGGGCCAGGATCGCCGCCGAGGTGGGCCGGTTGCGCGGGTCGCGCTCCAGGCAGGCCATGACGATTTCGGCTAGCCCGCCGGGCAGTCCGGCGACGTCCGGGGGCCCGGTGGCCAGCTGGACCAGCACGTCCATGACTGTCTCGCCCTGATACGGAGCGTGGCCGGTGGCGGCGAACAGCATCGTGGCGCCCAGGGCGAAGATGTCACTAGCCGATGTTGCCTGCCGGGTATCCCTGGCTTGCTCGGGCGCCATGTAGGCGGGAGTTCCGACGCTGCCGCGGGTCACGGTGAGCTGGATCCGCTCAGCGGCCCGCGCCACGCCGAAGTCGATCACCCGTGGTCCGTCCGGCGAGACCAGAACGTTCGCCGGCTTCAGGTCACGGTGCACCAGCCCGACGCTGTGGATCGACTCCAGCGCCTCGGCGCAGCCTGCCCCCAGCCACCGCACGCCTGGAACATTGATCGGACCGCACGTGCCTATCAGCCTGCTCAGCGAGGGAGCCGGGACGTAGACCGTTGCCAGCCACGGGACGTCGGCCTCGGAGTCAGCTGCGACGACCGCCGCCGTGAAGGCTCCGCTGACCCGCCGGGCGGCGGCGACCTCCTGGCCGAACCTGTTCCGGAAGTCGGGCTCCTCGGCCAGCTCGGCTTTGATGGTCTTGACTGCTACCAGTCGCCCGGCCGGTGACCGGCCAAGATAGACCTGGCCCATAGCGCCGGCGCCGAGGCGGCCGATCAGAACGTAGCCGCCGACCTGCTCCGGGTCCCACCGGCGCAGTGGCTCTACGAGTGACGGCTGCGGCACGAAGCTGGTCTCCTGTCGGTCCTAGCGAATAGGCCAATATCATGGCCGGTCCGTTGCGCGAATGGCCAACATTCGGCGTAGTTGACTGGCTAATTCGCAATCGATTGTTACGCGTTATGCGCGTGGGGCGCGCGTTATGCGCGTGGTGCGCACATTATTCGCGCTGGACGCGCGTGCTTGGCGCGCGCGTGGTTGGCAGGCCGACCACTGTAGGGTGATATAAGGTGCCTTATGCGTATGGTCAAGGCCGCCGCGTACTTGCCAGAGGAGTTCAAGGAGCGGCTCGCACACGCCTCCCGCGCGTCCGGGGAATCGGAGGCAACGATTATCCGCAGTGCGCTCGAGCAATGGCTGGGGACGATGCCGCGGCCACGGCGCTCCCCGCACTGGGGGAACTGTCGACTTCGGCGATCCCGGGCTCGGTGACAAGGTCGATGACGTGCTGGCCGACGGCTCGGCTCTTCTGCTTCCGCATATCGGCCCGGACGCCGGCGCCGATGTCCTCCTGCCGACGCTGACGGGTGCGATTCGCGAGCCCGCCGATAACCGAGATTGATCACCCGGCGATGCTGATCACGATGGCCCAGTTCATCGGTCACCGTCCCTTGCTGGCGAGCCGGTAGCGGCCCGGCTGCTGCTCGTCCTGCTGCCGAAGGCGGGGATTGAGCGGCGGTCCCCGGCGCACCTGGTAGCACCGATCGCCGTGCGCGGCGTTTGGGGACGGCGACGAGAGCCCTCGTCGAGCGTGTTCGCAGTAGCGGGGGGCGTGGGGCTGTTGTGGCCACGGTGACGGTGTGGTCGCCGAAGCTTGCCACCAGCTCGAGCCGGCCGGCGAGCGCTTCGACTTAGCGGGCGACGGCGGGCCGAGTCGCCCGTTTGCTGTGCTTCAGCTGACTCTCATGGCGTTCTCTAAGCGCTTTCACAGTTTGGTGTTTACCATGCGTTTACTCAACTTTGGAAGGCCGCCGGCCTTGGTAGGCGCTCAGCAGCAAGGGGACTGTGGCTATGTCTAGCGATGTGACACGACGGGGGTTCATCGGGGGCGTGGCGACCGGGTCCGTCGGTCTGGCGCTGGTCGGCTGTGACACGGGCAGCGCAGCCAGGAAGAGCGCGGCTGGTGCGCGGAGCCAGGCATCGCATACCGCAGCCACAGCGGACGTTCAGCGCTTCGTGTCCAGGCCCGACCTCGCACCACCGGCCGTCACGATCACCGGGTCAGCCCCTGCTTCGGCGCCCGGCTACATCTTCATCGCCCCTGAGGGCGCGGGTCCCGGCCAGAGCGGCGCCATGATCGTGTCGACCGGCGGCGACCTGATCTGGTTCGCACCAGGCTCTACGGCGGAGGAAAGGATGGACCTCAACACGCAGGTCTACGACGGCCAGCCGGCCCTGACCTGGTATCAGGGGCCGATCACGAAGGCGGGCATCGGGGAAGGCGTCGCGGTGATAGCCGGCTCAGATTACCGTCGGCAGCACGACGTCCATGCGGCGAACGGGCTGAACGCAGATCTGCACGAATGTGTCCTCACCTCGCAGGGCACGGCGCTCGTCACGGCATACCGGCCCCGAGCGGCCGACCTGTCGGCGATCGGTGGGTTGACGGACGGCTACGTGCTTTCGAGCGTCGCGCAGGAGATCGACCTGGCGACAGGAGCGCTGCTGTTCGAGTGGGACAGCCTGGACCACGTTCCGGTCACCGAGACTTACTTGAAGCTCGTAGGCGGCGCGCGGACGAACCCGTTCGACTACTTCCACATCAACTCGATCGCTGTCGGCCCCGACGGCGACCTGCTCATTTCGTCACGGAACACCTGGTCGGTGTACAAGGTCGGGCGGCCAGGCGGCCAGGTGGTCTGGCGCCTTGGCGGGAAGCGCTCCAGTTTCACGCTAGGCCCTGGTGCGCGGTTTTACTGGCAGCACTGTGTGCGGCCGGTCGGGTCGAGCATGCTGTCGGTATTCGACGACGGCGCCACCCCGGCCGAGGAGAAGCAGTCCCGCGCGATCGTCCTCGACCTGGACACCTCAACCATGCAAGCCGCGCTCGTCCGGCAGTACATCCATCCGGACATCGGGCCGGGCAAGACTGTGCTTGCTGGCTACATGGGCAGCGCGCAAGTCCTGCCGGATGGCAGCATGTTCGTCGGCTGGGGCGAGGTGCCGCGGTTCACGCTGTTCTCCGCCGACGGCCGCATCGAACTCGACGGACGGATTCTTTCTAATGATCCGTCGTACCGGGCCTTCTTGCACGACTGGGCCGGTCATCCGACCGAGCCCCCGGCGGCGAGCGCCAGGCATCGAACCGATGGTGCCACCGTGTTCGCAAGCTGGAACGGGGCGACCGAGATCGCGTCCTGGCGGGTGCTTGCCGGCATGTCGCCGGGCACCCTGGCATTTGCTGGGTCGGCCCCGCGTTCTGGCTTCGAGACCGCCATCAGGGTGCGCAGCAAGGGTCCGTACTTCGCGGCAGTGCCATGTGACCTGGCTGGCCGGCAGCTCGCCCGGTCGGCGACCGTCAAGCTCCAGTAGCGCTCGGATTAGTCCGTCACGGGGCGATAAGCCCCCTGCACCAGCAGGTTCGTGTAAACGGCCCGGTCCTCCGGGAATCCGCGGGCAAGTTGGCCTAGAGCAGCCCGAGCAACCAGCCGGGGCCGGCCACCGATGCGCCAGCCGCCACGCAGCGGCGCCGGAGCTCGCGGTCAGCGGTCACGACGATGCGCCGCCCGGGTGTCTGCCCGGCGAGCTCGGCGATGGTGTCGTCGCCCGAGCCGACGGCAGCGACTACCTGAACCGGGCTGGCGCCGGCCTGGGCCGCAGCCGGCTTCGCCGCGCCCTCGACGACTAGGACGATGTCGGGCATCCACCGCATCCGGATCTCGCCATCTGCCATCCCCGCGATGCCGCGCCTTGGCCGGCCCGATGCCCCGCCGCCGCCTTCTGTACCTCTGCCGGCTGTACCTGTGCCAGTCACGCCGTCATCCGCCACCGCAGACGCCTCGGCCGTTGCCTGTTGGCCCGCTGGCAGTTCCGCAATGCCCTCTGTCGCGAGCGGAGCAAGCTGGTCGCGCAGCCGTAGCGCGGCGCCCGCACGGTCGCGCCACCAGCCGTCCGGCCTGGACCCGACGACGTTGGCACCGTCAACGATGATCGTCACCGGCGTGAGCTCGGCTCGCAGCTCGGCCCAGTGCGCTGCGAGCCCGGGATGCAGGTTGAGCTCTGTGACCTTCGGCAGCTCCACCCAGGCAACCTCATCGGTCTCGTCATCATCCGACTGCACTCCGAACGGCGCGTCGGCCTCGGCAAGCACGGAGGTGTACGACCACCCGCCGTGGTCATCGATGAAGAGACCGCGCTGGCGCACTGCGTCGGCGGGCACGCCGCACTCCTCGGCAGCCTCGCGCAGCGCGGCCGCTACCGCAGATTCGTGACTGTCACGTGCGCCGCCAGGCAGACCCCAGGTCCCGCCATGGTGACTCCACCAGGTCCGCTGCTGTAGCAGGACCGGACCGTCAGCCACGTACGCGAGCAGCCCGGCTGCTCCGTAGCGGCCCCAGTGCCGGTGCCCGAGCGCACACCGGACCCAGCCATTCCCGTCGCGGCTAGCCATCGCAGCGCTGCCCCTGCACCGGGTGCCCGGCTGTCATCGGGCCGCGCCGTATCGCAGTCCGTCCATCAGCAGGTCGAGCAGCCGCCCGGCCTGCTCGCGCTGTTCAGGATCGCCGACTGCGAGCGACACTCCGCTCAGGCTCGCCAGCAAGTCCGCCGGGTCGAGGTCAGAGCGCATCGTCCCGTCCGCCGCGCCAGCCTGCATCAGCGCCGCGAACGCGGCCAGCAGCCGGGCCCGGCTCTCTGCGAAGGGATTGCCACCTGAGGCGATTACCTTGCGGAGCGCATCTGACATCCCGCGCTTCGTCGTCATGTACTCGATGAATTGATCCATCCACGCGCGCGTGGCCTTGTCCGCCGGCATCTCATCGAGCAGCGCAGGGACCGAGTCGCACAGCCTGGCCAGCTCACTGCGGTAGGCGGCATCGACGAGTGCCTCGCGGCTCGGGAAGTGCCGGTAGAGGGTACCGATGCCGACGCCAGCGTCTCTGGCGATGGACTCCAGCGTTACCTCCGGCCCCTCCTTCGAGAACGCTGCAACTGCTGCGGCAAGCAGTTGCTCGCGATTGCGCTGCGCATCGGCGCGCATCGGCCGCTCTGCCGCGGGCATGTCCGCTCCTCACTACGCGCCCGGCTAGCGTGCGCTGCAAGGGCACGCACCGCCAACGGACACCGCACCTGGGTAGGCAGCACGAAGATGCACGCTCGCGCGGCCAGTTTGCTATCCGGAGGTTCCTCCGGATAGCCTTAGCCTAATGCGGAGGTACCTCCGCTTTCTCATACTACCCCCCGCCCTCAACGGGCATGGGAGGAGTAACTAGTGACTACGCATCTCACCACGCCCTACTCGGCGGAAACAACCGCCGACGAGATAGCGAGCGGGCTCGACCTGACCGGGCAGCGCATGATCGTTACCGGCGGCGCGTCCGGCATCGGCGCGGAAACTGCCACCTCGCTGGCAAGAACTGGAGCCGAGGTCATTCTTGCGGTGCGCGACGTCGAAGCCGGGGATCGCGTTGCCGCGCAGATCACCGAGGCCACCGGTAACAAGCAGGTCCTGGTAGCGCCGCTCGACCTGGCCGATCAGGCTTCAGTAGGGTCTTTCGTCTCCGGCTGGAACGGCCCGCTGCATGTCCTGGTCAACAACGCTGGCCTGATGGCCGCGCCCTTGATGCGCACGCCCGAAGGCTGGGAGATGCAGTTCGCCACCAACCATCTCGGGCACTTCGCACTCGCAACCGGCCTGCACCGGGCACTTGCATCGGCAGGCGGGGCGCGTGTCGTCTCAGTCAGTTCGAGCGCGCACCTCCGTTCGGGCATCGTGTTCGACGACATTCATTTCCGCCAGCGTGAGTACGAGCCGTGGGCTGCCTACGGCCAGTCCAAGACCGCCAACGTGCTCTTCGCGGTCGAGGGCACCAAGCGGTGGGCCGACGATGGCATCTTCATTAACGCGCTGATGCCAGGAGCGATCCGGACAAGGCTGCAGCGGTACGTGAGCGACGAGGAGCTAGACAGGATGCGCGCCGCTACCGGAAGCCGGCTGCCGTCCTGGAAGACGCCTCAGCAGGGGGCAGCAACATCGGTGCTGCTGGCCGTCTCGCCGCTGCTAACCGGGATCGGCGGCGAGTACTTCGAGGACTGCAACGAGGCGCTACCGAACGTGCCGGGCACCCGCCGGGGTGTCGCGGCGCACGCACTCGACCCGGCCGCGGCCGCCCGGCTGTGGCAGGTATCGACGGAACACCTGACCGCCTAGCGCACGCGCTGACAGCGCGGTAATTGCCGGCTGTGCCGCGGGCTCCGGGTCCGCTGCGGACGACATAGCATCGATTTCAGTCACAATTGAGTCTGATTTATGCCGTATCGCGTAGCCGAAATCCGTGCTATGTCCAAGCCGACCCAGAGACAAAGCTCACTAACCCGACGCATTGTTACCGGCCAACGCTCAGGCGGCTCTGTAGTTCGGCTTACGCTGTATCGCATGCCAGACTCCCTCACCACCCAGCTGACGAAGCTGCGCCAGCATTACACGGCCCCCCTGATCCTCGAACTCGACCTGACCGACGGGATCACCGAGACACGGCCGAGCGATCCAGTCACTGCCATCGTCAACAAGAACCGGGCTCCGCTGCCTGACATCCTCGACGCTCTGCGCCGCGCCCGCGACGACCACCGGGTAGTGGCCCTGGTCGCCAGGCTCGGCGGCAAGAGCATCGGGCTGGCCGCAGTCCAGGAACTGCGGCAGGCGATCACCGAGCTAGCCGCAGCGGGGAAGTCAACCGTGGCCTGGGCCGAGTCCTTCGGTGAGTTCTCCGCCGGCAACGTGCAGTACTACCTGGCCACGGCATTCGAGAAGATCTGGCTTCAGCCATCCGGTGACCTGGGCCTGACCGGCATCGCCATCGAGCGCGTCTTCCTCCGCGGCGTGCTGGAAAAGCTCGGCGCCGAGTTCGAGGTGGCCAAGCGGCACGAGTACAAGAGCGCTGCCGAGCAGTTCACCGAGACAGCGTTTTCCCCGGCCGCCAGGGAAGAAACCGAGCGGATGACCGAGTCGGTCACTGAGCAGCTGGTCCAGGCGATCGCCGAGCGCCGCGGACTCAGCCCGGCCAAGGTCAGCGAGCTGATCGATAAAGGCCCGTTCCTGGCCGCGCGTGCCCAGGCCGAGAACCTCGTCGACCAGCTCGGCTATCGCGACGAGGTCTACGCCGAGGCCCGCAAACTGGCCGGACCGGAAGCCGTGGTCCTTTATCTCGGCCGCTACCTGCGCGGCAAGGTACTGGCTGAGCTCGCCCGGAAGGCGGTCACCAAGGCGCCGGGCGCACCTGAGCCGGGCGTCGCGATGATCTACGCTACCGGGCCGATTCGCCGCGGCCGCAGCAGCCGTGGGCTGATCTCCGGCGGCTCGATGGGCTCGGACACGATCGCCGGCGCGATCAGGGCGGCCGCACACGACGAGCACACCAGCGCGATCGTGCTGCGCGTCAACAGCCCAGGCGGTTCCTACGTTGCTTCGGACACGATCTGGCGCGAGGTGGTCCGGGCCAGGGCCGGCGGGAAACCCGTAGTCGCATCCATGGGCGACGTGGCAGCGTCAGGCGGCTACTACATCTCGATGGCGGCCGACGAGATCGTGGCTCAGCCGGGCACCATCACCGGCTCCATCGGCGTGCTCACCGGTAAGCCGGTGCTCGGTGACGCCATCGGCCGGGCCGGCGCGACCAGCGACCTGATCAGCCACGGTGCGCATGCGGCCATGTTCTCTCAGCTACATCCGTTCTCGCCGGACGAGTGGGCGCTGGTCAACGAGTGGCTCGACCACATCTATGCCGACTTCACCAGCAAGGTTGCCACCGGTCGCGGCATGACCCAGGAGCAGGTGCATCAGGTAGCCAAGGGGCGGGTCTGGACCGGAGCCGACGCTGTCGCAAACGGCCTTATCGACGAGCTGGGCGGCGTCGACCGGGCGACGGCGATTGCCCGCCGCCGCGCCGGCCTGCCTGCCACCGCGCCAGTGCGCGTCTTCCCCCGAGTGCGCCCCATCGACCGGCTGCGGCCCGCCGAGTCCAGTGACAGCCGTAGCGCCGCGTCCCCCGACGTCACCCTGCTCGCCGACAGCTGGGGCCCGGTATGGCAGCTGGCAACCCGGCTGGGGCTCCGTGCAGCGGGACCGCTCATGATGCCCGGTAACTGGATCTTTGAATGACCGGGAACGACAAAGTCCGGGCTGGCAGCCTTCGCCCATCGCGCTGCTGCATCGCCGGAAATGCCGTCCGGTAGCGATCCGGTTCCGGCTGGCTACCCGGAGGCGCTGGGCGCCTGGCCGGGTGCCGTCACCCTGGTCACGATCGCCGACGGCAGAGATGACATCGGCACTACAGTCAGCGCATTCAGCCCCGTTTCGGCTGATCCGCCGCTCGTCCTGGTGTCGCTGATAGCGGAGTCGTACCCGGCCGAGGTGCTCGGGCGGCTGCCCGCCTTCGCCGTGACGCTGCTCGCCACCTCGCAGCGCGTGCTGGCCGGCCGGTTCGCCGCCGCCGGACGGCCCAGCGCGCGGATCCTGCTCGCGAACGTGCCGCACCATCGCGGCAGCCAGTCCGGCGCGCTGATTCCCGAGGGCGGACTGGCCGCGCTTGAGTGCGAAGTCACCAGCAGGATTCCGGCCGGCGATCACGTGGTGATAGTCGCCAGGGTGACGGCGGTGCCCTACGTTGCCGAGTCCGGCGATCCGCTGATCCGGTTCCGCGGCAGCTACCTCCGCTGATAGCCGGGCATTCTCGGCTTATCCGTTCAGGTAGGCGAGGACGGCAAGCACCCGGCGGTTGTCGTCATCAGACGGCACCAGGTCCAGCTTGGTGAAGATGCTGGTGCTGTGCTTGCTGACCGCCTTCTCGGTGACGAACAGCCGCTGCGCGATCGCGCTGTTGGACCGGCCCTCCGCCATGAGCTCAAGCACCTCGCGTTCTCTGGCCGACAGCCGGGCCAGCGCCTCCTCGGTGGCCCGGCGGCCCAGCAACTTGGTCACCACCTCGGTGTCCATGACTGTGCCGCCGTTCGCGACGGTCCGGACCGCGTCGACGAACTGGTCGTCGTTG
>Ga0335072_10007493_pt1 | contig 15878 bp, 13 predicted proteins | sample Lox_Sample_21_FD_206725 | JGI IMG/M metagenome (GOLD analysis project Ga0335072, IMG submission 206725) | Soil microbial communities from Loxahatchee National Wildlife Refuge, Florida, United States - Lox_Sample_2.1 | ecosystem: Environmental > Terrestrial > Soil > Wetlands | place: USA... | reverse complement strand
CATCGGCTTCCTCGAAGCGGGCGAAGAAAGCCTGCGTATCCACACGGTTCAGCGCCGCCGCCGCCCAGGACAGCGGTTCCTCCAATTCGAGCGGCCGAAGGTACTGCGGTGTCGAGATGCGCTGGAACAGCGTATCGACGAACGGAACGTGCAGCGTCCAGCCCGCGGCGCGCCAATCGAAATTCGCCTGGCCCTGCTGTGCAACCTCCACCCAGGCGCTGAACAATCCGTAAAACAGAGTCTGCACCAGGGTGCTGCGAAACAGGTGCTCGCCCTTGGGTCCTTCGAATTGCAGGCCCAGCGCTTCCTGCAACGCATTCCGCAGTTCGGCGAAAGCGGGGAGGCTTGCCTGCGCTTCGACCCGCGCCAGCGCGTCGCGCGCATAGGACGCGAGAAAGAACGCAACGTCTTCCGGCCGCGCCAGCGGCGCCTGGTGCAACAGCACGCGCTCGAGAAATTCCGCGAACCGTGCGGCAAGGCCTGACGGGCGTCTTGTGCCGCGTGCCAGGGCGAAGAAAGCTGCGTCGTCGGTGCAGCCGAAGCTGAAACTCTCCCGCCGCTCGGGCTGTCCCCGCGCATCGCGGCCGAGCAACACGAAGTCGCGATAGTTGGTGACCAGCACGAGGCCATAGGCGGCGAGATAGCGCCGCACCTGTGCGCTGCCGGACTTGACCGACAGGTCGGCGGGAATGTCGTCCACTTCCACCACGCCCCGCTCCGGGGCGCGCGCTTCCGGCCAGTCCTCCAGGACCATGCCGCGCGCCGCCACGAACAGGCCCATGTCCGGGAAGCCGGAGCCGCGATTGCGAAGATTGGGCACGCAGAAGACGCGCGGTTTCAGCCGCTCGCCGGCCGCATTCAGGGCCCCTGTCAGCGCGCCGTAATAACTGATCTCACCGGTTCCGGCGCGCGTGGCCCGGATGCGGGCGATCTCGGCGAGGTAGTCAGCGAGGATTTGCTGCGGCATCAGGTGTCATCGTGCCGGTGTGGGGCACCGTTTCGCAATAGCCGTGGCACGGTGACGATGTCAGGCTGGCGCTGTGGGCGTCCCCGGCCGCGCCTGTCCCCGGCCACGGCTGATGGCCGGCATGCGACTCCGCTATACTGCCGCCATGCCCCGATTCGCCCCTGGCCAACGCGACCTGTTCGCACCTTCCGTCGAAGCCGCCACCGATCCGCCACCCGCCGCGCGTCCGCCGCTTCAGGAACTTGCCGATCTGCTGGCCGAGTTGCGTGCCACCGAGCGGCTGCCCTGGGCGAACCTCAGCGTCGCTATGGCCGTTGAGCAACACTACCTTGGCCTGGCCCGCATCGCCGGTGCTGAAGGTCAGAAGCTTGCGGCGGCGATCATGGATGAGGCCGAACGCTTGTTCGCGGCGGATGAGCGCGAGGCCGTCAACCGGTGGGCGGCGGCCGATTAGCGTTCGCCCGTGCCTCGCGGATTTCGGGTGTCAGCATAGCCGGTATCGCTGCCAATGTTGCAGACCGCGCCATCCAAGTGTCCGCTCCCCACCCAAGGCGGCTGCGAGGACACTTCTACCGCCCGGTGAAAGTGCTCAAGAGCCTGCGGATCGATGCTGACGTGCTCGACTATTTTCAGCGGCAAGGTCCCGGCTACCAGACCCGCATCCACCGCGTGCTGCGAGCGTCGATGTTGCGTGCTCTGCGTCGGCGGGGTCGGCAGGGCAGCGCGGAAACCGCGGCCCGATCCGCGCGTTAGCCGGCCCCGGCGGCAAAGGCCTTCATGCCGGCCTCCGAACGCTCGCGATACCCGCCGCGATGGCCCGCAACGACACGAGCAAACCTGCAACCACGTCCGTCGGCACGAACGCGCCTGATGCCGCATCAATATCCGGCAGGCGCACTGCGATGGGACAAAAGAGGAAAGGCGGTCAATTCATCTGGTACCTGTACCGGTCATCTCTAGTCGCTATCTATACGTGCCGTACTGATGCGTGATGGGAGAGGGCAGGGGCCTCCTCCAGCCTTCGTGCCAACCGCTCCAAGCCCCAGTCGCGTGCCAATGCAGCCGCCGCGTTCCATATCGGAACCTGATCGTCCAGCGGCGGCAGCGGCGCCGCGGCATCCATCGTGGCGATCCGCTTGTAGAGGCGCAGCGCCTCGGCTTCCTCGGGGAAGCGACCATCAGCCAGGATCGCTTCCAGCGATCCGAACCGCGCGAGCAAGGCGGCCGCCGTCTTCGCACCCACGCCGCGCGCTCCCGGCAGCCTGTCCGACGGATCGCCGCGCAGGGCGATGAAATCGGGCACCTGGTGTGGCGCGACGCCGTAGCGTTCGCGCACCTCGGCCGGGCCGATGCGCGCCATCTCGCCGGCTTTCACGGGGTGCAGGATGGTGGTCGCCGTGGACGCAAGCTGGAAGGCATCGCGATCGCCGCTGGCGACCAGCGTGGTGCCGCCGCGGCGGTGCTCGCTCGCCGCGGCTGCCGCGAGGAAATCGTCGGCCTCGTAGCCCTGCGCCTTCGCGTTGGCGAAGCCGCAGGCGTGGACGAACTGCGGCACCGTGGCCAGTTGTTCGATGATTGCCGGGTCGAAATCCCGCCCGCTCTGATAGGCGGGGAACAGGCGCTGCCGGAAGTTTGGCGTCTCCAGGCTGTCCCAGGCCACGACCACCGCCCGCGGCTGCTCCTGCTCGATCAGGCCCAGCAGGATGTTGGCAAATCCGACGATGGCACCGGCCGGCCGTCCGTCCTTGCGCCGGATCGTCTTCGGCAAGGCGTGGAACGCGCGATGGGCGAAGTTGTCGCCGTCGACGGCGAGCAGGGGACGGGTCATGGCGGGATGCTGTCGCCGCGACGCGGGTCAGGCAACTCCGATCGTAGGTCCGGTGAGGGTGGTGGGGCGCCGGGGACATTTTCGCCGGAGGAGTGCCGGATGGATGGTCCGCCCTGGCGGCGGGAGAGACCGCTGCTGGCCGCGGGGCGTTCGCCGGCGCGACGTTCGCCGGCGCGGCATGGCGGCGGCACGAATCAGGAGGGCGGGGCCGGCCATGCTCCGGCCCCGTTCGTCGGTCGCAACAGATCTGCTTGCCGCCACGGGCGGCCCAGTCGGCGACCCAGTCGGCGGCCCAGTCGGCGATCCGGTCGGCGGCCCGGCGGCCCCGCGGCCGCGGCCGACGGGCACCGCCGCCGAAATCGCGCCACACTTGTCACTCCCACCCGCGCGCCGCGCCGCCTTACATCCGTGCCCGGTGCAGACATCGCCGTGAACGGCGGCAATCGGGAGCCTGACGATGACAGCAGCGACAAATGCCGGAACTGCCAGCACGTGGCGGTCGCGCGGCCTGGCCGGGTGGCTTGCGCTGGCAGCCGCGCCGACCTTCGCGCTCATGGCGTGGATCTCGGCCCGGGATGCGTCCCCGATCCCGCTCTGCTCCGCGGCGGGTACCGGCATCCTGCCGCTCGGCGGCATGACCGCGATGTACGTGCTGATGAGCCTGTTTCACCTCGCGCCCTGGCTGAAGCTCGCGCCCCGACGTCCGTGAGCAGGCACCTGACCGGTAACCAAAGGAGACCAACCATGAACCATGCCATCGTTTCCCGCGAAGAGTGGCTTGACGCACGCAAGGCGCTGCATGCGAAGGAGCGTGAGATCACCCACGCGCTCGACGCGCTCCGCGCCGAGCGTCGGCAACTGCCCTGGGTCGCCATCGGCAAGCCCTACGTGTTCAACGGCTCCGAAGGCCCATGCACGCTCGACGACCTGTTCCGTGGCCGCAGCCAGCTCGCCATCTATAACTTCATGCTGACGCCCGGCTCGGACCATGTGTGCCGCGGGTGCTCATTCATCGCCGACCACGTCGACGCGGCGCGGCAGCATTTCGAGCATGCCGACCTGTCGTTCGCCGCAATCTCCCGCGTGCCGTTGTCGCGGATCGAGGCGGTCAAGGCCCGGATGGGCTGGACGTTCCCCTGGGTCTCCTCGCACGGCAGCGACTTCAATTTCGATTTCGGCGTCTCGTTCAAGCCGGAGGACATCGAAGCGGGCCGCGCGATCTATAATTACGGCGAGGTGCTCCGCGAGAGCCAGGATATGTTCGGCACGCATATCTTCGTGAAAGACGACAGTGGCACCGTGTTTCACACCTACTCGACCTTCCGCCGCGGCGCCGAATTGTTGATGGGCGCGTTGAACTGGCTCGACCTGGCGCCGAAGGGCCGCAACGAGGGCGCCGGCACGATGAGCTGGGTGCGGCTGCACGACGAATATTGAAACCTGGGGCGGCGGCCGGACATCGGGTCAGGCCGCCCAAAGGCTCAAGCCGCGGCCGGCAGCGGCTCCATCGCCTGCTTGCGCAGCAATTCGCGGTATGGACCTGGCCGCGCCGCCAGCTCGGCCGGCGTTCCATCGTCGATGATGCGTCCCTGATCCATCACGATGATCCGGTCGAAGCGCTGCAGCGTCGACAGCCGGTGGGCGATGGCGATCACGGTGCGGCCTTGCATCAGCCGGTCCAGCGCCGCCTGGATCGCGCGCTCGCTTTCGCTGTCTAAGGCACTGGTCGCCTCGTCCAGCAACAGGATCGGCGCATCTTTCAGCAGCGCCCGCGCGATCGCCAGACGCTGGCGCTGCCCGCCGGACAGCTTCGTGCCGCGGTCGCCGACGATGGTGGCAAAGCCTTCCGGCAGCGCTTCGATGAAGTCGCGGCAATGCGCCATCTCGGCCGCCGCCAGCACGTCGGCCTCGGTCGCGTCGGGACGGGCGTAGCGGATGTTCTCCAGCACCGAGCGATGGAACAAGGAGATGTCCTGCGGCACGATCGCCATGGTGCGGCGCAGGCTTTCCTGCGTCACGTCGCGGATATCCTGCCCGTCGATCAGGATGCGGCCGGACTCCACATCGTAGAAGCGTTGCAGCAGCGACAGCGCGGTGGACTTGCCGGCGCCGGAGAACCCCACCAGGCCGACGCGCTGGCCGGGTGCGATCGACAGATCGAATTCGCGCAGCACCGGCGCGCGGGACGGGTAGGCAAAGCGCACATGCTCGAACGTCACGGCGCCCGGACCCGGCTGCAGGGCCACCGCGCCCACCCGGTCCGGCAGCTCGTGCGGCACCAGCAGCGTCGCGATCGCTTCCTCCAGCCGTGCGATGTGCTGCGTCAGGTCCACCAGGGCCACGGCCAGGTCGCGCGTGCAGGCGAGGATGCTGATCGCGAGGCTGGTCAGCAGCACGATATCGCCGACGGTGGCCTCGCCCGCCTGCCACAGGCGGATGGACCAATAGATCATCCCGGCCGAGGCGCAGGCCGTCACCACCGCGTGGATCAGCCGCAGATTTTCCAAATAGAACAGGCTGCGGCGGCGGGCGTCCATTTCCTGGCCGACGGTGCGGGCGAGGCGATATTGCTCGCGGCGCATGGCGCCGAACGCGCGCACGACGCTGAAATTGCCGATCACGTCGACCAGTTCGCCATCCACCTTGGCGGCGCGTTCGGCGTAGGTGCGGTGCAGCGGCGTGCCGCGGCGGGCGAGCTGATAGATCAGCGTGCCCAGCGCGGCGGCGAAGCCGACCAGCACCAAGGCGATGGTCGGATTGACGGTGGCGATCAGCCCGATCGCCATCATCACCGCGACCGAGGGCGGCAGCACGTTGAACGTCCCGCTGCTTTCGGCGGCGAAGGCGGCGGCGGCGGTGGCGCTGATGCGGCTGGAGAGTGCGCCCGGCAGGTGTTCGGCGAAATAGGCCGGCGCGTGGCCGGACAGGAAGGCGAACAGGTCGCCGCGGATGTCGCCGGTGACCGCGACATAGACGCGCGCGACGGTGAAGCCGGCGACGCGCCACAGCAGATTGTCCGAGGCGACCAGGCCGGCGAGCAAGGCGAAGGCCCACCAGACGCGCGTGCCGGCGGCGCCTGGCCCGGCGGACTGGCCGGGGGCCGGACCGCCGGAGATCACGTCGATCAGGTGCTTCATCCCGTACTGCGTGCCGACGCCGCAGCCGACCGCGAGCAGTACGGATGCCAGGATGACGGCGTGGCCGAGCGGGCGGCGGCGGACGTAGTGCGCGAGGAACCCGAGCGGCGTGCGGCGCAGGGCGAGCAGCGCGTCCTGATTCCGCCGCATTTCCGCCGCATTGTGTTCCGGCAACCTGTGCAAATCCGCCATTTGCGGCCTTCTCTTTCGCCGGGGAGGGGAACGTCCCGGCCCGCCTGACTTGTTCCTGCCAAGAAACCGGCCGGAGTTTCGCCACATTTACCGACTATAACCTGATGTTGATAGACGCCACCGTATTGTGAAGTCAAGTGCTAATATAGTGGCGTTGGATATCAAGTAAACCACAAGAACACCGGGGCCTCCCAGCCATGCGTATTGCTCAGATTTCTCCGCTTTTCGAAGCGGTGCCGCCCAAACTGTACGGCGGCACTGAGCGCGTCGTTTACGCCTTGACCGAAGAACTCGTCGCAATGGGCCACGACGTGACCCTGTTCGCCAGCGGCGATTCCATCACGTCAGCCACGCTCGCGCCGATGCGCGACAAGGCGCTGCGGCTCGATCCCTCCGTGGTGGATTGGATCGCGATCTATATGCGCATGATGGAACTGATCCGCCGCCGCGCGCATGAGTTCGACGTGCTGCACTTCCACACCGACTATTTCCCGCTGTCCCTGTTCTCGCGGCAGGACACGCCGTTCCTGACCACGCTGCACGGGCGGCTGGATATTCCGGAATTCAAGGAGATCTACGAGACGTTCCCCGATGCGCCGTTCGTGTCGATCTCCGATGCGCAGCGCCGGCCGATCCCCCGCCTGAACTGGGTGCGCACGGTGCTGCACGGCATGCCGGCCGACCTGCTGACGCCGCAGCCGGTGAAGCAGGACTACGCCGCATTCCTGGGCCGGATTTCGCCGGAAAAGGGCGTCGACAAGGCGATCCGCATCGCCGGCAAGGCCGGGCTGAAACTGAAGATCGCGGCGAAGGTGGACAACGCCGACAAGAAGTACTGGAACGAGGAGATCAAGCCGCTGATCGATGCCAGCCCCTGGGTGGAATTCATCGGCGAGATCAACGACGCGCAGAAGCCTGAATTCCTGTCGGGCGCGCACGCGCTGCTGTTCCCGATCGACTGGCCCGAGCCGTTCGGCCTGGTGATGATCGAGAGCATGGCCTGCGGCACCCCGGTGATCGCGTACAATCGCGGCTCGGTGCCGGAGGTGATCGACCACGGCGTCAGCGGCTTCATCGTGCATGATGAGGCATCGGCGGTGGCCGCGGTGGAAAGGCTGGACGAACTGCACCGCGCGCGCGTCCGCGCCACCTTCGATCGCCGCTTTACGGCGCGACGGATGGCCGAGGATTACGTCGATCTCTACGAAGAGCTGTGCGAACCCGAAGTGCCGCTGCTGCGCGCGGTCGGCGACTGACCGCTCCCCCGGGCCCCTTAGGCAGCGTCGGCAAATAAGTGCGTCAGCACGCCGACAAAGCTGCCGATCAAAACAAAGCCTCAGGGCTTGTTCGATCGTGCAATCAGATTCGATTGTTTTCGAACAAGCCCTTAGCGCCCGAGAGGAAATAAGTGCGTCATCCGCAGTGACGGCCGTGCGTACCACGTCATGGCGGGCGAAGCCTGCCCCGGCGGATTGGCCGGGGGCCCGCCTTCCACGGCTTCCTTGTTGCACCCAGCAAAGTCGTGGTTGCACGCAGCAAAGTCGTGGTTGCAAGCAGCAAAGTCGTGGACGGTGCGCCTTCGCGCACCATGACGCGGCAGGGTCCGTGCGTCGCCTGACTGATTGGTTTATTTCACCCCGGCCCCCCGACCTCTCCCACGCAAAGCGCGGGAGAGGTCGGGGTGCGCGGCATTTGCCGTTGCCTGCGAATTTTTGTCTGCCACCGCGATAACCGTTACCCGCGCCGCCTGGCGGCTTGACCTCTTCGACGCCGCGGTAGAGGTGTAACGCTTGTGGAAACGACCCCAAGCCGGTACGGCCTCAAGGCCCTCAACTTCTTCGTCGCCGCCGTCGAAGCCGGCTTCGGCCCCTTCGTCGCCGTCTGGCTGACCCAGCAGGGCTGGAGCCAGACCGGCGTCGGCGTGGCATTGAGCATCGGTGCCTTCGCCGGCCTGGTCGGCCAGTTGCCCGGCGGTTTCGCCGTGGACCAGGTGCACCGCAAGCGCCCGATCCTGACCGTCGCGTTGCTCGTCATCGCCGCCTCGGCCCTGGCGATTGCGTTCGTGCCGACACCTGCTGCTGTATGGACGGCCGAGGCGCTGCACTCGCTGGCAAGCTGCATCGTCACGCCGTCGATCGCCGCCATCACCCTGAGGCTTTGCGGCCACGACGCCTACAGCGAACGGCTGGGTGTGAATGCGCGCTACAGCTCGCTGGGCGCCGCGTCTGCCGCCGGATTCTTTGGCTTGTGTGCCTGGTACGTGTCCCAGCGCTCGGTGTTCATCGCCGCCGCCGGCATGGCGCTGCCGGCACTGATCGCGCTGCACACGATCCGCGCCAGCGATCAGGCCGAAGGCGAACAACACCACGCCCTGCTGCACCCGCGCGAGCGCCGCCGCCGCCGCGCCCGGGCACGGCGGATTTTCGAGCAACCCGGCCTCTATGTCTTCGCGATCTGCGCGGTACTGTTCCACCTGGCGAACGCCGCGATGCTGCCGCTGGCGCTGAATGAGCTGGCGAAGCGGACGTCGACCGCCGGTGCGGCCGTGTCGGCCGCGATCATCGTGCCGCAGATCGTCGTCGCGACGCTGTCGCCCTGGGCCGGTGCGATGGCGCAAGTGCTCGGCCGCCGGCCTGTGCTGCTGGTCGGTTTCGCCGCCCTGCCGTTGCGCGGCCTGCTGTTCGCCCTGCTGACCTGGGCGGGGCCGTCGGCCGTGCCATTGGTCGCAATTCAGGTGCTCGACGGCATCAGCGCCGCGGTCTTCGGACTCTCCCTGCCGCTGATCGCTGCCGACGTGACGCGGCGTACCGGCTTCATGAATCTGGCGATCGGCTCGCTGGGGCTTGCGACCGGTTTGGGGGCGACCGCCAGCACCACGCTCGCCGGCATCGTGACGGACCGTCTCGGCGCACCCGTGGCGTTCATCGGCCTCACCGCCGTCGGCGTGCTGGCGTGGACAATCCTGTTGCTGGCCATGCCGGAGACGCGGCCCGAGGGACGCCGCAATACGCCGGCGGCCGGCCTGGCCGTGGCGGGCGGCCAGCCGGCGTGACGCTGCAACGTCCGGCGCTCGAAGTCCGGCGACCTATTCGGCGGGTCGCGTCGCCAGCACCGGCCGGCGCCCGGGCATACGCAGGGCCACCAGCGTGACCGCGGACAGCACCAGCACCAACCCGGCCAACGACAATGCCAGCGCGAAGCTGCCGGTCGCGGTCCGGATCGCGCCGAACGCGAACGGGCCCGCGAAGCCACCGAGATTGCCGACGCCGTTGATCACCGCGATGCCGACGCCGGCGACCGAGGCCGGCAGCACCTCGGACGGCAGTGCCCAGAACGGTCCGAACCGGCCGTAGAAGCAGGCGAACGACAGCGTCAGCAACAGCAGGGTCATCATAATCGCCGTCTCACCGGTAAGCTGCGCGGCGAGCAGGAATACGCCGGAGAACGCGGTCATCGCGACGGTGTGCCATTTGCGTTCCATGCGCCGGTCGGAGCTGACGGCCACGATCAGCATGGCGACGGCGCCGGCGGCGTAGGGAATCGCGCTGAGGAATCCGACGCTCACGATCGACAGCCCGGCCTGCTTCAGCACGCTCGGCAGCCAGATCGAGACGCCCCAGTTCGCTGCCAGTGCGAGAAAATTGTACGCCGCGACGATCAGCACCGCGGGGTTCCAGATGGCGCTCGTCCAATGGCCGGCGAGCGGGATTTCCAGCCCGCGCTCCGCCTCGAGTGCCGCGCTGATGCGTCGCCGCTCGCCGGCCGGCAGCCACATTGCCTGCTCGGGACGGTCGGTAATCGCCATGGCCCATAGCGCTGCCCAGATCACGCACGGAAGCGCCTCGATGACGAACATCCATTGCCAGGTTGAAATCTTCAGTACGATGCCGGAGATCGGATTGGCGATCACCGACCCGAGCGGCAGGCTGAGCAGGAAGACCGTGTTGGCGCGGGCGCGTTCGGTGCGGGTGAACCAGTGGCGGATCAGCACCAGGGTGGAGGTGAGTACGCCGCCCTCCGCGACGCCGAGCAGGAAGCGGTTGAGGATCAGTTCATTTTCGGTGCGCACCAGGGCGGTGGAGGCCGAGATCACGCCCCATACCAGCAGCAGGGTGAAGATCACCCATTTCGCGCTCCAGACCGAAGCGAGCCGGCCGGCGGGAATTTGCAGCACGACGTAGCCGAAGAAGAACGTGCCGGTGGCGAAGCCGATCGCGGCACGCCCAAGTCCCAGTTCCGCGCGCATCGCCGGAATCGCCATGGCGATGTTGGTGCGGTCGATCATCGAGATGATGTACATCAGCAACGCGACGACCAGGATGCGCAGCCAGCGGTTCTGCCACGGCGGCACGGCGTCCATTGAGTCGGCCATTGGTTTCCTCTCCCATTGTGCTTTTGTTGTTCGTGCTGGTTGGTGGTGTCCCGCTTGTCACTGCTTCGGTTGCCGGGTCCTTGCTTCGGTTGCCGGGTCCTTGCTTCGGTTGCCGGGTCCTTGCTTCGGTTGCGATCGCGCCTTGCGCGCGCTGCCGCTCATTCGGCAGCGGCATGCGACACGTCAGATCACCCGGGCCTGTGCCCCGGGAACCGGCGAATGGCCCAGCACGCCGCGTGCCAGCACCGCTTCGCGGCCGCCGAACGCGGCGACGCGCGCGGCCTGGTCGGCGTGTGCCAGCGCGTCGGCCGCGTCGGGATCGACCACGGCGCGCAACGCGCGTTCGCAATCCGCCACCAGGCCGGCATAGCCGGGTGCCTGGCCCAGATCGCGTTGCTCCAGCGGGTCCGATGCAAGGTCGAAGAGCTGCGGTGGCAGGCCGACATAGTGGACGTATTTGAAATCGCCTTTGCGGATCATGAACGCGCCGGTGCAGGAGCCAACCGCGTGATATTCGCACAGCACGGTGCGTGGCGCGGCGCGTCCGCGGGCGACATCGAACAGATTGCGGCCGGGAAGCGCGCTGTCATCGGGATGCGGCGCGACGCCGGCGCCGGCCAGGATGGTGGGGAACCCGTCCACCAGCGAGACCGGTTCGTGGCAGACCAGGCCTTCGGGAATTTCCGGGCCGGCCATGATCAGCGGCACGCCGGCGGCATCTTCATAAAGGTTGGATTTGCCCCAGAAGCCGCGGTTGCCGAGATTGTCGCCGTGATCGCTGGTGTAGATCACGCGGGTGTCGCCGGTGAGCCCGGCATCGCGCAGCCCGGCCAGCAGCCGGCCGATGTTATGGTCGAGGAACGTCACCATGCCGAAATACGCGGCGATGGCGCGGCGCACGCGTTCCGGCGTGAAGGCCTGGTCGTAGATGATGGTCTCGTTCATGCGTTCGATGAACGGGTGCCGCGGGCGCTCGTGCCTGTCGTACAGCAGCGGCCAGGGCACCTGGTCCTCGGGGTATAACCGGAAGTATTCCGGCCGCGAGACCAGCGGGAAATGCGGGCAGACCAGCGACACGAACATCACCCACGGCCTGGACTGCCGGCGTGCCTTGTCGCGCAGCCAGGCGATCGCGGTCTCGGTGATGGCATCGTCGTAGCGCTGATAGTCGCTGTCGCCCGGACCGGCCTCCTCGGCCAGCAGCAGCGAGACCTTCCGCGGCTGCATGTCGTCGCGGATCATGCCGCTGAGATCGCCGATACCTTCGATGACGTGCAGCGGCATGACTTCTTCGGTGAAGCCGTTGTCGTCGTCCTGCGAGCGGAAATGCAGCTTGCCGATCGACACCGCGGCGTGGTCGGCGTCGCGCAACCGGTGGCCCCAGGACGGCACGCTGCCATCGTAGGGAATGCCGTTGTCCCAGAAGCGGATGTTGTGAACATGGCGCCCGGTGGCAAAACTCGCGCGTGACGGCACGCAGATCGGCGAGTTGCAGTAGGCGTCGGTGAAGCGAACCCCGCGCGCGGCCAGCGCGTCGAGGTTCGGGGTGCGGATCATCTTGTGCCCGTGGCAGCCGAGGACGCGCCGGCTGTGCTCATCGGACATGATGAACAGGAGATTGGCGGGTTGCATGGCGGAAGGTTGACGGCGGCGGCGGAGGGGAGCAACTGCGAATGCAACGATAGCCGATAACCGGAGGTAATCGCTGTGGACATCCGTGCCGTGGACTACATGCTGGCGGTCGCGGAGCATGGCAGCCTGCGGGCGGCGGCGCAGGCGGTGGGCGTGACGCAGCCGGCGCTGACCAAGGCGATCCGCCGCATCGAGGACGAGGCGGGCGCCGCCTTGTTCCAACGCACGTCGCGTGGCGTGCATCCCACGGTCTATGGCGAGGCGATGCTGCGTCACGCGCGCAACCTGCGTGTGTCGCTGCGTTCGGCGACGGTGGAGATTGCGGCGCTGAAGGCGGGCACCGCGGGCGTGGTGCGGATTGGCGCCGGGCCTTCGTGGGAGCGCGCGATCCTGCCGGAGGCGATTGCGGCGTTCCGCGCGCGGCGGCCGGGCGTGCGCATCCACGTGCTGGGCGGCACCGACGATTTCCTCAAGCTGCGGCTGCGCGACGGTGCGCTGGACCTGGTGCTGGCGGCGACGCCGGATGCGCCGGCGCTCGATCCCGATCTGGAATGGCAGCCGCTGATGACCGACGAGTACTGCGTGATTGCCGCGCGCTCGCATCCGCTGCGCCGGCGGCACGACATCGGGTTGGCGGAGCTGCTGCGGTTTCCATGGATTCTGCCAGGTTCGCACTCGCTGATGGTGGAGCGGCTGCGCATCATCTTCCGCGCCCATGCGCTGCCCGCGCCGGAGCCGGCGGTGGAGACCGATGTTGTGGCGCTGCGGCACGAGCTGTTGGGCACGGGTCCGTATCTCAGCTTCAGCGCCGCGGGGTTTTTGCTGAAACTCGCCGACCGCACGATCGTGCGGCTGGATGTGCCGGACGCGGTGTGGCGGCGCAGTGCCGGCATCATCACCCGCCGCGGCATGGAGCCGAACCCCGCGGCGGCTGCGCTGATTGCGGCGGTGGTGGGAATCGCGAAAGCCGACGCGGCGGATCCGTGAGCGCGGGGCGCGGCCATTGGCGGTGGAGATCGCGGCCACACGGGCAGAAGACCACAGGGGCAGCGGACCACACCGGCAGCGAACCGCACGGGCAGCGAACCGCACGGGCGGCGGGCCATACGGGCAGCGGATGATGACACCGTGCCCGGCTTGCCGCAGACTACCGCCGAGTAGCTTGTCTCGGGAGGGAGCAATATGGCTGGCATGCTTGACGGCAAGGTCGCGGTGGTGACGGGCGCTGGGCGCGGCATCGGGCGCGCGACCGCGATCTGCCTGGCGGCGAATGGCGCGCAGGTGGTGGTGTGCGATGTCGGTGCCGCGGTGACCGGCGAGGGCCACGATGTCGGCCCGGCGCAGCAAGTGGTGCAGGAGATCACCCAGGCGCATGGCGCCGGCCGCGCGGTTGCGAACACCGACAGCGTCGCCGAGTGGGAGAACGCGCAGCGCATCGTGCAGACCGCGATCGACAATTTCGGCCACATCGACATGGTGGTGAACAACGCCGGCATCCTGCGCGACCGCATGTTCCATTACATGTCGCCGGAAGAATGGGATGCGGTGATCAAGGTGCATCTCTATGGCGCGTTCTATGTCAGCCGCGCCGCGGTGCCGTATTTCCGCAAGCAGGAGAGCGGGTGTTTTGTCCACATCACGTCGACGTCGGGTCTGATCGGGTCGGTGGGACAGACGAACTACGGCGCGGCGAAGATGGGCATTGCGGGGCTGTCGCGGAACATTGCGATGGATATGCAGCGGTACAAGATTCGTTCCAATTGCATCGGGCCGCACGCGTTCAGCCGCATGATCGAGACGGTACCGGGACAGACCGAGGAGCAATTGCAGGCGCGTGCGGCAAGGACACGGCCGGACCACATCGCGCAACTGATCGCGTTCCTGGGGACGGATGCGGCGGCGGAAGTATCCGGGCAGATTCTGGGGGTGCGGGGCAACGAGATCTATCTGTACAGCCAGCCGCGGCCGATCCGCATCATGGCGCGCGCGGATGGCTGGACGCCGGAGAAGCTTGCAGAAATGTGGCTGCCGGCGGTGCGCACCGCGCTGACGCCGCTGGAGCGCACCCGCGACGTGTATGGATGGGACCCGGTTTGAGTTGGTGATCGCGCGCCTCTCCCGTGTGAGGCACGGGAGAGGCGAACGCGTCATGACGCGGCAGGATTGGTATGAGGGAGATTTCGCATCGGACTTTTGCTGCGGTCCGTTGGGTTCCAGCTATTGCATCTGAGTTTTGTATTTTTGGCGCCAGTCGGTTGTGCCGGGGGACACCTCATGGATCAAACGCCGCCGCCGGTCTCGCTGGCCACCGCGCTGGCACTACCCAGAACGCCGGGCCGTTCGGCTGAAGTGTTCGTCGATGGCGATCTGGAGGTCCGCTTCGCCGCGAAGCCGACCAACGGGCCGCAAGTTCCGCATCGCAAGGATGAGGTCTACTTTGTCGCCTCAGGCACCGCGCGCTATCGCGTTATGGACAGGGTGACCGATGTCGCAGCGGGCGACGTACTTTTCTGTGCCGCCCATGTGCCGCATGGCTTTGAGAACAATTCAGACGATTTCTCGGTCTGGGTATTGTTCTATGGAGCAGCGAAATAATCCGAACCGGGGCGCTGTGGTGGCGGACGGAATTGTTGATTTTCGCGACGGACTTGTCGTCGGCGCAACCCAACCGCGGCGCGGGTTGGTGCCGACGCCGGCGGACCACCAAAGACCGGCTGCTCGCTGCCCCGGCACGAACCCGCCGACGCCCTGCTCCGTCAGTGACCTGGCGGTGCGACGTTCGTCGTCTCCTCCAGCATCAGCGGCTGGCTGCCGTCGCAGGACAGAAGCGCCGAATAATAGCCATGGAGTTGCCTGTCACCCAGCATCGCGTGCCATTCTCCGGCATCGAGCAATACGCCGCCTTGCAGACGTGCCACTGTTCGTTGCGTGGTAAATCCATGCAACCCCGCTGTCACCAGACTTTGCAAATTGCCGCGAATGGCGTCCCGGCCAAGGAAAACGCCATCGGGCGTGACGCGAACAGCATCTTTCGCAAACAGAGCCGCCATGCCGTCCACGTCCTCGCGGCTGCGGGCCGCCACGAACAGGTTCTGCACGTCCTGGCAGCGGGCAACGTCTGCCGGCGTGACCGATGGTTGCGCCAATGCCGGCACCGCCATGCATGCCAGAGCAATACTGCGAAGCGCGATCGCTGCTAGAGCCACCTGTTTTTCCACCAAGATCGGCTCCCCTGGCCCGGTGCCGGCACCAGGATGGCCCGTTGCGCCGGCCGATCATGGTGGCTGCGATTGGGCCGTCAAGTTGTGCGTCGGTGTTTGGCGGGCAGTTCCGATGTCGCTGCCCGCGGCATAGGCTGTGCCGTCCATCCCGAGCCACCGCCCCTGGTTGCCGGCCTTGGTTTGCGTCCCAAGTCACTGCCCCGAGTTGCCCCCCAAGTCACCGCGCGAGACCTGTCATGTCCCTCAGCCGCGATTTCGCCGCCTTCGTCGCCCGCCTGACCTTCGACGACCTCCCCGCGGCGGTCGTCGACCGCGCCAAAGGCGTCATTCTCCAAGCCCTGACCTCCGCCTTGCTCGCGCGCGACATGCAAGCCAGCAAACAGGCGCTGGCGCTGATGCAGGAGGAAGAAGCCGGCGGCGGTGGGGCCGCCACGGTGCTGTGCCACAGCATCAAACTTACCAAGGCCGGCGCGGCCTTCGTAAATTCGGAAATGATTCTGGCCGGCGGCAAGTGGGACACGTTCCGCAT
>Ga0335072_10007492_pt1 | contig 15878 bp, 10 predicted proteins | sample Lox_Sample_21_FD_206725 | JGI IMG/M metagenome (GOLD analysis project Ga0335072, IMG submission 206725) | Soil microbial communities from Loxahatchee National Wildlife Refuge, Florida, United States - Lox_Sample_2.1 | ecosystem: Environmental > Terrestrial > Soil > Wetlands | place: USA... | reverse complement strand
CGTTGAGCGCCCATCCGGGCAGGAAGCGCGCGAAGAACGGCGCGAACCACATGGCGTAGCCTGAAAAGCCGATGATGCACATGCCCCAGAACACTGCCCAGTAGTCGAACTTCTCCCAATAGGCATAGCGTTCGAACTTGGGACGCGGCCCGAGCCCGACGAACCAGCGAAAGTGCCCGAAGAGGTCCTTCACATCCTTTAAGTTGGCGACCATTGAGGTCGGCCCCCAGAAAATGCCCTTCTCGCGCTTCAGGATGCCGCGGACGAGGACGTCCTTGACATGAACCAGGAATGCAATCGTCATTGCCACGGCGCAAAGTTTGTGGAGGAACAGGATGGCTCCGAAGCCGCCAACTGCAGCCGCGAACTCGCGCGCCCAGAAGCTCTCACTGAAGCGGATGGGCAATCCTGTGGCCGCGAGGCCCAGGAACGTGATGAACAGCACCACATGCAGGTAACGCTGCGCGGGCGTAAAGCGCCGGAAAAACCTTTGCTGGCCCGCCGCTTCAGTCTGCGCGACGGCCGGTGTGGATTGAACCAAGTCAGCCATTCTTTTGTCCTCCGTTGGCGCGATTCCTGACCTGGTTGAGCCGTTGCCGGATCACCCACAGGATGGTGTGAATCAAGAAGAAGCTGAGCACGCTGGCGAGCAGCACATTCATGAAAAGGCGAATAAAGAACAGCCAGGGATTCTGCTTGAGGTTGCGCGCATTGGCGTGAGGCTGATATTGCACAAACTTCGCGTTCGCGTTTGCGTGGCACTGGCTGCAGGTCTTTACCAGGTTGGCCTGGTTTACAGGCGAATCGGGATCGGAAGTGGGCAGCACATGGTGCGCGCCGTGGCAGTCCCAGCAGCGCGCCGTCTCACCGTGCCCGCCCAGAGAATTCAATTGCGAGTGGAACGTATCGCGGTACGTGGTGAACTTGTCTTTGTGGCAGTTGCCGCAGACGGGCGTGGTCTTCATGCGAAACGCTTCGTCGGTGGGCTGCACAATCGCGTGCGCTGTATGGCAGTCGGTACAGACCGGCGCATCCATTTTGCCGGAGGCAATGGCTTTGCCGTGCGCGCCAGTTTCAAAATCATCGCTGATCTTGGCGTGGCACGTTCCGCAGGTCTTGGGCACATTGGCCTTGAAGGTGGGGCTTTGCGGATCGTTGCGGCTCAGAATCTTGTGCGATCCGTGACAGCTTTGGCAGTTGGCCGCCACCAGCAGGCCCTCTTTGCTCAGCGCGAACCCGTGAATCGAATCGATGTAATTCGGGTAAACGCTGGCCAGCCCGTGCTTGCCCGCCATGCCGTCTTTGGTGTGGCACTGGCCGCACGTCTTGGGGACATTGAGCGGGTACACTGCCGATCTCGCGTCAGTCTTCGGAAAGATCTCGTGCGCGCTTCCGTGACAACTGGTGCACGGATGCTCCTTGCTGTCGGCGTGCACGCTGCTCTTGAGATCGTTCGCCTGATCGGCATGGCAGGTCTTGCAATCGACAGGAGCCACTTTAGCGGGGTGCGGGTAACTCTTTATGTCGCTATGGCAGGCATTGCAGCCCAGCGCGCCGTGAACGCTCGCGTTGAATTTCTGCCCGTCAACACCCAGGCTGTGTCCCTGTGCGTCTTGCAGGGTTGCATCGGAGTGGCAAGCCAGGCAATCGGTTTGCGCATGGATGCCCGGCCCGGCGGCGAAAAGAACCAAACCAAATAATAGAGCAGCTGTTTCGCTGCTTAATTTTTTCACTTGCCTTCTTCTTTCTCCAGGCAATTTGGCGATCCAATATTTCGGCATCGCTTGTTCGCCGTAAAAGCCCAGCCCCTTGCGCGCGGCATTTGGCCGCATTCCGTGGTACTTCGATTGCGGGGTTCGCATTACCAAGGTCAGTCATTTAAGAAACCTACATCAGTGACAACTGTCACAGGCGAGCCGACAGACATCACAATTGAGCAGAATATGTGTAAATACCAGGGGTTTTTGGTGTGCTGGATCACATGGAATCGGTGCCAGCTTGCGGCAATGGGCACCCTTGCGGTGCGTTTCACGACAACGAAGCGACGAAGAGAATGTGTGCTACTTGAGAGCACCGCGCGATCCGACCCAGTGAGAGCCGTCGCAGCCGGAGAATAGATCTGTGAGCAGATAAGATGCACTATTCTCCGGGAAGCGATCAAAGACTCGAATGTTGTCGACCACGAATCGACCATCCTCGCTTACCACGTGAGCTTCTGCCACCCAAGTGTAGCCTCCATGAAATGCTATTGGCCCACGACCGGATTTGATCACTGCGGCCTTAGGTTCCATATCGACATCCACGAGGAATGATCCGTCATTTTGTTTTTCTTTGTGCACTGCGACGGCGTCGACAGGCATAGTGTGTATATCGTCGCCGGAGAACAGGCCGGATTTTAGCCATCGAGGTCTTGCGCTTCCACGAGTCGTGGATTGCTGGTGCTCGTAATCTTCCTGACAGGCTCGTGCAGCCTGGAACGTCTCTGCCAATCTCCTGCTCAAATATGGCCGAAGGGCCGACATTTCCACGTTCGAAGGTATACCGACCGGATGATTGGCAACTATCTCAGAGTACAAACCCTGTACGACGCCGGTTACAACCGGCTGGTTCAGGATGGCGGGAAGGTCTGACAGTCGTTCAGAGCCGCCGGTCAACACATTTGCACCTTCCGAAACGCTGAATGGCTGGTTGAGCTGCGGAAGACCAGAAATCCCTTTCTTGGCGTCTCCAACTTGAACTAACAGATACCCGCCCTGACCGTAACGGTAACCCTGCTCGCCGTCACGGTAAAACCCAATCCTCACGCAAATCGGCCAATCTCTGTTCGGGAATTCAAGCTCCACATCCTTGAGATCGCAACTGTCGTCCGCCTCCCAATATCCGATGTGCGCGTGCGGGGGGCCGTTTTGCAGCCAGTCTTCGAGACGCTGTGAAGGCAAAGAAGGATCGAGGGTGTGTACATCGATTGACTTGGAGTAAGCGATCACTTGTTTCTCTGTATAGGGTCGCTGGGCCATGGAGGGAGACGCTGCGAGAAGTGACAGCATCGCCAAGACAAAAGCCTTCATGTCTCCACCTCGGCAGATTCTTTTCACGACTATTTTAGACACGCAAATCGACAGGCGGAAAGCAACAGTGGCGCAGCCATGCAACGACTACGAGAGGGCCATCAATCCCGCGCGCAATTTCTCAGGCCCATTGTCGCCGAGCTGCAACTCTACCTCGGCGTGGTTTTTCTCCCATATCGGCACCGCGCGCGCCAGCAACTCTCTGCCCTTTGCGGTAAGAATCAAGATCCGGCTGCGGCGATCGTTCTCGTCTTTCTCTACGCGTACGAGCCCGCGGCGCTCGAGCGGCTTCAGCGCTGCCGTCAACGTCGTTCGGTCCATCGCCAGCAGATTTGCCACCGGCCCCATGGGCGGTGGTTCGGGCCGGTTCAGCGATATCAACAGCGAGAACTGTCCGTTGGTGATCCCAAGCGGACGAAAAGCTTCGTCGAAGCGGCGGGCCAGGGCGCGGGCTGCACGCTGCACGTGCAGGCAGAGGCAGTGGTCCCGAACCAGCAGCGTGGTTGCATAAGGGAGCCGATTCCGCCCTTCTCCCTTATTACCTGACTTGGGGTCTAACTCGGGACTTGACACGCGACCAGATTAGTTGATATCAACGTATTCGTCAAGACTTTTCCCGGATTCGGGTAACATAATGCTCTGACCCCATTCCCCAGGCTGGAGGTCCCGTCCGATGCTCTTCTTCCACGATTTGAAAATTGCCATGCGCTCGCTGGCGCGTGTGCCTGCCCTTTGGATCACCATCGCGCTCACGCTTGCCCTCGGCATTGGCGCAAACGCGGCCATATTCAGCGTGGTGCGCGCGGTGCTGCTCAAGCCGCTGGCCAATCGAAACGAGAGCCAGTTGCTGTATCTGCGGCAGAGCGCTCCGGGCATCGGAGTCCCAAACGCAACGTTCTCCATTCCCGAGATTCACGACATCGGCGCGAACCTGAAGACCATTTCGCAACTGGGCACGTTCTCTGAGATCGACTTCACCATCGTGGGCCTGGGCACTCCACGCTCAATTCCGGCTGGCGTGGTAGACGGAAATTATTTTCAGGTGATGGGACTCAGGCCGGTGCTGGGTCGCCTTCTCGCTCCATCCGATGACGGTCCCAACGCGCCCGGCGCAATTGTGCTCACCTACAAGTTTTGGCGCGACTCGCTGCACTCCGATCCCAGCGTACTGGGCAAGGTGGTGCGGTTGGAGAGCTACAGCGGCGCCCGCCAGGCTGCCGTTGTGGGCGTGCTCGAGCCCTCTGTTCCCTACCCCGTGTCAACTGAAATTATTGCCAACGTGGTCACCAGCCCGCATCATCTTTCGGCCACCATGGTGCAGGGGCGCGAGCACCGCATGACCGAAGTCTTCGGGCGTCTTGCACCGGGCGCAACGCTCGACCAGGCGCGCGCCGAGCTGAACACAACTTATGCGGCGATGATGAAGTTGTATCCCGAGGTCTACAAGCCTGAGGACCACTACACCATTAGCGTGACGCGTATGCACGACCAAATCAACTCGCGCGCCAACACGGTGCTCTGGGTGCTGTTCGCGGCGTCGGGACTGCTATTCGTTATCGCCAGCTCAAATGTTGCCAACCTGGTGCTGGCGCGCACGGTGCGGCGTGAGCCGGAGCTTGCCATTCGGGCGGCGCTCGGAGCCAGCCGGTCGGTTTTGCGCCGTTCGCTGCTGGCCGAGAGCATGGTGCTGTGCGGCAGCGGCGCCATCGCAGCCGTGCTGCTGGCCGTTCCCATGGTGAGGGTACTGGGCCATTACGCGCAGCGCTTCAGCGTACGCGCCGCCGATCTTACCCTCGACTCGAGCCTGCTGTGGTTTGGCGCGGCACTGGCCATTGTCGCGGCGTTCTTCCTCGCCTATATTCCGCGGCTGCCCTCGCCCGACTCGCCAACCAATGGCCTTCCTGGCCGCGGCGCGCGCGTTACCGGCTCCAGCACCCGCAAGCTGCGCATCTTTGCCGTCACTCAGATCACCGCCTCGTTCCTGCTGCTAACCGGCGCATGCGTGCTGATGAGGACGCTTTACACGCTTGAACAAACGCGACCGCCATATGACTCAGCCAATGTGATGTCGATCAACCTGCCGGTGATGAACTACGGCAAGACCGACGCGCAGATCAGCGAGTTCTATCGCGAGGTGATGGAGAAGGTGAGCACGCTGCCCGGCGTTGAGCAGGTGGCCGAAGGCTTCAGCGTGCCATGGCGCGGTGACCAGGAGCAGAACATTACGCTTCAGTTTGCGGCGAATGGGGCGCATCGCAAGGGCGATGGTAAAGACGAGTTTCGCGCGATGTTCCGGCCCGTTTCACCGGGCTTCTTCGCCACCATGGGCGTACCCATCCTCGGTGGTGGACGCGACTTTAATCAGGGCGATCGCGAAGGCAACGAGCGCGTCGTCATTATCAGCCAGAGCCTGGCCAACGAGCTTTATCCAGGCCAGAACGCGGTCGACCACACGTTGTGGTGGACCGACGGCGTGATCAAGTTCATCGGCATCAGCGGTGAACCGCGGCGCATCGTTGCCGTGGTTCCCGACTTCGACGACGAAAACATCGTTCCCCAGCCGGTGATGACTATTTATCAGCCCATCGACCAGGAAGGTTTTGGCGGCAAGTTGTTTGTACGCGCGCACCAGGATCCGTATGCGCTCGTTCCTGCGATTACCTCGATGATTCACAAGATGTCGGCCGATCAACCGGTGGAGCGCGAGACGACGCTGAACGATGTTCGCGCCGAAGTGCTCACGCCCGACAAGCTCAATGCAATCGTTTTCGGCGGGTTTGCGGCCGTTGCGCTGCTTATCTCCATCGTCGGCGTGGCCGGCGTGCTGGCCTTCAGCGTGAGCGGCCGCACGCGCGAATTCGGCATCCGCATCGCGCTGGGCGCGAAGCCCTCGAACATACTTTCCGATGTGCTGCTCGATGGGCTGCTGATGGCAGGCATTGGTGTGGGCGCCGGCCTTCTGCTTGGCATTACATTAACGCGCGTGGCCGCGAGCTACATTACCGCCATCGACCAGCCGGGAGCGCTGGCGCTCGGCGCGGCAGCATTCGTCATTCTGGCATCGGCTGTGATTGCATCGGCGGTTCCGGCAGCGCGCGCCGCGCGAGTGAACGCGGTAGAAGCTTTAAGAGCGGAGTGATAAAGACAGGGAATAGGGAGTAGGGAATAGCCCACGGATGCCGGGTGCCCATCCATGCGCGTGCATTTTGCGCATGGGTGGGATAGCACAAACCTTCGCATCGCAAAAACGAACTACGCCGCCTGTCTCGCATGTCCACGCGTCGTTTTCCCGTGGCGCGCGTGGCCGTGGCCCGAATGCGCTGTCGGACTGCTTGATGCGAGTTCGGTTCGCGCATGGGTGTGGCCGCGGCGGCGATGAGCGACGGCCGGACGCAAGACTGCTCCGACGCGCTTTTCGGCGGCAGCAGGATCGTCGGCATACACCGGGTCGAGCTGGGCAATTACCGCCGTCGCCCTGATGCGATAAAGATGCGCCCACTGGCTATGCTCGAGCGTAGACTGAACCGCGCCCCAATAAGAAGCCTCGGCCGCTGCGTCGGAATTGATCTGCGCCAGGAACTGCGTAAAGTGCTGCAGGTTGAATCCTATCTGGTATACGAGCTGGCTCATGGCCATCTGCTGCGAGGCCGTGAGCGCGTCGAAGTTGCGGCAGTAGGCCTTTGCATTTTCGATCGACTGAATGATGGCGATCCGCAGCAGTAAATTTGCGTCGTCGTCGCTTATGTCGGGCTCGAGTGATGTCATGCGGCGCCGAAATCCCTTCTTCTTCCACTGCTTCATGCGCTCGTTAAACCGGTCGAGGATTGCATCGAGGCGCGCGCCGTCGAGGCCCGCAGCGCGCCACTCCTCGGCTGACGAGGGCTCGATAAACGGATTCGGATTGAGCGAATCGGTCTGCGCATGCTCGCGCGCCGGCAGATCGAGACTGAAGCCGGCTCCGATGAGCGGATGCGAGGTCTTGGGGTCGGGATATGCGGCCAGCACCCAGCCTTCATGACGACGGTCGCGAAGAATGTCCATCAGGTCCGACAGTGCAAACTTCACGTCTGAGTCCTTGAAGCCGAGCAGCAACTGCATGGCCGGCGTCACCGGCAGAGACGCCGTCGCCCCGGCAACGGGAATTGCGACGGGCGGAGCTGCAGCGGGTGCGCTCACCGGCAGCGCTGCAGGCGTGCTAACATGCGCCGGATCGGCAATCGCCGTTGGATCGGGCTGCGTTGCCGGGGCTTGCGCCTTAGCCGGCAAAAGCGCGGCAGCGGCGAGGGTTGCGAACGTGAAGAGAGGCAACGGGATTCGCACGCGGGAAACCTTCCTGGCGAAGTTAATAGATTAAGAATCGGCTAAAACGCGCCGGCAATCAATCATATTTTGGAGTTACTGAGTGGATGCGAACAAAACGGGGAACGAGGGAGCGAGGGAACAAGGGCTAGCCGTTTTCAAGGCGCGCCTTGATGTCGGAGTAGGCGGCCTCAATAAGCCGGCTGAGGCCCGCAGAGTTAATGGGTGCCCCAGGTTTGAGCTTGACATGACGCATGAACTTGCCAGCGCCCTGCATCAGACGGGCTGGGTCACGCAACCCTGCCCCTTGAAAAAACCCCACGTTGACATGTGATTTGAAGACATTAACGTAGCCGAAAGGCACGTCGCCCAGACATGCGACCGGGCAGCCGTCATGCATGAGTTCGCGGACTTCGTCGCCGCAGTTTCGCATCAGCTCGAACCAATGTTGCGCGACAGCTCCCAGCTCGCCTGGGTGCTCCTTGAACCACTTGTCGATGGCAGGGTCGCGCTCAACTGCGCCATTGAATGTGAGCAGGGCTGTTTTCATCGCTGGGCCGTAAGCGGTTTTCAAGTTTATGTTACGCGGAACATGAAACAGGTGGGTGCGAAGTTGAAATGATCCATTCCCTCTCGTGAGATCTCCGAGTTCTCCGTTCTCTGGTTCGTTGCTATAATCGTTGCGGGCGGTTCCGACCGGCGCTCTTCAAAAGGTGCGCCCGCTGCCTCCTGCGTGAGCCTGGACAATCCGCGGGAGATTTTCCGTGAAAATTCATCGGAAAGCCACACTCTTGAGAGTGAGGATAGAGTCATGTCTACGAAGAAGGATTGTCCCGGCGAATCACTGATGGGAAAAGCCGTAACTGGAAAGCCGGTTACGGAGTGCAAAGACCTGAACGAGGTATTTCAGGAGTCGCTGCCGGCGTTTGGCGGGGCCTATTTACAGCGCGTGTACGAAGTGTTGAAGCAGGTGATCGAACGGCGGATTCCGCTGGTGATCACGTGCGCCGGGCCGGTAACCGTAAGCGACCAGCATCGCGCATGGCTCATTCCGCTGATTCGCGCGGCGCAGACCGCTTACATTACGGTCACCGATGCGATCTGCTACCACGACGGCCACGATTCGCTGCGGCGCACAGTGGAGCGGCCCATCCGCAAAGTGGACCTGTTTGGCGATGACGCAAAGCTGAGGGAAGAGGGCGTTATCCGCGTAACGGACACAGGCTTTGATGAGCAGGTGCTGTTCGATCAGGACACCGTGCTGACGACAATTCTGCAGCGGCCGGAGTTTCAGAAGCGCATGACGACCACCGAGCGGAATTACCTGCTTGGCAAATGTTATGCGGAACGAGAAAAGGCGCTGGGAATTGCGCCCGGACTGATGAGCACCTGCGCGGAGCTTGATCTGCCGGTGTTTATCGGCGCGCCCGCAGACGGCAGCGCGTTCCTGAATTCAGTAAAGCTGTGGACCCTGAAGCGGCTGGGCAAAATCAGCTACGACTTCGACTACGATCTGCACGAGGATGTGTTCGAGTCCTGCGCTTATCACCATTGGGGGCTCTTCGAATCGGAGCCGAAGACGATGGCGATCATGATTCTTGGCGGAGGCGTGCCGAAGAATTATTCGTTGCAGCCGGAGCCGACGCTCTCGCAGATCTTTTTTCTGAAGGAGATTCGCGGTTACGACTTCGACGCGCAGATCGTTTCTTCGCCGGTGACCGATGGCAGCCTTTCGTCATGCTGGCCGGGTGAGGCAGTGAGCTGGGGCAAGGTGAATCCCGATGGATACCAGGCGCGCACTGTGAGCATGCAGGGCGATTACTCGTCGTACATGCCGTTTATCGTTCGCGCGGTGGTGGGCAAAGAATTGCTGCACAATCCTCCGGAGCCGCTGCGGCTTTACAAGCAGCGCGAGGCGTTGAAGCAGAAACTGCTCGCGAAGATCGGCGGCGACGAGGAAGCGATGCAGAGCATTCTTGAAACGCTTTCAATTCCCGATGTGCTGAAGGCGGGTCGAAGCGGCAGCTAGAAGCTGCCAGCTTCCAGTGTGGCGAAACCAAAGTCTGCGACATAAATTCGAAACCCCGAAACGCAGGTCCTTCGGCTCCGTTTGCCGCAAAAATACACGGCAAACTGCGCTCAGGATGACAAAACATTTGTGATGCGAACCTCGGAATCGGGACACTAGCCACTAGCTTCGTTTTCTGGTTCCCTCGTTCCCTTGTTCCCTTGCTCCCTGCTTTACCGCAGTCCCGTGGTCGCCACCGCGAACCCTGTATCCGGCGAGTTTTCGGGCATGGCTTCGGTGTTGGGCGCAACTGAAATGCCTTTGAAGTTCGCCGCTGCGACGGAGACGTTCCAGCCGTCGACAACCACCAGCGCATCTTCACCATTGAACTGACTGGTGCTTGCCTGAATGGTAATTGTGCGCGAGTCGCCGGGCGCCAGCGAAACGTAGTTGTCGCTATACTCAACAGGCAAAACGCGGTCGCCGGACTTGCGCCGGAGCTGCAGATGCGCCATCAACGCAACAGCCTTTGACGAATTGGTCAGCGTTACCGTGATGTTGCGCGTGCCGCCGTCGTCGGTGCTCTCAGCCTGCGCACTGAGCGTCACCGCGGGCAGTTGGTTGAGAGCCGTCAGGTCGTCGGGATGGTCGGGTATTCCGCGCCAGTAGAAGTTTGAAGAGACGAGCTTGCCGTCTGCGCCAACCAGTTCGAGCTTGATGAAGTGGACAGCCGAAACGCTGGCCGGAAAATCGATTGGGCCGACAGTAGTCGCGGCTTCAGGCGCAGCAGTAATTTTGGTCTCGTTCTTGTAAGCCACCGAGCCGTCGAGGTTATAGACGGTGACGCGCGCCGTAGCGTCGGCGAGCGACTGCGGCAGATTGTTGATCACCTGCACGTCACCGGTGGCCTCGTTGAACTGGATATGATGAATCTCGGCCGCGTGCATGACGGCAAAGAACGACGACATGGGCTCAAGGTCGTAGTGATAAATCTGCCACACGAAGCTCGGCTGCGCCGGGTTGCTCATCCATGTAATAACTGCTGTAGTGGGATGGAACATGACCGCGTTACGGCCCTCGTACATGGCGCGGAATGCCTCGTAGTTGGCGAGCTGCGCTTTGCGCACAAAGTCAGGCAGGTTGCGGAATGCGCCGTATCGCGCGGCGATTTGCTCGGGATAATTCTGCGATCCAGAGTTGCCGCGGGCAAAGTCGTGCTCGGCCCAGGCGTCGTCGATCGACTCCCAATCTTTCTTGGGCAGCATCCCGTGGATTGACTCGAGCGTGGGCACGCTCACCGTGCCGGTCTCAGTCTTGAAGTAGTCGTCGGTTATTTTGTAGAACTCGCGTGGCGTCCGCCAACGGTACGGTCCGCCCGATCGCACGCCCGCGCCATCAGTCGAGCTGGGCTGATAGCGGCGCGTGGGCTCCAGTTCGCCCAGAACCTTGCGCAGCGCGGCATCGATCTCCGGCGGAGGAAAGCCCTCGTTGCGCGCGCACCACAGGATGATTGACGGGTGGTTGCGGAAACGCAAAACCTTGTCGCGCACGTTTGCGATGTAAGTGTCGATGTCGGTTGGGTTGGGGCCGTCGCCGGGGTTCGGCTGGAAGAACTCGTCCCACACCATGATGCCGTACTTATCGCAGAGCTCGTAGAACTGCTCGCTGGTGCTTTGCCCCACCCAGTTGCGAATCAGATTCAGGTTGGCGAGCTTGTGGTAGCGAATCTGCGCGTCCATGCGATCCAATGGAATGCGCTTGAGCCCTTCGTCGAGCCCCCAGTCGCCGCCGCGGATAAACACCGGCACTCCGTTCACTGAGATAGTCAACGTGTCTGCGCCGGGCACCGAGTAGGTGATTTTGCGAATGCCAAAGTCGAGATCGTGAGTATCGGATGCGTGACGATCGGAAACAAACTCGAGGTGCAGGTGATACAGGTTCTGCGGGCCGTATCCGTTGGGCCACCAGAGATGCGGATCTGCGATGCGCAGCGCCGCCGTGTTGCTCGGGTTGAAAGTGACTTGCTGCTTCGCGTGTGCGGCAAGCTCCACGGGCTGCTCGAACTTGATGTCGGCAATCGTTCCCTTGAGCGCGCCCCTTACCGGCTGATCGGTTATGTTCTCGACTGTGGCCAGCACTGAAACATCGGAGGAGTCCGTTCTGGGCAGCGGCAGATCGGTGGTAACGAGCGGGTCTTTGATAAGCACCGGACCCGATGCCGAAAGATAGACCTTTTGCCAGATGCCCGAGTCGCGATCGCGGATGGCCGGTAGCCAGTCCCACCCGATGGTGCATAGGAACGTAGGTCCGTCGATGGCGCTGATGCCGCCATTGTTGCCGATGCCCGCGCGAATGGTATGTTCGTGCGGCACGCCGGGATTGGGCTGGGGAGTAATGAGCACTGCGATCACGGCCTGCTTGCCCGGCTTGACCAGCGACGAGATGTCGAATTTGCCGCGGATGAATGCGCCCTTTATCGAACCCACCTGGGTTCCATTTACCCACACGGCGGCCGAATAATTGATGCCGTCGAAGTTGAGCCAGATATGGCGATCTTTGTAGTCACGCGGAATCTTTACCTGGGTGCGATACCAGTACGAGGTGTGTACCAGCGACTCGGGGATGATTTCAGGCCGGTTGTTCTCGCCATAAAGAGGCTCAGGGTAGACCTTGTTATTCACCAGGGTCGTCAGCACCGTCTCCGGCACCGTCGCGGTATACCATCCCTCCGGCTTGTAGGCATCGGAAGAGATCTGTGCGGCGGGCTCGGGCGTCTTGGCAACATCCTGCAGTTGCCAGCCGGAGTCGAGCACCACGGGCGGCGGCACGGTGTTTGATGCGGCGTGAACGGGAATCGCGATGGAGAGCATGGATAGCGAAATCGCGCCGGAGGCAAAAAGACGGCAATCGACCAACTTCAACTCGGTTCACCTGGACTTTCTTGAAAGTCGTTTAAGTTCCGACACGGCGGACACAGGGATTATAGAATCCCGATCCGATCTTTTCCGGTTTTATGGTCACGTTATCGCGCCGAACCGCGTTCCGGGGTCCAATGCAGGTGCCCTGAACCGGCATCAAATCTTATGGAGTTTGATTGGCTTGGCTGCGCGTGCCGCGATAATGGACTTATGGAATTCGAACGTTCTTCTGGAGTCCTTCTTCACATCAGTTCCCTGCCCTCGCACGGACCCATCGGCGACCTTGGCCCTGCCGCGCATAAGTTCGTGCGCTTTCTTGCACGGGGCAAACAGCACGTGTGGCAGGTGCTGCCGCTCAGTCCCACAGGCTATGGCAACTCACCGTACGCGGCATCGTCGGCGTTTGCCGGCAATCCTTATCTCATCAGCCTCGAGGTGTTGCGCGACTGGGGCTGGATCGGCGCAGACCGCGTGGAATCCTTGGCCGGCACTGACGGCACGGCCAACTTCGATGCCGCCGAACAGCAGAAACTCCCGCTACTCTACGAGGCGGCGCAAAACTTTATTCAAAACGCGCTCGACAATGAGAAGACCGCCGCGCAATGGGAAGAGTTTGAGCAGTTCTGCCGCGATCAAGCGGCGTGGCTGAACGACTACGCCTATTACGCGGTGCTGCGGCGCGAGTTCAAAACCGGCGCGTGGATCGACTGGCCCGAGCCGCTCAAGCGCCGTGAGCCCAAGGCACTCGATGATTTTGGCGCAGCGCACGGCAATGCTTTGGTCGCGGAACAGGCCCTTCAATTTGCGTTCTGGCTCCAATGGAACGATCTGCGCGAAGCGGCCCAGCTAAACAGCATCAGAATCCTGGGCGACATGGCCATCTTTGTAAACATGGATTCGGCCGACGTGTGGGTTCACCCCGAGATCTTCGAGCTCGACGAGAATCTGAACCCAATCCGCGTGGCCGGCGTGCCGCCCGATTATTTTTCGAAAACCGGCCAGCGCTGGGGCAATCCGCTTTACCGTTGGGATGCGCTCGAGCGGCATGGGTTCGACTGGTGGATCGACCGCATGCGGCGCGCGACCGAGCTATACGACATTGTGCGCCTCGATCATTTTCGCGGATTCGAAGCGTACTGGGCGATTCCCGTGGCAGAAGAGACGGCCGTAAACGGCGAGTGGGTGAAGGGCCCGGGCGAAGCGCTTTTCAAGGCCCTCGACGCCGCGCTCGCGCCGCTGCCCCTGGTGGCCGAGGACCTGGGAATGATCACCTCGGATGTTGACGCGCTGCGCCACGCAACGGGAATGCCGGGCATGAAAGTGATGCAGTTCGGGTTCTCGAGCAAGGGAGCACATCCGCACCTGCCGCACCGATACAGCCCCAGCACAGTTGCCTACACGGGCACGCACGATAACGACACCACCCTCGGCTGGTTCGGAAAGGCGAGCGACACGGAGCGCGCGGCGGTTGAGGCATACGTTGGCCCGGTTTGCGACCGGCCCGTTTGGCCGCTTATTCGCGCGGCCGAGGCAAGCGTCGCGCAGATTGTTGTAATTCCCGCGCAGGATTTGCTCGAGCTTGGCTCTGAAGCGCGCATGAACACACCGGCTGTGCCCGCCGGCAACTGGAGCTGGCGCGCGCCTGAGGGGGCCTGGAAGGAAGACATTGCTGCACGAATGGCTACGCTGGCTGAGGTGATGGATCGCGACAACGATCCGCTGGCTCCGTCCGATGATCGACACGAAGAAAATGACGCGGGAACGGGGTAGCATTCGTCCGCAATACTCGGCCATTCGTCCAAAAGGCGGGCCGCAGACTCAGATCGTCGCTTTTCCCGCAATGAATATTCCATGAAAAATGCATGACGACTGACCCAGGACTATGATTCCATGACCTCAGCGAGGCAGAAATCATGGCACTGGACTCCTTTGGGGGCATTCGATCCATCTCGGTTCCCACCTGGCTCAAGCTGCTCATCTTTCTCATCGTAGTTACCGCGCTGGCGGCAGACCTGGCGATCGCCTTGATTGCGGTCACAAACCCACAGCACCAGGACTGGTTCTCAGTCTCCATGCAGCTTGTGGGCTCGCTTCTTCCCTTGCTTCTGGTCATTCTGTTGCTGGCATTTTCCAGCCGTGGCCCGGAGGCCATTCGACGTAAGACCTCATATCTGCTTTTGAACCTGGTGCCTGAGACCATCGCCTGCTCGCTCACCTGGAGCCCCGACATCGACACCATCAAGAAGTCGCAATGGAACAAGACCCGGCAGGAAATTACACAAATCGAAGTCGGACATCGGAAGGGAGATTTCTGCTGTATCTACAAAATCCTGTTCCCCGAGCTTCACTCCAAGCCGGCGAGGGTCCGGGTTGTTTTCCTGGTCGTCGAACTTAAGGTGCGCCAGGCAAACATGCACCTGTGCGTACCCAAGACGGTCTTCGACGATTTCTGCAGCAAGACAGGGCTGGAGGGATTCGACGCTTTCAAAAAGGCTTTCGAACTGACCTTGACGGGAGCAGAAAAAGCCGGATGCAAGGTCAATCCTGCCATTTATCAATTTCCTTACTCGCATGACACGCTTCAAACCGCGGTAGTGGTGTATCGCGACTTGACCGAGGATTTCTTTACCGATCCATCGGAGCAGGTGTACTGGGCGCAGGATATGGTGACCATGCTCAAAAGTCTCGTCGAGGAGGGCCTCGCCGCTTCACAGCCCGCGCCCTGGTTCCCTCAGGTGGCTCAGCAGACAAAGATCGTTTGATGCTGCGAACTCAAGCTCGCACCTCTTGCCAATCGGTCAATTACCATAAAAGAATGGCGGTTTCCGAGGCGTCCCTAAGGCGGCCAATCACGCGGCGCAAATTCCTGCGGAACAGCCTCATCGCTGCCGCGGGCCTGGCCGTCTACGCCGGCGAAATCGAGCGCCACTACATCGAGGTCACGCGGCACAACGTCGCCATTGCCGGCCTTCCACATGAGTTCGACGGCGCTACCATCGCACAGCTCAGCGACATCCATCTCGACGAATACACCGAGCCGATCTTCCTGGAACACGCGGTCAACCTGGTCAACAACCTGAGCCCCGATTATGTCTTTCTCACCGGAGACTACGTCACAGATGGAGTGGCCCCTCAGAAGTTTGCAGAGGGCGAAGCCTGGCAGTGCGCCAACGTCTTCACCAGGCTCAAGTGCCGGCAGCGCTTCGCAATCCTGGGCAATCACGACGTGAAGGTCGGCGCCAATTTGGTGAGGACGGCGTTCAACGACAATGGCATTCCCGTGCTGGCAAATGCGTGCATGCCGATCGAGCGCGGGAACGCGAGATTATGGCTGGCGGGGATGGACGATGCCGCCGAGGGCGATCCTCATATCAGCCTGGCGATTCCCGAACGCATTCGCGGCATCGCCGATGAGCCCGTGATTCTGTTGTGTCACGAGCCCGATTATGTCGACAACATCATAAAGAAGCCGGCCGGCCAGGCCGTTTCGCTCATGTTGAGCGGGCACACGCACGGAGGGCAGGTGCGGCTTCCGCTGATTGGACCGCTGACATTGCCCGATCTTGGCAAGAATTATGTTGAAGG
>Ga0335072_10007491_pt1 | contig 15879 bp, 21 predicted proteins | sample Lox_Sample_21_FD_206725 | JGI IMG/M metagenome (GOLD analysis project Ga0335072, IMG submission 206725) | Soil microbial communities from Loxahatchee National Wildlife Refuge, Florida, United States - Lox_Sample_2.1 | ecosystem: Environmental > Terrestrial > Soil > Wetlands | place: USA... | reverse complement strand
AAAGAGAAGCTGCTCCAAGGCTGGGAGGCTGGCATCAGACACATCCATTCTATTGGACATGTGCACAACGATGTCCATCCAACCAATCTTATGGTCCTTGATGACGGAACCCCAGTTGTCATTGACTTTGATACGTTGACAAGGAAGGGCGCTATGCAGTACGGCGGAAGGTTTGAGTGGTCGGACCAGGAGGCGAGTATTGCTAGTGAGAAGAGGGATTGGGATGGGATGCAGGAGATTAGAACATGGCTTGATGAGGGAACAGAAAAAAAATGGTTGTTTGGCAGTCTTATCGATCAAGTTCGGTACTAGTTTCCTCTTCTCTACTGCTACTGCGCTTCTCTAACGCTATCACAGCGCAAAGCCTCAAGCCTCACCTGATACCTTGCAAGTTGAAGCACTTACCTTGGCTGTCGCCTGCATCGAGTAATCTTGATCTTACTTGCTGGTTAGGCTTTTGGAGTGCGTGCTCACAATCGAGCTCCTCGATTGTTGGAAGGTAGTCATTGTCCTCGCCAACTACATCCTGATCTTGGCCTAAGTCATGCTGCGATCTAATGCCACCTCCTCTATCTAGAGCTGTTGTGCTTGCAGACAAGATGACCTCCTTTATAACGTGGCGCTACAGGAGTATGGTAGACTATTGAACTTGAAATCTTGAACTAATTGAACTGAAAATTGAGGATATATTTGTTTCATGAAATATCTTGAATTGAACCAGCTGTACCCCTTGAATTTCATGGTTTCACTGAAACTTTGGCCCCGCCCTTAGCCCCCCCTAGGTGCCTTCCTGCCGTAGTGGCTGATATCGTTTCAGGAGCTAAATAAGCAGTCAGATTCGTCTTAATTAGGAAGTAGTAAAGCTATTTTGTACCTCAGGTAATACAACCTCATGCTGGTTACTTTCCCACTGCCAAAATGACTTTAATAGTGTCAAAATTCTCAGGGAGCAAGCTCTCAGGCTGCTGGCTCAGAGCGCTTCTCCGATGAAGCTTTCGCCTATTCTGAAAATGTCTCGTTTGCAAATATCAAGCTCTATAGTACTACGCTATCCACACCCAAAAAATGCCCGGCTAAGGAAAGAATATCATTTAAGATGCATTGTGTTGATCTTCGAGCCCACCTGCCACCGTTCGCATTGACCTCGCGCATTAATGCCCGGTGCACAGCTATGTTCTGTACACTGCTGCTATAAGGACCAACACGAATGTTCATGTCACGCGCCAGCTGGCTGCGGGCATTGAGATTGGATCTTTGTCCATGGCTTTTAAGGAAGTCGACTAATAACTCATCTGGGTTCAGGTTGCTACCAGTTTGTTGTGTAGGCATTCGAGGCGTGGAGTTCGCTGCACTGGGTTCTCCGTAATCATTATTGTTGTAATGAATTCTGGCCCCACCGAACGAGAGTCCGATACCGTTGCCACTGACATCCAAACGCCCATTCCTGACCACCCATAAGGCTAATGATAAGACCCCTCTACCAACCCACTGCAAGAACGTTTTAGGCTCATCATTGCTTGGTACTTGACTTTGTAGTAGCTGAGGCGTTCGAGTAGACTCCTGGCTTGCAGATGATTGCTGACTGTGAGGTTCCTGACTCTGAGATGTAACTCCTATGTCGATTATATATAGTATATACACACACCAAAAAGTTACATTGGCAAATTACCTAGACCGCAATGCATTTCCTTTATCTAATCAGCTTCATATAACAAACATCACAAAATGGGTTTTGAAAATCATAAATATAGACTAAGCAACTGATTAAACTCCAGCAACTATCTCTTCTAATCATGTTGCATTTCAGGCAGTCTTGGCCTATGGCATCAGCAACTATCTTAGTTGTTGAGTTACAGCCTCTGTCATGTATTGTTCGACTGTTTAATCTATTAATCCATTTAATCCGTAGAGCATACTCGCATTTCAATATGCACGGTGTTTTCGGCTTGTCAATAGGCACGTACCAACCCATTCCACCAACCTCCCAACCTTAGTCCGATAAGACGTCCCAATTCGGTAGACCCGTCACTTTTCACATCTAGTTCATCTAGATCTCTCAAAATGTCGTCGATATAGCTTCCAGCAGCACTTAGGTGAAGGATGAGTGCAATATCGCGGTGGATAGCAAGGAGCCGACCAGAGGGTGGATCGATATTGTGATTGTCGGTTAGACGGAGGGTACGAGTAACAGGGAGGATAGCTTGGCGCAAAATATTGTGCGATCGGATTGGAATGATTTTGTAAGTATGCGGTGTTTGGGTTATAGGCTCGAAGTATACCTCAAAATCACCAAAGCGCTTATGAAAATATTGTGTCAAGGTAATTGCATTGGTTGGTCGATCAATGTCAGGACCGTCGATCAAATGTACAACGCCAAAATCAAACATTTGGAGAATTTTAAAAGCTGTTTTCTTTGAATCGCTCTAGGATTTAGTTAGTTATAGAATGTCAATAAACTGTATTCATAATACTAGCATACCAAATCTGCCTGTCCGCTAGCATCGTATGACATTAAAGAATGTGGAAGTATGTGTGCTACTTCCAAATCCTCACTTTGCTGGTCCTCATCTTTCAATAAGTTGCCATCATCATCTTTGGCATTGTCTTCATCACGTTCGATACGTCTTGCTGCTTCTTCCCAATCAAATGCGTGAGATATTACACACCGGTAACCGTCACGGATAAGGCAATCTCTTCGAAGGGTAGCTACTCGTCCCACGGATGGATTTAATGAAAGTTGAACTTCTAAAAGAGTTGTAGGCGTAGGTTGAGGAGTTTTTTTAGCTGATGCTTTCACTAAACTCCAATGTTAGTTGCTAATCTAACAGTCTGCAAACGAAGGTTGTCTTACACGGGAGGAAGAAATTGTCCACAAGAAAATCTGCGAATGCAGATAAGCGTGAAGCAAGTTCGTTTTTCTGTTGTGTATCCCAGCTGTCGAAATCGGCGAAAAGAGATAAAGCCTGGGAGAAGTCTGAGCCTTTTTCTATACCAAGAAAGAAGTATCTCAAAAAGTTGTCTTGTGAGGGTGCGTATTCATATGTGACGCGAACAAGAGTAATTCGCTTGTAACGTTCATTTTTGGTCTGTAAAGGCTCGTAGTGGTTGACGATTTGATTGAAAATACGTGTTGCTATGTCACGTTGAGCAGGTTCGAGAGGCTCGAAAGGTTCTGAAGAACCAGGCGTTCCGTCGAGAGACATTAGAGGTCTTCTGGAACCTGGATTTAAGTTGGGATTTAAGGAAAAGGTTTAAGTAAATCCCACACGGATTTAAAAATCGACTCAAGAGTTACTAGAAAGGGAATAGTGGATGCTTCTAAGTTCGCGAAAGCATCACTTTTGTATGGGAGCTTCTTTCATCACATGACTTTTCAAACAAAATCCGAGTTTCGCCGCTAGCACCAGAATGGCAACCACACCATACTACATCCTCTGGGCCTAGCGACTTGTCTGTTTAATCTAGCTGCAATATTTTAAATCCAGGTTCCAGAAGACCTCTATTGCTACCATCGCTGGCTTTGACGGCCGAGTAGCGAAGATAAGGTTCGCTGTTAAGGAGCCACTTGCTAGGGGTCTCTGCTATTGGTAAATTCACTAGGCTTCAAATCAGTTTCATAAAATAATAGTTTCCTTGCAACAGCAGCTTGACCTTTATATACGGAATGCGGCAATCAGCGGACCTGAGAACTTCGCATACTTGAGGTGAGGAGATATTTAGATGAATAAATTAATCAACTAATAAATTATGAGGAGAGGTGTCTAATTTTAATAATGGAATCCTTTAAGATTGAATTGAATAGTGAAGTTGGACAAAGAAATTATAATATATATACAGTGTCGCAAAGCATGTCACGCTAAGAGCAAAAAGGAGTTAGAGGGCCTTAGCGCTAATGCCTTACGTACCGCCTGAGGCGTTAAGTAAACAACGGCTAATCGGCTTTTCTTCAACTTGCAACGTTATTGGTCTTGGTCTTGATTCCGTGCATAATGGATAGACCTGCAGCTAGCCCATCTGGTGGCACACCTGATAGCAGGCCTGCTGGTGTCACGCTTGCTTTTAGACCTGGACCTGGTTCTAGAACTGCTGCCAGAGCTGCTGCTAGAGCTGCCGCTAGAGCTGCAGCAACACCTGATGCTGGCACGCCTGGTGCCGCACCTAAGGATCCCGGCCAGCTCTACCTTCATCTGCTCACAACCGCCATCGATCGTCCCTTGAGGGAATAATTGTATTATTTAGCGACAGAATAACGTCCTTATTTATTCGGCTAGGTGTGAGAGGGCCTAAGTGCCTAAGGTAATTAGCACAGTGTTCAGGCAGCTCAAACACTACGACATTGCTTTATTGTATAAAAAGACTAAACGTTGATTGATTGATTGATTCTTCATTTACTATTACGGCTTATAAAGCCACGCTAGAGTACTATACATTTAAGTGAAGGAAACCCTCTGGGGAATAAAACCGCACTTCTGTTACTCCGAAAAGACTAAACGTATTATAGATAATCTATTATATATTAATATATTGACTTACTGTCTATACTCTAGTTCGTACTGAATGAAGTAACTCATGAAACGCGTTCTGTATTCTACTCATCAAAGAACTGCCCTTCTTTGCACCATGCCTCTGAGCAATACTCGGCAGTTGATCATCTTCTGGCCCTTCAACCTCAATTTTCGGCAGCCAGAATGTACGAAAGAAAGAGAACAAACGATCCAGAAAGCCTTTGGGAGCTTCTTCTTTGAAGCTGCGAGGGAAACGATCAGGAAGCAGAGTTGTGTGCTCGGTTGCCGAGGTTGGTGTGAGCAAGCCATCTGATGTTGCATATCCACCAGGTGGGGATAGTCCACCTATAGGAGAAGATGGCGGCACATTCGAGGCGCTCTGTCTACGTGGCCGCACCGTTCGTGCTATCATTTCGTTCACCACCGCCCGAAACCTAGAGTGAGCAGGGGGTCGGATTCCATTCCACTGGACTTTATGTAGACTCGTATCGTCGAATTTCATGAACTTTATTAAGTGATCTGCCAGTTTCTTAAGCTCCCTCGGATCCTGCTTTGTTTTGAAGTAGAACGTGAGGTCTAGACACTCGGGAGTTGGTTTGACGTCGTCCTCGTCGTCATCAACGACGACTGGTGTAGGATCACCTGGAAAAGAGAGTGGAGCGAGCACAATACGCTGGTAGGTGTCGATGTCCCGCGCGGTGAGGGATGGCTTTTGGTCAGGTGGAAAATTCGGAGCTTCGCAAATCTTCGCGGCAAGTTTGCTCGTGGTGAACATTCGGGCTGTTGGTTGGGAGTGTTGTGGTGATGGAGACCCATGTCCAGCAAGTTCTCTCAGGGCCCAGATCAGAGCTGACGTAAAAGATCGTTTTCCAGGCGATGGAGTATAAAATGAGGTAGATGCAGCAAGGTACTCGAAACATCTACGGATCAGCGGTTAATATTGTCCTTTAATAAGCTCAGATTGAAACTAACCTTGAGTTGAATTGCGAATCTCGACCGAGATCACTGGCATGGCAACAGTCAAAGATCAAGAGCACATCTGCCTGCGTGGTTTTGAGATTTCCTTCGGCATGGTTCCAGATAATATGGTTCCACTCGCTGGATTCGGAAGTATTTCGCTTTCTCCGTCTGTACAATTTAGCAGCGTTCATGGACATAGCTAGTTTATAACATACCCTGACATCTTCAATTCACCAGGGCTCTTCCCGGGGCTGCCATGGCCAGCATAATACACTATGAGCAATGAGTCTTCCTGATCGTTATCGTGTACAAATTTCGCAACCTCATAGTTGACCTGCACTTGTGGAGTTTGGGCTTTGTGACAGTCGATGACAAAGTTTGACACATGATAATGGTACAGGTTCTTGAATACATCCTCGAGACCAGTAACCTTTCATCGTTAATTAGACAAGACATAGTAGATAGGCGCTGGGGAGGGGCATATACTTCATCGCCGACTGACATGTCGTCGCAATCCGCATGCCAGGATACTAACAACACAAATACATGTTTGTAGACAGAGGGATTCTTCTGAACGTCTGACATCCATGTGCTCCAGCACACCTGCAAATTAGCATCCCGCTGCTCCCGGTCGCTCAAATAATTAACTTGAGCAGACACAGAAGCTTGTGAAGCTTGAGGAATCTGCAATGTCGGTGGTTGAAGTGGAGGCACATGCTGTGCTTGTCCTACGATGTTACTTGACGATGGATCCATGAAGGGAGATTGTTCTGCTAGCTTGTTCATATCGCATTGACCTGTCTAGTCTTCGTGAGACGGAGACCTGAATATGTAGGCATTTCGAGGATAAGGCTGTGACAAGAAAAGTAGATATGCTGTCAGCAGCAATTGAGGCGTAGCATCTCCTTGCACGCAGCATAGCCTTTGGATGTGCTAATATATGCGCATTAAGGTTTCATGCACAAGATGCAAAGTCATACAAGTAGGGAGAAGGCAAGCGCAAGGCAGCAGTAGGCAGACACAGCTGATCGCTGGAACACAACTCCCCAGTCCTCCATGTTTGGTAATTACCTTGCTGATCTGCCCTCGGTGGAGGCTCATTCTCACCGCCAATACCACGCGACGTACTGCCGGTTCCGATCCATAGATAGAGGCTAAGACTTATTTTTCTTCCACCATAGCCCCGCCTTAGATGGCACATGAATTTCTTGGTACTAAGCCCGCCCCAAGGCTGTCTCCTTTTTCCATTTCTCTGAACCAACCCAATTTCCTTTTTCTTGTTCCTGAACTTTGTACATCCAAGATTCCTTAGCCTCGTCATATCGCGCCTCCTTCACGTACATCACAATATCAGGGTCCTTTTTAGACTTCGTCCACACCTTATCTCCGATATCAAAGCGTGGTGAGTACTACAATACAGTGCGCCTCGGTTAATTCCCATTCTTCTATTGGACGAAGTTGCTAACCTGTGCTGCGCTGCCTGTCGGCACGTAGTCTGCGCGTCCAAGGTCTTGCGGTTCTTCTTGGGCCATCGATGTCTAAAGTACTTGCATTAGAGCGTTCTCCTTTGTTTACTAGCATTCACAAAAAGTCTTACTCTGGATGCTTCTCATTCAGCGGATAGCTCAAAGGTTACTGAATCGCAAAGGTGCTGAGAAGGCTGCGTGCAATATCGATATCCAAGAGAGCCTCGCAAGGTTGATCAAAGAGAGGCAGTATTATATAATGCCATCTTGTCACAGGGCTTAACGAGGCATCTTCAAAAGCCTCAGTTGCTCGGTGAACAAAAACAGACTACTTACTAAAGTACCTGGTCTGCGGCCCCAAGTTATTGCATGTCGTATGTTCATTGGTGCGATAAGGCACCGCAAAATTGTCACCTACCCCCAGAGGGCCTCTTAAACAACAAGGCTGGTGTGTTCAACACAATGCTTCATTTGTAGGTGCCTTAGGAATATTTCTTAAAACGAGGCTCAAAGTCAAGTGGGAAGCAACAAAAAGCTAGAAAGCCTAGCAAGATTCAATGGGAGGTCTAATTTCTCTCCCTACATGAAATGGTGGCATAGCATTTTGCCCTGTTCATGACCCATCCACAACTCTTGAAGCCTGTGAAGACCACCCCACGTCCCGTCTTCTGTGAGATGAGCCCCGTATGGTAAAGCCTATAAATCTCACCAGTGCGCTCTACACTTGTTAGGATTAACTACACAGTTCAGAGCTCCATATAGTAATTCAATGGCTGAGATAAACCCAGCAGCCTCTAACATCGACGTTGAGAAGGCTTTAGGGCAATCGGAGAAGCCGCACCTCCCACCAAGTTCAAAGCAGACATGGGGGAGCAAAGATGGAACATTAAGGTCTAATAGCGCTGACGATGGTGTCGTTGTTGAGGATGATGACAGTGATGAAGAGAGCAGTAAACGTTCTTTTGCCGTGAGTCAATAGCGTGACTGACACTCCAGCAGCCGAAGCCCCTAGAACTATTACTTGGATTGGCGGATTGGGGCGCGCTTTATTGCCCAAGTCTTTCTTCGAGAAGCCATTTCGAATTATTGTCAGAAAATGTAAGTCAGACAGCAAAATTCATAGCAGTGTCAGAATGTGGCTAACAAACGTAGTGGAGAAATGTGAAGTTGGATATCCATACTTGGCATCATTCTTAGACAGTGATGAAAACTTTATGATCTATCGAAGGTTTGGCTTTCTTCATGCTCGACTTCTTCTTCAAAGGCAGGACGAGCTTCGCATAATGGAAGAAGAATTAGATCGAATGGACCAAAGAGACAAATTGCAGAACATTAGAATGTTACAGTGCAGAATCGACGACGATCTTCGCACTGATCAGGCTGGGGAAACACGGAAATCACTCCTTTCCCGGATCGAAGATGCCATCTTGAAATATGATCAACTACTTCTCAATGCGCAGCAGCTGGTGGCAGCCAATCGCCCTCCACAGCGCGATTACAACAGTGTAGCAAACTTTGTCCGTCACAAAAAGCCCTTAATACAGGGTGACGACGATTTCATCTATAATAAGGAAGACTTGATTACCTTGAGACCTGGTAGAGAGAGCGCTTGGCTAGATGCTTTTGTGGAAAAAATGCTAAAGTTATTCCCTCGGACAGTCGTCAAGTATATTTTCTGCTCGAATGTAAGTCTCATCACACAATTAACAGAATCCAGGGATATAGGACTTGGCTGAACTTCAACAAGGAAACTGCTGCTAAAACCACGGATAATGACCTCTTCCTCCCCACAAAATCACGCGTGGATCGACTTGTCAGCGTTCTTATCATGATAATGATACTTACGCTCTTGGTCGTCCCTGTCTACGTTTTATACCATATCAGTTCGACATTCAGTAGTACCAATGCGGCTACTTCAAACGCCATATGTATGGGTATTTTGCTAGTCGCGACCCTCTTATTCTCTGCTGGCGTGGCATTATTCACAAAAGCCAAGAGACACGAGCTCCTTGGCGCTGCTGCTGCGTAAGTAACTGTTAATGCCGTAAACTTACGTCGGTCAGAATTGACGGGAGGCTAGATACTGTGCTCTGCTCGTTGTGTTTATTGCTAATCTTGGCAATACCACAAATATTCAAAGCTGAAAAAGGTAGGCAAGTGAAGACGTTCCGAATCACTACGAATTGAATTACGGGAACTAAAAGAAGCGAACGAACCCCTTTCTTGGCAATGTAACTCTGAATCTTATCTTTCCCCCGTTTACGGGGATCTCGAAACATTGTAGAAGATGATGTCAAAAGTCTGAATTTCGTATGGTATTTTTGTCTCTTAATGCCTAATCTCTTATTCACACAGGTAGTCAAAAACTGTGGTGCTTGAAATAAAATCACGTGCGAGTCTCATTAGACGTGTTTAAGGCTAAGGACAATTTCAAAACAATACCATACACAAAACCCGCCTAAATTCTATAGATCCACTACTGTAAACCTAGTCGCACGATGGCACGGACATAAAATAAACGAGCTTTTGTCGCCGTCATAGGCCCATACGTAGCCGTCTTCGCACGAATCTGCTTCCCATAAAGTAAAGGCATTGGACGTGCTGGTTGCCGTGATCTAGTTGAAGGCGAAGAGTGCGAGCATGCAGCCGATGATGCCACGGACGACGGAGACGATGACTAGGACTTCGCCAACGAGCTGGGTTGTACCATGTTGGGCTCTGGGTATGGGATATGAAGAATGATACATGGGAGAGCTCACAGGTAGGTAGGAATCTACAGCGTAAGTAACAGCCATGTTGCTCATGGCCGTGAGACCAAACCTTGCATGCCGTACCCGAACGCGGAGCCGATCCAAGCTACTTTTATACGCAACAGTTAGGCCGAAAATAAGAACGCACATAAGCCCTATAAAGGCTGGAATAACTATCGCTAGCAAACGATACTCTGGTTCACGATGGCCATAGTTTCGATGCGTTATGCGGTTAGCGATAATATTGATGAGCTTGCCGCCGAAGAAGGTGGCAATGGCGGCGCCGATGAGGTAGAGATGGAGAGTAGGCCGAGGGAGCCGATGAGCCAGTTGTAGGGGGGGATGAAGGTCCTGGATGAAGGTTAGTTGGACAACGATGTTCCAGCCTACGAAGGCGCCGGCCATCAAGCCTATGTTAGAATTGTGCATGGAAGAATTAGAAGTTTTACGTACTAGCCCAGAGGTGAGGTGGATAAGTCACTACAAGCCACAATGTTGTAAACCGATCTAGAGAAGCTAGCTTCCTTGTTATACCCACTCATAACACTCAGAAGCTGCATGAAAGTTTTCTCTAGCCAGTAGCTAGTTTCTGGGGCATTAACATTTCGATGATAATAGCTCAATCCATATACTGTAAAGAAAGCAACAACCCAGAGAGCGAATTTGGCGCTCGCGCTCATTCCTCCAGTTGCTGTATTGCATGACATAAGCGTTAATGAGCGGGCCAATGAAGAATTTGCAGGACAATGTCATATTGGAAATCATCATGGTGGTTCCGCACACGTGGACGAAGTAGAGATCTGCGACTACGGGGGAACCGAGGCATCTCCAGCCGATGCGGCAAAGCCGGAGATAGTGGATGCAACGAGTAAGGAGTTGAAGTTGGTAGCTTTATATGACACAGATATTTGCAACCGCCAGCAGAGGAACGGACAGGAGGTAGACTGGTCGTTTGCCAATGACCCGCATAAATGGCACTTGGAACAGGTTCCCGCAGCCAAGGAGGAGGACATTGAAGCAAACTTGGTATCCAGCCTCAGTGGTCGGCACTTTGGGTTCTTTAGCTATTGGCCCAGTTGCAACCGTGAATTTGGGGGCATTGATGGTAGCTAGGAAGGTGAAAACGCAAATGGTGAAGCAGGTAACATATTTCCGTGCTACTGGCCAATTCTCTGATCTTTTGGTAAGCTTTATTTCAAAATGAAGGTATCTTACGTCGGAAAACTGTACCGAAGGGTCATCTGGGTCCAAATGATGGTTGAGGCTTAAGAGTCTTTCTTCTAATCTAGTTCTCGTCGACATTAATGGTGCAGATGGCCTCTATCGACAGCATTAGTCTTGTGATGATTCTCGCTCTGCTCCTCTGCAGCTGGCGTTAAGTCTCTTCTTAAAATGATGGGCACCTGCTGAACTGTGAGGATCGGTCGCGACTGAGATTGATAAATGTCTGTCACAGAGGCCTGGCTTTGTCCACTAATTTCACCACCTTTGATTGTGGTCAATCAGGGTGGTTTATAAGCAAAACTTATATTTACCTATTCTCAAAAACTCAAGACAGAGGGGGACTCAGCGGGATCATATGACACTTCCGTGGTATTCCTAACTGTAACTCCTGGGCCCATACCACCCTATCTTATCTTATCCCATCCCATCCCATCTCAATTCTAACATACATAGATGCATACATCGTGCAAAGGCTCTGTCACTGAGGCTTTCGTCTCACAGGAAGTAATCCGCCACAGGCTTTTTAGCCGGCATGCCTCTCGAGTCCTGTGGCGCTGCTTGGAAGACACGATATCTCCTTGCAGGAGCACCGACTCTATTATTCATTATTTTCTCCGTCATGGGCCCGGCGCCACCGCCATCGCTGCGTCCTACTTCGCCATTGCTGCGCGGTATGATCATACCACCACCACTGTCTTCTGCGAGTTCCATTACAGCGGCTACGTTTCCGCACCGGTAACAGTAGTTGGGCGCTGACCAAACGGTGACAACGGAGTTGTCGAACATTTCTTTGAAGCCTTCCATCACTAACTGGTGTGCTCTGGCTATAAGCGAGATGTCGTTTCTGTAGTTGAAGACTTTGACGATATCGGCGCCGAAGAGGAAGCCTGCGCCACGTGGGGAGAGACCCCAGCCATCGATTTCATCGGGATCGGACCATAAGAGGTCGCACATAGCGCCTTCGTGAGGTACTTCTTGCTTGCGATCTAAGATGCGTATTTTGTCAACGGTATCTACCAGAGGCGAGAGGCCACCGTGAACGCATAGAACAGCGCCGCCCGGATTCCCGGTTGTGCCATTGCTGTACCCTGAAGCACCCGATCCTGGCGGACCGGTCTTTCCGGGAGTACTATCTCCCTTTGCATCTTGTTTTGGTCCCTTTCTTGGAAATCGTCGAAGTATATCTCCCTCGGAGTTCATGACTTCAATTTCGATATCGTTGTCGATATATTCTTGAGTTGAAAGTACATTTTCCTGTTTGATTCCGGTTGTCGCTTCGTCTGTGGGCTGTAGGGTACTCGATGCGCCTAGCACAATTGCACCAAGAGCAAGATAGTCGAAGACTTCACAACAATATCGCCAAACATTTGCGCTGCCGTATTTACGTAGGCATTCATCGTAGAAGCCATAGACTGTAGTAATTTGTCTAGATTCGTGGTTCCCTCGGATCAAAGTCATGCGGTCTGGGTATCGTACTTTTAGACATAGGAGAAGTAGAAAAGATTCTAAGGAATAAAAGCCTCTGTCGACAAAATCACCTTGAGTAGTGTTATGACATTGAATCAGCTTAGAATGTAAGACTAACATACCCATGAAAAGATAATTCGTATCTGGAACGTCACCACCAACTCTGAATAACTCCATAAGATCATGAAATTGCCCATGGATGTCTCCGCAGATCTGCAACATCCAAATTAGGTTACGTGGAAACTGAGGCGCAAGTAGAAGCATACCGTCACAGGAGCCATCACAGTCACAACATTTCCCTCCTCAATCAGCAGCTCTCGCGCCTTATGGCATAGTTCCCTCACTTGTGCCTCGGGTATTGGACGACATGCTCGTAACTGCGCAATGGCTCTGAACGATAATGTCAGTGGGTTGCAACGCAAATGCAGAAGTAAAATCTTACTTGTCCAAGTCACTCATCTTGTCTCCGAGCTCAGCTCAGGAGCGCGCACACTTGCGCGTCCTCTCTGGATGCCCACGGTCTTATGCTGAGCGCTGCTGATGTCCTAAATCCTGGTCTTTGAGCTGTGACTTCAAGGTTGGTATTAGAAGTGGCGCAAGTTCAGCTTTGGTAGAGATGGTGCTATAAAAGTGGATATGGATATGACTATATTGCTGGAGATATACAGAATTGTTCCCAAGTATAAAGCTGACCTTAGAAACTACTTGAAATCTGGTCGCGTGTCATTGTATTTTTTTTCATCTGCATGCTCATATATACAGTATATTGGAGGCTTGCCCCAGCAGATCGAGCGTGGCGGATCCGCTAGGCCTAATTGAGATTACATGCAGCTGATATTGTCCATCATTGCACAACCGCATCTAAATTCGTTCCTCATGTTGTCCCCAATGCCGGATCGATAGGCACCAGTATGTATCTTCAATTTATATCTTAATTGATGTGTTCCTAACTGTCTCTAGACGGCCTGTTCACGCTCCTCCTGTTTCCGCAGGGGACGAATTCATCATGCCACCGCACCTGCATCCGCGATCTCGACTGACCTCCTCTCTGTTTGCTACGACCCTCCTGGCCAGCTTCTTAGTTGTCGGTGTGCCGCATATATTACCTTGCCCTGCGCCCAGGATCGCATATGCAGATGGAGAAATGACTGCAGATGGCACAATTAAGAGGAGAAGACGACGCAAGTCTCTAAATACAGAGGATTTGGCTAAGGAGAGCTCAAATGATGTGAATCAGCTCGACTCAGCTTCAACATATGGAGCAGATGGAATAGAAGAGCAGACAGGTGGTAAAAGGTCGCGTAGGGAGTGTCCCATTCCGAAGCCTGGTGGTAGGGTGGGTGAGCTCCTGGGATTCAAGAATGAGCGGAGTGCTGGCGGAGAAGCGACGACCACGACACGTTCTCCATGACAAATGCGCGAAGAAGCCTGATTCATTATAGAAAGACGAGAATTACTAGGCGAATGTTCCCCTAGGTTACAGTGGTGACTTCAAATATGTACCAAACAGAAAGTACTACTAAAGTATCTCCACGTTCTAGTAAAGGTTCATCAAACCTGCAGTTCGCTCAAAGATGTATATTAGAGCTAAATAGGTTTGTGTATAACCAGGTTCTATTCATAAGTGTTGTTTCCAGATTGAAGTCGATATGTTAGCCACACAAAGACTTCGTGTTCGTTCACCTATTTCACAAGATTGTAAGACGGCCAGAATGCCAACAACAGAGCTTCAAGAAACGGTCTGAAGGATCAATTACCTCAATTTCCACGCAATCACAAAGGCAAGAAAGACCGCTTGGGCAGACCGCGCAATGTTTCATAGAATACGTGTCTGAGTAAATGGCCAAGACTTGCTGCGCCACTCCGCTACGCTGTTGAGTTTGGATTACGCGTGCACGCTAGCTTGCACGATCAATGAATCAGGCCGCTCCTTGGAAATCCTTTAAGCCACCCCATGCAAGGCGGGGTTCAAAATTCACAGGTTGACCTGTGGTAATAACCTTCCTCCGGCATTGCAGCCACTCGGGTTCCTCAAGAACCCAAACACCATATGCAGAGTGCCGCTTCAATAACCTTTCGCATGCGGCCCGTGGTGGGCGGAGCTGAGGTATTAGATATACTAAGTCCGGTGTTTGTAACGATTGCAGATACTCAGCCCTGCATTCAAGTGATATTGAACGGCGAGGGTCTGAACTGTCTTTATTCGTACTCCACTTCCTCTTCAATGTTGAGCTACACAAGTCAGGCAAAATATGCTCAGGCTACCCTGTGAGAGTCGAGTGCATCTGCATAGCTACTCATACAGCAATTAAATTAACTTTATAACCGTGGTTGTCGAGGCTAGTCTGCCCTCAGGATGGATCCTCTTCCAGTCTCTCGACGGCTGCAGCGACTACATGAGATTGCCGACGAGGAAGAAGTTGGCGTCGCCAAGGAGTTCAAGGCCCTACTTCAAGAAGACTCCACATTATTATCTCCCACAAGACGCACCCCAAGTTTCTGTGGTCCTGATGATGAACGCAAAGCGGACGCTGTTCTTGGTCAATTGAGGATCGAGCTTGCTCAAGCTCAGCCTCAAGCCAGAGGACTCAAAAGGGCCTTTACAACAAGCAAGCGACAGTCTCTATACGATTATGAGGAGTTGCATGCGGCTTTAACAAGAGTGATCGATGAGAATGGATATCCTGGAGTTGCAGAAGTTCTTCTCAGCCGTTTCAAAGCTCTGGATGGTGACACAAATCTTGCGAGGAGGGCAAGCACCGGAGTCATCAAGAAACTCACAAACGCCCAAAGTTCAGAGCAGCGTGGGCGTCTCCTACAAACAGCTGCAGAGCAATGTCGTCTAGATTTTGTGCAGCTTTTGACGCCACATGCAGACACGACAAGTCTGGATGAATCTCTGTCTATTGCCTTAGAAAGGAGGCATGTGGAAATTGTCGAGACTCTGTTGCGATATGGTATGGAAGTCTAGATAAGAATTGTGAGAGCAATATAATGCTGACATATCATGAACTAGGAGCAAATGCCGCTCTTTATCCTGTCCATTTTGTTAATGCGGCTAGAAATGGTGAAGTCGAGATGCTCAAGGTCTTGCTTCGAGCTCCAAAGCGAGTATCCATCCAATGTATCACGGAATCTTTACTGCATGCCACGATCAACGGCACCCTAGGAGCAGTATCTTTACTCGTACAAGCTGGGGCCAATGGTGACTATAACGGAGCAGCAGCGCTTATGTGTGCGGTAGAGACATGCCGTGTTGATCTTGTGACTGCTATTATCATGGGTCAAAACCCTCCATCGGCAGCATCGTTGGATAAAGCCATTGAGGCTGTTTTCTCAGCCACAACCGCAAATTTACATGAAAGCCTTCTCCTTACCGAGGTTTTGTTGTGTGGAGGTCCATACGGAAATGCGGCAAATGAAGGTCTTTTCAAGGCAACGATGCTGGCAAATATGGAAATGATGCAACTCCTCCTTGAATACAGAGCTGATGTGAACTATAACAAT
>Ga0335072_10007490_pt1 | contig 15879 bp, 11 predicted proteins | sample Lox_Sample_21_FD_206725 | JGI IMG/M metagenome (GOLD analysis project Ga0335072, IMG submission 206725) | Soil microbial communities from Loxahatchee National Wildlife Refuge, Florida, United States - Lox_Sample_2.1 | ecosystem: Environmental > Terrestrial > Soil > Wetlands | place: USA... | reverse complement strand
TCACGTGGTGCAGGAACGAGATCCGCACCAGGCTGGCCCAGAAGAACGCGGTGACCGCGCCCTGCCAGGACCAGGCCCAGAGCCCGCCGATCAGCGCGGGAGCCAGGAACGACGCGGCGACCAGCCAGGGGAACCAGCGGTCCATCCGGCGGATGTCGTCGTCGGCCAGCCAGTCCGGGCAGAACTTCTCCTGCGACGTGCGGGTCGGGTCGAACATCCAGCCCATGTGGGCGTACCCCAGCCCCTTGGTCAGCGCCTTCCAGTCGTTGCCGAACCGCCAGGGCGAATGCGGGTCGCCCTCCCGGTCGCTGTACTTGTGGTGCCTGCGGTGGTCGGCGACCCAGGTGAGGACCGGGCCCTCGAGCGCCAGCGTCCCGGCGATGGCGAGGGCGATCTTGAATCCCCTGGTGGCCTTGAACGATCCGTGGGTGAAGTACCGGTGGAAGCCCATGCTGATGCCGAGCCCGGAGATCGCGTAGAACACCACCGCGATCACGATGTCGTGCCAGCCGAGACCCCAGCCCCAGGCCAGCGGCGCGGCGGCGAGCAGGGCGAGCATCGGCAGGCCGACGAACACGCCGACCAGGATCCGCCCGGTCAGGCCGGTCTGTTCTGGCTCGACGTCCGGCCTGACTTGTCTCGGGGCGGCCGGCGGCTGCTGCGGTTGCGCTGGCGGTGCGAGCGTGGCGAGACCCGCGGGAGACGTGTCTGCGGAAGTGGCCATGGCTGTCCTCACTTGGCATCGGAGGTGGCGGCCGTTTGGGCGTTCCGCACCTGCCGGGTCTGGGGCCAGCGCAGATACGCTTACGTAACCGTAGGCTACGGTGCCGTAGGTTACGCAAGTACCTGGGAACACTTTTTTTAAACATGTGGGCAAGCTCACCTCGCCGGGACGTCCAGGACGCGGCGCGCGTCGGCGCCCGGCGAGTGCATGCTCATACCCGCCCGGCCGCTCATCCATGTCGGGACCGGGACCCGAACCGGGTAAATGACGTTCGGAGTTCCGGCGCCTGGACTCGAACCAGGACAAACCCGACTCCAAAGGTCGGTGGGCTGCCAATTACCCTACGCCGGAGTAACAACACGGATCGTAATCAACGATTCGCTTGCCATAAGGATACCGAGTGAGCGGGTCGAGGCCCCTGGCCCCGAACGGTTATTCGCGCGCGACGTCAGGCGGACGCGTCAGTCAGTGCGCCCGGCGCGGGCACGGGCCACGGGTTGATTGCCAGCGCCGCCGGGCTCGGACATGGCAGCTCCGGCCCAGCCCTCGATTTTCGGGTATACGTGAGTGCCACGGCGGACCTTGATGGTCAGGCAGCCGTGGTAATCCGCCTCGATGTTCTTCCTCACCGTCCTCGGATTGTGACGCTTCAAGGTCGGCCGCCGGAACTGGTCGGACTGGGCCTGCGTAACCTCGAGCCAGAATTGTTGCGCCGCTGCCACGTCGGCGTTCTCGTGGATGTGGACCCGGAAGATCAGCCGTTCCCGCGTGATCCCGGCCACGTCCAAGAACCGCAGGAAGAACTTGACCAGCGCGGGGTCGCTGTTAACAAAGCTGACCTGGTCACTTCGGCGGTGGGGCTTGCTTTTCTCGCCTTCGCACCAGTAGGCGACCGCTCCGGCGATGATGATCTCTCTGTCGGTGAGGGCGCCGATTTCCGCTGCGGCGGCGGACCGGGCACTCTCCCGCTTCGCCTCACGAATGGGCCGCTCGGCCGCCCAGTACCTCCGGACTCCTTCTGCGGCTCGTTTGCGGCACTCCTCGTAGCTCAGGCCTGCCGGGCGCGGCAGATCCCTAACCCACAGCGACACGGAGCTCTTGGAGACCCCGAGTTCGGTGGCGATCTGGTTGTAGTCAAGGCCTTGTTCGCGCAGGTTCCGGGCTTTGACCCGGAGGTCGTCCTTGGCGTTCGGCCGCCATGTCCACGGCAGGGGCGGCTCGCCTTTGAGTACCTCGTTCAGGGTCTGGTTGCTTGTTATTTCGAGCAGTTCTTTGATCTCGCGGCGGGACCGGCCGGCCCGGCGCAGCGCGATGGCTTGCTCTCGTAACTGGAGAAAGGCTGTTGATTGGCTCATATTAGAATGTTAGTGCGAGGTACTGACAAAACGACTGCCGCCGCGCGGCCATGACCAGCGAGGCTATTCATCGCTCGGGAGGCGGCTGCGGGGCCGTGCGTCGGAAGCGACCGTGGTGGGGCGGCAGGCGTCGGAACGCCAGAGGCGGGCGGGCGGATGTGCCCAGATCAGTGCATGCCGGGCCGGGCGAAGGGACCGGGCGGTATCCTGCGAGGGTCGGGAGCGTGAACTGTCCGGGGGGAGTGCACCGACGGTGCGCCACAGGCCTGGTGCCTGCGCCAATACCGAGGAGCCTAGCCGAGTGAGCGTGAGCGGTCCGGCCGCCGTGATCATTCTTGCGGCGGGTGAGGGCACCCGTATGAAGAACCAGACACCCAAGGTGCTCAACGAGGTGTGTGGTCGCAGCATGCTCGGTCACGTCGTGGCCGCGTCCAGAGAACTTGACCCGGCCCGCCTCATCGTCGTCGCCGGCCATGGCCGCGGGCAGGTCAGCGAGCATCTGGCCGAGACCGCGCCGGACGCCGAGATCGTCGTCCAGGACCGGCGCGGGGGCACCGGCCACGCGGTGCGCACGGTGATCGAGGCCGTCGGCCTCATCCACGGCACCGTGGTCGTGACCTACGCCGATACCCCGTTGCTGCGCGGGCGGACGCTCGGCGACCTGGTCGCGGCCCACCACCGGCATCAGGCCGCCGTAACCGTCCTCACCGCCCAGCTGGACAACCCGAAGGGCTACGGCCGGATCATCCGCGACGCCGACGGCGCGTTCACGGCCATCATCGAGGAGGCGGATGCGACCGCCGAGCAGCGCGCGATCACGGAGATCAACTCGGGCATGTATGCGTTCGACGGCGACCTGCTGGCGGACACGGTCAAGCGGGTGCCGACCAACAACGCGAAGGGCGAGGAGTATCTCACCGACGTGGTGTCGATCCTGCGCGGCGACGGCCATCTGGTCGCCACCGCCGCGTGCGCGGACGCCGAGGAGGTGCTCGGCGTGAACGACCAGGCGCAGCTGGCCTGGGCGCGCCGGGTGCTCAACGAGCGGCTGCTCGGAGACTGGATGCGGGCGGGAGTGACCGTCGTCGATCCCTCGAGCACCTGGATCGACGTCGGCGTCACGCTGGAGCCGGGCGTGCAGATCGGCCCGGCCACCCAGCTGGAAGGCAGCACCACGGTGGGGGCCGGGGCCCGGGTCGGACCCGGGTGTCTGCTGCGCGACACCATCGTCGCGAGCGGCGCGACGGTGGTCAACTCGGTCTGCGAGTCGGCGGTGATCGGCGCCGGCGTCACGGTGGGCCCGTTCGCCCACCTGAGCGGGGGTCGGGACTAGTTTGAGAGGGCGAAGAAGTGACCGGCATCACCACCGCAACCCAGAAGAAACTGCTGCTGCTGTCCGGCCGTTCGCACCCGGAACTCATTGACGAGATAGCCGGCTGCCTCGGCGTCGAGCCCACTCCGACCACCCTCTACGACTTCGCCAACGGCGAGATCTTCGTCCGGTTCCTCGAATCCGTCCGAGGCTGCGACGCGTTCGTGGTGCAGAGCCACACCGCGCCGATCAACCAGTGGATCATGGAACAGCTGATCATGGTGGACGCGCTGAAGCGGGCGTCAGCCAAGCGGATCACGGTCGTCGCCCCGTTCTTCGGCTACGCGCGGCAGGACAAGAAGAGCCGCGGCCGGGAGCCGATCTCGGCCCGGCTCATGGCCGACCTGTTCCTCACCGCGGGGGCCGACCGGATCATGGCGGTCGACCTGCACACCGCGCAGATCCAGGGGTTCTTCGACGGCCCCGTCGATCACCTGTTCGCGCTGCCGATCCTCGCGTCCTACATCGAGGACCGGCTGGACCTGAGCCAGGTCACGGTGGTGGCGCCGGACGCCGGGCGGGTCCGCGTCTGCGAACGGTGGACCGACCGGCTGGGCTGCCCGCTGGCCATCATCCACAAGCGGCGCGACCCCGACGTGGCCAACAAAGTGAAGGTGCTCGAGGTGGTCGGCCGGGTGAAGGGGCGGACCTGCATCATCGTGGACGACATGATCGACACCGGCGCGACCATCGTCAACGCGGCCGAGGCGCTGTTCGAGCAGGGCGCGGCTCAGGTCATCGTCACCGCCACGCACGGCGTGCTGTCCGGCCCGGCCGTCGACCTGCTCAAGAACTCACGGATCAGCGAGGTCATCGTCACCAACACGCTGCCGATCTCCAACGAGAAGCGGTTCGACAAGCTCACCGTGCTCTCGATCGCGCCGCTGATCGCGCGGGCGATCAGCGAGGTGTTCAGCGACGGGTCGGTGACCAGCCTGTTCGACGGGCAGAGCTGACGGCCAGAGGAGAGCCCGGCGGTTGACTTCGCATGCCCGCGTCCGGTGGGCGCGTCCCGAAACAAGGAGGAAGGTGACCGCTGGCCTCGCCCCCCAATGAAGGGAGGCCAGCGACCACCCGCTCTATCGCCGCGGACGGCGCCCCTGTAACCCTCCGTGGCGTGAACGCTGCGTTCCTGCGGCTCGCCAGCCTCGGGAGGAGGAGGTTCCTTCGGTCAGCGGGGGCAGGGCGGCGGGATCACTGCCATAGTGCCGGCGTGCGGTTGCGTGCCAATTGAGCCTCGATTAACGCGCGCCGGGCCGGCCGTCGGCATGACGGCTGGCGTCTTCGGTCGATCCCCCCGGCTCGCGGCGACGGCGGCCATTTCCTACCGCCTCGGTGACGCCTCGCTTACAGAGCTGCATCAGCGTGGCGGAGCGTAGTTACGTCATGGTTGAGTAAGAATTGAGACCTTCGATAGGCCCGGCATACAACCGTTTGCCGGGTGCGGATGGGCCGAACGCCGGGTGGCACGAACGGCGGGCCCGGACGGGTGGCGTGGTGCGGTTTCGGATACTCGGACCGCTCGAGGTCTGGACCGGCCAGGACTGGAGCGGGATCGGCGCGGCAAAATGGCGTGCGCTGCTCGCCGCCTTGCTGTTGAACCAGGGTCAGGCCGTTTCGACCGACCGGCTGATCGCGGAGCTGTGGGGGGACGGCCCACCGGAACGGCCGGCCAACCTGGTGAGCATCTATGTCCTGCGGCTGCGCCGGGTTCTGGGCGATCCCGAGGGCCGCGTGCTCGTCACCCGGGCCCCGGGATATCAGATGCTGCTGCGCCCCGGGGACCTGGACGCCGAGCACTTCGAGACGCTGGTTCGCCAGGGCCGGCAGGCGCTGGCCGCGGGCGACTACCAGGGTGCCGGTGATGAGCTGCGGGAGGCGCTCGACCTGTGGCACGGCCGGGCGCTGGCCGATGTGCCGCCGTCTGCCTTGGTGACGGCCGAGGCCGACCGGCTCGAGGAATCCCGGCTGAGCGTGCTCGAGCTTCGGATCGAGGCCGACCTCGGCTGCCAGCTCCATGCTGAGCTGGCGCCGGAACTGCGCAGGCTGCTCTCTGATCACCCGCTCCGGGAGGGGCTATGGGCACTGCTCATCCGGGCCCTCATCGGTGCCGGCCGGCACGCGGAGGCGCTCGCCGCCTACGGGCGGGCCCGTGAGGTGATCGCCGAGGAGCTCGGGGTCGATCCGGGGCCGGAATTGCAGCGGCTGTACCAGGCGATGCTCAACACCGATGCGCCGTCGCGGGGCCGGGACAACCTCGGCGACGCGGTAGCTCAGTTGCCGGACCGTGGCGCACCGGGCGCCTCCGCCGCGGTGATCCCGCCCCGCCTGCCGCTCGATGCGCTCGGCAACGGGACGGGAGAAACATCTGCGCGCCGGGTGCCGGCTCAGCTGCCGGCCGACGTCGCCGATTTCACCGGCCGGGCCGGCCATGTGGAGCGGCTGTGCGGCCTGATGTCGGCCGAAGCGCACCGGGGCAACGGGGCGGTTACCGTCGCGGTCGTGGCGGGCACACCGGGTCTGGGCAAAACCACGTTCGCGATCCATGCCGCCCACCGGCTGCGGCCCGACTTCCCGGACGGGCAGCTGTTCGTCAGTCTGCGCGGCGGGAGCGACCATCCCGTGCCGCCGGACGAGGTGCTGGCCAGATTCCTCAGGGATCTCGGGGTGGAGGGGGCCCGCGTTCCGGTTGACGTCGAGGAACGCGCCGCCATGTACCGCACCCGCCTGGCCGAGCGGCAGATGCTGATCGTGCTCGACGACGCAAGGGATGCGGCGCAGGTCAGGCCGCTGCTGCCCGGTACCGGCTCGTGCGCCGTTATCGTCAGCTCCCGGCACCGGCTCTCCGACCTGGCCGGCAGCCGGCTGATCGACCTTGACATCCTGGATGACGCCGAGGCGACTGAGCTCTTCACCCGCATCATCGGGGCCGACCGGGCCGAGGCCGAACCGGGACCGGTTCACGACGTCCTCGGGGTGTGCGCCGGCCTCCCGCTCGCCATCAGGATCGCCGGCGCGCGACTTGCCGCCCGCCGTACCTGGACCGTCCGGACGCTCGCCGACCGCCTCGCCGACCAGCGCCGCCGGATGGACGAGCTCACCGCGGGCGACCTGGCCATGCGGGCATGCTTCCAGGTCAGCTTCGACGCTCTGCCGCACCAGAACGGCAACGGCGCCGGCCCGGCCCGTGCGTTCCGGCTGCTCGGCGTGTGGCAGGGGCCGTCCATCGGGTTGCCCGCGGCCGCTGCGCTCATAGGCCAGCCGGAATGGCCGGTGGCCGACGCTCTGGAAGTGCTGGTCGACGCGCACCTGCTGGAATCCCCGGCCCCGGACCGGTACCGGCTGCACGATCTGCTGCGGGCCTACGCGGCCGAACGGGCGCGAGCCGACGACCCGCCGCAGGCCGTCGAGGACGCGGTGCGGCGAGTGCTCGACTGGTACCTGCGCACGGCGGTCGCCGCCGCGGGCGCCGTCGCGCCTTACCTGGATCAGGTGCCGCTGGACCCGGCCGAGCCGGCCGGTGAGCCGTTCGCGTTCGCCACCGCTGAGCGGGCGCTCGCTTGGTGCGAGCAGGAGCGCACGAACCTGGTCGCCGCGACCCGCCAGGCCGCGGCGCACGGACTGCATGACATCGCGTGGAAGCTTCCGGTGGCCATGAAGGTGTGCCTGGACCGCCTCGGGTACCGCGCGGAGTCGCTCGCCACGCATCACATTGCGCTGGCCAGTGCGCGGAAACTAGGGGACCGGCGGGGCGAGGCGTGGGTGCTGACCAACCTCGGCATGGAGCTCGGCCAGCAGCACGTCGACGACGCCATCGGCCACTTCGAGCAGGCGCTGGCCATCTACCGCGAGATCGGTGACCGCCGGGAGGAGGCGCGCGCGGCGAACGCCCTGGCGTTCACCTATGTCGTCCTGGGGCGGTATGAAGAGGCGGTCTCCGCGCTGCTGGATTCTCTGGAGCTACAACGGGGCGCGGGCCGCCGGTATGGCGAAGCCGTCGCTCTGTGCAATCTCGCCGAGGCGTACGTAGAACTCGGGCGTCACGAGGAGGCGATCGCCCGGTCGCAGGAGGCGCTGGCCATCGCTCGTGAAATCGATGCCGTCCGGGATGAGGGTTATGCCCTGCACAACCTCGGCCGTGCCCACCTGGGGCAGGGCCACCTCGCCGAGGCCGCCGACCTGTTCGACCAGGCGCTGCCTATCCACCGGGCCGCGGGTGACCGGTACGGCGAGGCGCAGGATCTGCAGCGCATCGGTGCCGTCCACGCCAGTGCGGGACGGGTGGCGGAAGCCCGGGAAACGTGGACCCAGGCCCGCGGTCTGTTTGAGGCCCTCGGTGAGGACGGGCGGGCGGCCCAGCTCGGCACCCAGCTGGCGGAGCTGAACACCTGACGCCAATTGTGACAAGTGTTACGCAAGTGATTGAGCAGTTTCGTCACTTTCGAGAATATTGGCCCGAACCTCACTACGCTTTCGATCGTTAGCCGCTGATTCGTGCGGGGCCCAGGCTCAATGAGCCAGGACACGAAGGGGAATGCAGATGACGGAGCCCGACGAGACCAACCAACCGGCGACCCCGGTCACGGAACCGGTGACGCCCAAGCCCGGCCCCAACCCCTATGAGGGCAACCCTGTTGAGCCGGCCACACCGGCGCCCAATCCTTATGAGGGCGGCCCCATGGAGCCGAACGTGGTGCCCGACCCTGACCCCTATGAGGGGTAGCCACGACGATGTGGAACGGCGGCGACCGACCGGTCGCCGCCGTTTTTTTTGCTCAAGATCTCGATGACGGCCGGAGCCGCGGCGACCACTGCCCCCTACGCCACCGCCGCGCCCGCCGCGCATCAGGTCGTGCAGCCGCACCTGTACCAGGATGGGCCGGCCGTGGCGCCGGACCAGTGGGAGGAGTGACCCCCGGCACCCGGCGCGGGCCGCGCCGCCGCAGCTGACGGCCGTTGTCCGGGAATTGATTGTCCGGCTCGCGTTCCCATATCCGGACAAACCCGCCGTGGCTATAACGGGCTCCTGGGTGTTGGACCGCGCCCCGAGCCCTCGGGGCGCGCATTTCAGCTAAGGAGCGAGGATGTCATTACTCTTCCATCGTCCCGGAACCATGTGGCGCCTGGGGAGCGGCGCGCATCCCGAAACCGCGCGGCGGCTGCGCCGCGGCGCGGCGGCCGCTCTCCTGGCCGTCGGTTGCGTTGCCGCCGTCGCCACGCCGGCCCTGGCGAGCACGGGCCGCGCCCCGATCGCGCACGGATACCACTGGCTCTACAGCTTCCATTCCGGGAAATGCATCAGCGTGAAGAACGGCTCCTCGGCCAACGGGGCGCCGCTGCATCAGGACCCCTGCGCGAACCGGCAAGCCTTCGGCTGGCTTGGCGTGGAGGGCTTCTCGGGCGAGGAGTACTTCTTCCGCAACGAGGTCAGCTCGAAATGCATGTCGATCAAGAACCGGAGCAACGGGTCCGCCATCGTCCAGGAGCCCTGCAACTACCACAACCCTCCCGCCAACGAGCGGTTCGTCTTCATCTACATGGGCCAGAGCCACAACTACGGCTGGTACCTGGTCCAGTCGGTGCGGTCGGGTCTGTGCCTGCGCCTGAATGAGGCGAGCAAGAAGAACGGCGCGGCCCTGGTCCAGCATCACTGCAACGAACCGAACGGCCAGGAGTACTTCCTGCTCGCGACCGCCGGCACGCACCTGCCGTGCCCGTGCAACCTGAACAGCACCAGCATCGCCGGCACCATCACGGCCAGCCCGGTGCGCGCCGCCGCCCGGCGCCCGGTCACGAGCTAGGCCCGGTCGACCGGTAATTCCCCGGAGCGGACCTGGTCCGTCTGGCCCGGCTGATCCAGCAGGTCCCGCACCAGGTCCGCCTCGGGGTGGCCCAGCTCGTCGAAGATGGCCGCGGCCTCGCGCCAGGCCCGCCCGGCCGCCGCCTGGTCGCCCGACGCGCGGTAGGTGGTCCCGAGATTCCGCAGCACGCTCGCGCGCTGGTAGGTGCGCTCATTCTCGCCGAGCAGCCGCAGCGCCTCCCGGTAGCAAGACACGGCATGCGGGTGGTGGCCCAGTTGACTGTGCGCGTGGCCGAGACTGTCCCACGTCGCGGCCTGCCCGAGACGGTTTCCGGTTTCCTGGTGGATGGCGAGCGCCTGCTCGCAGCTCGCGATGGCCTCGGCCGCGTCGCCAAGGTGCGAGCCGTACCAGCCGATCGCGTTCAGGGACCTCGCGACGCCGACCCGGTGGCCGAGCTCCCGGTACAGGGCCAGCGCGAGCCGGGCCTCGGCGAGCGCACGGCGGTTGTCGTCCTGGAGCTCGAACGTGCGGGCTATGGCCAGCCGGCACCGCGCCTGGGCCGCGGGATGGCCGAGCTCCTGGTAGAGCCGCAGCGCCTGCCGCAGCTCCGCGTGTGCGTCGTCGTGTCGCTGCAGGTGGCTGTAGGCGATCGCGAGGTTCTGCCGGGTGTGCGCCTGGCCCGGCCGGTCGCCGACGCGGCGCGCGGCGGCCAGGGCGATCTGATGCGTCGCGGCCCAGTCGTGCCAGCGGCCCTCGTGGTCGAAGAAGTTCACCAGGCACCAGGGGATCTGCCAGGCGGCGGCCCCGAAGCCGTGTTCGGAGGCGGTCTCGACCAGTCCCAGGAGCACCCGGTACTCGGCCCGGAACCAGGCCAGCGACTGTTCCCGGTCGCCGACGTCGTCGGGGGTGACGCCCGGGGCGGGCGGCGCCAGCCCGATCGGATCGCGAGCCAGGTTCAAGCTCGCGGCCGCGGCGTGCGCGGTATGCAGGTAGAAGTCGAGGGCGCGCCCAAGCGCCGCCCGGCGGCCGGGGTCGGGCACGTTCACCGCCGCCTGTTCGGCGGCGTACGAGCGCAGCAGGTCATGGAACGAATACCGGGATGGTGTGCGCTCGGCCAGCAGATGCGACCCGGTCAGCTCCCGCAGCAGGCCGTGCGCCACCGGGCCGGGCAGGCCGGCCAGGCTGGCCGCGGCGGGAACGCTGATGTCCGGCCCCGGGTGCACGGCCATCAGCCAGAACAGCCTCAGCGCGGCGGAGGTCAGGCTGCGGCACGACCAGGAGAAGACCTCGCGCACGCTGAGGATCTCCTCGTTCCCCTCGCCCGCGCTGAGGGCATCGAGTTGAACGGGCCCGCGCAGCTCGCAGACCAGGTCCGCGATGGTCAGGCCGGGCCGGCCCTGAGCGCGCGCGGCCACGATCGCCAGCGCGAGCGGCAGCCGCCCGCACAGCTCGATGAGTTCGGCCGTCGCGTCCGGCTCGGCGATGACCCGGCGCACCCGCGCGGCCAGCATGGCCCGCGCCTCCGCCTCGCTGAACTCGTTCAGGGTCAGCCCGAGCGACCCGTGCGTCGCGGCCAGGCCGGGCAGTGCGTTCCGGCTGGTGGCGAGCACGACGCCCGCCGAGCTCGCGGGCAGCAGGGCGCGAACCTGGTCCGAGTCCAGCGCGTTGTCGAGGATGATCAGCACGCGCTGGCCGGCCAGCATGCTCCGGTAGAGATGAGCCTGAGCCTCCGCGCCCGGCGGAACGCGCTCGGCCGGGACGCCGAACGCGTCCAGGAACTCCCGGATGGCGTGAGCGGCCGGGACCGGCGTGCCGCCGGGGTCGAACCCGCGCAGGTCGGCGTAGAGCTGCCCGTCAGGAAACCGGTCGGCCGCCTCGTGCGCCCAGCGAATCGCGAGGGCGCTCTTCCCGACGCCCGCCGTCCCGCTGATCGTGATCACCGTCGTCTGGCCCGGGCTGCGGTCCCGTCCCAGGACCGAGGACAGCAGGGCAAGCTCTCCGGCGCGCCCGACGAACGGCGACACCGCCGCGGGCAGCTGCCGCGGCGGAACCGCGCGTGGCACGAATCCGGCCGGGTCCGGGCGCCGCGCGGAGTCACGCCGGAAGGGACGTCCGGCCCGGGCCGCGCCGGGGGCCTGGCGCAGCGAGGCGACGGCCTGCTGCCACCGCTCCTCCCACTCGGCGACGTCGCCGCCGCAGGCGTGCACGAACGCCCTGAGAACGGGCAGGGTGGGCAGCGCCCGGCCGCCGGCCGCCTCGGACAACACCGTGGTGGAGAAGCTGGCCCGCCGGGCCAGCTCGCGGTAGCTGGGCTTGCCCGCCTTGTCGCGCAGCTGGCGCAGCGCGGTGGCCAGCTCTCCGACCGGGCCCGCACCGGGCCCTATCGGCCGTTCAGGGCGCCCCATGCCCGCTCCCATACCGGGACGATGACGCCACGACTATAACGAGCCTTTTGCCCCGCCGCCGGGCGCCGGGCGAATGTGTGGCGGCCACCTCCGGCCGGCCGTTGGGCTAAACTTCGGTGGTTATCTGTCGTCTGGAGGAGCACTACCGTGCCTGAGGTACGCATCGAGGCCGAGCCCCGCACCGAGTTCGGCAAGGGCCCGGCCCGCCGGGAGCGGCGAGCGGGCCGGGTTCCCGCCGTCATCTACGGCCACGGGACCGACCCGAGGCACGTCAGCCTGCCCGGCCACGCCGTGCTCATGGCGCTGCGCACGGCCAACGTGCTGATCCGGCTGGAGGGCCTGCCCGGCGGCAGCCAGCTCGCCCTGCCCAAGGCGGTCCAGCGCGACCCGATCAAGGGCTATGTGGAGCACGTCGACTTGATCATGGTCAGGCTGGGCGAGAAGGTCACGGTCGAGATCCCGGTCACCACGAAGGGCGATGTGGCTTCCGGCGGCCTGCTGGACCAGCAGCTGGTCCAGATCTCGGTCGAGGCCGAGGCCACGAACATCCCGCCCGGGATCGAGGTCAACGTCGCCGACATGGCGATCGGCACGGCCGTCCACGCCCGCGACCTCGAGCTGCCGGAGGGCGTGACGCTCGACGAAGAGCCGGACGCCCTGGTGCTGCACGTGATCGCCGCGCCGACCGCCGAGCAGATCGAGGCCGATCTGGGCGTCGAGGCCGAGGCCGCCGAGGCCGCGGAGGCGCCCGCCGCGCCGGCGCCGGCGCCCGCCCCCGAAGCCGAGTCGTCTGCCAGGTCGTCGGACGAGTCCTGACCAGCGCGGCCAGAGCCCGGTGTCGGCATGCCTGATGACAGGTGGCTGGTCGCCGGGCTCGGGAACCCGGGCCCGGGGTACGCGGGCAACCGGCACAACTGCGGGTTCATGGTGGCCGACGTGCTGGCCGCTCGCATCCGCGCCGCCTTTAAGCGGGACCGGTCCCGGGCTCAGGTCGCGACCGGCCGGCTGGCCGGGTTCCCGGTGACGCTGGCCAAGCCGCAGACCTACATGAACCTCTCCGGAGGCCCGGTCGCGGCGCTGCGCTCGTTCTACAAGGTCGCGCCGGAGCGGATCGTGGTCGTCCACGACGAGCTCGACCTCCCGTTCGAGACCATCCGGCTCAAGCTCGGCGGCGGCGACAACGGCCATAACGGCCTGCGCTCCATCACCGCCGCCCTGGGCACGCGCGACTACCTGCGGGTGCGGGTGGGCATCGGCCGCCCGCCGGGCCGGATGGATCCGGCCGATTACGTGCTGCATGACTTCGCCGCCGCCGAGCGCAAGCTGCTTCCCCTGGTGCTCGAGCGAGCCGCCGACGCCGTCGAGACCCTGATCAGCCGCGGACTGGCCGCCGCCCAGAACGAGTTCCACGCGGGCCCCGAGCCGGCCCAGTCCGAGCGTTAAGGAAAAATGAATGATCTCTGACGATCACCAGCTCGCCGCCGATCTGGCCGCCGAGGCCGGGCGGCGGCTGCTGAAACTGCGCGCGGACGGCGGCGATCCGGACGCCCTGCGCAAGGCCGGAGACCGGCAGTCGCACGAGTTTCTCGCCGCCGAGCTGGCCCGCCTCCGGCCGGAGGATGCGCTGCTGTCCGAGGAGGGCGCCGACGACGCGGCCCGGTTGTCCGCGCGCCGGGTGTGGATCGTCGACCCGCTCGACGGGACCAGGGAGTTCGGCGAGCCGGGGCGCGCCGACTGGGCGGTGCACGTGGCGCTGTGGCAGGACGGCGAGCTGACCGCGGGCGCGGTGGCGCTGCCCGCTCAGGACAAGGTTTTGAGCACGGCCGAACCGCCGGCATCCCCGGTCAAACCGTCATCTCTAACGCCCAGGCTCCTGGTGAGCCGGACTCGTCCGCCGGTCTTCATGGCGCGGCTCGCGGACGCGGTCGGGGCCGAGCTGGTCCCGCTCGGTTCGGCCGGCGCCAAGGCGGCCGCGGTGATCTGCGGAGACGCCGAGGGCTACGTGCACAGCGGCGGGCAGTACGAGTGGGACTCGGCGGCGCCCGTCGCCGTGGCCCTGGCCGCCGGCCTGCACGCCTCGCGCATCGACGGCTCCAAGCTGACGTATAACCAAGCGGTGCCCTCGGTGCCGGATATCCTGATCTGCCAGGCCGCGCTCGCGGACCGGCTGCTCGGGGCCATCCGCTCCGTGAGCTAGCCCGCCGCCCATCGCCCCAACCCGGAGTCTTCCCCATGCCGACGACGCATTCCGATTACCAGCTCTCGCAGCTCGACATCCTCGAGGCCGAGTCGATTCACGTGATGCGAGAGGTCGCGGCCGAGTTCGAGCGGCCGGTTCTGCTGTTCTCCGGCGGCAAGGACTCGATCGTGATGCTGGCCCTGGCCGAGCGGGCGTTCTGGCCGGCGCGGGTGCCGTTCCCGGTCATGCACGTGGACACCGGGCACAACTTCGCCGAGGTGCTGGAGTTCCGGGACCGGCGGGTGGCCGAGGTGGGGGCGCGGCTGGTGGTGGCGTCGGTGCAGGACTCGATCGACGCGGGCCGGGTCGCCGAGGAGACCGGCCGCTTCGCCAGCCGCAACCGGCTGCAGACCGTCACCCTGCTCGACGCGATCGAGGAGCACCGGTTCGACGCGGTGTTCGGCGGGGCGCGCCGCGACGAGGAGAAGGCCCGGGCCAAGGAGCGGATGTTCTCGTTCCGCGATGAGTTCGGCCAGTGGGACCCGAAGAACCAGCGGCCCGAGCTATGGAACCTGTACAACACCCGGATCCACCGCGGCGAGCACATCCGGGTCTTCCCGCTGTCGAACTGGACCGAGCTGGACGTGTGGCACTACATCCAGCGCGAGGAGCTGGAGATCCCGTCCATCTACTTCGCGCACCAGCGCCGGGTCTTTGAGCGCGACGGCATCCTGCTCGCCGACAGTCCGTACGTGATCAGGGGGGACGATGAGCCGCTGTTCGACACGACCGTCCGGTACCGCACGGTGGGGGACATGTCCTGCACCGGGGCCGTCGAGTCCACCGCGGCCACGGTCGGCGATGTGATCACCGAGATCGCGGCGACCCGGATCACCGAGCGGGGCCAGACCCGCGCGGACGACCGGACCAGCGAGGCCGCGATGGAGGACCGCAAGCGAGAGGGCTACTTCTGATGACGGGCACGCACATGGACATGTTGCGGCTGGCCACCGCGGGTTCGGTGGATGACGGCAAGAGCACCCTCATCGGGCGGCTGCTGTTCGACTCGAAGGCGATCTTCGAGGACCAGCTGGCCTCGGTCGAGCGCACCAGCAAGGAACGCGGCGAGGACTACACCAACCTGGCCCTGCTGACCGACGGGCTGCGCGCCGAGCGCGAGCAGGGCATCACGATCGACGTGGCCTACCGCTACTTCGCGACCCCGCGGCGGAAGTTCATCATCGCCGACACCCCGGGTCACATCCAGTACACCCGGAACATGGTGACCGGGGCGTCCACCGCCGACCTGGCCATCGTGCTGGTCGACGCGCGCAACGGGCTGACCGAGCAGAGCCGGCGGCACGCGTTCCTGACCACGCTGCTGCGGGTGCCGCACCTCGTGCTCGCGGTCAACAAGATGGACCTGGTCGACTACGACGCCAAGGTGTTCGAGCGGATCACCGAGGAGTTCGCCTCGTTCGCGACCAAGCTGGAGATCGGCGACCTGACGTTCATCCCGATCTCCGCCCTGCACGGCGACAACGTGGTGCAGCGCTCGGCCAGCATGCCCTGGTACGACGGCCCGTCGTTGCTGCACCACCTCGAGCACGTGCACATCGCGTCGGACCGCAACCTGATCGACGTCAGGTTCCCGGTCCAGTACGTGATCCGGCCGCATCAGGCCACCGACCCGAAGCTGCACGACTACCGCGGCTACGCGGGCCAGGTGGCGGGCGGCGTGCTCAAACCGGGCGACGAGGTGACGCACCTGCCGTCCGGGCTGAGCACGACGATCGAGCGCATCGACACCGCGCACGGGCCGGTGGCCGAGGCGTTCCCGCCGATGTCGGTGACCCTGCTGCTGGCCGACGACCTGGATGTGTCGCGGGGCGACATGTTGTGCCGGCCGCATAACCAGCCGCCCGGCGTCCAGGACGTGGAGGCGATGGTGTGCTGGATGAGCGACGTCAGGGCGCTGAGCCCGCGCAGCCGGCTGATCGTCAAGCACACCACGCGCACGGTGAAGGCGATCGTCCGCGATCT